>Ga0326727_10012943_pt1 | contig 18788 bp, 16 predicted proteins | sample MB2enrmetagenome_FD_207643 | JGI IMG/M metagenome (GOLD analysis project Ga0326727, IMG submission 207643) | Lab enriched peat soil microbial communities from McLean, Ithaca, NY, United States - MB29MY | ecosystem: Environmental > Terrestrial > Soil > Wetlands > Peat | place: USA: New York...
AAGATGTAGTGAAGATGGCGACGGCGAAGCTTGGGGATGGGATCATCATCAGCGCCATCAAGAGCGATCCCTGTTGCAACTTTGACACCAGCGTGAACGGCATGGTGAGTTTGAAAAAAGCTGGTGTCAGTGATGCCGTAATTCAGGCTATGCGCGACGCTCAAGCTGCCGCGAACGCTGCGCCAAGCGATCAAGGCGGGGGTCCCGGAGGCCAAGACCAGGCATCGAACGCCGGAGGTGATTCCGCATCGTCTGAAGTGTCTGACAATCCAAATTCAAATGGGGATCCGTCCCCTGCCTATTGGGATGGGCAGCTTCGTCTTTATCAATCGGTCACTTTCTCAGCGCGCGAAAGTTGCGGACGTCCCCACGAATGCCTGGAGGGATCTCTCATCGTCACCCCAACTTCGATTAAATTCACGGCAGGTGGAGGAGTTGTTTTAGATGCACCCATGTCCGGGATACATCCCGTCAAGCCCCGCGGTCGATGTCGAGTTGGGTTAGAGGCGAACAACAAGGAATGGCAGTTTATTACTGTAATGCCCCCAGGTTACATATGTGAGACTGCATCAAGTTACTTGTCTGGGCTAATTTCCAGGTTAACGTCAAAATCGACGCCGTCTACGAGCAGTTGTGCTGACTATGACTCGTGTATGAGAAATGGCGCTGCGTCACTTGAGCAGCCAGAGGGAGGAGCTCAGGCTCTAGCGGAATTTCAGAAGGCGTCCGAGATCAGCCCGTCGAAAGGCGATCCGTGGGCAGGAATGGGCGATGCTTACATGCAGATGGCCCAATACGGCTATTCTCCGACGATGTGGGACAAAGCCCTCCAAAATGGAGCCACTCTGACGATAAATGCGTGCCGTGCGGGATTCTCCTGTGGTGACACTGGCAGCTTTCTGGTGAGCACGAAAGAGATATCCTTCATAAACAAAAAAGGTGAGAAGGAATTTGTTGCGGTACCTTCTTCAATCACTTCTGTGGAGGCCGCCTCACATGGTCTCGGTTCCACTTACTACTGGCAGCTTCAGTTTCAGGGAAAGAAGTACAGGTTCTACTTCGGTCCAAGGGGTATGCAGTGCCGGTCAAATTTCATCTGCCCCGAGCCAGGTCTTACGCAACAGAAAATAGTTGCAGAATACGTTCACACTACAGTCGACAAATTGCGGGCAGGCTCCTTTGGTTTACAGCAAAGCAAGCCTTAGCACACCTGGTCCGATATCATCACGCTACACGGCGGCTCGCCTGCGATCGTGGTTACGTGATGTAGTCCTGTGATTCCGGCCATATGTACCCTCGTTTGAGCTGGCAAAACGATGAAGCGATCAGACCGAAGGGAGCAATAAAGCCAGAATCCAGTTCCACGGCTCGTACAGAGAGAATTCTTTCTTCCCACAGCAATCCGAAAGGGAAGTGATAAGAGGATTTATGAAATATGGACGGGATCTCGCAATCAGATTTGTTAGCTCGCTACTGCTGCTGGTGTTGCCCTTGCCTTCCCTGGGGCAATCCAAAGCGCCCACACTGAAAGAACAGTTGGAGGCGCAATTCACGCCGGAAACCGTGCTAGTGGTTCAGAAAGATGGCATCCTCGGCCTTGCGCCCATAATTGTCAAATCCTGCGCCGCCAACTATCAAAACGGAAAGTTCACGCCGTCCGATGCGTCCTGTTCCGCGCCGATCAAGGACAGTTCGCGAATGCTGGCAGTGGGCGAAAAGGTTCACCCTAGGCAAGTCCAAGTGGATCTCGGCAAGGAAACAATTTCACTTGGAATTGTCGAGTGCGAGTCGTGCAATAGTGGCATCCCCGCTCCGGCTTACAAAGCCCAGATCGATTTCCACTTTGCCAAGGGCTATCTGGAAAAGGGCAGCGTTGCTGAAATCGAAGACACAATCGCCGAGCTTCTGCCGATGGGAAGCAACGAAGAGCAGCACACCCAGACTTCACAGGAGGCAAACCATCTTCTCACGAACGAAGATGTAGTGAAGATGGCGACGGCGAAGCTTGGGGATGGGATCATCATCAGCGCCATCAAGAGCGATCCCTGTTGCAACTTTGACACCAGCGTGAACGGCATGGTGAGTTTGAAAAAAGCTGGTGTAAGCGATTCTGTAATTCAAGCCATGCGCGATGCGGAAACCGCGGCGAACAGTGCGACGAACGCGTCGGCTACGCCCTCCGCGACCGAAACGCAGGCTCAACCGGAAGCTCTCCCCTCCGTGCCCGGACAGTTGAGTTTTTCCGTACGTCATCGCCATAGCGCGTTCCTCGATTTTTCGCATCCGAACAATGTCGAATTCTACTGCTACGGAACCTTGTTGGTTTCGCCTGACGGTACAGTCACCTACGACTGTGAGCGAACAGACGACCCCTCAGGCCGTTGCGAGCACGTATCGTTTGCCCCAGGCTCATTGAAAGTGGCAAAAATGGGATACGCTGGGGCTCTCCATCTTGAAAGCTTGGACAAGAAACAAGGGAAGTTCGACTTCTATGGAAATTCCAGGGAGCTTAAACAGGCGTTGGAGAAGATTACTCCGCACATGCAAAACTGAGGCGAGGAGCTAGCTGATCAGCAAAGTGGGTGGCCGCGTTGCTTTCGAATCATGTAGAAGAAAATGCTGTCCGGAAGTGGTTCGTCAGAGAGAAGATGCCGCGACTGCGAACCTTGCAACGGTTTCGAGCACCCGCTCGTCTCGAGTAGCCGCGAACTAGGGCGGAATCGATCAGCTTGCCCGACGTGTCCATGTCACGGCTCTTCGCGTACCGTTATGTTATGATTGCGCACCGTAAACCATTGTAAAGGCTTGCCTTGGAACGTATGCATTTAGGTTTTTCGTTCAACGAGTATGAAACATAAGGTGAGGATGATTCGCGGGTTTTGGTGGCGGCTTTCCGGCCGCTTCTAACCTCTTCACTTGGGCCGAGAATTAGGAGCGTGCGCACGAAGGCTGTTTCGAATGTTACAGGACCTGTTTTCATTGCTGTTTGGATGTATTCCCATATATATGTTGCAAAATCCGGTCGGATTCCGGGTGGCTATTTTTGTGGCAGTGATTCTAGCCGGAGGCGCCTGGTGGTTGTGCAGCGTCTACACCCGAATGTGGAACAAGCAGTTTCAAATCAAACTGTTGCATCACGTCGGCTGTGCATTTGTGGCTCTTCTCACCATGCTGTTTTGCATATTGTTTGCCAGCGTGCAGTCCACGCGGGATGCGGCGATCGTTTCGACCGAACTGTGGAAGGTGCAGTTGCAGACTGATCAGGTCTGGGCGAGTCAGACCTTTTTGGCGGCTTACGAGAAAGTAAAGGATCTTGGGATCGAAGACTTTTCCAGGATCTCGCCGAGCGGAGGAGTGATTCCGACGACCAAGCCGGAGTCCGAGCAGACTGCAGCCTCGGTTTATGTGGGCGAGGCATGCCGTCATTTCGAGAAAAGCAGGCCGTTCTTGAGCAAAGTTGTGTGGACCGATCCCGGTGTGCCGTCCACAGTTGTCTACAACGACATTTCAGCGTGGCATCGGACGAACCCCAACTATTCCTGTGAGCGGGCGATCAATTTGGCCGCGGAACAAATCGAAGAGCATCTAGACGCGCAGACCCCACGTTTGGTTTACGTGTTCCGGTTGGGATTGATCGCCGCGCTCGTCGTGGTGCAAGGAATCGCATTTGCGCTGGTAGGGTGGGTCGCAAGTCGCGATATAAGGCCCCATTACTAAGACCCGCCCCGTAGATAACAAGAGGAGAATCGAATGCCTGAAGCGGCTCATCGCAATCATTTGATCATCGGCCTGGGAGGCACCGGCGGCGTTATCATCCGTTCGCTGCGCAAGATCGTTTATCAAACCTTTCGCGGTGACATTCCTCCCACCGTAAACCTCCGCTACTTGTTTGTGGACAGCAGCACGGAGCTGATGTCACCCGATGACCCCTCTTGGAAGATCCTGGGGCATAGCGTGCAGTTGCCCGAGCGGAGTCAGTTGCACATTAGCGGAATGAATCTGAAGGATGTCGTCACCAACCTGGGCGCCTATCCCGGGCTTAAGCCCTGGTTGGGAAACCGCGAGGACTGGAATGACATTCTCAGCTCCGCAGACGCAGCCAACATCATAGGGGGACAGAAACGCCGGCTCGGACGCTTTCTGTTCGCAACGAGTGCGGGGAAATTCCGGCAGCGTGTGTCCGAGCTAGTGCACGAAATGCAGGAGGAAAAGAGCCGGGATTTCCCGCCTAATAACGCCACGACTTTTCACGTATGTTGTGGTCTCGCCGGCGGCACCGGTAGCGGTTCGATCGTGGACGTAGTGTCGCAAATCAGGGCCGCCTACCCCGATTCCCAGTATCGGATCATCATTTATGCCCTGCTTCCGGAGAGGAGCCCGGCCGCGTACAAGGCAGGACCCAATTACCACGCAAACGGCTATGCCGCGCTGGTTGAACTGAATGCCCTCTCGATTGGATCGTGGGCACCGCATGATGTTCTGGGGAGAGACGGTGCGAGGCTGAAAGTCCAGGACGTTTTTAACTGCTGCTATCTCTTCAATGACGAGAATGAAGCGAATGTTTCCGTGTCGGTTGCGACGGAGCTTCCCGACATCGTGGCTTCTTTCTTGTTTCAGAAGATCGTCCAGATCCATAACATAGAGTGGGGAAGCAACGCCAATACGCTGCTGCGCCAAGAAACATACGAGGTGGGGGCGCAAGCAAAAGAAGCGGAGAAATCCCCAAATAACAAGTCGCCGCGTCGAACCCGTTCTTTTTTGTCCTTCGGCATTAAGCAGATCGCTTATCCGGAAGTAGAAATCCGCGAATACCTCACCTACAGTTTTGCCCAGCAAGCGACAAGGCAACTACTGTTCAATAAGTGGATCGAGGGTGAGGGATACAAAGACGAGGCGGTGAACCAGAACTTCCATGAGTTTGTGGCGGAGCCGGCCACGCTTACGCAATGGTATTTGACGGACGAGCGACTCACGCTCTCCGAAGGAATTCTACCGGCCGAAGTCAGCAACAAGAACTGGAAGCCTATCGGCGACTTCTGGAAGATCCTGTTGCCCAATTATGTGACGCACGTCATCGACCAGTACAAAGATGCCGTGGTGAAGATGTTGCCCGAACTTACCAAGCTCTGCGAGACGGCTTACAACGAGCAATACCGCGGTAGTGGCGTGACCGCCTTCTACGAAACAAAACGCAAGGAGATGAAGGATCACGTCTTGGAGATTCGTAGCCGCATTGAGCGCGACCTTTTTGCTTCCTGGAAGAATGGCGAGCGATCAATGCACGACGTTGACCGCCTGGTCAGCGCGCTCATCGAATCTCTTGAGAATCGTCTAGGTGCGATTGACGGTAGGATCGCGAAACTCGGCGAGGACAGCGAAGCGTACAAGGAAAATGAAAAGAAGATAGCTGAGAACAGGAAGCAATGGGCCAAGCTCGGGCCGCTCTCCATTGCGATCGGCAAGCACAAGAACATCCTACAAGCCCAAGCAGAGGCTTCCATTGTGCGCTACACCATGAAGGCCCGTCTGGAAGGGTTTCGTTATGCGCGTGAGTTAGTGGTGGGGCTGATTCAGGAACTCAAGGGCTTGGCAGCAACGATAACCGGGTGCAAGAAGTTGGTGACGGATGCAGCAACAGACTTCCAACGAGCGATGGAGAGCCGCCTTCAGGACAGAGGCAACCGAGACATCTCTAAACAGGTCGTCCGGCACTATGATCCCGAACAGATCCGCAACTTCACGAAGATGCTCACCGGGGACCGTACCGAGCAGAAGAAACAAACGGCCCAGGTTCGGGACAAACTGACCCTGCTACTGGGGGACCGCCAGACTTTTCCGAGTTTCTTGAATCGGATTACTCCCGGAACCTTCCGAGAAACGTTGGAACAATCATGTTCTACTTCGGCTGACGCTGCGCACTCTGACATGACCTCCGTGAACCCAGACCACGGCAAGCTTCTCGGTGTAAGTCTAATTGAGTTGCTTCGCCGGGAATACGATGCCAATGAGCAGCAGATGAAGACGTACACCAAGAGTGTCATGGATATGGCGAAGAACTATTTGAAACTGGATCGCGGTCAACAGCAACTGGTGGGTCCCGGGATTCCAGCGTATAACGACGAAAAGAACGCCATCTGCGTGACCAACATCACGATTATTGCGCCTGAGGCGCCCGAGGCTGTCGCCTTCAGGAAGAAGTTCTGCGAAGCGCTCAGCAATGCGACGACCACAGGCGAGCGCGCCATTGTCACCAACCGAACGAGACCGGAGGAAATAACCATCATCAGTATCACCAGCGTTTTTCCCGCCCGGTTTGTGTCGGTGGCAGCCTTTCTCAAACAGGAATACGAAACGCGTCTCAAGGCCGGAGGCAACAGGGCGTTTCTTGAATTGCACTCGGAAGGGGCCGGATTTCGACTGGCGATGGACCAGCAGATGTACGATCTGTTCGCCGAAACGTGCACACCGGCGGATATTCGGCCTTGGGTCCGTCTGGCCATGTGTCTGGGGGCGATCAAGGAAGGAAAGGATCAAACCGGTCGGTCCATCGTGCAACTGGTTAAAGAAAACCGTTACGGGCTTCCCGAAACGGTCGATCTCGGCACAAGCGTTGATAGCGCGATCGACAATGCGGACCCGGCGTCGAAAGAAGAAATGGAGGCCCAAGTGAACAAACTACTACAAGGACCTTTCCTACATCTCGACAAGCGCAGAGAATTGGCGGCTGCCACTCTCGAAAAAGTGAAGGTGATTGGCGCGTCTGCGGGAATCGACGCACCCGAGTATAAGCGGGAAGTTGCCGCATACAATACGATAAGGAAAATTCTCGAGATCGAGGACTGAGAAATGCCTGCACAGGAATACAAGTGCACTAATTTCGCCGGCTGCGACAAAGCGCTGACGAAGGAAGTGATCGAAATTGAACAGGGACAGGACCTTGTTTGTCCGGGCTGCAACCAGGAAACCCTGGAACCGCTCAAAGGGCCTGACAATGGGCGTAAAGTTCCGCTTCGCCTTATGGCGATTGCCGGGGCCGTCGTTGCGGTGCTGCTGCTGGTGTGGCTTTTTTGGCCGGCTTCTCCGAACGCCGATCTTGCGAACAAAATGCTGTCCGACTTTTATCCACAGCTGCCCAAATGAGGAATGTGACGATGCGCCAACGCGTTGGTCTGTTTCTGTCTATTGCAATTCCGCTGCTCCTAATAGGCGGCGCCGTTTGGGCCCAGGATCAGACTCTGCTCAAGCAGCGTATTCAGTCGCGGGCGCAAGCGGTGGCGTCCCTTCTTCAGTCGGGGCTTGTTCGGGAAGGACCGAACGGCTTCCTCGATTCCGTCGGGCAGCTCAGTGACCACCAACGGCAGACGGTTGATGAAGAGAACAAGGACCGCCAAACAGTATTTGAACTCATCGCGTCAAAGGCGAACGAAACCCCGGAACAGGTGGCAAGACTCTATGCCGCGCGAGCGCAGAAGCTGAATTCGCAAGCGTTGCCGATACCACCGCCGCCAATCGCGCAATCCTGCGACGACAAGCAGATCGCCTCCAGCATCAAGGATCTTTATGTGCACGATGCAGGCTTGAAGAATGAGACGATCCAGGTGGATGTGGCGAGTGGCATTGTGACACTTAGTGGAACCGTAACAAGTGATCTTGTCCGTACTTCTGCGGGGAAAGACGCCGGCAACGTGCAGTGCGTCAAGTCGATCATCAACAATTTGAGTATTGGCGCCGCACCAACGGATGCTCAAATCGTATCCGCCATCAAGCGCACCTTCGCGAAGGACAGTACGCTCCGAGCGCAACACATCCAGGTGGATGCCTCCCACGGTGTGGTTACGTTGAGTGGCAGCGTCTCCAGTGATTTGGTTCGAACCGCAGCAGCAAGCGGAGCGAATGACGTCACCGGAGTGAGAACGGTCATCAACAATCTCTCGGTGGGAACAATCAGCGAGACACCGGTAGAAGGAGGCAGCACACACAAGGAACGCGACGACCTTTCCGGCATGTGGGTCGGGACCTACACGACTTGCGCAGGGGGCCAGACGAATATTCGAATGCGAATTACACCCCAGACGTCGCAAGACATTGTCACGGCGGTTGTGGAGATCACGGTTCCCAACGACACCCCAGGAACATTTACAGCCTTTGGAAGCCTCAATCGACTGACCGGTTTCCTTACATTGCAGTTCAATCGATGGCAGCACCAACCAGCTGGATACTCGATGGGGAACATCGGTGGGTATATCGGTTACGTTAATCTTCGGGCGAAAACATTTTCTGGCAAGGTGGAGCAGCCCGGCTGCGGAAATATCAATGTGCAGCGGCAGTAGACCAGCAAAGGGAAGTCGGCGTCATTTAGGGGTGAAGCAGTTCACACCATGGTTTCTAGAGCATTTCTCGTGATCTGCTGGGCAACGTCGAGGGTGGCAAAACAGCGGTCGAAGCCACGACGTTCGTTTTCGGCAATGTCTGCGAGGTTCATTTTGCGAAGTTCATTTAATGTTGTGCGTGAGAATCAACGAGATTCCAATCAGTGAGGTCAAGGTGGACCGCCAAAAAAACATTGGCAGAGGTTGGGGCTGAGGATTGGGACTAACCAAGGCCGGTTTTTGGGTGGATTCTTGAATCTAAAAGACGCTGCATCACTACTGAATTTCCAGTGTGTCCGCTCAGGCGGAGCACAGAGGACCGCTACTTGGGCTTGACAAGATGTACGATTTGCCAAGAACTGAAGATCGATTAAGAAATCGCTTCGTATAGGGTACGTCGCTAAATCGAACAACTCGCGGGCGCTATCGGATCGCTTTCTGTGCTGCTGCGCCATAGAACCTCCCTCGGCGAAATATGGGCTGAACAGTTTATTGTATTCACGGAAGAGTGTGGGAGGAAGGCAAAAATGGGCAGTTTGGGGCGTAGTTGTTATGAAAGATGTTATGAAGCAAAAACCTTAAACTACTGCATGAGGTTCAGTACGGTCGCGAGCTTGGCCTTCGCGCAACAGAATTTCCGACGGCAACGCGAACACAGACAGCTGGATGTGCCATCGCCTTACTGCTCCAGCTCAGACTGCTTGCCGATCGGTTAGTAAAGGCAAGCGCTGCTTGAAAAGGTCTACCGGTTCGCTCGCAAGGATCTTGTCGTTTTGTGTCCCGCTCGCAATCCGCCTTTCCAAACCCTCAATCTCGCCCGGATTTATCTTGGTCCTGAGGTCCTCGGTGAGAGCACGACTGCGCTGTCGTACCGCGGAGGAATTTTCCTCGGCCATCCGGAGCCAGTAGTAGGCGGAATGACCATTTTTCTCGACGCCATACCCCTCCAGATGGGCCAATCCAACAATGAATTGGGCAGCGGCGTACCCTTCTTCGGCTGCCTTAAGATAAACTTCTATCGGATTGCCCAGCCCAGACACATTTGGTCCTACCGCTCGGCTCGACAGGCCATTGCCTTCGTTGAACAATAAAAAAAGCAATTCGCACCTGTTCGAGACGCTCAATTTCTCGAAGACGCGAGACAGATAATTCTTCACGTTTCGAATCCAGACGTTGCGTTAACCCTTCTCGGCCGCAACTCGACACTCACGGGACGAACGGAGTTATGGCACGAATGTCTAGTTTCCATCATGAAGCGACCCCTCCTGGGCTATGGCTTCGATGCCTTCTGGCGCGGAATGCTAGGCGAGTCGGCCAGGGTTATGCTCGCAGCGCATTGGCTGGTCCCCACCGCTCACAACGGCGCTCTGCAATTATGGTTGGACCTTGGAGGGATCGGCCTGGGGTTATTCCTCGTTGCATACGCAGTCTATGCACGTAAATCGCTTCGTTTTTACTTAACACACGAGGGTCACCTGCGTGCATGGCCTCTGGCTTACTTGGCTTTCATCTTCTTCTACAACTTCACCGAGGTCACTGAATTAGAACAGAACAACATATTTACGATGCTTATGGCCGCGCTGGCAGCCACCGTTACATTGCACTGTTTCGAAATGGCAAAAGATGAGGACGAATACACTCCAACCTGCGACTTTGAAACCGAGCCTGTTTATCTATCGCGATGACTTGCTGGCTGCATCGGAAACATTCATCCTTTCCCAAGGTGAATCGGTAGGCGCTTTTCGCGCGGTTTATATCGGACTAAAAAGGGTCCCGGGTTTAGAGGTGCCGAAAGATCGTTGCGTGCTCTTGGCGACAGGCCACTACAAACGGCTTAAGGCCGCTCACCTGAAACTATTCGGGGCGACAACGTCTGACATAACCCGTATGCGTGCCTTGCGGCCGGCCCTCATACATGCTCACTTCGGTATGGACGCGGTTAATGCGATGCCCGTAGCCCGTTCACTCGGCATACCAATGGTTGTCACCTTTCACGGGTGGGACGCGACGGTTCGCGACCATGTCTTCCGGCGGCAATCCATCGCTCTGAATCTGTACGTCAGACGCCGACCCGAGCTGGCGCGTGCTGCCACCCGAGTTCTGTGTGTTTCAGAGTTTATTCGAGGACAGGTCCTTGGAAAAGGCTTTTCCCCCGATAGAACAATCGTGCATTACACGGGGATCGATCTTCGAAAATTCGCCTCTGATTCAGCGCTCGAGCGAAGGCCCATTGTTCTGTTCGCAGGAAGGCTAGTAGAAAAGAAAGGGTGTGAATATTTAATTCACGCCATGGAAATGGTCCAATCGAAAGTTGAAGACGCGGAACTGGTAGTCATTGGCGACGGTCCACTGCGCAAACAATTGGAGCACCAAGCCCATTCAAGTCTACGATCGTTTCGGTTTGTTGGCAGGTGTTCGCCAGCAGTGGTGCGCGAGTGGATGAGTAAAGCCAGCGTCTTCAGTACACCTAGCGTTGTCGCTGAATCCGGGGATGCTGAGGGTTTCGGGATGGTGTTTGCGGAGGCCCAGGCGATGGGCTTGCCGGTGGCGAGTTTTGCGACCGGCGGCATTCCGGAAGCAGTCGAGCACGGTGTGACCGGACTACTGGCGCCAGAGCGAGACACGGATGCTTTGGCAAACAATATAGTGACCCTGCTAACCGACGGCTCCATGTGGCGTCGGTTTAGCGCCGCCGGACAAGAACGCGTCAAAAGACTTTTCGATCTAGAGAAACAAACCGCAAAGCTGGAACAGATTTATGACGAAGTCATCCGTGAGCACCGGGCAGGCGTTAACGCTGCATGACTACGCTAGTCACAAGCGGGCCTTTTGTGTCAGCGGTCATTCCAACGCACAAAGTTGCAACTGTGAAACCGAACTTATTTATCTATCGCGATGAGTTGCTGGATGGATCCGAAACGTTCATCCTTTCGCAAGGCGAATCGCTAAATGCTTTTCGCGCGGTATATCTGGGAACACAAAGGGTTCCGGGGCTGGAGTTGCCGGAAGATCGGTGCGTGCTATTCGCGGCAGGCCGCTACCGGCGATGGATCGGCGCCCGGCTGAAATTGACCACGTCCGACTTGGCCCGTTTGCGCGCCTTGCGGCCTGCGCTGGTACATGCTCACTTCGGAATGGACGCCGATATCGCGATGCCCATTGCCCGTTCCCTTGGCATACCGCTGGTTGTCACCTTTCACGGGTGGGACGCGACGGTTCGCGACGACGTCTTCCGGCGGCGTTCCATCGCTCTGAATCGTTGGGTAAGACGCCGTTCCGATCTGGCGCGCACGGCCGCCCGCGTTGTGTGTATTTCAGAGTTTGTTCGACGGCGGGTTCATGAAAAGGGCTTCTCCCCCGATAGAACAATGGTGCATTACATCGGAATCGATTTGCGGAAGTTCGCCCCCGATTCCACGCTGGAGCGAAAGCCGGTCGTTCTGTTCGCGGGACGGCTAGTGGAAGAGAAAGGGTGCGAGTACCTGATTCGCGCCATGGAGACGGTGCAGACCAAGATTAAGGATGTGGAACTGGTAGTCATCGGCGACGGTCACCTGCGCAAACAATTGGAACGCCAGGCCCGTTCAAGTCTGCGGTCGTATCGGTTCACCGGTTGGTGTTCCCCTGCGGTGGTGCGCGATTGGATGAATAGAGCCAGCGTATTCAGTACACCTAGTATCGTCGCCGACGCGGGCGATACCGAGACTTTCGGGATGGTGTTTGCCGAGGCCCAGGCGATGGGCTTACCGGTAGCGAGTTTTGCAGTCGGCGGCATTCCGGAAGCGGTCGAACATGGTGTGACCGGATTGCTGGCGCCAGAGCGAGACACGGATGCTTTGGCAAACAATATAGTGACCCTGCTGACCGACGGTTCCATGTGGTGCCGGTTCAGCGCCGCCGGACAAGAGCGCGTCAAAAGACTTTTCGATCTAGCGAAGCAAACCGCGAAGCTGGAACAGATCTATGACGAAGTGATCCAGGAGCACCGGGCGGGTGTTAACGCTGCATGACTACGCCAGTCACAAGCGGGCCTTTTGTGTCAGCGGTGATTCCGACACACAAACGCTCTGATACGCTGCCGCGGGCAGTACAAAGTGCCCTATCGCAAACGTACCGCGAAATTGAAGTGGTGGTAGTTATTGATGGTCCGGACGCTGAAACTACGCAAGTCCTGGGACAGATTAATGACCCTCGAATGCGAATCGTCCAACTCGACTCCAACCTCGGTGCAGGAGGTGCCCGCAATGCCGGAGTGTCTGCAACCCGCGGAGAGTGGATTGCGTTCCTGGATGATGATGATGAATGGCTGCCCGACAAAATCGAGCGACAGGTAACGATGCTCACATCCGTGAGTTGCGCTGACCCCATCGTTTCCTGCCGCTTTATTGCGCGTACACGCTCTGGCGAATACATCTGGCCGAGCCGGTTCCCGCGACCTTCGGAACCAATCTCGGAGTACCTGCTTGTTCGTGATGGCCTGAGTTATGGCCTGAACAAGGGCGACGGATTCATTGCTACGCCGACCATTTTGACGCGGCGTTCGTTGTTGCAGCGCATTCCATTCCAGTCTGGACTTAAAAAGCACGAGGACTGGGACTGGCTGCTACGGGCAACCTCCCAGCCGGATGTTGGCGTGTTTTTTTGCCCTGAGGTTCTAGCAATCTGTCACATGGAAGCGAGCAATAGCGCAAGCAGGCAGGCCGACTGGGAGTTTTCCCTGGAATGGATCCGTGCAAATCGTGGCCGTGTTACAGCACGGGCATACTCGAGTTTCATTGCTACCCACGTCGGGTGGCAGGCAGCGGCCCAGCGATCGTGGCGGGTTTTCGGCCCCTTGCTTTGGGATGCCTTCCACAACGGTTCTCTGCGGCCTATCGATCTGGCGCGCTATTGTGGGTTCTGGTTCGTTCCTTCGGATTACCGCGACGAGATCAAGCGCCGATATGAGTACGGCCCACTTCACACCCTGGGGACTGGACAGCGATAGATGTCTCAGCTGCTTCAGTTCGGATAACCTTATGCAGCCGTTCCTCACAGTCGGAATTCCCGTTTACAACGGAATGCCCTACCTTCCGGAGAGTTTGCAAAGCGTACTACAGCAAACGTACCCTAATTTCGAGGTAATAGTAATTAATGATGGGTCGACGGACGATTCGCTGGAGTACTTACAAAGCGTTCGAGATCCTCGCCTACGAGTGATCTCACAGCCCAACCGCGGCATTACCGCCGTGTTAAACCGATTGTTAGCCGAAGCGCGCACGCCGTGGTTAGTACGCCTGGACGCAGACGATGTTGCCTGGCCTGAGCGCCTTGCTCTACTGACTGAAGCAATACAGCACTATCCAGATGCTGGAATGTTCTACAGCGATACCGAACACTATGGTCATGCCCCCATCATATCGAAGATGCGTACTACCCGGGGTACGCCCGAAGAGTTGCGTGCCATTACGCAGAGTGGGTACTTGCTGTCCATCTGCCACGTCACCGTTGCACTCAATATCGCCAAGACTCAGAGCCTTGGTGGGTACCGATTCAATCTTTATGTCGAAGATCTCGACTTGTGGTGGCGCATGGCGTTACGACACGACATTGTCTTCTTGCCAAAAGTGACGGTTTCGATACGCCTGCATAACGCGAGCGCATGCGTCAGCAACTTCCAAATGCTTTCGTTAAATACGCTGTATGTGCAGTATCTGTTGCTCTCGCACTTATGGCAGCTTTCGCCGCTAGGGTATGACACAGTTGCACCGTATTTGATCGGGATGGTCGATCAGCAGCGACTGCAGTACAGACACGAAATGTGGCTTGCCGGAAACGAAATAAGTTCGGGCCAGTATCACCGTGCTTTGCCACACCTTGCGCGAGCCTTGTTGAAATCGCCAAGGCATTTCTTAGATCGTTTACGTTATCCTCTCTGTCCCAAGGGGATGTTTCCGCGGGGCGAAGATCCCAAACAATTTCGGCAACGCCAACAGCTACTGTGGCGGTCAGATACACGTTCGCTAGCTAGCTAGGAGAAGCAATATGATGAAACCGCGAGCAGTTCCACTCCCGGTTGAAGGCACAGTTGTCTCTTCCCGGGCACTGGTCGGTGTGAGACGACAATCCAACACCAACCTTGACGAGTTCTCCTTGGCGGAACTCCTGCGCATATTGAAACGGCGCCAGCGAAGCATCCTGGAATGCACGCTTCTCTGCACATTGCTAGCGCTAGCCGTATCCCTTTGCATGACAACCAAGTATGAGGGCGTCGCTATTATGGAGGTAAATAAAGAGAACTCCGACACGCTGGGTTTAAGTTCCCTAGACAGGATCGACGGAGGTGCGAGCTCTGACAGCCTTGAAGAAATGGTTACTATCGAGACTGAGGCAAACGCTCTACAGAGCCCGTCGTTGGCGTTTCAGGTCGTGCAGCAGTTGGGCCTCGAAAAACGCAAGGAGTTCGCTTTGCAACCGGGATTGTTTGGTGGTGGTGATGATGACCAGATCAATGCCGAACTCAAGATGCCCCTGGAGCAAGCTCCGCTTCGTCGGCGACGCATCTTTAAGACGTTCGGCGGAAACCTCAAAATCAAACCTGTTGCGGGCACCCGCCTCATCGAAGTTCACTTTTTGAGCCCGGATCCTCAGGTAGCCGCCGATGTGCCCAACCTGCTGGTGAAGGATTTGCAGGAACAGGACTTCCGCACACGTTTTGCGGCCACCGCGCAAGTCTCGGACTGGCTTTCTAAGCAGCTCTCAGACCTGAAGTCGGAGATAGCGAGTTCGCAGGAAAAACTCAATGAAGTGCAGAAAGAAGCTGGCATTCTGGGTTCCGATGAGACGAACAATGTCGTAACGATAAAGCTAGACGACTTGAACCGGCAGCTTACGGAGGCCGAGGCCAATCGCATTCTCAAGCAGGCGGTATACCAGCTTGCAAAGTCTGGCAATCCCGAGACAATTTCCAGCATAGCCGGAACGAGTATGGTCAGCGGCGGAGCAGTGAATCCGAACTCGCTAGCTCTCTTAGATACTCTGCGGGGCCAGGAGGCTGAGCTCAAGACGCAATACGCTCAAGCCTCAGCTAAGTTCGGCTCGGCATATCCCTTACTTGGGCAGCTCCATACTCAACTTGTGCAGTTAAACGAGTCAATCCAATCTGAAATTAACACTCTCGCTGCCCGCGCCGAAAATGACTACCTTGCGGCCAAACAGTCTGAAGATATGCTCCGCAGTTCGTTTGAAAGCCAAAAAGCCGAGGCGAACCGACTCAATGACAAGGCAATCCAATACACAATCCTGAAGCGGGAAGTTGAATCAAGCCGTACACTTTATGACGATTTGCTAACCAAGCTTAAGGAAGGTGGACTCCTATCCGGGCTGCATTCTACCAATATCGTTGTGCTCGATCCGGCGCGCACCGGCGCAGAGCCCGCGCGCCCGATTCATTGGCTTAACCTGGGCGTGGGATTTGCAATCGGATTGTTCGGTGGCATTGCCTTCGCATTCGTTCGCGACAGCCTTGATAACGCAATGTACACTCCAGCGGACGTGGAAGCGACCGTGGCTTTGCCGTGCGTCGGCATCGTGCCCGATCTCGCAACCTGCCCGGACCTTCCGAAAAAGCTCCGCCGTAATAAGATCGACCTACTGGGCTCGAGCGTTTCTACCCATTCCTCGGCGCGACTGGCTGAATCATATCGCGCCCTGCGAACTTGGGTTTTGCATTCCGAGGCGGAAGTTCCACCAAAGGTCATCCTAGTGACTAGCGCCTTACCGCGGGAGGGAAAGACAACCACAAGTCTAAACACCGCAATCGCACTCGCCCAAGATGGTTCGACGGTGCTGCTTCTAGAGGCGGACCTGCGCCGCCCCTGCTTGCACAGCTTGGTATCAACTTCAACTCCCGCTGGCCTAATCGGTTTATTGAGCAAATCGGGTGAGTGCAAGGCCGAATTCTTCAAGCATCCGGAAATCGCCAACTTGTTTGTCTTGCCTGCTGGTGTAGGAAGATCGAGTCCGGCTGAGTTACTCGGTTCGAAGCGCATGAAACAGTGTCTCGATGTCTTCCGGGGGCACTTTGACTTCATTGTCATCGACACACCACCTGTTTTGTCTTTCACCGACGCGGCTATCGTGTCGCGCAATGCCGATGCAGTGTTGTTCGTGATTCGCTCGGAGCACACTACAAAACAGTCCTGCTTGCGCGCTCGCGATGCGCTGGAACGCGCCAACATTCTCATCTCGGGCATCCTGGTGAATGGCGCTAATCTGAACTCCGCCGACTACCAACACTACTACGGTTATTCGATGGCCCAATACAAGGGCTACTACAACGATGTGCAGAGTCACGAGAAACCACAACTAACGTCGAGAGGTGTTCAATGACCGGCCTGCGTCCGACTGCCGTTTTGCTTTTGCTTGTAACCGCTTTGTTTTCGAATCGATCACTCGCCCAAACCAGGCAGGAGGCCCAAAAGATGTCGCCTCCAGCCACTTCGCCTGCATCCTTAGAAGCTAACTCCGCCAGAGTCCGAGTGGGGCCGGGCGACTTGTTGGAAGTGAAGGTCTTCGACGTGGACGAACTTACGCAGGATGTCCGCGTCAGCGATAAAGGAGATGCTGTACTCATTTTTTTGGGGCCACTGCATTTGGCCGGACTGACAACGGCCGAAGCGCAGACCTTAGTGGAGAGCCGTTTGCGGGATGGCAACTATGTGCGCGAGCCACAAGTTTCGATCCTGATCGAGGAGTACGGGACGCAAGGCGTCTCGGTAGTTGGGCAAGTGGCGAAACCTGGGGTTTATCCGGTGCTCGGCCCGAGGATGCTGCTGGATGTCATTTCTCTGGCCGAAGGTCTCACTCCACTGGCGGCGCATGAAGCGACCATTAAACGCCGGGATGGAACGGAGGTGTTCACCGCCATCCTGTCGGACAACCCCGGGGAACTTCTTGCTACTAATGTGGAGATATGGCCCGGCGACACGGTCATCGTGCCCAAGGCGGGAATTGTGTATGTGATCGGCGACGTGGGAAAACCAGGCGGGTTCGTCATGGAGAACAACGGAAGAGCGAGCCTGTTGCAGACCGTGGCGTTGGCTGCGGGTGTGAATCGCACGGCTGCACTTAGTAAGACTCGGGTTATCCGTAAGACTCCCACCGGATTTGAAGATATGCCAGTGAATTTGAAACGCATCCTGAACGGCAAGTCGGCCGATATCCCGCTGCAGCGGGAGGACATCGTCTACGTCCCACCAAGTACGGCCCGATCGCTGCTCTTCCATACGCCGCAAGTGCTGGAAGCTGCCGCCTCTTCAGCAATGGTCTACACTGTGGTGCCGTGATCACACTGGCCCGTTACGTAAAACTGGGTGGGAGCCTGGTCTGTCACCTCGGCACGGTGATTTCGAGAACAGTCCGCCAACTCCGAGGCAAGCCGATTCCGGGAAGCTTGGTCGTTCTTTGCTATCATGCTGTTCCTCAGAACCAGCGGGCGCGGTTTGCACGACAGATGGATCTCTTACTGCAGTACGCCAAGCCGACGGCGACCGACGGCGAGACTCCATTGCTGCCCGGCGAACGTTACGCCGCCGTCACTTTTGACGACGTTTACCAAAGCACAGTGGAGAACGCCCTCCCTGAGTTAAAGGCGCGAAACATTCCCTGTACCTTGTTCGTCGTGAGCCACCTGCCGGGCCATTCTCCATCGTGGGCAGGGACTGAAGGATATGATCGCGAGGACCGGTTTGTCACTGCGGAGCAGCTGGCAAACTTGCCTGGCGATCTCGTGACCATTGGCTCTCATACCATGACGCATCCGCATTTGTCCGTTCTTCCTGAAGAGACGGCAAAGCGAGAACTGTTTGAGTCGCGCCAGTTTTTGCAACAAACACTACGGCGCGAGATCCGGCTGTTCGCTTTCCCTCATGGCACCTTCGACGATGCAGTCGTAAATTGGTGCCGCGAAGCGGGATATCAGCGCGTATTCTCCATTGAACCAACGACGACGTTTTCTGATCTGCCAGAATATGTGACCGGACGCGTGATCGCCGACCCCACGGATTGGGAGCTTGAATTCCGCCTCAAGATTCTCGGCGCTTACCGTTGGCTGTCGGCCGCCTATCGCATAAAGCGGAAGATTCGTGCAGCGGTGCTGGAAAGCAACATAAAAGAGTAATGGAATTCTAGACTCCAACCTTGAGTTCCTCCTCCTTTCTGGTATCCATATTTGCCTTGATTCAAGAAACGCTATGATAAGAAATGATTTGATCTTTGATGTTGGTCTTCATCATGGTGAGGACACTGCTTACTATCTGGCGAAAGGCTACAGAGTTGTCGCGTTCGAAGCCGATCCCAGGTCGGTTGCCTTTTGCCAGAATCGATTTACGCGGGAGATATCGGCCCACAGGTTGCAGATCGTGGCCGGCGCGATAGCTG
>Ga0326727_10012944_pt1 | contig 18787 bp, 16 predicted proteins | sample MB2enrmetagenome_FD_207643 | JGI IMG/M metagenome (GOLD analysis project Ga0326727, IMG submission 207643) | Lab enriched peat soil microbial communities from McLean, Ithaca, NY, United States - MB29MY | ecosystem: Environmental > Terrestrial > Soil > Wetlands > Peat | place: USA: New York...
CTGCGTCCAGCAGGTAAAGCCCTGGGCGTCACGCTCAGCGGCGTGCTTCTTTACGAGTGCGGCGAACTCGGTTCGGGGAAAGTGCTGGAGCAGTGGATTGAAGAGGCTCGCGACTTGTAGGATCGGATTACCCTCCTGTGGGCAGCGTTTGGCGAGGCTCCCGGCAAGGAATGGCTCGCCAACCTCAATTATAGGAGGGCACTCCTCTTATTTCAGACTGCAAGAACCCGTTTTGGACAAGAGTGACACGATATCACCCTTGTCCAAGATAGCTTTTTGCGGATCCCGTCTTGGACAGGGAAATCACGCATGACCGAAGGTCCCCACGGCATCATGGGGCCCGAAACGCCCTGAAAACCGGGCCTGCGCCGCAATGCGAGCAGGTTTCGTCCCTCGCAAGCCGCTGCTGGCGTTTTGGACAGGATCGTAACGCTCCGGGAGACCTGGTTTCGAACTGACATGGAGAGTCATTCAAAATAAACGACTTAACCCGTCTCAAACAGTCGTTTCAGACTTGTCTTGGACAGTAGTGACACGATATATATAATTACCGTGGATAGGGCTCGAAGCGGTTTATATGGCAGCGGATCGGCGACGGCGTCTTTGTCGTGGATTGGAAGTAGGCGACTTAATAAATACGTAACGGCATTTGGGATCACGGTCGCCATGAGGCAAAACACCCCAATATGTATGTACCTGGTCTTCCACAGGTCGGCTCCTGCGTCTCTGATGCCGAACGTCTCCAGAAAGCTTGACACGACAAGAAACCCCGAGGCGTATATCAGACCGACAAACGCCAGGAACCAATACGGTATGGTCCGGGACAGGTCCGTCGACCCATTCGGCTGTGCGGTTGTTTTTTTGGAACTGCGAATGCACCGATCGAGCAGGTTATCGGCCTTCTCGACGACACCCTGCAAGAGGTGGTAAATCCCGATGCTCGGCACCGCGGGCGCATCCGTGAAAATGCGGATTGGACGGCCGCTGGGGTTGATAATACCGAAAAGCTTTAATCGTTTGTCCATGTCGGTCTGAGGTAAAACGCCCGGCCTTCGGCGTTACAGATTCTCGAACGTCGTGTACAGCCCCATGCGGCGCTTCACGTCCTCCACCGTGGCATTGGCGATCGGCGCGACCCGTTCGGCGCCTTCCCGCAGCACGCGATCGACGTAGCCCGGCTCGGAGACGATCTCCCGATACCGCTGCTGCAAGGGATCGATCTCGCTCGCGACCATTTCGGCGACCTGCTTCTTGAGGTCTCCATAGCGCATGCCGGAGAAATGCGCGCGCATCCGGTCCGCCGTCCAGCCGCTGAACGCCTGGTAGATGTTGAGAAGATTCTCGACGCCCGGGCTGAGCACGGCAAAATCGACGCACGGAGCGGAGTCTGTCGTCGCGCGCATGATCTTCTTGCGAATGGTTGACGGCGGATCAAGCAGCGCCACTGCGTGGCCTGTGCCCGCCGCCGACTTGCTCATCTTCTTCGTAGGGTCGTCGAGGCCCATGATGCGCGCGCCAACGGTAGGCAGGCTGGTCCCCGGCACTACGAATGCCTCGCCGTACAATGAGTTGAACCGTTGGGCGATATCGCGCGTCAGTTCGAGATGCTGCGCCTGGTCCTCGCCCACCGGCACGATCGCGGCATTGTAAAGCAGAATGTCGGCGGCCATTAGCACGGGGTACTGCAGCAGCCCGTCGCTCACGGTTTCCTGGTCCGCCGTCTTGGCCTTGAACTGCGTCATGCGTTGCAGCCAGCCCACGGGGGTGACGCAGGTCAGCATCCAGGCCAATTCGGCATGCGCCGGAACCGCGGACTGCACCATGATGGTACTCTCGTGGGGATCGATGCCCGCGGCCAGATAGAGCGCGGCGAGCTCGACGATTTTGGCGCGCAGCTCGGCCGGGTCCTGGTAGATCGTGACGGCGTGCAGATCGACAATACAAAAGATCGCCTGGTAGTCATACTGGATCTTGACCCAGTTCTTCAGAGCGCCGAGATAGTTGCCGATGTGCAGGTCCCCGGAGGGCTGCATTCCTGAGAAAACTCGTGGTTTCATGCGATTGAGTCGAATTTTCATGGTACGTGATGCCTGACGCTGATACAAATACCTCACTGACCATCGAGAAGCTCGTCTACGGCGGGCAGGGGCTGGCGCGCCGGAAGGGCCGGGTGGTTCTGGTGCCTTTCGTGCTCCCGGGAGAGACGGTGAGCGTGAAAGAGGAAACCGGGCGGCGCGGCCTCCTGGAGGCGCAACTGGACGAAGTGCTGACGCCCGCCGCGAGCCGCGCGGAGCCGGCCTGCCCGTTTTTCCAGCGCTGCGGCGGATGCCAGTACCAGCACGCCGCCTACCCGGCGCAGCTCGAGCAAAAGCGGGAAATCCTGCGCGAGGTGCTCCGGCGGGTGGGGAAAATCGATGCGCCGGAAGAGATCCGCGTCATCGCCGGAGAGCCGTGGGGCTACAGGAATCGCAGCCAGTTTCATCTCGCTCACGGAGAGATCGGCTACTTTGGCCCCGGCTCCCACGAACTTGTGCCGGTGGACCGCTGCCCGATCTCCTCGCCGAAGATCAACGAAGCGCTCACAGCTCTGCGCGCCATGCTCCCGGAACGGCGGTTCCCGAACTTCGTCCGGTCCATTGAAATTTTCACGAACGAGACGGCGGTACAACTGAACGTGATCGAGACCGCGCGGCCCGTGTCGAAGCGGTTCTTCGAGTGGTGCGCGGAGCGCATCCCGGGCTATGCGGACGACGCCATCGAGTACGCCGTGGGGCAGGAGAACTATCGCGTACGGCACCGGTCGTTCTTCCAGGTGAACCGCTTCCTGATCGAGGCGATGGTGGAAGCTGCGCTCGAAGGCGCCCAAGGCCGCGCGGGGCTGGATCTCTACTCCGGGGCCGGACTGCTCTCAATCCCGCTCGCCCACAGGTTTGCCGAGGTCACCGCCGTGGAATCCGGCAGAAGCGCGGTGCAGGACCTCGAGTACAACGCGGAGCGGGCCGGGGTGCGTGTCGCGGCGCGCCGCGAGCCGGTCGAGGACTTTCTCAAAGCGCTCACCCAGCGTCCCGATTTCGTCCTGGCCGATCCTCCGCGCGCCGGGCTCGGCAAATTCGTCGCGCGGGAGTTGTGCCGCCTGAAGCCGCCGCGGCTGAACATCGCGGCCTGCGATCCGGCCACGCTCGCCCGCGACCTAGGCGCATTGATTGCAGGCGGGTACAGGCTGGACGGCCTCACGCTGATCGATCTGTTCCCGCAAACGTTTCACATAGAAGCCATCGCGCGTCTGATATGGGCGGATGTATAATAATGGCCCGGCCAAGTAGAATGGAAGCCTAGCATGTTCCTGTTCTCCAGTCCTGCGGTATTGCTGGCCGCGTCGCTCTACCAGCAAGCCCGGCGGGCCCTGTTCGACAACACCTTCGCGGGCATCCATCAACTGGACTGGTTCGACTGGGCCATGCTCATTCCCTACTTCGGACTGCTCGGAATCCTTTCCTTGTATGGCCTGCACCGGTACGAGGTCATCCGCACCTATTTCAAGTATCGTAAGAAGCTGCCCAAGGAGCCGCCCACGCGGTTCGAGCAGCTTCCGCCGGTTACCATCCAGTTGCCGCTCTATAACGAGCGCTTCGTGGTGGAGCGGCTGCTCGAGGAAGTCCTCAAGATGGACTACCCGCGGGACCTGCTGCAGATTCAGGTTCTGGACGATTCGACCGACGAGACGCACGCGTTCGCCGAGCGCCTGGTGGCGCGCTACCGTGCGCTGGGGCACCCCATCGAGTATCACCACCGCGCCAGCCGCTCGGGTTTCAAGGCCGGCGCGCTTCAGGAAGGGCTGAAAACCGCCACCGGCGAGCTGGTCGCGCTCTTCGACGCGGACTTCATCCCGCCCGCCGATTTTTTGACGCGCACGGTGCATTTCTTCGCCGAACCCCAGATCGGCGTGGTGCAGACCCGCTGGAGCTACACCAATCGCGACTCCAACGTGCTGACCGAGGTGCAGGCGATGCTGCTCGACGGCCACTTCGTGCTCGAGCACGGAGCGCGCTACGGTCGCGGCCTGTTCTTCAACTTCAACGGCACGGCCGGCATCCTGCGCAGGAAAATGATCGACGACGCCGGCGGCTGGCAGCACGACACTCTTACCGAGGACTCCGACCTCAGCTACCGCGCCCAGCTCAAGGGCTGGAAATTCGTGTATCTTCCGGGGCTCGATTGTCCCTCCGAACTGCCGCCCGAAATGTACGCCTTCCAGGTGCAGCAATCCCGCTGGGCGAAGGGGTTGACGCAGGTTGCCAGGAAGCTCCTGCCCACGATCCTCCGCGCCAAGCTGCCCCTGCGCGTCAAGGTCGAAGCGATCTTCCACCTGACGCCGAACATCAGCTACCCGATGATGATGGTGGTGTCGGCGCTCATGCTGCCGGTAATGATTGTCCGGTTCTACATGGGCTGGATGCAGATGCTGTTCCTGGATCTGCCGCTGATCCTGGCTTCGTTCTGGTCGATCTCGGCGTTTTACGTGTTGGCGCAGCGCGAATTGTTTCCGCGCAGTTGGGCCCGCGCCGTGTTCCTGCTCCCGGCTCTGCTCGCCGTGGGTGTTGCGCTGACGGTCATCAACACGCGGGCGGTGTTCGAGGCGCTGCTTGGCGTCGAAACCGCGTTCGTGCGGACGCCCAAGTACGCCGCGAATAAGACGGGCGCCGTGGCGCCGGCCGCGAAGTACCGCCGCAGAAGCGGCTGGCTGCCCTTCATCGAGCTGGCCATCGGAACCTACTTCGCCGTGATGGTCGCGTTCGCGATCGAGGTCAACAACTTCTTCTCGCTGCCGTTCCTGCTGCTCTTCGTTGCCGGTTACTACTGGGCGGCGTTTAGCACCCTGATCCAGGAGTACCGTGACCGCCTGCGCACGGCCCGGGCCGCGGTCGCGCTCGAAGCCGCGGCTCGGTAAGGCCTCTCATGCAGTGACCGCTTCCACCGCTCCCTCACGGTCGCGGCGCGGAAATCTTTGCTGAGCCGCGACCGTGAGGGAGCGGTAGGGGTGTCCGTTTCCGGACGGCTGCGTGCCGGTTCCGGACACTGCCGCCCTTTGTGAGTTCGCAGATTCAATCGGTTGCAATGGCACGCTGCATGCACGCTGTTCTGCTTATGGCAAGCCTCCGTATCGCGCTCCGCTCTCTGACCCGCACTCCGGTGCTCAGCCTGGTAGTGGTGCTATCGCTTGGACTGGGCATTGGGGCGAACACCGCGATTTTTTCCCTGATGCACCAGGTCCTTCTGCGCTCGCTCGCAGTGCCGAACCCCTCGGAACTGGTGGCGGTCCATTCGCCGGGGGAGTTCAAGGGTGGCCGCAACTCCACCGATGGCTCCGGCGGCATGGAAGCTATTTTCAGTTATCCAACTTTCCGGGAATTAGAGAAGCATCCACAAGGCCTGCGCGGGCTGGCGGGCTATCGCCAGACGCATGCCAGCCTCTCCGTCAACGGCCAGACCTGCGCAGGGTCGGCTCTCATGACTTCCGGCGGCTACTTCCCGATTCTCGGCATCCAGTCTTTGATTGGCCGCACACTGAGCTGGGATGACGACCGCGGCGCAGGGCAGCCCGTAGCGGTGCTGAGTTACGGCTACTGGAAGGACAAACTCGGTGGCCGACGGGACGTCCTGAATCAGCCGATCCGCGTGAACGGACATATTTTCACGATCGTCGGAGTGTTGCCGAAAGGCTTTACCGGCGTCTCCCAGACTCAGGATCCCAACGTCTATGTCCCCCTGGTTTTCAAGGCCGATCTGACACCCGGATGGGACGGCCGCGGCAGGCGCGACGACTTTTGGATCTACATATTCGGACGATTGCAGGCGAACACAACCGCCGCGCAAGCCCAGGACGCGCTCAACTCCGTGTACCGCGGGATCGTCTCCGAGGACGTCAAGGCGTGGCGTTATGGCGGGAGTGATGCCTACCTGAAGCGCTGGGCAGGGTCCCGGCTTGCTCTGGTTCCTGCGAATTCCGGCCAAAGCGCCCTACGCGATCAAGCGCGGACTCCGATCTACATCCTGCTGGCGTGCGCGGCGCTGGTGCTACTGATTGCAGCCGGAAACGCAGCGAACCTGCTGCTCGCCAAGGCCGTTCTGCGCGCTAGGGAGATGGCGGTTCGATCGGCGCTCGGCGCCAGCCGCTGGCAGATCGTCCGGCAGCTTCTCACGGAGGCCCTGATGCTCTCCTTGGGCGGGTGCGTTGTCGGCTTGCTGCTGGCGACCTGGACCCTGAGCCTGCTCGTCTCAACTCTGGCGAAAGGGATGCAAGGAATACCGTCGCTGGTTCCTGAACTCGAGTGGCCGGTTCTGATCTTTTGTGCCGGCGTCTCGATGGTGACTGGTCTTCTGTTCGGTCTCTATCCCGCCTGGGTGGGTTCCCGCGCCGCCGTTTCCGCAACGCTGAAAGACGAGTCCGGCCAGGCGTCGGCCACGCGAGGCGGAGTCCGCGTTCGCAAGCTCCTGGTTGCGGCGCAGGTGGCGCTCTCGATGGCACTGCTCATCCCCATGGGCCTGTTCCTGAAGAGCCTCGTGAATCTGCTGCATGTGGACCTCGGTCTCAAAGCGGAGAATCTCATCAGCTTCGCCATCGCACCCGAAATGAACGGCTATAAGCCGGATCGGAGCCGCGCTCTGTTCGAGCGCGCCGAGCAGGAACTGGCGGCCATTCCGGGCGTTCAAAGCGTTACAGCGGCCCAAGTTGCACTGATCGCTGACGATTGGGGCAGCAATGTGAACGTCGGGCGCTACACCGGCGGCGATTCCTATTCCAAGTTCAATAAAGTCGGCCCGGGGTTCTTCGGAAAGATGGGCGTGCCTCTGATTAATGGCCGGGAATTCGCGGATTCCGATACGCTAGCAGCGCCCAAAGTGGCGGTTGTCAATCAGACATTTGCCCGGCATTTTTTTGGAGCCGCCAATCCGATTGGCCGCAGGTTTGGCATCGCCAGCAAACCGGATATCGAGATCGTTGGCGTCGTCAAGGACTCAAAGTATTCCAGCACCCGGGATGCGGCGCCGCCGGTCTACTTTCTCCCCTACCGGCAAGATCAAGGAATCGGCGACATCTACTTCTACGTACGGGCGGCGTTGCCGGTGAACCAGATCGTTCCGCAAGTGCGGGGCGTGATCCGTCGGCTCGACCGCGACCTGCCGCTCAGGGATCTGCGCACGCTCGAAGAGACGGTAAGCCTGAGTGCTCAGAGCGAGCGTCTGGTCCTGCAACTCGCTTCGGCCTTCGCGATTCTCGCCACGTTTCTGGCCATGCTCGGGCTGTATGGCGTCATGGCCTACGGTGTCACGCGCCGCCGGCGTGAATTCGGCATCCGCCTGGCGCTGGGGGCGCGCCCGGCGACCATCCGCTCGCTGGTTTTGCGCGAGGTGTGGCTGATCCTCGCGGCGGGAATCGTGGTGGGCGTTCCGGCAGCGCTGGGTTTGGCGAAGCTGGCCGAGAGCCAGTTGTTCGGGGTGAAGTCCTTCGATGCCGCAATTGTGGCTGCGGCGATTACGGCCTTGTCGGCGGCGGGCCTGGCGGCGGGTTACCTCCCGGCGCTGCGCGCCTCCCGCATCGACCCGCAACAGGCGCTCCGATACGAGTAGCTGCTCCCACCGCTCCCTCACGGTCGCGGCCCGGAAACCATTGCTGAGCCGCGACCGTTAGGAAGCGGTGGGGCACGCCCTAACAGGGAATGCCCGAGCCGAGGGGGCGCCACTTCCGGCCGTCGCGCTGAATCATTTCGTCGGCCTCGGGCGGTCCGTCCGATCCGGCGGGGTACATGCGCAGATCTTCGCCGCGGCTCTCGCGCCACGCATCCAAAATCGGCTGGACCACGGCCCACCCGGCTTCGATGATGTCGGTCCGTTTGAACAAACTCGTATCGCCGATCATGGCGTCATAGAGCAGCGTCTCGTAGCCGGTGCGGTTCTCGCGGCCGAAATAATCCCGATAGCAGAAGCGCATGGCGACGGGCTTGATTTGGACCACCGGGCCGGGAACTTTGGCTTCAAATGAGAGCAAAATCTTTTCGTCGGGCTGCACCCGGATGACGATCGAATTCGCCTCCGGCAGCGAGACCGAGCTCTTGCGGAAGAGCGCCAGTGGCGGGTTGCGAAATTGGACCGTAATCTCGGATTCCCGGAGCCGGAGCCGCTTGCCAGTGCGCAGATAGAACGGCACGCCGGCCCAGCGCCAGTTGTCGATTGCAAGCTTCAGCGCGACATAGGTCTCGGTGGTGGAATCCGGAGCAACGTCAGGCTCCTGGCGGTACCCCACTACCGGCTTGCCTCCCATCGCGCCGCTGGTGTAGGCACCCCGGACCGTGGACCCCACGCGCGGCCCCGGCGGCGAAGGGGGAGCCGCCTCGAGGACCTTCACCTGCTCATTGTGGAAAGCGTGGGACTGGAACGAGCCGGGCGGCTCCATGGCCGTCAGGGTCAACAACTGAAGCAGGTGATTGGGCACCATGTCACGCAGCGCGCCGGTGTGATCGTAGTAGCGGCCGCGCAACTCGACGCCGACTGTTTCAGCGACCGTGATTTGAACGTGATCGACATAGCGGCGGTTCCAGACCGGCTCGAAGACACCGTTTGCGAACCGGAACACCAACATGTTCTGGACGGTCTCCTTGCCCAGGTAGTGGTCGATCCTGTAGATCTGATCGTCCCGCACGAGCGCGGTCAACGCCCGGTTCAGTTCCCGCGCGGAATTGAGGTCGTGGCCGAAGGGCTTCTCGACAACCATGCGCCGCCAGCGGCCGTCCTGCTCCCGGAGTAATCCGACGGCGCTCACGCGTTGGGCAACTTCCAGAAAGAACTCGGGAGGAATCGCGAAGTAGAACAGGTAGTTGCCCCCCGTCCGGTACTCGCGGTCGAGAACTTCGAGCTTCTGCTTGAGCTGCTCGAAGCCGGCCTGGTTGTCGAACGTTGACCTGATGTAGAACAGTCTCGAGGTGAGCCACTCGACGGTGGCGTCGTCAACGGAATCGCCGGCCTGCTCCCTCAGATTTTGCGCGATCCGGTCTCGCACGGCATCCTGAGTGAAGTCGTCCAGCGCGAAGCCGGCAATGGCGAACTCCTCGGGAAGAAGGCGCTCGCGGGCGAGGTTGTAAATCGCGGGAAAGAGAAGCCGCTTGGTGAGGTCCCCCGTCACGCCGAAGACGACGAGCACGCACGGACCCGCGGGCTTAGGCTTGAGATCGGACTCGGTCTCCACGGGCTTCGCGGATGCCTCCAGCCCGGCCGCGCTCATGTTGCGCCCCTCATGATTTCATTATGCCGCAACCCCGTGGCGCACGCTCCCGGCGTGCGCTACGGAACGCGGATCTCAAATACGTTGTATCCCCAGGGCGGCAGATCGAGGTACAACCGATCGCCCTCGCGGCGATAGACCTCGGGGCTCATCAGATCCTTCAGCCAGAACGAGCGGCCGCGCAGGTCTTCGAATGGCAATCGCACGTAGCACTGGCTCTGGTTCGGAGCATAGTTCACGACGGCGAGCAGGCGCCGGCCGTCCGGCTGGCTCCAGGCGAAGCTGATGAAACTGTCCCACGCCTGGTTTCCCTCCCAGGCCGGCGAGCATTCCAGCAACTGCCATGCGCCTTCCGGCAGCGCATTCAGCAGCCGATCGTAGAACGCCCGCAAAGCCGGATCCGACGCCTCCACCGGTCTCCGGCACAACTGAACCGGGACCCGGATTTTTCGGCCCTCGAACTGGCCATCCTGGAAGAACCGCAACCCCGGGCAAAAGTAGGCAACCACGGCGGCAGCACGGTGCATCTCGGGAGGAAACGCAGCCGCGGCCCGCTCCTCGTCGTGATTCTCGAGGAAACGAACCGATTTCCGTTGAAAGTCGAGGTCGGCGCGAAGATGGTCGCGCACCGGCCGGGCCGCTCCGCTTCGCAGCCGGTCATACAGCCGCTTGTCGTACGTGTAATCGAAGCCCTCCTGCTGTAGCCTCCACTCCAGGTCCCAGTAGACCTCCGCCATGAAGGCAAACTCCGGATGAGCCGCCCGCACCCGCCGGATGGCGTGGGGCCAGAACGGCTCCGGCCGCAGGCCCCAGGTCCGCTCGAAGACCTCCGGCAGCAGCAGCATCGCCATGTCGCACCGGACCCCATCGCAGAGTCCCGAGATTCTTAGCAGCTCCGAAGCCATCGCCTCCCGCAAGCCCGGCTCGCCGTAGTTGAGCTGCAGCGTATCCTGCCAGCCCGGGTAGTTCGGATCGCGGCCATGCGCAAGAACGACGGGGCCCTGGGCGGAGGCGACACGGCAAAAGTTCCGCGGCGCCTGGCGGAGGGCTTCCTCCGAGCCATGCACGTAGTATTCAGCGTGCGTCTCGACCCACGGGTGATCGGTCGCGGTGTGGTTGGGGACGAAGTCCAGCATCAGCCGGATACCGCGCTCGCGCAGGCGTCCGCGCAGCCTGCTCAGCGCCGCGTCGCCGCCCAAGCGGGCGTCGACCGTATAACCCGCAATCGCAAAACAAGAGCCGCAAACGTCGCTCTCCTGGAAGCCGGGCAGAACCCTTCGATATTCCGCGCACAGCTCCGGGTCCGCGAGCGCCGCGCGCCGTCCAGCAGGGCCCGTCCGCCAAAGGCCCAGCAGCCAGAGCCAGTCGAATCGCCGGGCGGCCCAGAGGTCCAGCTCGCTATCCGGAATGTCGTCGAGCGTACCGCGCAATTCGGCCAGCCACACCCGCGCATTGACCTGATAGAGTCTCATCGCCCGTCTTCCGCCAGGATATCGCCGCGCCCCGAAGCGTAGAATAGAGGCAAAGAAGGGCGGGTTATGAATTCTCTTCTGGAATTGCAAAAGCAAGGCCAGTCTATCTGGCTGGACTATATCCGCCGGGATCTCATCCAGGGCGGAGAACTGAAGCGGCTGATCGAACAAGACGGCCTCGGCGGAGTCACCAGCAATCCGAGCATTTTCGAAAAGGCCATCGACGGCAGCACCGACTACGATGAGGCGCTTCGCTTTGCGACTGCGGAGAACCCCCACGCCGACGCGCGCGCCTTGTTTGACGGGCTCGCGATCGAAGACGTCCGCGCGGCGGCCGGCGTATTGCGGCCAGTCTGGGACCGGACCGGCGGCGCGGACGGCTTCGTGAGCCTCGAGCCGCCGCCACAGACCACCCGCGATACCGCTGGCACCATCGCGGAGGCGCGCCGGCTGTGGCGTGCGGTGGGCCGGCCAAACCTGATGATCAAGGTGGTGGCTTCGCCCGAAGGCATTGCCGCGGTCGAGGCGCTCATCGCCGAAGGCATCAACGTCAACATCACCTTGATGTTCTCCCTGCGGCACTACGAAGCCGTGGCCAACGCGTATCTCCGCGGTCTCGAACGTTCGAGCAAGCCGGGTGAGGTGGCCTCGGTCGCGTCCTTTTTCGTGAGCCGCGTAGATACGGAGGTCGATCGCGAGTTGGAAGCGAATGGTTCCGCGGAGGCGCTGGCGCTCCGCGGGAAAATCGCGGTCGCCAACACCCGGCTGGTCTACCGCCGTTTCCGCGAGATCTTCCACGGCCCCGCGTTTGCCGCGCTTCGAAGCCGCGGCGGGCGGGTGCAGCGGCCGCTTTGGGCCAGCACGAGCACGAAGAATCCGAACTATCGCGACGTGCTCTACGTCGAGGAACTGATCGGGCCGGATACGGTCAACACGCTGCCGCCGGCGACGCTGGACGCTTTTCGCGATCACGGCCGTGTGCGTGGCGCCACGGTGCTCGAAGGGATCGAGCAGGCGGAAGCGGAGGTCGAGCGCCTGCGCAGCCTTGGGATCGACCTCGGCGCGATCACCGAGCGGCTGCAGGTGGACGGCATCGCGGCGTTCGCGTCCGCTTACGACAAGGTCGTTGCGGCCCTCGAAAAGAAGCGGCGTGCGATCCTGCTCAGTGGCCTGGACCGGCAGCAGGCCGGCCGCGGCTCCGGAACGTAGCTCGGATCGCGTTTCCCCGCGCCGTCCGGACGACGGACGAGTGTGTATACTGGACGCCATGTTCCGGAGACTGTATTTCCTCTTGCTGGTATTCTCATGCGCCCTCGTCGCGCAGGACCTCAAACCCATCCAGCTTCCGAAGCCGCGGACCCAAGGCGGCAAGCCCCTGATGCAGGTCTTGCAGGCGCGCAAATCGACCCGCGAATTCAGTTCTGAAAAACTGTCCCTGCAGACTCTCTCCGACCTTCTCTGGGCCGCGGACGGCATCAATCGCCCCGACGGCCGGCGCACGGCGCCATCGGCAATGAACCATCAGGAGACGGACATCTACGTCGTCGTTGCGGAAGGCGTTTATATCTACGATGCAAAGGAGAATTCGCTCAAGCCGGTGATTGCCGGCGACCAGCGAGCCGCGGCGGGCGACCAGAACTTCGTCCGCACGGCTCCGTTGAATCTCGTGTACGTCGCCGACTTCGCGCGCATGGGCAGCTCACCCGAACAGGAGAAAGTATTCTACTCAGCCGCCGATGCCGGCTTCATCGCCCAGAACGTCTACCTGTACTGCGCATCGGAAGGACTTGGAGCGGTCGTCCGCGGCGGGATCAACCGCGACAATTTCGCGAAGGTTGCCCGGCTCCGCCCCGAACAGAAGGTTCTGCTGGCGCAATCCGTCGGGTATCCGAGATAGGGCAGTAACTTACTTGACTTACCACTCCACTGCCGCCGAATCCGCGTCGTGAAGTCGAGCGCGGTGATCGCCTTGCATTCGCCGCACTCGACGGCCAAACGGTGCAAGTCCGCGACGGGAACAATCAGCTCACGAGGTAACGCGCACGCGGTTCAGGGCCTCTTCCTCTTCCACAGAGCCAGCCCAACGGTCAGCCCAGTGAAAAGTAAGACATTGAGCATGCCGTTCACATAAGAACGGCCAGCCGCGAAAGTCTTGACCAGATCGACAATGCTATACACGGCGCAGACCGCGGACACGGCACAAAGGGCGGCGCGGAGCGGTTTCATGGCGTCTTCCTCTTTATGGCCTTCTTCGCGGCTCTCTTCCCGAATGGGCTCGGAGGCAACGCACTCTTCGGAACCTTCACGATGGCTTTCGTCGCGCTCTTGAAGCGGTCCCACGCTTCCGGGCCTTCGATCATTTCCAGTTGGGGCTTCATTGTCCTTCTCGATTATCGCGCGACCTAGCTGTGCTTCGCCCGAAGGGCTTCATCGTCGAACGCCTTGAATTCAGCGGGAGCGCGTGCCGCAATCAGTGCATATTCCAAATCGTAGTCAGCCCTTGTAAGCGTCCGGTTTACATGCCACGCGAACAGATCTGCGGCCTGGATCCCTGGAAACTTCGCTTGATTCACCTGGGCCAACTCACGGACCCGCTGTAGGTGCGGACACCAATCGGGAGCTTCTTTGCGCTCCCAGTAAGGATTTACCTCTTTATAAAACTCCTCTCCCTGATCAAAGAAGCAACATACAGAATTGGCCTGTCGCAGCAGTTCGTTGAGACAATACTCCGCGCAGATTCTTCCAGAGGCGGGTAAGGCGAATTCCAATGAAAGCGTTCTATGTGCTTCGAGGTCTAGTATGGCGCCGACAGTTCTCATTCCCCCATGGCGGGCCGCGTCAATTGCTTCCAGCTGCTCGGCCACAAGCAGGGGATTGCCCCGGAGTCGTTCTTCGTTGGCGTGGAGGTATTCCACCCTATATTTTTTCAGGATGGCCCGCCATTTTGCTTCAAACGGAGGCCACACAGCAGGAGGCGCGACATACCCCACTAACGTCAGAAACCGGCATTGGGGATCAGCCGACTTTCCGCTTCCGTCGAAGTAGCTTTTTAAAACAATCAACTGATGGCCCTCCAGGAAAGAATTGTACGCGGAGAGTTCACAGATCGAAATCCAGCGCTTTGGCACTCGCTCCTCACTCCATCCTCTCCCGGTCGATCTCGTCGATCCAGTCCGGGCGTTTGAGAACTTCGCGCGGCTTGCTGCCGTCGGGCGGGCCAATGATTCCGTCGCGCTGCATCACGTCGAGAATGCGCGCCGCCCGGCCGTAGCCGAGCCGGAGGCGCCGTTGCAGCGTCGAGGTCGATGCCTTGCCCATCTCGAGCACCACGCGGACCGCATCGCGGTAGAGCGGGTCCTCTTCGCCCGAAAACTCGCCCGCCGCTTCGCCCTCGTCGCCCTCGTCCTCGGGCGGGGCCACCAGGAACGATTGATCGTAGTCCGGCGTAGCCTGCGCCTTCCAGAACTCGACCACGCGATTGATCTCCGGCTCGGTGACCAGGGACGCGTGGACGCGGACCAGCCGCGAAGAGCCCGGCGGCAGGAACAGCATGTCCCCCTTGCCGAGCAGGTGCTCGGCCCCCATCACGTCGAGAACGGTGCGCGAGTCCACCCGCGTGGCCACGCGGAAACTGATGCGCGCCGGGAAGTTGGCCTTGATCAGCCCGGTGATGACGTCCACGCTGGGCCGCTGCGTCGCGAGCACGAGATGCATGCCCACGGCGCGCGCCATCTGGGCCAGACGCGTGACGCTTTGCTCGACGTTGTGCCCCTCCACGATCATGAGGTCCGCCAGTTCGTCGATCAGAATCAGGATCTGCGGCAGCGGCTCAAGATCCTCCGCGCCTTCCACGGCGTCTTCAAACAGCGGGATGGGCTCGTTTTGCAACTGCCGCACTTTGCGATTGAACTGCTCGATGTTTCGCACGCCCTGCGATGCCAGCAGCCGGAGGCGCCGCTCCATCTCGAGGACGGCGTTCCGTAGCGCGTTGGTGGCCTTCTTCGCATCCGTGATCACCGGAGTCAGCAGGTGCGGGATGCCCTCGTAAAGGCCCATCTCAAGCCGTTTCGGATCCACCAGGATCATGCGAACCTCGTCCGGCGTCGATTTGTAGAGCAGCGACATGATGAGCGTGTTCAGCATCACGCTCTTGCCGGAGCCCGTGGACCCGGCGATCAGCAGGTGCGGCATGGCTTCGAGCGGCGCGACTTTGATCCGCCCGCTGGCGTCTTTGCCCAACGGAATGGTCAGACGCGATTGCGAGTTCGCGAACTCGTCCGATTCGAGGATCTGCCGCAAACTGATCAGCTCGCGCCGGGTGTTCGGGACTTCGACGCCGACAGTCGGCTTGCCCGGGATGCGCTCGATGATGATCGATTCGGCCTGCAGTCCGAGGCAGAGATCTTCGGTCAACGCGGTGATGCGGTTGTACTTGATCCCGGCATCCGGCTTGAACTCGAAGGTCGTCACCACCGGACCGGGGTTGATCTGGACCACCGAGCCGAACACGTTGAATTCCTCGAATTTCGACTTGATCCGCGCGGCAATCTGCTTCAATTCCTCCTCGTCGAAGGGGTTCCGAAGCGGGACCTCATTCAGCAAGCCGGTCGAAGGAAGCTCGTACTGCCTCCTGGCGGCAGGCGCCTTTTCGAGCATGCGCGGGCCGTGCCTGGCCGGTTCGGCTGGAGCCGGCGTGACGAAAAGCGGGGACACCGGGCGCGGCGGTTCCAGGTCCTCGAGCGTGCGAATCGGGATCTCTTCGGCCAATTCGGCCGCCGCGGCGTCCGATTCCCAGGGCGGCGTGTCCGTCTCAACCACTTCCGCGGCGGCAGCAGCCGGGCTTTCCGGTTCGGTCTCGCGCGCCGGCGCCTTCGGCCGGGTGCGCCACGTCCGCCAGGCGCCCGCCACCGGCCGGAAGACGAAGGCCGGCGCCACCACCAGGAATCGGAGATGGGAAAGCCGGAACCCGGTCGCAACGTAGAGCGCGATCAGCAGCGCCGCGGATGTGAAAATCAATGCGCCGGTGTAGTTGAACGCCCGGAGGAGGTAGTCGGCCAGCACGGTCCCGGCAGCGCCGCCCGGCAGCACCGAGCCGCCGAACAACTCCCACTTCGGCCCGAGCGCGAACGCGGCGCAAGAGAACAACAGCAGCACGGCACTGCCGGCGAGCCGGGCGAGCGGCCTTGCAATGGGCCGGCAATGCACCCAGTGCCACGCCACCCAAACCAGAAAAACGAGAAGGCCAAAGGAGGGCAGGCCAAACGTCTGGTAGCACGCATCAGACGCCCAGGCGCCGGCCGGCCCGATGAGATTCCGGACATGCGCCACGGAGGTTGCCGTATTCCAGGATGGATCGCTGGGATGATAGGAGACCAGGCTGAGCAGCAGGGCCAGCCAGAGCAGGAAACACACACCACCCGCCGCCTCAACCAGGCGTGGGTGTCGCGCCACGGAGGAGTTGTTCATCCTACGCGCGGCCAAGAGTAGCCAGAGCGATTACTATTATGCCAAAAATGATCCGGTAGTACACAAAAAAACGGAGGGTGTGGGTTCGGAGGAACTGAAGGAAAAAAGCGATCACCACCCATCCGCTGACGGCCGAGACCACCACCCCAACCAGGACCGGCAAGTGCATTCCGTGGGAGAGGCCCCCGTGCTTGTGCAGGTCGAGGAAGGCTTTGAGGGCGGCGCCGGCCAGCGCCGGGGTGGCCAGCAGGAACGAGAACCGGGCCGCTGCTTCACGGTTCAAATTCCGCAGGAGGCCGGCGGAGATGGTGATGCCGCTGCGCGAAACGCCCGGAATAATGGCCAGCACTTGCGCGGCGCCGATCGCCAGGGAATCCAGGAGAGAAACCTCGCCCAGGTCCTTCTTCATGCGTCCAATCCGCTCCGCAATGTAGATCACGATTCCAACCAGAATGAGCATCGCTCCGATTACGAACGAATTGCGCCAGGTGGTCTCCGCCTGTTCCTTGAAGATGTAGCCGAACACGCCCACCGGGATGGTCGCCAGCGCCAGCAGCCAGAGCAGTTGCCGGTTGCGGCCGATCTCAGGATCCGCGCCAAACCGGATTCCGAATGCGCGCGAGACGATTTCGAGCCAGTCGCGGAAGAAATAAGCCACCAGCGCGGCGAGCGTTCCGAAATGCAGCGCGATATCAAAATCGAGGCTATTCAACTGCGGGTTGTCCCACCCCAGCAGGCGCGGCAGAAGGGTCAGGTGCGCGGTGCTGCTGATCGGCAGAAACTCCGTCAGACTCTGGACAATGGCAAGAACCACAACCTGGTAGAGCGGCAAGGCTGGATGCATAGTGGATGTCCCTATGCTAGCGCATGCGTCCCGGTATTTTGACCCGTGCTACCATACTCAGGGAATTGCACAGCATGCCGACGCTGGATGCCTGGGGAGCGACCGATCGTGGCCTGGTACGCCAGAATAACGAGGACAGTTGGACGATCGAGCCGGACCTGCGGCTGGCCATTGTGGCGGACGGCATGGGCGGGGCAGCCTGTGGCGAAGTCGCCTCGGCGATGACGGTTCAAATCGTCACCGAGCGCCTGCGCGACGGCGTGCTCACGGCGCCTCGGGAAGAAGCCGTTCAAAAAGCCATCCGCGAAGCGAACCGGGCCGTGCTCGCCCGGGCGCGCGCCGAACAGGCCTGCGCCGGGATGGGCTCGACGGTCGTCGTCGCGTCCTGGGACCTGCCCCGGCTGGTGATTGCGAACGTCGGCGACAGCCGCGCGTACCTCTGGCGCAACGGCGCGCTCACGCAGCTCTCCTACGACCAGACGCTGGTGAACGAACTGCGTGTTCGTTTCGGTCTTTCCGACCAGGAGGCCGCCAAATTCCCGCACAAGAACGTTCTGACGATGGCGGTCGGCACCGCGCCCGTCCTGACCATCCGCACGCGCCGTGAATTGCTGGAGCCGGGCGATCAGGTCTTGCTGTGTTCGGACGGCTTGTCTGGGCCGGTCCCGGAAGCCGTCATCGCGGCGACCCTCTCGGGCAACGCATCGCTCGAGGATCAGGTTCGGCAACTCATCAGCCAGGCCAAGGCCGCCGGAGCCCCGGATAACGTGACGGTGGTGCTGCTGAGGTACGGGAGGCAGGAGTAGAGGAGAAAAGGAGAAAAGGAGAAAAGGAGAAAAGGATGGCTCTTCAAGTGGATCAGGCGGCGTTTGCGGATCAATGCCTTCTTCGGTGCCAGCGAGAACGCGGTGAAAACCCAGATCTGGATCGCGGTCTCGGTTTACGTACTGGCGGCCATCGTTCGCAAGCGCCTGGGGTTGGAGGCGAGCCTCGACCAAATTCTACAGGTTTTGACCGCGACGCTTTTCGAGAAAACGCCCCATTTTGCGGGCACTTCAAGCGTCGGACTTCGAGAACGATTCAGACGATTCCGGCAACCAATTGATTCCGTTAGACTTATATCCGGACACTAGCGGGCTGTTCCGATGGCAGGACAAGGACCGCGAACGCATGACCGCCGAAGCGGCTCTAGGCTATTGACTTCACAATCACTGTTCGGAATTCGGGACCTTTAAGGGCGCTGATCCAGATTCATGGCTATTAATATCCTAATATATAAGCTGGATTGTGGCTTGCTCAGTGGTAGGGTGACGCTGAGCGGGTCCATTTGGCTTTTATCCCTGGTTGAACAAGGAGAAGTCGAACAATGAAGCGACTACCGATCCTGGTAGTAATCGCAGTGGCTCTGGCCATCTGTATCCCCTCGCTGAGGGCCGGTTGGGGCTGCGTATACAATGAGGACTATAGCTGTACCACGGGCGGTGACGGCGGCAACGAGTGGTGCTGTGACACTGAGACGGGCTGCCATGACGGCTCCGGTAACGGTGGTCAACAATTCGTTGGGACTTGCTATTGCCCTGACTGTGGTGGTGGCGGCGGCGAGGGATTGCCCGACTTTCCGTTGAAAGTAGCGGCCCTTGCGTAACCCACTTTACGACGCCTTCCTGCGTTTGACAACCTCCCCCTTGGAGGTGACCAAGGTTTCCAATTCTCTAAGAAGAATAGGAA
>Ga0326727_10012947_pt1 | contig 18786 bp, 14 predicted proteins | sample MB2enrmetagenome_FD_207643 | JGI IMG/M metagenome (GOLD analysis project Ga0326727, IMG submission 207643) | Lab enriched peat soil microbial communities from McLean, Ithaca, NY, United States - MB29MY | ecosystem: Environmental > Terrestrial > Soil > Wetlands > Peat | place: USA: New York...
CCCCTCCCTCAAGGGGAGGGGGAGAATTTGTCCTACTTCACGGCAACCGTTTGCGGGCTGGGCGATGGGATCGGGAAGCTGGTCTCCCACCCGCCGCCCAGCGCCTTATAGATCACCACCAGGTCCGTATCGATCGTCGTCGTGCTGTCGGCCAGCGATTGCTGCGTGACGAACAGACTGCGCTGTGCGTCCAGCACCTGCAGGAAGTCCGCCACACCCTGCTGGTAGCGGGTCTGCGCCAGGGACACCGCGCGCTCGTTCTGCGCCACCGCCTGCGCGAGCTGAACGTTCCGGCGTTGCTCGGCGTCATAGGCGATCAAACCGTTGTCGATCTCATGCCAGGCGTTCAGCACGGTGCGCTGGTAAACCACCGCCGCCTCCTTCTGCTGGTCCTGGCGCAGCGCCAGCGTCGCCTTCAGCCGGCCGCCCTCGAAGATCGGAATATCGATCGAGGGACCAACGCCGTAGAAACCCGACGACAGGTTGAACAGCGACTTCGGCTGCAAGGTCTGCATGCCGGCATTGGCGCTCAGCGTGAACGACGGATAGAAATTCGCCTCGGCGACGCCAATCGTTGCGGTCGCGGCATGCAACTGCGCCGCCGCCTGACGGATGTCGGGGCGCCGCTCGGCGAGCTCCGACGGCAGGCCGACCGGGACATGCGGCGGCACCGGCGGCACGGCCTGCGCGGCGGCCAGTTCCGCCTGCAACGCCTGCGGCGGTGCCCCCAGCAGCAGGCTGAGCGCGTTGACCAACTGCTGTTCCTGCTGCTCCAGCGCGGGGATCTGGGCGGCGAACGTCGCGACCTGCGCTGTGGCGTTGGCGACGTCGAGATCGGTGGTCACGCCGCCCTCGGCGCGCTCCCGAGTCAGCTCCTGGCTCTGTTGCGCCGTCTTAAGGTTGTCGCGCGCGATCTGCAGCCGCGTCTGGGTGCCACGCAACTGCAAATAGTCGCGCGCAACTTCGGCCAGCGAGGTGAGCAGGATGTCGCGCCTTGCATCTTCGTTGGCGGTCACGTTGGCGTCCGACGCCTCCACCGCGCGCCGCACCCTGCCCCACAGATCGACTTCCCACGACGCGTCGAAGCCATACTGATAGATGTCGACCGCGCCGATATTGACACCGTTGACGCCGCCGGCAGTCGCCCCCACCGGGCCGGCTCCCGCGGCGATGGCGCCAAGACCGGCGAACAGGCCGTTGTTGGATGCCTTGGTGCGTTGGTAGGAGGCAGCGCCATCCAACGTCGGATAGGCGTCGGCCGCGACGATGCCGCGCTGGGCGCGCGACTCGGCAAGGCGATAGGTGGCGACCTGCACGTCGAGGTTTTCCTGAGCGACGCGCGCCTCGAGCGTCGACAGTTCGGCGTCATGGAACACGTTCCACCACGCCAGGTCGATCGGCGCCGCGACCGGGACACTGGCGGGCGGCCTAGGCGACGCACCGCGCCAGGCTTCCGGCGCCGCCGCCCAACCGGGCCACTTGAAGTCGGGTCCCATGGTGCAGCCGGGCAGGATCGCACCGGACAGCAACAGAAGGACAGCGGCAACGGCCGGTTTGTGCATCTTTAAACTCCACGCGTGCCGCGACGGAACGGCCGAGGCCGGTTCTAGCGGAGGTGCAAGCGATGTGGCCAGTCAAGAGCGGCACCGCATTGCGGCGGCGCGACGGGCGCGCTGCAATGCGGGCGGAGCAGGAGGACCAAATGGACGACGAATTGATCCGGCTGACTGCCACCGAGGCGGTCGCCAGGCTGCAGCGCGGCGAGATCTCGCCGCTGGAACTGGTCGAGGCCGCGGCGGCGCGGATCGCGGCGGTCGAGCCGGCGGTGAATGCGCTGCCAACGCTGTGCCTCGATCGGGCGCGGGCGCACGCGCGGCGGTTGATGGCGGGCGAAGGGCGGGAGGCGGCGGATGAGCCGGGCTGGCTCGCCGGGTTGCCGGTGGCGATCAAGGACCTGACCGATGTTGCCGGGGTGCGGACGACGTATGGGTCGCCGATCTTTCGCGACCACGTGCCGAGCAAATCGCATCCGGTCGTGGAACGGATCGAGCGGCGCGGCGGGATTGTCATTGCGAAGTCGAACACACCGGAATTCGGCGCCGGCGGCTCGACGTTCAACGAGGTGTTCGGCAAGACGCGCAACCCATGGAACACGGCGCTGACCTGCGGCGGCTCGACCGGCGGTGGCGCGGTGGCGCTGGCAACCGGGGAGGTGTGGCTGGCGCAGGGGACGGACCATGGCGGATCGCTGCGGCGGCCGGCAACGTATTGTTCCGTGACCGGATTGCGGCCGTCGCCGGGACGGGTGTCGCGCGGGACGCCGAACAACCTGTTCTCGCCGCTCTCGGTACAGGGGCCGATGGCGCGGAACATTCCGGATCTGGCGCTGTTCCTCGATACGATGGCCGGGCTTTGCGGGCACGATCCGTTGACCTTCGATGCGCCCGCGGTTTCATTTGCCCGAGCGGTGGCCGAGGCACGGCCGCCGCGGCGCATTGCCTATACGCCGGACTATGGCGGCAGGCTGAAGGTCGATCGGGAAACGCGCGAGATCTGCGCGGCGGCGGTGCGCCGGTTCGAGGCGGCGGGTTGCGTGGTGGAGGAATATGCGCCGGACCTGGGCGCAATCGAGGACGCGTTCATGGTGCTGCGCGCGCAGCATTTCGTGGTCGACCGCGAGCAGCAATTGCAGACGCACCGCGCGCTGCTGAAATCCGACATCATCTGGAACACCGAGAACGGCCTGGCGGAGACGCCGAGCCGGCTGGCCTGGGCGGACCGCGAGCGTGCCGCGTTCTATCGGCGAATGGTGGCGATGTTCGCCCGCTTCGACCTCTTCGTGACGCCGAGCGCGGCGACACCGGCGTTCGATGTCGATCTGCGGCATCCTGAGTATGTCGATGGCGAGAAGCTGACCAACTACATGGGCGCGTCGATGCTGAATGCGGCGATCACGCTGACCAGTTGCCCGGCGGTGGCGGTGCCGTGCGGGTTCGATCGGTTCGGCCGGCCGGTGGGGTTGCAGATCACCGCGCCGATCCGTGGCGAGGCGGCCGCGTTGGGCGCGGCAGCGCTGTTCGAGCGACTGATCGGGCTGGACCGCCTTCTGCCGATCGATCCGCGGCCGGGCACGGTGCCCGATACGCGGGCGGGGCAGGATCGGCCGGCGTGAGATCGGCCGGCCGAGGGCCCCCAGGGTCGGCCGACGTCTGGGTCGGCCGCCGTCAGGTCAGGTGCCGAACATCGAGCGCGTGAACTGTTGCATCTCGGTAAACCCGGAGAACAGCATGGAACTGCTGGTGTAGCCGAGCGCGTGGATCGTTCCGGGATTGCACACTGCTATCAGCACCATCGCGCCGAAAACCACCGCATCGCTGGCCACTGCCCATTCGCGCGGCAACGCCTGGCGCAACGCAATGTTCATCAGCACGCGCACGCCGACATAGATCCCCGCGCAGGTCAGCAGCATGCGGGCGACATCCGTCGGTGATGCCGACCAATCCGCCCAATTCATCCAATCCAACAAGTTCATGTCGAGTACTCCGAGCTGGCCGGGAGGCGCAGCCGGGCGTGACTCGGAGAGGTTGCCACTGCAACCCCCAGTACCACGCCGAGCGGGCGCTCTGCCCAGGCACACATCAATCGCATCACGGCGGCGGCGCTGTGTCGCGGGACGGCTGTCACCGCGCCGGAAAGGGCCAGACCCATCTGACCTGCGCCACCGGCTGTGCTGGCATGACCGCCCAGTCGCCCGCCCCGGCCGGGTTGGGGGTCTGTCAGATCTGTGCCATACAACAGCGGTAGCATTTTTGGGACCTAAGACGCTTTCCTGGACCACTAGCGAGCCTACAATGACAATCATTTTGGTTTTTGTCCAGTAATTTCGATAGCCTGAGCACGAAAAAAATTCGCCCCGGCAATTGACGCCCTCTCCAATTGAACGCGCGCCAATTGAACGCGCGCCAATCGACCCCACGCCAATTGACCCCACGCCAATTGACCCCTGGGCGACGCGTGGCAAGGTGCAGCTCCCACGGAAAGCCCCTAAACCCACTACCTCATGCTGTCCCAAACACCACACGGAGCCGCCATGTCCGCCCCCTCCCCCGCCACCCTTCAGACCGTGCTGGATCATATCGACGCCGGCCTGGACGCCTCGCGCGCGCGGCTGTTCGAGCTGCTGCGCATCCCGTCGGTCAGCGCCCAGCCCGCCCACGCCGCCGATTGCCAACGCGCCGCGGAGTGGGTGCGGGCGCAGTACGCGGACCTTGGATTCACCACCGCGGTTCACCCAACGCCGGGCCATCCGGTGGTGGTGGCGCAGCATCCCGGCCCCGCGGGCTACACCGGCCCGCACGTGCTGTACTATGGCCACTACGACGTGCAGCCAGTCGATCCGCTGGCGTTATGGAAGACGCCGCCGTTCGAGCCGCAGTTGGTGAACGGGCCGCACGGGCCCCGGTTCGTGGCGCGCGGCGCGGTGGACGACAAGGGCCAGTCGACAATGTTCATGGAGGCGTTGCGCGCCTGGCACGACGCGGGGGGCGGCATTCCGGCAAAGCTGACGCTGGTGATCGAGGGCGAGGAGGAAACCGGCAGCCTCAACCTTGAACCGTTCCTGGTTGCGAACAAGGCCGCGCTGGCGTCGGACCTGGCGGTGATCAGCGACACCAACATGTGGGACATCGATACGCCGGCGGTCACCACGCGGCTGCGCGGCATGGCGTATTTCGAGGTCACCTTGAAAGCCGCCAACCGCGACCTGCATTCGGGGCTGTTCGGCGGCTCGGCGATGAACCCGATCAACGTGCTGACAACGATTCTGGGCGAGCTGCAGGACGCCGACGGGCGCATCCAGTTGCCGGGATTCTATGACCGCGTGAAGCCCATCAGCAACGCGCAGCGCGCGCAATGGGACGCGCTGAATTTCGACGAGGCGGCGTTCCTTGGCGCGATCGGGTTGTCGAAGCCGGTGGGCGAGCGCGGCTACTCGGCGCTGGAGCGGCTGTGGGCGCGGCCGACCGCGGACATCAATGGTATCTGGGGCGGCTACACGGGTGCCGGCAGCAAGACCGTGATCGCGTCGGAGGCGAGCGCGAAGGTGTCGTTCCGGCTGGTTGCCGACCAGGATCCCGAGGAGGTGTTCAGCCAGTTCCAGCGCTTCATCACCGACCGGCTGCCGGCCGGTGCGAGGGTGACGTTCCAGACGCACTCGTCCTCGCGCGGGATCGAGGTGAACACCGACCAGCCCTGGGTGCGAGCCGCGTTGGATGTTCTGAGCACGGAATATGATCGGCCGGCGATCCTGATGGGCTGCGGCGGGTCGGTGCCGGTGGTGAATTCGCTGCATCGGGTGCTGGGGATCGACACGCTGCTGCTGGGGTTCGGGCTGGACGACGACCAGGTGCACAGCCCGAACGAGAAGTTCGAGCAGCGGTGTTTCCACAAGGGGATCCGCTCGCACGCGCGGTTGCTGGCGAAGTTCGCCGGGGGGTAGGGCGTGGGGCGGCGGAGGGACGTTGGGCGCCGTTCCTGCCAGCGTAGCGCAGCGATTTTTCTGATAGCCGGCGCCACGGCCAGACTTCACCTCTCCCTCCGGGAGAGGTCGCCGCGCAGCGGCGGGTGAGGGGTGCGCGGCACCGACCAATCATCGGAGCGGCCGCGAGTCCCTCACCCGAAGCACTGACGCGCGCATCGCGCAACGATACAGTCCCCACCGATGTCATCCGCCAACCCGCCCCGTCTCCGCATCGCCGGCCTGCATAGCCCCCTCGCCGGCCCATTCGACCTGTCGGTCGACGCCGGCGAGTGCGTCGCCGTCACCGGCGCCTCCGGCTCCGGCAAAAGCCTGTTCCTGCGCATGATCGCCGACCTTGATCCGAACGACGGCAAGGTCTGGCTGGACGGGCGCGAGCGGGCGGCGTTCACCGCGCCCGCGTGGCGCCGCCAGGTGCTCTATAACGCCGCCGAAACCGGCTGGTGGCACGACGATGTCGCGCCACACTTCCACGCCGCCGCCATGGATTTCGCGCGAACGATGGTGCCGCTTCTCGGCCTGCCGCCGGACCTGCTGGACGGGCCGGTGCTGCGGCTGTCCACCGGCGAACGCCAGCGGCTTGCCTTGATCCGCGCCCTGGCACACGCGCCGAAAGTGCTGCTGGCCGACGAGCCGACCGGCGCGCTCGATGAGGCGGCCACCGCCATGGTCGAAACGATCCTGCGCGAGCGGCTGGCCACCGGCATCGCGATCATCATGGTGACGCACAGTCCCGAACAGGCGGCGCGGCTGGGCCACCGGCATTTCCTGATGCGCGACCGGCACCTGCGTCCGGCCGACGTGGCGGCGGCATGACACCGATCCTGCTCAGCCCGGGCGACATCGCCATCGCATCGGTGCTGATCCTGCTCGACGGCGTGCTGTCGATCGTGCTGCGCCTCGGCCTCCACTGGCAGCTCGGCATCGCCGCTGGTCGCATGGCGGTGCAGCTCGTGCTGGTCGGCTTCATTCTGCGCGCGGTGTTTGCCATCGGCTCGCCCTGGCTGACGCTGCTGGTGGTTCTGGTGATGGTGGCGATTGCCGGGCGCGAGGTGGCGGCGCGGCCCGAGCAGCGGCTGCGCAATTTCGGCAACTACGCGGTGGGCGCCTCGGCGGTGGCGGCCGCGACCTTCCTGACCGCGATGCTGGCGCTGACCACGGCGATCCGGCCGCATCCATGGTACGACCCGCATTACGCCATTCCGCTGGTCGGCATCGTGCTGGGCAGCGTGCTGAACGGCGGCTCGCTGGCGCTGGATTCGCTGCTCGGCGGCGTGGTGCGCGAGCGGGCGGCGGTCGAGGCGCAGTTGGCGCTGGGCGTCAGCTACATGCGTGCCATGCGTGGGCTGATCCGTGTTTCGGTGCGCCGCGGCCTGCTGCCGACGATCAACCAGATGGCGGCGGCGGGTATTATTACGCTGCCGGGGATCATGACCGGCCAGATCCTGGCCGGGATGGACCCGCTGGAGGCGGCGAAATACCAGATCCTGTTGATGTTCCTGCTGTCGGGGGGCAGTGGTCTGGCGGCCGTTGCCGTGGTGTATTTGGCGGCGTGGCGGCTGACCGACGAACGTCAGCGCTTGCGTCTGGACCGGCTCGGCGCCAAGCATCGCTAGTGGCCCAAGGATGTGGGCCCAAGGATGCGGGCCCCAGGATGCGGGCCCAAGGATGCCGACCCAACCGATCGGGGATTAGGAACCATGAACGCCGCCGACGTAATGACCCGCCACGTGATCTCGGTGCCGCCCGACGCGGCGATCGAGGACGCCGTCAAGCTGATGCTGGACCGTGGCATCTCCGGGCTTATGGTGGTCGACGCGAGCGGTCATCTCGCCGGCGTGGTGACCGAGGGCGACCTGCTGCGCCGGTCGGAGCTTGGCACCGGACGGCAGCGCCCCTGGTGGCTGCGCCTGCTGGTCTCGCCCGGCACGCAGGCGGATGATTTCACCCGCGCGCATGGCCGCAAGGTGTCCGATGTGATGACCACCGAGGTCGTTTCGGTCGACGCCGACGCGCCGCTGACCGACATCGTCGAGCTGATGGAGAGGCACCGGATCAAGCGCGTGCCGGTGACGCATGACGGCAAGGTGGTGGGCGTGTGCAGCCGCGCCGATCTGCTGCGCGCGCTGTCGGTGAGCGCGCGCCAGGCGCCGGAGGTGCCGGCGGATGACCGCACGTTGCGCAACCGGGTGCTCGACGCGCTGGAGAAGGAGTCCTGGACGCCGATGAGCACGCTGAACGTTACGGTGTCGAATGGCGTGGTCGATATCTGGGGCACGCTGTCCGATGAGCAGGAGCGACGCGGCGTTGTGGTGATCGCCGAGAACACACCGGGGGTGAAACGGGTCAACGACCATCTGGTGTATGTCGAGCCTTACTCGGGCACGGTGATCGATCCGAGCCAACGCTAGGAGTGTGTTCGACCTTGCCGTCATCGGCGGCGGCGTCAACGGGGCCGGCATCGCACGCGACGCGGCCGGCCGTGGGTTGCGTGTGCTGCTGGTCGAGCAGGGCGACCTGGCGGGAGCGACCTCCTCGGCGTCGACCAAGCTGATCCATGGCGGGCTGCGCTATCTGGAATTCTACGAATTCCGCCTGGTGCGGGAGGCCCTGGCGGAGCGTGAGGTGCTGCTGCGCGCCGCGCCGCACATCGTCTGGCCGTTGCGCTTCGTGCTGCCGCATCATAGGGGATTGCGGCCGTGGTGGATGATACGGCTGGGGCTGTTCCTGTATGATCATCTCGGGGGCGGGTCTATTTTGCCGCACACCAGAAGCGTCGACCTGCGCAACGATCCGGTGGGCGCGCCGCTGCGGGCGGAGTACACGCGCGGGTTCGAATACTCCGATTGCTGGGTGGATGATGCGCGGCTGGTGGTGCTGCTGGCGCGCGACGCGGCGAACCATGGGGCGGAGATCCGCACGCGCACGCGCTGCACGCATGCGCGGGTCGTCGATGGCGTGTGGCATGTTGCGCTGAGCGACGGCAGCGAATGCGTTGCGCGCGCGCTGGTGAATGCGGCGGGGCCTTGGGTATCGCAGGTGCTGAGCGAGGTGCTCGGCCACAACGCACCGACCCGCGTGCGGCTGGTGAAGGGCAGCCACATCGTGGTGCGGCGGCTGTTCGATCATGACACGTGCTATATCTTTCAGAACCGCGACGGTCGGATCTGTTTCGCGATTCCGTATGAACGGGATTTCACGCTGGTCGGCACCACGGATGAAGATTACGCTGGCGATCCGTCGCAGGTGGCGGCGTCGGCTGCCGAGGAGGATTATCTGCGCGCGGCGGTCGGCGCCTATCTGCGTCGCCCGATCGCCGCGGCCGATATCGTCTGGCGCTATGCGGGGGTGCGTCCGCTGCGCGATGACGGGGCAAGCAAGGCGCAGGAAGCGACGCGCGATTACGTGCTAGAGCTTGAGGGCACGCCGCCGCTGCTGTCGGTGTTTGGCGGCAAGATCACCACGCATCGGCGGCTGGCCGAGGCGGCGATGGCGAAGCTGGCGCGCTACTTTCCGGGTATCGGACGAGCATGGACCGCAACGGCGGCGCTGCCGGGCGGGGATTTTTCCTGGGATGGCGCGGGAGAGGTGGCGGCTGCGTTGCAGCGTCGCTACGGTTTCCTGACCGATGCGGCGGCGCATCGGTTGGTGCGGGCCTACGGCACGCTGGCGGGTGAAATGCTGGGCGACGCACGGGCGATTGGTGATCTGGGGCGTTGTTTTGGTGCCGATCTGACCGAGCGCGAGGTAGGGTGGCTGCGCGCGCGTGAATGGGCGTGCACGGCGGAGGATATTCTATGGCGGCGCAGCAAGCTCGGGCTGCGTTTTTCCCCGGATGAGGTCTCGGCTCTGGCGCGTTGGCTGGGGTAGCAGCAAGTCGCGTCATGGCCTGACCTGTTGCCGAGACGTCATGGCATGGCTTGTTGCTGAAACGACATGGCCGGGCGTACCCGGTCATCCGCTTGCTGCCCACGGCACGCCTGGTGTCCGCGGCACGCAGCGGATGGTCCGGGCTTGACGCGACCGCGAGGCCGGCGGCACCGGCCCGTCCATCGCGCCGGAAGACCCAGATGGCGCTAACCAAGCGTTAATCCCGGGATGCCTTCATGTCCAGGTTGTTGACTCAGATCAATGCGGCAAAGCGCTGAACCCTGCCTGATTGCCGGTGTCCTGGATGCCTCGCCGATGCCTCACACCTTGGATTTGCCTTGACCCTGCGGGTTTATAGCTTCGTTGGTGCCCTGTTCGTGGGACTTCTGAGCGGTCTCCTTATCTGGGGCAGCTATGAAGGTGTCACCGCGATGGTTACCACCAACGCGTTCTGCACCTCGTGCCACGAGATGCAGGGGGTGGCTGACGACTACCGGCACTCCATCCATTTCACCAATCCGGCCGGCGTGCGGGCACAATGCGCCGACTGCCACGTGCCGAAGCCGTTTGTCGCCCGCGTTGTGCACATGATCGGCGCCACGCGCGACCTGATCGGGCACGCGACGGGCGTGATCGATACGCCAGCGAAGTTTGATGCGCACCGGCTGGAGATGGCCAGGCGCGTCTGGGGGGAGATGACCGCGAACGATTCGCTGGGGTGCCGCGGCTGTCATAGTTTCGAGGCGATGGATTTCGCCAACCAACGGCCCAAGGCAGCGTTGGCGATGCACGGACCGATGCAACCGGGAGCATCCTGCATCGACTGCCATCGTGGAATTGCGCACCGGCTTGTCGTTCCGGTTGTGAAGGTGCCGATTGTGCCCAAGGCTCCGGTTGCCGTGGCGGCCGCCCCGCCGCCAACCCTTCCGGCGCCGACCGCTCCGGCGACCGCCGCGTCATCACCTGCCGCGTCATCACCTGCCGCGTCATCACCGGCCGCGTCATCACCGGCCACACCACCATCGGCTGCGCAATCACCGGCCGCGCCATTGTCGGCGACGCAATCATCAATCGCCACGGCACCAATCGCCACGACACCAATCGTTGCGGCACCACCCGCCGAGGCACCGATCGCCAAAACGCCGGGCGGCGTCGCGTCAACCACGCCAGCACCGCCGCCGGCCGCGTCGTCTGCCGCGCCCGCGGCAACCGCGACCACCTTAACCGCAACCGGAACGAAGGCCTTCGTTGGCGAATCGACCTCGCCGATCGCCGCGACGTCCGGCGGGGCGCCCTTCGCTACACTTGATGTCTCGACCCCTGTTCTCGTCATCAGCACCGAGGCAGGCGTGGCCCATGTCTCGGCCCGACTCTGGATGAAGGGCGACGCGGCATCCTCCGGACCGCTCTACGGCGCGCCGAATGGTTTCGAACTTGGGCACCTCGATACGATGCCGCCAGGTGCGGCGAAAGCTGGTGCGACGATCGATGGTTGGACGCCGATCGACCTTGACGGATACCTCGCCGCCGAAGCCGTCACCGCGACGCTTGAGTCGGTCTGGCAGGCGGCCGAGTCGAATTACGAGTTTCTCTGTGCCGGTTGCCACGTGCTGCACGCCGCCGAAGCCTACACGCCCGCCCAGTGGGATACCGAAATGACCACGATGGCGAAATCGGCGCACCTGCAGCCGGACGACGCGATGGTGTTGCTGAAATGGCTGCAGACCACCTCGCTCGCCAGCCATCAGGACCAGCCTTCGCCGCAACAAGGTCCGGCTACGCAACAACCGTCGGTTACACCACAACCGCCGGCCCCGTAACGCGTCCTGCACCACAAGGGAGACGACCATGCACAATGCCATGATGCCACCGGATCGGAACAACCCGCACCGGATGACGCGCCGCGGGCTGCTCGCCGGTGCGGCCGCGCTGCCGTTGATGGCGGCGGCGGCAAAATCGGACGATCTGATCCTGCCGCCCGAGGACACCGAACAGGTGCTGACGACCGCCGACAGCGAGGGCCTGCTGGACGTGCATCTGCGCGACGGCAAGGTGGTCGGCGTGTCGAGCCTCGATCCGCCGGCGAACCTGGCCTCCCCGATGGGGCTGGCTTGGTATGATCGCGCCATCGCCTCGGATCGCATCCTGTATCCGATGATCCGCGTGGATTGGAAGCCCGGCGGCAGCGGCGGCGATCGCACGACGCGCGGCGAACCGCGCTATCGGCGGGCGAGCTGGGACGAAGCGCTCGATCTGATCGCTGGCGAACTGAAACGGGTGAAGACGAGCTACGGCAACGAGGCGATCCTGGCCGCGGTCACCGGCGGCTGGCAGACGGCGGGGTCGCTGCACGCGAAGATGGCGCAGTTCAATCGCTTCTTCGGCTTGTATGGCGGGTTCACCAGCCTGGTCGGCAACAAGAGCTACGCCTGCTGGCAGTGGGCGGCGCCGTATTCCTGGGGCGTGCAGTACCCGGACGATTCGATGGCGGACACAACGGCCAACACCAACGCGCTGATCTTCTGGGCGTCCGATCCGATGGACTGCCTGAAGGTGCGTGGCCCGTCCTATGGCCGCACGCGCGACTGGATCACCGCGCTGAAGCAGCGCGGGGTGAAGCTGATGACAATCGATCCGTTCTATACCGAAACGGCACGGATCTCCGACCAGTGGATCGCCATCCGCCCGGGCAGCGACACCGCGCTGATGGCGGCGATGGCGTATTACCTGATCTCGGAGAAGCTCGCCGACACCGCGTTTCTGGACACCTATGTGGTCGGCTACGAACCGTTCCGGCAGTATATCATGGGCGAGACGGACGGGGTGAAGAAGACGCCGGAATGGGCGTCGAAGCTTACCGACCTGAGTGTCGAGAAGATCACCGCGCTGGCGCAGTTCTACGCCACGACGCCGAAGGTGAAGATCGCGTGCTCACGCGGCATCCAGCGCTGCGACCATGGCGAGCAGGCGGTGCGGATGCTGATCACGCTGGCGCTGCTGAAGGGCGAGATGGGGTTGCCGGGCGGCGGTCTGTCGTTCGAGATTCCGGGCTTCGCGGGGACGGGCGACGCGCGGCTGAAGGGGCGTCCACCGGCGAGTTTTCCGGGCGTGCCGAATCCGGTCACGCAGGTGATCCTGGACCAGCATTACGCCGACTCGCTGCTGGGCGCGCCGGTGACGCGCAACCACAACGGCAAGAGCTATGCCTATCCGCAGCCGGGCAAGTCGGAGTGCAAGCTGGCGTACTGGGCCGGGGGCAGTTTCCTCAACCAGCACGACGATATCAATCGCAACCTTGCCGCCATGGCGAAGTTCGAGACGGTGATCGTGCACGATAGTTGGTGGACGCCGGCGACGCGGACGGCCGACATCGTGCTGCCGATCGCGACGCTGTTCGAGCGTAACGATATCACCCAGTTCTGGCGCTACGTGGTGTATCAGCACAAGATCATGGAGCCGGTCGGCGAGTCACGCACCGATTTCGACATCTTCAAGGACCTGGCGAAGCGGGTCGGCACCTATGATCGTTTCGCGATGGGGATGGCCACCGAGGATGCGTGGCTGCGCAAGCTGCTGTCGCTGTCCGACGTGAAGCTGAGCTATGACGATTTCAAGCAGGCCGGCACGTATCTGCTGCCGGTGGACGAGACGCCGTATGTTGCGTTCGCGGATTTCCGCAAGGACCCGAAGGCCAATCCGTTGAAGACGCCATCGGGCAAGTTCGAGATCTACTCGGAGACGATCGCGAGCTACAAATACGCCGACTGCCCGCCGACACCGCAGTGGATCGAGCCGTTCGAGTGGCTGGGCAGCGCGAAGGCGGCGCAGTATCCGCTGCATATCGTCAACAAGCATCCGCTGTTCCGGCGGCACTCCTCTTACGACAACGTTGCCTCGCTGCACCAGTACAGCAAGGTGAACGGCTTTGAGCCGATCTTCATGAACCCTGATGATGCGAAAGAGCGCGGCGTGGCGACCGGCGACGTCGTTCGGGTGTTCAATGATCGCGGCGCGGTGGTGTGTGGCGCGATCGTGACGGCGGCGGTGCGGCCTCGGGTCGTGCTGCTGCAGCAGGGGTCGTGGTATGCGCCAGCCGAGCCCGGGAAGATCGGCAGCCTGGACCGCGGGGGATGTGCGAACACGCTCACGGCTCAGCGCGGCACGTCGCAACTGGCGCAGGGGCCGGTGTGCCATGACAGCCTGGTGCAGATCGAGAAATACGGCGGCAAGGTCAAGCCGAACGACTACGCGCCGATCATTCCGACGGCGGCTTAGCGTCGTCGTCTTACGGCGCGGGGCCGCACCCTCACCCGGATCGCTGCGCGATCCCACCTCTCCCGCATCGTGCGGGAGAGGTGAACGCGGGGGCGGTTAGGTCAGCGGGGCGGCGAAGATGCCGACCTGCGGCGGCGTGCCGTGGAATTTCTCCACATCCGCAACGATCGAATGGCCGCACGTCGCCTGCGCCAGTTTCGATGAGCCGACGTCGCGCGTCAGCACATTCACGTCGCCGTATTTGCACAGCGTGTTGGGCTTGGTCGGCTCGGCCGGATCGTACCAGCCACCCTCGCTCACCACGATCACGCCGGCAGCCACGTCGTCGGTCAGGTGCGCCCCGGCGAGGATCTGGCCGCGGTCATTGAACACCCGCACCACGTCGTGCTCGGCGATGCCACGCGCGGCGGCGTCCTTCGGATTGATCAGACAGGGCTCGCGCCCCTCCACCGCATAGAGGTCCCGCAGCTTGGTGCCGCAGAGTTGCGAATGCAGCCGGTAGGCCGGATGCTTGGTCGTGACATGCAACGGATATTTCGTCCCTGGCGTGCCGGCGCGCTCGAACGGCTCCATCCAGGTCGGATGCGGCGGGCAATCGTCGTATTGCATCTTGGCGATCGCCTGCGAGTAGATCTCGATCAGCCCGGACGGCGTGCCGAGCGGGTTAAGCAGCGGGTCCTTGCGGAAGTTGCCGTAACGCACGAAGGACTTGCCCGCCTCTGTGACCGGGAACTCGACGATGCCGGCGGCCCAGAATGCGTCGAACTCGGGCATCGCGATGCCCTTGGCTTTCGCCTGGGTCAGCGCCGCGGCATACAGCGAGCGGATCCAGTCCATCTCGGTCTTGCCCTCGGTGAACGCCGCCTCCACGCCGAGGCGGGCACTCAGCGCGGTGAAGATGTCGAGATCGCTGCGTGACTCGTAGACCGGATCGACCACCTTTTTCATCGCCAGGATCGCGCGCGCCGACAGTGGGCCGATCATCTCGATGTCGTTGCGTTCGGCGGTTGTGGTGGCGGGCAGCACGATGTCCGCCTGGCGCGCGGTCGGCGTCCATTGGAAGTCATGCACGATGAAGGTGTCGAGTTTGCGCCAGGCCTCGACCATCCGGTTGCGCTGCTGGTGGTGGGTGAATGGATTGCCGCCGACCCAGTAGGCCAGCTTGATGTCGGGATAGACCGGATTGGTGCCGTTGAACTGGAACTTCTCGCCGGGATGCAGCAGCATGTCGACGACGCGGGCGACCGGAATACTGGCGGCGCCTCGCTCGGGCGGCCAGGGTTTGGCGCCGGCCGGCCTGGTGCCCACCGGAATGCCGCCGAGCACCACGCCGTTGGCAGTTGGTGCGCCGCCGGATGCGTAATGATAGCTTAGGCCGAAACCGCCGCCGGGCAGGCCGATCTGACCGAGCATCGCCGCCAGCGTGACCAGCATCCAGTGCGGTTGCTCGCCGTGGTGCTGGCGCTGCAACGACCAGCCGCTGCTCAGCATCGTGCGGCCCTTGGCGAAACGTCGTGCCAGGTCCTTGATCGTGTCGGCCGGTACGCCGCAGATCGCGGACGCCCATTCGGCGGATTTTGGTGTGCCGTCCGACTGACCGGTGAGATAGGGCAGGAACTTGTCGAAGCCGGTGGTGTAGGTCGTCAGGAACGCGGTGTCATGCAGCTTCTCGGTGTACAGCGTGTGCGCGACGCCGAGCATCATCGCGACATCGGTCTGTGGCCGGATCGGAATCCATTCACCGCTCAGCGTTGTGCACGCGGCGGTACGCACCGGATCGATGAAGATGATTTTCTTGCCGGCCTTCTTCATGTCCTCGACCCAGGTGAACGCCTCGTGGTCGGGGATCGAGGACGCGATCTGGTTGTTGTTCAGCGGCTCGCCGCCCCAGAAGACGAACAGATCCGTGTGCGCGAGGATCAGCGGATAGGCGGTCTGCTGCTCGTAGACCTCCAGCGTGCCGAGGACATAGGGCATGATGACCTGCGATGCGCCGGTGGAATAATCGCCGCTGTAGCTGACGAAACCGCCAGTCTGGTTCAACATCCGGCGCAGCCAGGTCTGCGGCAGGTGGGTCTTGCCGGCGCTCTTCCAGCCGTACGACCCGGCGTAGACCGCCCACGGTCCGTAATCGGTCTGCACCCGCTTGATTTCTTTCGCCACCAGATCGAGTGCCTGGTCCCAGGAGACGCGGACGAAATCGCCGGTGCCGCGGGTTTCCGGCGCGGCGCCTGGACCTTTCTCCAGGTAGGCGCGGCGCACCATCGGGTAGCGGATGCGCGTCGGCGAGTAGACCACGTCCTGCACGCCGGGCAGCATCGGGCTGGGGTGCGGGTCCTTCTCCCACGGGCGCAGGCTGACGAAGCGGCCGTCCTTCACCTGGCCGTAATAGGCGCCCCAGTGCGAGCCGTTCAGCACCTCGCCGTCGGGCACCGCGGCGCGCGCGCGGCGGGCGCCCCAGGGCGCCATGCCCAACCCGGCCAGCGTCGCGCCGGCGGCCGAGGCGACCAGCAGGCTGCGGCGCGACAGGCCGTTGATGGTTGTTGCGGGATGCGACTGATAGCCCATGGTCGATCTCCTGTGCTTAGTCGGAATGGTCGGTGATTGGCGAAACGCGGTCGGCCGCGAGGCGCGTCCGCTCGGACAGCAGGAAGTGGTGCAGCAGCGTGGCGAAGGCGGCGTAGCAGCCGGTCGTGTCGACCGCTTCACAGCGCGCCGCGAACGCGGGAATCCAGCTCAGCAGATGGTCGTCAAGAAACGCGGCCGGATCGATCCCGGCTCCATTTGTTGTTCCGGCGGCCGCTTGCGGGGCATCGAGCAGCCAGGCCATGATGGCGAGTTGCACGGCGAGGTGATCGGCCGGCTCGACGAAGCGGTCGGCGATGGCCAGCCCGGCGCCGGCGAGGTATTTTTCCAGCTCCGCTGCGGCATTCGTTCTGTCATCGAGATAGGCCGACTGGCACGCGGGGACCACGCGCTGCGGGCCCTGAATGCCCAGGAACAAAGCGCAGAAATCGCGGTTCAGCAGACTGGTGGCGGCGTCAAGGTCGCCCGCGTGGTGCAGGATCCGCAGCACGCGGGCGACCAGTTCGCGCGCCATTGGCGCCTGCGCCCAGGGCGCGTCGGACAGGTCGCCCAGGGGCACGATGTGGTTTCGCTCGCGGCATGAGGCGATGGTCGCGGCATCCAACGGCTCGGCGAACAGTGCGGCGAAGCCGTCATATGATGCGGCGTGGCTGGCGGCTTGGAGCAGTGCATCCATCTCAGCGATCCTGGTTTGCCGGCGCCGTATCGCGCGCGTTCAACTGCAGGTACTTGACGAGCAGCCGGTATTGATCGTCGTCCAACGCGACGCTCTGCCGCATGGCGTTGGCGGTGCCGATCCACTGGTTGGCGGTGTAGGCAGCCGGTGGCGACAGGCCGTGGCAGGAGCCGCACGCCGCCGCGTAGATGTCGGCGACCCCATCCCAAAGCGCCTGCTGCCCGGCCACCATGCCGTCCGCCGCGATCCAGGCCACCAGCGTCACCTTGCGCCAGACGATCGCGGTGTCGGGGTCGGTCGCATCCGGGCCGAGCTGCAACTGCGCGATCGCCGCCGGGGTCAGCGCCGCGGTGAGAATGCGCTGACCGCGCAGCGCGTAGACCGCGCGCGGCACCTGGTTCTGCTGCCAGCCGGCTAGGCTGATCTGCAATGTCGTTCCGCGAACGGCAGTAACCGTTACGGTGGAACCGGGCAACAAGGTGCCCCCGGCGGTGGCGTCCGATGCCGCGGCATTGGATGTCGCGGCGTCCGAGGTGAGGAAGAGTTTCTTGCCGGTCGTGCTGGTCAGGACCGACCCGGCGGTGGCGCTTGTGGCGGCGCTCATTGTCGCCATGGCCTCGGCGAACGAGGCGGCGGTGACCGGGGGCAAGTGATGGGCGATACCTTTGTGGCAACTGATGCAGGAGGTGCCGGCGGGCATTGTCACGTGCATCGCCAGCGAGGCTTTCGCGGTCTGGTGGGCGAAATCCATCGCCTCGAACGCATGGCAACTGCGGCAGCCGAGCGATCCGTTCGCCGTCATTTCCGCCCAGACGCGCCTGGCCATGTCGGGGCGATGCGCCTCGAATTTCGCCGGCGTGTCGATCACCCCGGTGACGTGGCCGACCAGGTCGCGCGTGGCGCCGATCATGTGCACGACGCGGGCGACGAACGGCTTGGGCACGTGGCAGTCGGCGCACTGCGCGCGGACCCCGGCCGGGTTGCTGTAATGGATTTTGTGTTGGTATTCGTCGGCGACCGTTTGCATTTCATGGCACGAGGTGCAGAACGCGTTCGTGGTCACGAAGGCGGTGGCGGCTTCGTAACCGCCCCAGGTGCCCAGCCCGATCAACAGACCGAGCACGAGCGCGCCGCCGAGCAATGCGCGGTTGATGGTGGTCAAGGCTGGGTATCACGCTGTGCCATCATGGACACGGTGGCTTTCAGTGGTGTCAGGCGCGCGGGTTGCTGGGCCTGCATGAGGTGCGGCATCGAAGTTGCGCTTCGCACACGAAGGTTACCTTCCTGTTAAACGCGGGCCCGTTAATGCGGGCCTGTTAACGCGGGGACCGCGGTTGACGTGCGCAGCGACGCGCGGAGGGGCGTGGCCGGCACTCGGCCGATGCGGCGTTGCCAGCAGGTACGGCACCAAAGGCGTTTTGGTGCGAAACTGCCTGGACCAGGTAGCGGAAAGATTGACGTACAGCACGAAACCCTCCGTCCGTCATGGCTGGGCTCGTCCCGGCCATCCCCATCGCACCGCGATTGCCAAAGTGGCCGTTACCCGCAACCTCGGTGCCGCAACGGATGGCCGGGACAAGTGCAGCCATGACGGGTTGGGCGGCCCGTGCCAACGAGCCGAGCGTCGTCGCCTGTCAGTCACGATCCGCGGTATTTATCGGACCTGGAGGTAGGATAAAGCCGATGGGGCGCCTGTCATTGACGTGGATCAATCAGGGCAGGAGGTCGCCGTGCGGGCGGGGCGTTATCGGGCGCAGCGCGCCGCGGATGGGTCGTGCGGCGGCGGCGTGGAGAGGCGGCGGTGCCGTGCCGCCTTCCCGCTACCGCCGCCGCGAGGGCACGC
>Ga0326727_10012948_pt1 | contig 18785 bp, 20 predicted proteins | sample MB2enrmetagenome_FD_207643 | JGI IMG/M metagenome (GOLD analysis project Ga0326727, IMG submission 207643) | Lab enriched peat soil microbial communities from McLean, Ithaca, NY, United States - MB29MY | ecosystem: Environmental > Terrestrial > Soil > Wetlands > Peat | place: USA: New York...
TTGCACTCCGAGTGCGTTGCGAACAGCTTAAAGCTGTTTCGCGAGACCAGCCGTCTCATCCCATCTAAAGGCCAGCACTCGAAGGGGCATTGAACGGCACGGATAAATCCGTGCCCTTTCAAAACCTTTTTTCTTGACCGTTCATTTGCACGTTGCGCTTGCCCTGTGCTCGGAGGCGCACCACAAGAACCAAAGCACCGCGCAGTGTTAACCTACGTTTTGGTGCAATGAGGGATTGCGCGGGCCGGAACGGAGAGATGGAAAAGATGCTTGGCAAGAACAAGCGATGGATGGCAGTTGCAGTTCTGGCAGGATGGATGGCAAGCGGCGCGGCACAGCAGGCGGCAACAACCGGACCCGCTGCAGTTGCGGGCGATCAACCGGACAACCCCGGCGCCTTGGCGACGGACGTTTCGGGGGCTGCACATTCGAAGACGATCCGCGCAGCCATGCGCAAGGTGGCCGACTGGGAACTGGAGCGGGTGCAGGCGCAGCCCATGAGCCGCTCATGGGACTTCGGCACGCTCGACATTGGATTTGCCGCGGCCTCGCGGACGCTGGGCGATGGCAAGTACGCCAAGTATGTGAGCGCGGTCGGCGACCACTTCAACTGGCGGCTGGAACACACCGCCTATCCCGCCAACGACTTTGCCATCGCCCAGGCCTACCTGGACGCCTACCACTCCTCGGGCGAAGCGCAGACGGTTCTGCCGCTGCGCCGCCGCCTTGACAGCGATCTGCAAGACCCCGTGGACCCGGCCAGGCCGCTCTGGTTCTGGTGCGATGCGCTCTTCATGGAGCCGCCGGCCGCCGCCGAGCTATCCGTGGTTACCGGCGATCCCACCTATGTCGAACTGGTGAACCGCGAGTGGGACCGGACCCGCAGGCAGCTCTACGACCGCGAGAAGCACCTGTATTCGCGCGACGCCAGCTACCTGAACAAGCGCGAGAAGAACGGCGAGAAGGTCTTTTGGTCGCGCGGCAACGGCTGGGCCATGGCCGGGCTGGTGCGCGTACTTGCCTCTCTGCCGTCGGACGATCCACTGCGGCCCTTCTACGTCCAGCAACTGCGCGAGATGGCCGCCGAGATAGCCTCCCTCCAGGGCAAGGACGGACTGTGGCGGCCCGGGCTGCTCGACGCGGCAAGCTATACCGAGCCGGAGGTTTCCGGTTCCGCGTTCTTCACTTATGCGCTGGCCTGGGGCATCAGTCATCACGTGCTTGACGCGCACGTCTATCTGCCGGTCGCCGAGCTGGCGTGGCAGGGGCTGGTGGCGCACATCTATCAGGACGGCCGCTTGGGCGACATCCAGCCCATTGGCGAGGCTCCGGACACCTACAAGCCATCGTCGAGCTATAACTTCGGCGTGGGCGCGTTTCTGCTGGCCGGTGCGGAGATGGATGCCCTCTCGCAGCACAAGCACTGGTAGAAAGCCGGGATTGATTCCCTGCCCCATCGGGAGCCGGACCGTTGGCTGGCGCTCGTCGATCGTGCCGACGATCTACTGCGCAAGATCTGCGTGTTGGGCCGTGCATCGGTGTATCCGCTGTTCGGTTTAGGACGAGGGCTACCGCCGCATGTACGAGGAGATCGAGATCATGCCGCAGCCCGAGGAGGGCATCGAGCAGGACGGCTTCTTTCACCAGCACGGTACGCAGCTCTACAACGGCGGCTACGGGCTGGACAATGCGATGGCCGTGCTGTCCGCCGAGCCCACTCCGCGCCAGAAGGAGTTGCAAGCCTTTGCGGCACGCCTTGCCGGTAGCCGAGCATCGCGGATGCCGACGGGCGGAAACCGGGCAGGATCGAGCATGACGGTGGAAGTTCTGTAAAGCCGCGCGGATCGTGGTGCATCCAACAGAAAGGCCCTGCTCCAGCGAGCAGGGCCTTTCTGTTGGAGCATGGAGACTGCGATGCCTATTTCTTGTCGGCGGCCGAGGCCATCTTGGCTTCGGCTTCGGAGATGACGCGAAGGGCCTCGTCATACGCCGCTTCGCTCTCGCCGGCTTCCTTCCACATCTTCATGCCGCGGTCCAACTGCTGTTCGGCGCGGGGCACATCGATCTCCTCGGGCTTCAAGGCGTCGGAGGCAAGGATGGTGACGCGGTCGGGAAGCACTTCGGCAAAACCCCAGTTCACGTTGTAGCGGGACTCGCCTTCAGGGCTGGTCTCGCTGCCCTCGGCTGCGCCGCGGATGATCACGTCGCCCGCGCCCAGTTCGGCCATCAGGGGAGCATGGCCGTAGAGCACCTCGAAGTAGCCGTTCTTCGCGGGCAGCTCGACGGTGTCGGCCGTGTGATCGAAGAGCGTACGCTCGGGCGTCACCAGCCGTACGCGGAGTTGATTGGTTGTTTCCTCTGCCATAAAGTCCTTCAAGGGATCAGGGGTCAGGTTTCAGGGATCAGCAAAATCGCTGCGCCGGAGGCTGGATCGACTGACCCCTGATCCCTGACCCCTGTTCCCTGTTTCTTACGCCGTTGTCTTCAACTGCTCGGCCTTGGCCAGTACGTCCTCGATGCCGCCCTGCATGTAGAAGGCCTGCTCGGGGATGTCGTCGTACTTGCCCTCGATGAGTTCCTTGAAGCTGCGCACCGTGTCGGCAATCTTGACGTACTTGCCGGGGATGCCCGTGAACTGCTCGGCCACGTGGAAAGGCTGCGAAAGGAACTTCTGCACCTTGCGGGCGCGAGCCACGGTGAGCTTGTCTTCTTCAGAGAGTTCGTCGATGCCAAGGATGGCGATGATGTCCTGCAGGTCCTTGTAGCGCTGCAGAATGCGCTTCACGCCCTGGGCCACGTCGTAGTGCTCCTGGCCCACGATGCGCGCCGAGAGAATGCGCGAGGTGGAGGCCAGCGGATCGACGGCCGGGTAGATGCCGAGTTCGGAGAGCGGACGGCTCAACACGGTGGTGGCGTCGAGGTGAGCAAAGGTGGTGGCCGGCGCGGGATCGGTCAAATCGTCGGCGGGCACGTAGACGGCCTGCACCGAGGTGACGGAACCCTTGCTGGTGGAGGTGATGCGCTCCTGCAGTTCGCCCATTTCCGTGGCCAGGTTGGGCTGGTAGCCCACGGCGGAAGGCATACGGCCCAGCAGCGTGGAGACCTCGGAACCGGCCTGCGTGAAGCGGAAGATGTTGTCAATGAACAGCAGCGTGTCGGCGCCTTCAACGTCGCGGAAATACTCGGCAACGGTCAGACCGGTCAGCGCCACGCGCAGACGGGCTCCGGGCGGCTCGGTCATCTGGCCGTAGACCAGGGCGCACTTCGACTCCTCGAACTTGCCGGGCTTGATGACGCCCGACTCGCTCATTTCGAGCCACAGATCGTTGCCCTCGCGGGTACGCTCGCCCACGCCGGCAAACACCGAGAAGCCGCCGTGGTTCTTGGCCACGTTGTTGATGAGCTCCATGATGACGACCGTCTTGCCCACGCCGGCGCCGCCAAACAGGCCGATCTTGCCGCCCTTCAGGAAGGGCTGGATCAGATCGATGACCTTGATGCCGGTCTCGAACATCTCTTCGTGGGTGGACTGCTCGTCGAACAGCGGCGCAGGCCGGTGGATGGGCATACGTGTGTGCTCGCCGATGGGACCGAGCAGATCGACCGGCTCGCCGATGACGTTGATCACGCGGCCCAGTGTCTCCTTGCCCACGGGAACGCGGATGGGGCCGCCCAGATCGTGGGCGTTCATGCCGCGGACCATGCCGTCGGTGGCCTGCATGGCGACCGTGCGCACGCGGCCCTCGCCCAGGTGCTGCTGCACTTCGAGGATCACGTCGATGGGCTCGGGCGTCGTAAAGCCCTCGCTGGTGACGCGCAGCGCCTGATAGATGGGCGGCATCGTCGCTTCTTCAAACTGCACGTCCACGGCCGGGCCGGAGACCTGAATTACCTTGCCGATGTTCTCTGCCATGTTCAAAGCTCCTAGCTTCTAGCTGCTAGCCTCTAGCTGGTTTCATCGCTGCCTCTGTCTCCTTGCGTTTTCCGGCCGATTGCCCGGTCCGAAAAAAGCTAGAGGCTGGAAGCTAGTAGCTAGAAGCTGTTTCCTAGAGCGCCGCAGCGCCGGAAACAATCTCGATAATCTCCTTGGTAATGGCCGCCTGGCGCACGCGGTTCATATGCAGCGTGAGCGAGTCGATCATGTCCGAGGCGTTGTTGGTGGCCGCATCCATCGCCGTCATGCGGGCCGCGTGTTCGGCGGCGACCGATTCTGTCATGGCGTGGTACAGCACGGAAAACACAAACTGCGGAAGCAGGCCGGCAAACAACTCTTCAGCCGGCTGCTCATAGATGTAGTCCACGTTCGAGGTGCCAAACTTCCTGGCTTCCTCGTCGGACTCGGTCGTATCGGCTGCTTCCAGTTCAATGCCCGCCGAGAGAGCCGCCGCGGCAGCGCGCTCGCGCTCCTCGGTGCTGGGCTCCACTGCGCCGGTAATCTGCGGGCTGGAGAGATCGATCAGCGGAAGAAGCCTTTCGACAACCAGACGCTGCGCGATGACCGACTTGAACTCGTTGTAGACGATGTAGACAGCGTCGATCTCTTCGCGTTCGTAGCGGGCGATGATGCTCTGGGCCAACTCATGAACGCGCGAGGACTCCAGCTTGAGCAACATGCCGGGATGATCGCCGACCATCTCGACCGCAGCCTTGCGCTCGCGCACCTGGCGCACAATGCCCTGCTCGTCGGCCTGCTCGTTGTAGACGGCCACCGGATAGCGGCGGCGCATCATGTCGCGAGCCTTGCGGCCCACAGCCTCTACGTCGATCTGCTTGTCCGGGTTGCCGCCGATGAACTGGAAGGCTGTCTTGAGAATGTTCGCGTTGAATGCGCCGGCAAAGCCCTTGTCGCCGCTGACGACCACGAGCAAAACGCGCTTTTCCGGACGCGTAACGAAGAGCGGATGCTTCAGGTTGCCGGTCGCTTCGTCAAAGAGTTCGACGCGGCCGGTCAGCGATGTGAGCACGCTGGTGATCATCCTGGCGTAAGGCCGCGCGGCCAGCGCGCGTTCCTGCGCGCGGCGCAACTTGGCCGCCGAGACCATCTTCATGGCCTTGGTGATCTGCCGCGTATTTTTGACGCTGCGGATGCGGCGTCGAAGATCGAGTACGTTTGCCATTGTTTGCTTCTCGGGGACTTGCTCGAAGGGATCAGGGATCAGGGGTCAGGGATCAGGTCCCCGCGACTTATTCCTTGATTGCTTCCAGTATCCCAAAAATCATCTTGCCAATCTCGTGCGATAAAGCCTCAGCCTCATCGAGCGATTTTGGGTTGCCAATCCCAATTGCCCTGGCAATCTCCAGTTGCGTTTGCAGCTCATAGGTTGAACCGCGCGCAATGCCCAGAAACTGCCTGTACTCTCCCCGGTTCAACCTTCCATGACCTTCTGCAATGTTACTGGCGACCGAAACCGCCGCTCGCTGCATCTGGCTGGAAAGTCCATACAACTCATGCTTGGGGAAATCCTGGGTCAGCCGATAGATCGCAGTCGCGAGCTGGATTGCTCTTTGCCAGACTTTCAAATCTCGAAACGACTGTACCATCCTACTGACCCCTGATCCCTGACCCCTGATCTTACGCAGTAACTGCAGCCTGCTCCGCCTTGAAGTTCGCCGCGTATTCCTTGAGCGCGGCGTGGAGCTTGGCGCGGACGTCGTCGTCGAGCTGCTTCTTCTGGGACAGTTCCTCGATCAGCGCCTGCTGCGAGTTCTGAAGATACTTCAGCAGTCCCGCTTCGAAGGCCTTGATCTGCGGAATCTGCAAATCGTCCAGGTAGCCCTGCGTTCCGGCGAAGAGCACCACCACCTGCTGCTGCCAGGTGAGCGGCTGGAACTGCGGCTGCTTGAGCAGTTCGGTCAGGCGCGCGCCGCGGTTGAGCTGCTTCTGGGTGAGCGGGTCCAGGTCGGAGCCGAACTGCGCAAAGGCCGCCAGTTCGCGGTACTGCGCCAGGTCGAGCTTCAGCGTAGCGCCCACCTGCTTGGTGGCCTTGATAGCCGCCGAGAAGCCGACGCGCGAAACCGAGAGTCCGACGTTCACGGCGGGGCGGACGCCCGAGTTGAACAAGTCGGTTTCCAAGAAAATCTGGCCGTCGGTGATGGAGATGACGTTGGTCGGAATGTAGGCCGAGACGTCGCCGGCCTGGGTCTCGATGACCGGCAGAGCCGTGAGCGAACCGCCGCCCTTTTCCTTGCTCATCTTCGACGAGCGTTCGAGCAGGCGCGAGTGGAGATAGAACACGTCGCCCGGATACGCTTCGCGGCCCGGCGGACGGCGGAGCAGCAGCGAAATTTCGCGGTACGCCATGGCGTGCTTCGATAGATCGTCGTACATCACCAGGGCGTGCTTGCCGTTGTCGCGGAAGTACTCGCCGATGGAGGTGGCGGCGTAAGGCGCAAGATACAGCAGCGGAGCCGGTTCAGAGGCCGAGGCAGCCACGATGATGGTGTGGCCCATGGCGCCGGCTTCGGTGAGCGTCTGCACCACCTGAGCGATCGACGAGCGCTTCTGGCCGATGGCGCAGTAGATGCAGATCAGATCGTTCTTGGCGTTGTTGATGATGGTGTCCAGCAGAACGGCTGTCTTGCCGGTCTGGCGGTCGCCGATGATCAGCTCGCGCTGTCCGCGGCCGATCGGGATCATGGCGTCGATGGCCTTGAGGCCGGTGGCCATGGGCTCGCGCACGGGCTGGCGGTCGATGATGCCGGGAGCGATGCGCTCGACGGGCAGAAACTCGGTGGTGGCGATGGGGCCCTTGTCGTCAATAGGCATGCCCAGCGCGTTGACCACGCGGCCGATCATGGCCGGACCCACCGGAACGCTCAGAATCTTTCCGGTGCGCTTAACCTCGTCGCCTTCCTTGATCTCGGTGTAGTCGCCCAGAACCACGGCGCCGACCGAATCCTCTTCGAGCGAAAGCGCCAGGCCCGCGATGCCGTGCGGGAAGCTGAGCAGCTCGCCGGCCATAACCTTGTCGAGGCCGTGCAGGCGGGCAATGCCGTCACCCAGCGAGGTGATGGTCCCGACCTCGTCGACCTGGACCTTCGAGTCGTAGTTCGCGATCTGTTCGCGAAGAAGTTGCGTAATCTCGTCTGCCTTGATCTGAGCCATTTGCATTCCTCAGGGGTCAGGGATCAGGGATCAGGGGTCAGTCTTTGGCTGCCTTCCGATCCTTCGTCGATCCTTCCCCGGTTCCGATTTCCAAGTTGCCACTGCTACCAAACTGCATTGGGCAGGATTCTTTGGTCCTTCTCTGACCCCTGATCCCTGACCCCTGATCCCACTGCCAGCGCTAGCTGGCCAGCAACGCTTCCTTCAGCCGTTCCAAACGGCCTTTCACCGAGCCGTCGTAAACCGTGGAGCCGATGCGGACCACCGCGCCGCCCAGCACCGAGGCATCCAGCTTGAAGCTTGCCTCGACCTTGGCTCCGGCCAGTCTGCCTACCTCGGCCACCAGCGAGGCGCGCTCGTCATCGCCCAGTTCGCGGGCGGTGACGATCTCGGCCTGGCGGATGCCCGACTGCTCCTGGAGAATCTTGCGGTATGCCTGCGCCACCTCGGCAACAGCGCCGATGCGGCCATTGTGGATGAGCACGGCCAGCAGGTTGCGGAGTTCCTTCTGCAGACCGAGTTTCGCATTCAGCTTGTCGAGCACCGAAATCTTCTCGGCGGCGGGAATGGCGGGATTCACGAAGAATTCCTGCAACTCGGGGCTGCCGGTCCAGGTGCCCAGAAAATCGTTCAATTGCGCATCGATGGCAGCCGTGTCCAGTTTGAGATCGGTGACCACGGCGGCGAATGCGGAAGCGTAGCGGGGAACAAAGGCTGCCATCTAGTTCTTCCCTCCCTCGGCCGCGTTGCCGACAAACTCGGCGATCAGGGCGCGATCGATCTCAGGGGTGAGCACCATCTGCTTGGCGGCCTGTTCAATGGCCAGGTCGGCGGCAAAGTTGCGCAGGCTGCGCTGCGCATGAGCGGCAGCCGCATTCAACTCCTGCTCGGCCGAGGCCACGATGCGTTCCTTTTCCTCTTCGATGGATGCCTTGATGCGGGCCTCGTCGGACTTGCTTTCTTCTTCCACCTGGGCGCGGAAGCGGGCGATCTCTTCGTCGAGTCCGGCCAGTTTGGCTTCCACCGCGCTCAGCCGTGCATCGGCGTCGGTCGTGGCCTTGCGCGCCTCAGCCAGCGAGTGGCCCAGCGTCTGCGAGCGCTTGCGCATGATCTTGGGCAGAATGCGGCCGATCGGGATGGCTACGCCGAAGAAGATGATGGCGAAGTTGATAAACAGAAAGATGGTCGCCGTCAGGTCGGCCGACATCCCGGTGCTTTTGGCGACCCACTTGACGATGGGGCCGTTCACCAGGAAACCGTGTTCCTGCTCTTCCTGGGTAGGCTTGGCTTCGGAGTTGCCTGCGGGTTTGGCCTGTTCGGCGGCGGCGGGCTGGGCTGCGGGAGCCTGCTGCTGGGCTGCGGCACGGCTGGAGCTTACGGCAAAACCAACGACGAATGCAAAAGCCAGAACCGAACTGACGATCTTCTTTGAAAGTTGCGAACGCTGCATGAAATCTCTCAACGTGACCCCCCGGCGGTGGCGGGCAGTACGGAGCGGACGACCAGTCCGGCCAGTTCGCCGGCCGAACCGGCAATGGCCTGGCGTGCAGCCGCGGCCTCGGCTTCCACCTCGGCGCGGGCCTTGCCAAGCTTCTCGGCTGCAACCTTGCGGGCGGAATCCAGGGCGGCGTCGCGCTCGGCGTTCCACTGCTTCACGCGCTGCTCCCGAACCTTGTAGGCCTCGGCGCGGGCCATGCGGAGCTTTTCAGCGTACTCGGCGGTGCGAGCCTCAGCCCGCGCAATCGCCTTGCCGGCCTCTTCCATGGCGCCTTCGGTCAACTCGCGGCGCTTCTTCAGGGTTGCAGTCAAAGGCCCCTGCACCAGGAACTGATAGGCCAGGACCAGCACGATGAACAAGATCGTCGTGGGGATCGCTTCCAACAGCAGGGCTTCGATTTGTTGAATGATCAGTGACATGGCGGTACCTGCTAGAGAGAAACCTGAGTGAGTGCGCCTACTGAGCCCGGTACGGTGCCGCCGCTCCCTGTTGGGCGCGTCTGACCTATGATCCATGGCTCCGGATACAGCAACTCTGGTTTCGCGATAGCCCCGGCTTTCTGAAGAGGTTTACTTTCCGTTGTAAGTAAAAGCAGAAACATCTTTTTTTTATCAGGGCGGGCTAGGCAAGTCAACGCGCGGAAGGCTTTTGGGCGGGCACCTGTGACTGCGGTCACGAATTTTAAATTTCGCGCAAAATATATGTTGCTTTTGGTGCGAACAAGCCTAAACTAACCGTACCACCTAGACCCGGTCCAGGGTCCAGCGGGCGGCCGGTCCCGGGAAGTTATTCCACTCCCTCCACTGGCCGCCCGCCTTTTCATTTACAGCAGACAGAGAACAGCAGACAGTGGTCAGTGAACAGCGGACAGCGCTGGCGCTTCGCCCAGCAGTTCCTGCTGATCCCTGACCCCTGACCCCTGTCAACCGGTCTCTACTTCCCTCCTACCGCCGCCTTGTCCACGGTCAGCAGGCCCTGCGCGCGCAGCCAGATTTCCAGCAGATTCGGCCATTGGTCCAGGGCTTCGTCGCCCTTGCCCAGGCCCGAGCCGTGCCCGCCGTTGGCGAAGATGTGCATCTCGGCGGGGACGCCGTTCTTGACCAGCGCGTTGTAGAAGGTGAGAGCCTGCTCCACGGGCACCGTCTTGTCGTTGAAGGTGTGATACATGAACGTCGGCGGCGTGTCCTTGCTGACGAACAGGGCCGGCGTGTAAGCCGCGGTCAGGGCCGGGCACTGGTCCATCAGGTTGAAGATCTTGCAGTAGTTCAGGCTCGATGTGTCCATTGATACCGCGCCGAGCCATCCGTAGCCGAGAATCATGAAGTCGGGACGGCTGGAGAAGCGCTCCACCGGGTCAGCCGCGTCGGACTTGCCCGCCACAAACTCCGTACCGGAGAGCGCGGCCAGATGCCCGCCCGCCGAAAAGCCGATGATGCCCACGCGGTTGGGATTGATCTTGAACTCGGCGGCGCGCGAGCGGATCAGTTGCACGGCGCGGCGCGAGTCCAGCAGCGGCACGGGCAGCACGTAGCCGTGCGAGGTGAGCCGGTAGCTGAGGATGAAGGCGCGGACGCCGCGCGCGGCAAACCAGTGGGCCACTTCTCCGCCCTCAAGATCGCCAGCCAGCCCGCGATAAGCGCCTCCGGGCAGGATGACGACCGCGGAGCCATTGGCAGCGCCCGTGCGCGGCGAAACAATGGTCAGCGTAGGAATGTCTTCGCAGGCCGTACCCTTGGCCTGGGGCGCGTCGCCGGCCCAGAGCCGGATGGTTTGGATGTTCAGGAAACCGTTGTCGTTCCCCGCCGTGGCGCAGGTGGAAAGCTGGGCATGCACAGCGGTGGAGGCAAGCAGGCAAATGGCAAGCAGAGCAAAGAATCGTTTCATGGGAGTCCTCGTGATGGTTCACGAGGATTATAGCCAGATGGCCGTATGTCCCGGTTCCGAGTCCACTTCCGCCTGACGGCAAAGAGTCTCGGCCAACTCGAAGCCGTAGCGGGCAAGGTAGTAGGCCGCGCCGTGTAGCCGCTCCTGCAGCGTTCCCGCGGGAAACAGCGCCATCGAAAGCGTCTGCGCAGCCCGGCCCAGCGAGGCTTCGCGCTGCAGCTCGAAGTTGGCCGCGAGCCTGCGCAGCCGGTTCATCTGGTAGCGCATCTTGCTGGCGGCGGTTTGCGCGGAGCGGCCCAGCCCCTCGTCAAGCGACTGCATCCAGCCCACCAGCGCGGCCAGATCGCCGTCGAGCGTGTTGCCTGCCGCAGCGATGCGGCGCTTGCCCTCGATGGGCATGGCGCGCGCGGCCAGCAGTTGCGCCAGTTCGTCGGGCGTAGTGGTAAAGAGCCGCTCGGGCGAAAATTCGTGGCGGCGCAGCAATTCGGCAATGGCGGGCTCGACCAGCGTGGCGGAGAAGCGCGGCGCGGGCTGCGTCTGGCGGCCCAGGATGCGCTCGTAGAGCACGGCAGACTGCGCGAAGTAGGCCACCTCCGCCGGTCCGCCGATAATCAGCGACGCGGAGAAGAGGAAGTCCTGAAAAACAGGACGCAACAGCGCCGAGGGCGAGATGCGCTCGGGTTCGGCTTCCAGAATGCCCAGGAGATCGGCGGTCGAGTAGAGCTGCCGCCCTGCCTGCCAGACTCCCGCAGGCTCGGCAGCAGTGGGAGGCTGGCGCTTGAGGGCGAGCCGCGCGCCGGATTTGGCGTCCACCAGAAACAGCAGACTGGATTGCGCCGCCACGGCCACCTGCGCGTGATAGCCCTCGGCCAGCAGGCGATGATTGCGCTCCACGAGGGCCGTGTGAAACTCGTCGGCGCGCTCGATGGCCGCGCGGAGCACCGGAGCGCCGAGGCGATGGAAGTCGCGTCCCGCCGCGTCAACCACCAGCAGCCCTTGCGCCGCGAAAACCTGCCGGTAGAAATCGGCGAAGGCCTGGGCGAAGGTGCGGCCTGGTTTGTAGGAGTCGCTGAGCGCGTCCATGGCGAACGAGTCGCCCAGAATCTGCCAGGCACGGTCCAGCAGCGCGCCAATGGAGCCGTCGATCTGAATGGAGCCAACGGGCACGGCTGTGGCGGGCGGCTGCTCGGGCGCGTACTTTAGCTTGACCAGCTCGCGGCCGGCAGGAAAGACGACGTGGTCGATCTCGTCGAAGTCGTGGTCTTCGGTGGCCAGCCAGAAGATGGCCGCATGGGGCAGGCCCGCGGCGGTGGCCTGGCGGGCGCGGGCAAGGGCCGTGGCCGCCTTGAGCGGCGTCAGAAGTTGGCCGCCGAACAGACCCACTTGCTGGCCGGTCAGCACCGCGCCTGCGCCGCTGGCCAGCGCTGCCAACCCTGCGGCGGCAGCGGGTCCGGGGTTCTGCGCGGCCAGCAGCCGCACCAGTTCCGCGCGGTGCGCGGCTGGAGCCGGCGCTTGCCGCCAGCCGTCGCCAGTGGGAGCGGAGGCGTAGAAAGAGCGGACAGGTTCCGCGCCGGCGCAGAAATCCAGAAAAAGCCGGCTCAGGCCCGGGGCGACGGCAATGGGATAACACTCGGTTGTTGGCAACTCAATCACTTCCGTCGATGCTCTTTCACGCTGCTAGGTTCGGAGACGCGGAAACAGCAGCGCGCCGAGCCGCAACTTGGGCTCTGTTCAAGGATGCCACGGCAGGCCGGAACGATGCAGAACTGCGGAGCTTTCATGCACGGAAACCGGCAATGCGTATACTCGAATCTGAACATTCTGGCTCGCGCGGCGCACACAGTTCGAGCGCCGGAGCCGCGACGGACAGCCCCGGCAACAACGCCGGCGGCGTGACCCGCAACAGATGAGACCGGCCCAGCGCCGGGAAGAACGAGGATGAGATGCCCAAAGCAGAAAAGGCAAAGGTTCCGGCCAAAGCCGGCAAAGCTGCCAAGAAGGCAGTTGTAGCAAAGAAGACCGCCGCCAAACCGGCCGTGAAGCCAAAGGCGAAGAAGAAGGCAAAGAAGGCCGTTGCCGTTCCGGCAGCAGTCGCGGAAAAGGCGGAGTTGCTCAGCTCCGAGGTGGTTTACCAGGGGCCGCTGTTCCGCGTGATGCACGACAAGCTGATCGAGCCGGGCGGCCACCCCAGCGAGCGCGACGTGATCCGCCACAACGGCAGCGTCGTCATCCTGGCCATGGACAGCTCAAAGAGCAAGAAAAATCCATGGATCGTGATGGAGCGGCAGTACCGTCACGCGGCCAACCAGTTCCTGTGGGAGCTGCCCGCGGGCAAGCTGGAGCCGGGCGAGGATGCCGTGGCAGGCGCTCAGCGCGAGCTGGCCGAAGAGACCGGCTATGCCGCCAAGAAGTGGAAGCCGCTGGTCGAGTACTACGCCAGCCCCGGTTTCCTGGGCGAGTCGATGCAGGTCTTTCTGGCCGAGGGGCTGGTAGCCGGCGACGCGCATCCCGAAGACGACGAGAAGATCGACTTCCGGCTGGTCCGCCTCTCCGAAGTGCTGAAGATGATCGAAAAGGGCATGATTCTGGACGGCAAGACCATGACCAGCGTTATGCTGTACGACCGGCTGACCGCGCGCAAGCGAGCCAAGTAGCCGCAACCGGCTGTTTCTAATACGATTCACCGAACGGGCCAGCTACCTCAGCTGGCCCGTCTCGTTTTGTGAAAAATCTTTCCTGTCGCGTAAAAAACCTTTCCTCTTCCGCTTGCGTCCTATGTGATATCGGCACGGGATTCCCCTCTCGCAGCCGGTGATGTGGCAAGTTCAATGAAAGAAAGGCAAGTGCCTGTGGCTCAGTACAAAGGAAAGGTCAAGTGGTTCAACAACGCCAAGGGTTACGGGTTCATCGGACGTGACGATGGACCGGATGTATTCGTCCACTACTCGGCGATTCAACTGGACGGATACAAAACGCTGAAAGAAGGCGATGAGGTCGAGTTCGACATCGTTGAGGGCCAGAAGGGTCCTCAGGCCGATGCAGTCATTCGTTTCCGCGACGCCGCAAACAGCGCGGCCTGACAGTAACCGGCGTTTCCTCGCGCACGCTTCGCTGCATCCCGCAGCGTGGGTAGTTTGCGGTCAAAAACCGGTTCCCCATCACAGCCAGAAGTTCACTTCCCCCAGAACGACGCCGGCAGAACGAGGTTCCCCACTCCGACTGCTCAGACGGCGTCAGCCACTCTCCGCAGCCAGCCACGGTTCCCAGCCAAGGTTCACAGATCGGCTGGCTGCGGAAGGTTTTTTAAGGTTTCCGGCTTCTCCGGGGATGGCCTGTGGAATCCGTGTCAACTGTTCATTTTCAATCTCTGAAAACTGGCGCATAATTCACCAGACCGCTCAGCGCGGCCCCGATCGGTTTTTTAACCGGAACGGGCCGCGGACCGGGATATGATTGGGTGCACTATGAGCCTTCTCCATCAGGAAACATCGGAAGCTGCCGACGACGCCGCCCGCGGCGAAGAGTTCACCAAAGGTTCCAGCCATGTGGTGATTGCCGCCGTGGCTGCGGGCATCCTGGTGACCATCGCCATTGCCGTGTATGTGATTGCCGGGCAGAAGCCGCCCATCGCCAGCGGAGAGATTCTGGCGGTCTGGGCTCATCCCCAGCACACCGAAACCTCCGGCCTGGACGCCAACGGCGAACCGATGGCCAAGGAGGCCTACGATCAGATTCTGGTCTTTGTGAAGGTTCGCCTGCGCAACCAGGGCCAGCAGCCGCTCTTCCTGCTCAACATCCTGTCGAACGCCAAGCTGGCGGACGGGATTCACTCCTGCTACGCGGCCTCGTACAACGACTACGAGCGGGTCTTCCTGGCCTATCCGAACATTCCCGTGCCGCACGATCCGGGCCTGCCGGCGGATTTGGTCATCCAGCCGGGGCAGACCGTGGAGGGAACCTTCGTCTCCGCGTTCAAGATGAAGCGCGAAGATTGGGACGCGCGCAAGGACCTGGACTTCAGCTTTACCTTCCGCTATCAGCCCAGCCTGGTGCTCGCGCCCCGGGTGGCAGTTACGGAACGTTAGGCATCGGCACGTTCTTCGGTGTCGACAGGTAGCCGGAGATCTGGTTCTTCGAGCCGATCGAGTTGATCACGATCTCGAAGAGCGCCGGCTCCTTGCCGCTGTAAAACTGCAGCGGCTCGTTCACGTTGCGGTCTTTCTTTTCGTACTTCTTGTCGTCCGCGTAAACCTCGAAGGTGAACCGGCTCTTCTTCTGGTCAGCCTTTTTCAGTTCCAGACTGATGGTGCCCACCGGCTTCTTCTGGCCCTTGGTCAGGGTGAATTCGATGTAGTTGCGGTCGCCCTTGTGCTTGAGAATCTCAAGCTCGTCGTGGTTGCGCGCAATCAGGCTGGAGTGGTCGCTCAGGTCGCCCTTCATCGAGGTCAGCTGCGAGATGGCGGTGGCCAGATCGTTCTTGGTCTTGCCCAGATCGGTTTTCACGCCGCCCACGTCGGTCTTCACATTGGAGACTTCGCTGGAAACGGCATTCACCTGCTGCGCCGTCTGCTTCTGGGCGCTCTCCAGCCGCTGCGCATTGGCTTCCGCAGCCTCTTCGCGGCGGACGATCAGGTCAGCCCGCGCGTCCATCTGCTGCTGCGTCAGACCCAGCGACTTGCCCAGCTCCTCGGTGGCCACGCGCAGCCGTGCATCGGTCTCGCGCAGTTCGGCGGCCAGCTTCACGTTCTGCTGCTTGGCGTCGGCCAGATCAGTCTGCTGGGTGGCCAGCTTGCCGCTCAGCGTATAGCTCCAGATCAGCCCGCCAAGCGCTGCCACCAGGGCCACCAGGATGGCTGCCAACAGTGCGCCGGAATAACTTCTAGGGGTTTCGTCCATTTCGCTCATCGTTGCCTTTCTTCTTTCGCGCAGCCATTGGAAAAATCCAGGCTGCGGAATGTAGCGCCATCTATACGTTAGACGCAATTGGGGGGAAATGCATATCGGCCATGCCTGGCTCCCTCTTGGTTTCGCGGCCGCTGAAAACCATTGTCCAGGTTTTCTATCGAGCAACCGCCGCGTGCCTCCGGGGACTCTACAGAATACCGAAGACGGCCGCCCCCATGCTGCCGGAGTGTGGCGCGGCGCCGGGGCATCGCCTCCCGAACAAAGCCTCCCGTCCCATCGCCCGTACCGCAGTTCGTGACAACTGCCGAACCGTTCCGTTATAAACAACATTACCGCTTCTTCTGCCGTTGGCCCCTTGCGCGCGAGCCCCGCTCCCCGCACCGGCGGGCGAGCGGAAAGCGCCGAAAGCGCTTGGGACGCTTCGTATAACTCCTTGCAGGCTGCTGCGCCGGCCGGCTCATGGATCACGCTTTTTCTTCGGGATTTTTCTGGTAAAGGGGAATCGAAAGATTATGGCAAGTGGCACGGGTGGTAAGGGACTGGAAGGTATCGTAGCGGCAAACTCCGGAATCTGCTGGATCGACGGCGATGCCGGCGTCCTGTCCTACCGGGGCATCGACATCCACGAGTTGGCCGAGCACTCGACCTTCGAGGAGACCACCTTCCTGCTGTGGAACGGCTTCCTGCCCAACGAACTTGCCCTGCGCGAGTTCTCCACGCACCTGGCCCTGGCCCGCCGCCTCGATCAGCGCATCATCGGCATGATCGCGAACTTCCCCCGCGAAGCCTCGCCGATGGAGGTGCTGCGTACCGCCGTCAGCGCTCTCAGCCTCTACGACGCCGACGAAAAGGACAACTCGCACGAAGCCAACGTCCGCAAAGCCTTCAACCTGACCGCGCAGTTCGCCATGATCGTGGCCATCTACGACCGGCTGCGCAAGGGCAAGGACGTAATTCCACCGGACCGCTCGCTCTCCCACGCCGCCAACTTCCTGTGGATGCTGAACGGCGAAAAGCCTTCCGAGACCGCCGTCCGGACCATGGACATGGCCCTGGTGCTGCATGCCGAGCACGAGCTGAACGCCTCCACCTTTGCCGCCCGCGTCATTGCGGCTACGCTCTCCGACATCCACTCCGCCATGACCGGAGCCATCGGCGCGCTGAAGGGCCCGCTGCACGGCGGCGCCAACGAGGGCGTGATGCGCCTGCTGCTGACCATCGACAAGGCGGGCGCCGATCCGGTGGAGTATGTGAAGAACATGCTGGCCGCCAAGCAGAAGATCTCCGGCTTCGGCCACCGTGTGTACAAAACCGAAGACCCGCGCGCCACACACCTGCGCGAGATGAGCAAGCAACTGGGCTACGACTGCGGACAGCCCAAGTGGTACGAGATGTCGCGCGCCATCGAACTCTACATCAACGCCGACAAGAAGCTGAACGCCAACGTCGACTTCTACTCCGCCTCGACCTACGCCACGCTGGGCATCGACATCGATCTCTACACGCCGATCTTCGCCATCAGCCGCATCTCCGGCTGGGCCGCGCACGTCATCGAGCAGTTGGACGACAACCGCCTGATCCGCCCGCGCGCCGAGTACATCGGACCGGCCTACCCGGCGGTCTACGTGCCTCTGGCAGAGCGGCCGTAAAGCAACCACCTTTGAACAAATCGGTGGAACTTAAACCGGACTGGAAGTATCATTAAGAAAGATGGCCCACTCCGTAACCATTACGAGCCGCATTCCCTCCTTCGAGGAAACGGCCAAATTCTACGGCCTCTCGAAGGCTGACACGAATTTTGTGTCTGGCCTCTTCGTTTCCACCACGAACTTGAAGCGTTCTGGCACCTCCGAGACTCGTAAGGGCATGTTCGCAGCGAAGAGAAATACATCGAGAAAGACAAAGAGCCGTGACGGGAAAGCTGCGTAAGCTCTACAACAATGCGGTTTTTCTGAACATTCCTTACGATGAAAAGTTTAGCCGTCTTTACCTGGCATACATCGTCGGACTTATTCATCTGGGCCTGAACCCATGTGTCACGCTTCACATCCCGGGCGGCCAGCGGCGGCTCGACAAAATCCTTGACCTCATCGGTAACTGCCGCTACTCAATCCACGATCTTTCCCGCGTGCAATTGGACTCCAAAGCGCCTCGAACGCCGCGATTTAATATGCCCTTCGAACTCGGCCTGGCGGTCGGCGTTCAAAAGCTCGTGAGAAGGCCTCATGAATGGTTCCTCTTCGAAGAGAAACCACACCGCGTAGAGAAGTCGTTGAGCGACTTGTCGGGAACAGACCCACACATCCACCACAATACCGTTGAAGGCGTTCTGCGGGAACTTGGAAATGCCTTTGTTCGCAGGTCTGAAGACGAAGCGTTTTCCTTACCGCGCATGCTCAAAACCTATCGTTCCGTCCGCAATCAGGTGAATAAAATCAAACTGCAAACCGGCGCGCAAAGTCTCTTTGAATCTAGAACTTTCGGTCTACTCTGCACTGCTGCACGGGCAGCTTCGAATCATTAATCCGCTTCCACTTTCCCCTGCCGCTCTTTCCAAAGCTTGTACAGTCCCCAGGCCGACACCGTGCAGTTGTCGCGGATCACGCCGTCCAGAATCATCTGCTCAAACTCGGCAATCGTGAACGAGCACGGAACCAGGTCGTGTTCCTCCGCGTCGGGTTCCTTCTCTGTCTGCGTCAGACCGGTGGCCAGGTACACATGCTGTTTCTGGCGCAGGAAGCCGTAGGCGATCCAGAGCATGCCCAGGCGGGTCATCCGCGCAGCTTCCAAGCCCAGCTCTTCCCGCAGTTCTCCGCGCGCCAACTCCTCGGGATGATCGATCTGCTCTTCCCAACCGCCCTGGGGAAACTCCATGGCGCGCTCCTGGATGGCGTAGCGGTACTGCTCGACCAGCCAGATGCGGTCGCCCTCGATGGGCAGAATGATAGCGCTATCGTCCTTCTCGGCCACACCGAAGATGCCCCGCTGTCCGTTCGAGCGCAGGATCTCGTCCTCGCGGACCCGCATCCAGTGGTTGCGATAGACTTCGCGGCTGGACAGCGTGACGATGCTCGGCGCGGGGCTCTGCGTGGGTTTGTCTTCCGGCGTTCTCACTCCGTCTCCTTCAGGTGCAATGGTTCAGACTGCTGCCTCAACTATGTCACCGGCGCCGCAATCGTTGTTTCTTCAGGCCCATGCACCCGGTTCGCTGCAAGCAATCGATTTGAAAATGGCAGGAAGAGTTTGTTTTGAAAGGGCACGGCTTTACAGCTTGCTGAAAAAAGCCGTGATTTTGTTTTAGCTCTCCTTGTACGCGAGTTTTTTACGCGTGTGATGGGGTTGTTCTGTGTCGATTTTCGTCTCTGCAAGGCCGTTTTCCGGCATCCAGAGACA
>Ga0326727_10012949_pt1 | contig 18785 bp, 14 predicted proteins | sample MB2enrmetagenome_FD_207643 | JGI IMG/M metagenome (GOLD analysis project Ga0326727, IMG submission 207643) | Lab enriched peat soil microbial communities from McLean, Ithaca, NY, United States - MB29MY | ecosystem: Environmental > Terrestrial > Soil > Wetlands > Peat | place: USA: New York...
TGTCCGGGCGGCCGTCCTCCCTGGGACACCGGGACGGCCGGCCGCTGGCCGCCGCGGAGCTGTTCCTGGATGCCGCCCAGGGCCGTCTGCTAGTCGGCAACGCCCGCTCGGGGCTGGTAGAGCTACACCGGGGTAGCCGGCACGGGACGCTGTGCGAAGCGGCGGTCGAGGCCTGCCAGACCGGCCAGCTGGTGGTACCGCCCGAAGGGCTGCAACGGGCCGGGTACGTAGATCCCCAGAACGGGCAGGTCCGTCTGCTGCCCGCCGTGGCCCAGGCGGTGTCGGGCGTCTGGGGCGCCCCGCTAGACCGGCGCCAGCTAGAATCGGTTGCCCTGGAGCGCGAAGATGACGAACGGCGGCAGTTCAGACGGGCGGTGGTAACCGGCAATATGGGCCAGATGGCCAAGCTCGGTCCCCGACGGGGCTGGCGGTGGTAACTTTACCGAGACGGGCGTCCCCGCCCTCCCCGGCCTGTTTCGCCACACCTTACACCGTGCTATATACTGTTATAGTCGCCGGTGTAAACTGGTGTTCATGAACAAAGCACAGCTAGTCGAAATGGCCAGCGGGAAAGCCGGCCTGTCCAAGAAAGATACCGAGTCCGTCCTGGCGGCCCTTTCCGAGGTCATAATCAGCCAGGTCGCCGCCGGCGAGAAAGTGGCCATCCCCGGTTTCGGGGCGTTCGGCTCCAGAGTCAGGCCGGCCAGGACCGGGGTTAACCCGGCCACCAAAGCGGTGCTAGACATACCGGAGGCAACGGTCGTGAAGTTCGTGCCGGCATCTGTGTTCAAGGACGCCGTCAACACCAAGTAGCAGCCCGGCCCGCCACAATTACAATCCTGGCTGGCCATGCCACTTTGTGCCACGGCCAGCCAGATAGCCATATTAGACGGGGTTGGTATATACCTACCAGCTCTCAGCTATAGTGCCCGGCGTTGGCGTGGCCGGGCAGATCGCCCGCCGACAGGTCTTGTGTGACCACGGTGGGGACGGTACGTCTGACTAAAGCACGGCAGCATGTCCTGGGCGTGCCCTGGGAGGAAAGGCAGTGGGCGGAGCGTTTCGGGGCGCGCTGGGCGGAAGACGTACGGCGCTGGGTTATAAATACGGAGCAGCTGCCCGACGAGCTGCTGCCGTACGCTTCCAAACCTTTCTCCTGGGAACGCTGGATAGAAGACGATATCAACAGCGGGCATGATGTGGTGCCGCCGGCGCTGTCCCCTGAGCCACAGGGCAGCGTTGTGCTGCGGGGCTACCAGCAGACGGGGACAGAAACGGCGCTGCGAGCCTGGCTGGCCGGGTACCCCGGTTTCCTGATCGCCGACGAGACCGGGATAGGCAAAACCCTGGAGGCGGTCCAGACAGGCCGGTTGATGAAAACCGGCCGGGCGCTGGTAATATGCCCGCTGTCAGCTATCCCGGTGTGGCGGGCTGCCATCCCTGAGCTGGACGTCCACGGCCGGATCAGATGGTGCGTGCTCAACTACGAAAGCTCCAAAAAGCTGCTGGTCCCGCCGGCCCGCGCCCTGCAGGCCAAACGGCAGAGGACCAGGAACAGGCGGATCTCCAAAGACGGGACAAGCCGGGTGAACTGGGACCTGGTGATCTGCGACGAGGCGCACCGGCTGGGCAACCCCGTTAGCCAGCAGAGCTCGGTGGTGCGGCGCCTGACCAGCGAGGCCGACCAGGACCGTGGGCGCCGGCCGTTCGTGCTGTGGCTGTCAGCTACCGCCGGGCAGGACCCTTTGAAGCTGAGCTACCTGGCACCCCTGCTGGGGGCGGTTACCGGCAAACCAGTCCGGGACCTGGCTGATTTCGGCCGGTGGTGCTCGGACCAGGGTATCGCGATAAGGAAAGCCGCTTTCGGCAGCTGGGAATGGGCACCAGACAGCGAGGAGCAGCGCCAGCACGACCTGTTCCGCATGAAACAGCTGCTGTACGACTACCCGGTGCCAGCCGCTATCCGGCGGCACCCCGAGGATATCGCTGGCTGGCCTAAGCAGCAGCGGGTCGCGGTGCCAGTAGAGCTGGGCGCCGCCGCCCAAAGGCTGTACAGACAGGCCTGGTTGCAGTTCCGCCAAGAGATGCAGCTGGCCCACCGGGGCAGGAACCCGGCTGATCGGCGGGCCGCCTACCTGCGGTTCCGGCAGAAAGCGTCGTTGCTGAAAGTGCCAGCTGTGGTCCAGCTAGCCAAAGACGCCCTGGAGGACGGCTACCAGCCGGCGGTGTCGTTCGAGTTCCTGGAATCAGCCGAGGCGTTCGTGGACCAGATGGGTGCCGAGCCGGTGGCGGTGATCACCGGGGATGTGAAGGGGGATGCCCGTGAGCAGCAGCGGCTGCGGTTCCAACGGGGCGAAGCCAGGGTGGTGGTCTTTACCATCACCGAAGCGATCAGCCTGCACGCCGGGGAGCAGCTGGTGGGCGGTAACAACACCAGGAGGAAATCGATAGTGGCGGACGTGCGCCGCTCAGCGATCCAGCAGCTCCAGATAGAGGGCCGGACACACCGGGACGGCCAGCTTTCGATATCCTATATGGTCTACGCCACAGGCACTGTTGAGAAAACAATTATCGACCGGGCGATCCAGCGCATGAACGACCTGAAAACCATGCAGGGCGACGTCGACATCGTAGATCTGGAAACCATCTTAAGTATGACCGTGGCGTAACAATATAGGATCGGGCTGCCGTCCCCGACGGTGTTACTGCCGCATTAATGCTGCTGGCTTCCGGGCCGACATTACATGTAAGTTTAGGTCTGGCTGCCCTCGGGCGCCAGCCATGTAAAGGAGATAATCATGGGGATCATGGCATGGCGTGCTGCCGCAGGGCGCGCCGGTTCGGTACCAGGGTGCCGGTGGCACCGTCGTCTTGCGCCTTAACGTTGAGCACGCCAAGACCTGCTGGTTCGGGGGATGGCCGGGGTTAAAGTGCCCTCCGCCCACCTGAGCTGCGCCCGAGGTACAGCCAGGACGACAGTCCGGGTTTCCCCCAGCGACTCGCTGCAGATAAACCACCTGCGGGTGGAGGCCTGGGCTGCGGGGGGCGGTACCGTTGTCGACAGTTACGCCTACTTGGTGGAAGACGGTCTCGCACCGTTGAAAATAACTACCATAAGCCTGACCGGCGCAGGGGTCGGCAGGAGGTACAGGGACATGCTGAAGGCACAGGGCGGCCGGCCACCGTATTCGTGGAAGCTGGTGACGGGGACACTGCCAGCCGGGCTCCACCTGTCGGGCGCAGGTGTGCTGGCGGGCGTCCCGGCCGTCCCCGGCATCTCCACGCTGGGCGTCGCGGTAACAGATTCGTCCCGGCCGCTGCCATTGATGGTAGACACCGAGATAACACTCGGGATAACCCCGGCGCCGCTGCGGATCAGGACCAAGGACCTGCCGGGCGGGGCCACCGGATCGCTGTACAACGTCACTTTGGTGGCAACAGGCGGTGTTGTACCTTACAGCTGGAAATGGCTGACTGGCCAGCTCCCTCCCGGCCTTAGCCTGAGTGCCAACGGCGTGCTGTCCGGCACCCCCACCGGCGGCGGGACCTACAAGTTCTCTGTCCAGCTCACCGACTCAGGCACCTCCCCGCAGGCAGCCACCGCCCGTTTCTCAGTTACGATCGTCACCACCCCGCTGGTTATCCGCACCAAATCGCTGTCCCGGGCGACCGTAGGTTCCAGTTTCTCCACGAACCTGGTGGCAACCGGCGGGGTGCCCCCTTACACCTGGGGCTTACATTCAGGGGTGCTGCCCACCGGGGTGACCCTGTCCGCCGCCGGCGAGCTAGGCGGCACACCTACCATACCGGGGACATACCCGTTCGCGGTCAAGGTCACCGATTCGTCGTCCACCCCACGGACAGTTTTCGCCTCGTACAAACTGGTGGTAGTCCCTGTGCCTCTGTCGATCACCACCAAATCCCTGCCCGGCGGCACCGTCGGGTCTGCGTACACAGCCACACTGGCGGCGACCGGCGGGACCGCCCCGTACACCTGGGCCGTGGCGTCAGGGACGTTACCTGCCGGGATAGCACTGAACGTTGACGGGAACCTGTCAGGGGTACCAGCCCAGCCCGGGTCGTTCTCGCTCAGCGTCAAAGTGACCGACTCGTCACCCAGCCCTATGTCAACCGTCAGAGCTTACAGCCTGACGGTCACCCCGGTACCGCTGCTAGTGTCGACAACCGGCCTGCCGGCAGTCGCGGTCGACAGCCCCTACGCCGCCGTGCTAACTGCCAGCGGCGGTACAGCTCCTTACACCTGGACCGAATCAGGCGCTCTGCCACCCGGTATCGTCTTGTCCTCCGCGGGCAACCTAACCGGGGAGACCAACACCGCTGGCGCCTACGAATTCACCGTCCAAGTAGTTGATTCGTCGCCTAACAGAGAGACCGCCAGCGCGGTGCTCACCCTGGTGGTCGGCAGCAGCGCCGCCGACTGGAGCGGTTATGTACTGGACGGGAACTACACCTCGGTGAACGGCACCTTCACCGTGCCCAGCACCTTCTCGTACGCCCAGGACCACCTGACACCGGCCGCTGTCACCCAGTGGGTGGGCCTGGACGGCGTGACCGGCCCGAGCCCCATCCAGGCCGGGGTGACAGAGATGTTCGGCCCCTCAGCCTCGGTGGCCTGCCCGCCTTCAACTTCGTCTATGAGCACCCCCATCTGCGCCTGGTGGGGCGTACCGTCTTCGGCCGGCGTGCCGGTGGTGACACCCATCGAGATGACGATCTCGGCCGGGGATAAGATCACCGTGACTATCTTCCGGATAGGCGGTAACGCCTGGGCGGTCACTTTTGACGACGACACCAGCAGCCAGGAGTTCCGTGCCCAAACGAGCTACAACGGGCCGGGGACCACCGCCGACTTCGTGCTGGAGGCGCCGTCAAGCCCCTACATAGTGGCTGTGCCGACCGGCAGCAGCAGCGGCACCGGCACCACTACGACCACAGTAGCCGGCTCGACAGCGAAAGTCTACCCCCTGGCCGCTTTCTCCCCGCCGGTGGATTTCACCGATCTGGAGACGGAGGGTACCACCAGCGCCAGCGCCGCGCTGGTGCTGGTCATGAACGGCGTGCAGGTCGCCACACCGTCGGTGTACACCTCGACCGGTTTCGCTGTCGCTTACGGCTCTGTCGCCCCTGCCGCACCTTAAAGGCTGCAGGGCCGCGGCTGGCACGCGGCCGGCTTACAGAGCCGTCCGGCGGTCCCCGCCGCGGCGAGACCCGTGCTGGGCCAGGTGCTGCGCGCTATTGCGCTCCCGGACCTGGATGTCGACCGCGGCCCCAACTGGCGGCAGGTACCCGGCAGCCTCCGCAGGTTTATGCACAGGCGTGGACGACCATAGCATGCCAGGCGGTGCGGCAGCTAGCTCATTGCTTGGCTGCCAGAGGATCTGCGGAGCATGTAGCTTTCCGGGCCCGTTCGGCTAAGATATAATCCATGAATTCCTGGAGCGGCTCCGGATGGTGCATCTTCCAGATTTCCCGGCGCCACTGTTCTACTTGCGCCACATCGTGGCTGTTGAAGTACGGCTGGGCCGCCCGCTCTTGGAACTTGGCCAAGGTCACAGCCCCGTCTATAGATTCGGGGAGCAGACTGAGGATCATGTCGTCACGAGCGGGGAGGAAGGCCAGGTTGCCGCTGTCGTTTGTGATCCACAGCAGGTCGCCGTTGTTGCAGTTTATGGCTACCCGGCCGTAGCCGCCGGGGCCGTACGGTATCGGCAGGACGTTGTAGCCGTACACATACTCAGCGTCGCCCAGATAGCCGGTCCTGCCTTCCCCTTCGATAGCTAGCCGGGGCAGTTGCCGCCAGTAACCAACTTGGTTATGTACGTGCTGTCTTATCGTGTCAGCGAGCGTTTTACGGGCGTTGTCTATGTCCTGGGCTGCCATATCCCAGCTTACCATGGTGGGGCGGATGACTCCCAGATATAGGTAGCAGTGTCATAGGCGGAGGCGTAGTAAGCGAATTGCAGCTCCCAGTTGCTCCCGCTGAGGATGTCGAAGTACAGGTCCCCGGTGGTACATTGACCTGCTGACAAGTTGAAATTGTAGGTCCCCAGCGCTGAGGGGACGTTGGTGTCGTCAGTCACCGGGTCTGGTGCTGCGAACGGCAGGTCGGGCCCGGCGGAGAAAGTTATTGGTTGCAGGTTGACAGCCAGCAGCCCTGTCGGGCCGGCGCACAACGTCACGGTGAATTCGTCTAGCTGCTGGCCGGTGCCGGTCTGGCAGTGCCCCGGGTCGGGACAGCTGATACCGATGGTAGCGCTGTCCAGGGCCACTGAGGCCAGCCCGGGCTCGCTGGGGGTGGGGAAGCTGAACGCACAGGGCCCGATGCATTCGGTGTTGACAGCCGTTGTGGTTGTGGTTGTGGTGCTGGCGGTGGTGGTTGTTGTAGCTACCGTTGTGCTGGTGGTTGTTGTAGCTACCGTTGTGCTGGTAGTGTTCGGGGTCGTTGTTGTCTGGACGGGGATAACAGGGGCCGGGGCGGCTGTCGTCGTCGCAGTGACAGCCGTTGTAATTGTGGTTGCGCCAGCCGTGGTTGTGGTTGCGCCGGCTGTGGTTGTGGTGGTAGTTATAAATGCTGCTGCTTGGGTTACCGAGACTGTACGGGCTGGCGAGGTCTTACGCCCGGCTGTAGCCATGGCCGTGAATTTCAAAGTCCTGGTGGACGGGGAGCTGTTGCGGGGCACTATTATGCGCAGCGCCGCTTTGCCGTTGCGACAGGGTACCCTGACTGCTGCGGGGACACGGAACGTACATACGGTAGCGTGCGTCACGGACATCCGCAGCATGATACGCCCGCCGGCTGCTGGCAGCCGGCTAGGTGCCGCTGAGAATGACGACACCCGAGGCGCAGGTGGGTGGCTGGTGGCCGCGCTTGTGGCTGCCGGGAAGCACCAGGACGCCAACGCCAACGCCGACAGCAAGACAAATTTTCTCATGGTAGCTCCCTGGATAACGATCTAGAATTTAGTCTACCATGTCGGCAGAAGGTCTTATCAGGAGAGTTGAAATATACCGTGCGGTGCGCCAATGGGCCCCTGTCCACCGGGGTTCCGCTTGGGCCTGTTCCTGCCTGGGCCGCTCAGCCAGCCAGGACAGCCCAGCCGGCCGGGGCGGCCAGCTCGACGTCAGCGCCAACACCTGGGACGGCCCTGCCTGCCGTTTTGCTGCCGGTTCGCGGTAACGGGTCGGGGATGTTGCCGCGGTGCCGGCCGGATCGTGCCCAGCAGGCGGTAAACTGGTAGCCGTACCGCCGGGCAGGTCCGCCGGTACGGCCGGGCGGCCGGCCGTGGGTAGCTGGCCGACATACCTAGACGGAGGCGACTTTGTTCGACTTGTTGGGCGGGAGGCAGCGTGGCTAGCTCGCAGCAGCCGTCCGGTCCGGGCGGCACCGACATCTTGGCGGGGTCGCCGCCGGGCCGGAGTGAGCAACGAGCCGCCTTGATCCGGCTGGCTCTTGTCCTGGCTGTCAGCCTCGTTCTCGCCCAGATGGTCGGCGTCCTGGACACAGTGCTGGTCGTGCTGGCGTTGCTGGTCATGGTCGTGCTGCACGAACTGGGCCATTTCTTGATGGCCAAACGGGCCGGCATGAAAGTAAGCGAGTTCTTTGTCGGTTTCGGCCCTCGGCTTTGGGCGGTCCAGCGAGGCGAAACAACCTACGGTATCAAGGCGCTGCCTCTCGGAGGTTACTGCAAAATCGTCGGCATGACCGGCATGGAACAGCTCGAGCCGGCTGACGAACCCCGGGCTTACCGTAACCAGCCGGCCTGGAGACAGCTGACGGTTGTGCTGGCCGGGTCGTTTGTCCATTTCTTGCTTGCCTTTATCATGCTGGTAATAATGTTCGCCGGCCCCGGCGATATCGGCAACTATGTGACCGACCCGCCGGCTACCAACCCGGTAACCACGGTTATCAGCCTGGTGGGGGCCCGCAGCCCGGCCCAGCTGGCCGGGCTGCGGGCAGGTGACCGTATCGTGGCTGTCAACGGCCGTCATTTCGCTAGCTGGGACCAGATGAGCGGGTATATGCGGGCACGGCCCGGCCTGCGGGTAATGCTCACTGTCGAGCGTGCCGGGCGGGTTTTTGTCACCCCTCCGGTGGTGTTAGCCAACGGGGCCCGGGCGGTGATCCAAGGTGAAACCAAACCTCTGTACAAACAGCCCGCGGGGCTTCTAGGGGTTTCCATCAGCCCTGTGGTCCGGTACGGGCTGGTCGGTTCGGTCCGGCATGCTGGTACGGCGTTCGGGGCGACCGTGGCTGTCTCGGTCCGCAACATCAGCCGTGTCGTGACCGATCTCGGTAACTATATGAACATGCTGCGGGACCAGAAAGCGGCTGACAGCCCGACCGCGGTACGTTTCGTATCACCTGTAGGTATAGTGCGGCTGGCGCACAAGGCGGCCCAGATAGGCCTGTCCGAAGTGCTGTACCTGCTTATCCTGATCAATATTTTTGTAGGGCTGTTCAACCTTGTGCCGATGCTGCCCATGGACGGCGGGTATGTAGCTATCGCTCTGTACGAGAAAGCGCGGAGCTGGCAGACTAAACAGCCTTACCATTCCGATATCAGCAAGCTGGCACCGGCGGCCTACTTACTGATGGCAGTCCTGGTGTTCTACGCCGTCTCGTCGCTGTTCCTGGACCTGCGCGACCTGCTGTTCTGACATCCGGAGGCACAGGTGCCAGCCCGGCCTGCCAGGCTCAGGTGCCAGCCGCCACCGCGGTACCTGGGTGCCAGGTCTGGCATTCCGCCATCTGCTGTTCCTTGTCCACGCTCAGGTCGTAGATCTCCACCACCTGCCGGTCCGGCTCCAGGTTGTAAGCCCGCGCTATCTCGGTGGTGCTGGTACCGGGTGGCACGAACACCGGGAAATGCTCGCCGGTCGAGCTGTCGTGCACGATCAGCAGGTGAGCGGCGGCCCGGGCGACCCCCTCGTCGTACCATCTGGAAACGTCGTCATAAGTGGCAGCCATCCACCTGTCCTTTCAGACCGGCCCAACCAACCCATATTAACTCCTCATTATAACGTACGGTGCCGCTGGGTGTATTATATAGGTGACTGGCAGTGCCTGCCGAGCGCTAGCAGGCCGCTGGCGGGTGTTACCGGAGCCGGGACGGGCGGGCGCCCTGGCGCTGCTCCAGATGGGACAAGAAACAGGCGACGCACAGCACCTGGCAGTTATCCAGAGTGCTCCGGCCGCCTTTGGCTGCCGGCACTTTGTACACAAACCTGTACCTGGGCTCCAGCTTCAGCCACCGGCGCGCCCAGTCCATGGCATCCTTGACCCGTGCCGGGCACCTGGCCAGCCGGTTCGGCCGGATCCTCAACATGCCGTATTCCTGCCAATGGTCCCTTGCGGTGCACGCAATGTTGGTACACTGGCATAGGCCACCGCAGCGTTTCAAGGCCAGCTGTCTCACCTCATCAGGGAACGGCTCGCCGCTAGGTACAAACCGTCTCATGCCTGTCACGTCCGTCCGGTACAACGCCGACTGTCAACATGATGCCGATCTTATCAGCGTGACGTTTGTCCCCGGGCCCGGTGCCCGGCAGCCTGGCCAACCATCTAAGATCCGGCGGGGCTGAGCGCGGCCTGCAGCAGGGCGTCCGCTGCCGCTGCCTGCTGGCACGTTGAGATCACAGCCTTGACCAGGTCCTGCTCAGCCCGGCTGCTGTACGCTGTGCCTCCGGCTGCGCCCCTGATAATTTCGGCCCACGTCCTGTTGGTGCTGCTCAGGCAGATCTGGAACTTAGCCGCGGCAGCGGAGGCCACCGCCACCAGATGGCTGTAAACCGGGCCGGAGCTGGCTGTCCGCGCTGTGAGGCCGGCCCGGCCCGCTGCCTGTAGCCGGCTGGCACCCAGCTGGCGTTGCAGCCCGGCCACCTCGTCCCTGAGGGCGCGGATCTGGCCGGCCAGCCTGGTGGCATAGCCGTCCTGGCTTACAATAGCACGCCTGGCTGCGCCGAGATCCGAGATCAGATGGCGGTCCAAAGTTTGGGCGGCCATGTCTTTGTGTTCCCATTGGGCTGCCACCGACCCCTGGTGCCCGGCCGTCACCCAGCCTGAAACAGCGCCGCCGAGCAGGGCTACGCCCAGCGCCAGGTACAGCAGGCCACGGCCTCGAGGCCGCTGTGCTGGCTGTACCTGCCGGGGAGCGGCGGGGGACGGTACCAACGTCCGCGGGCCAGGGCTAGCCGGCCGGGGCCGCGGCCTGCCCGCCGTGTCGTTCGCCGGGACTAGCTCTAGCCAGCCAGGGACGGCACTGTCAGGCAGTTCGGTCTCTTTGTGCGCAGGTGCCGCCCCCCGGAGAGCCGGGTACTCCCCGCTGTACCCGAGAGCGGGGAACGGCCCGCTGTATTCCGTTAAACTACGCCCAGATGAGCCGGCGGGCCGTCCCGTTTTGTTGCCCGCTGGCCCCGTACGAGGCTCGTCAAAATATCCCATGCGCACCGTCCTTACCATGGCTATTATAGCAACGTCGGGAAGGGCACGCCAGTACTGGCCAGCACCCCGGTGGCAGGCAGTCTGCCGGCCGGGGCGCCCAGCCTGTCACGGCCCGACCTGGCCCAGCTGTTGTGCCGCCAGGTAATCCCGGCGTCCTCAAAACAGGAAGCCCGGCCGGGGCAGGCCGCCGACCGATATTGCGTGCCACAACAGCCGTGCCGGCTGGCACGGCTGGGCGGCCAGCTCGAGCCGGGACGCGGCCGGCCTTAGCTCCCGGCAGCCTCGGCGAGACGGGCCTGGTGGACTGAGACCTCCAGCTGCAACATCTTGTCCATCAGCTCCAGGCGGGCGTAGGAGACATCGAGCTCGCCTTTCTCGTGGGCGTTGGAAGACCAGTACCACAGGCCCAGGACGCAGGCCAGCACGGCCAGGCCAGCCCAAGCCTGGGTGGCGGCCGTTACCGCCAGGGCGGCCAGCCCGACAAGCGGTACTACTATGCCCATAATACGCCGGTGCCGCCTGTAGCCCTCCCGGGCCGCCATGTCAGATATCCAGGCGCTGTTATACTCCTGGTAAGCTTTCTGGACCGCCGGCACTTCAAGGTACGGGAGCAGATAAAGGCCGTACCTCATCTCCATCCGGTTCAGACGCTCAGCCGGCGACGGTCTGGCTGACCGCCGTTTAGAGGTCCTCATGATGGCTCTTCCCCTGTGGACAGCGCAGTAACAGCGTGCACCATTGTACATCCGCCGGGTCGGGCGCGCTATTGCGTGCCCGGCCAGCTGGGGGCTATGGCAGGCTGTGACCTGGCAGGCCAGGGCGGTTAAAGGACCAGCAGGCCCAGGTCACGGAGGCGCCCAGGTCGGTGCCCTTGCGCATCGTTGCCATCGGGAACGCCAGCGCCTGCGGGCAGACCGTGGTGGCGGCACCGGTGTACTCGGCGTTCAGGATGGGTTTGCCAGCCAGCACGAACGGCCGTAACTGGTCGCATTCGTCGTACTGCCAGCACTGTTCGTTAACAGTGCCGTCGGCCAGCGGTGCCATGTCAGCGATAAAAGCGTCGTCGTTGATCCCGTTCTTGAGGAACCAGGCCATCCCCAGCGCATGGATGACGCTGGCTACCTGGGTGTCGAACGTCACTTCTTCGGCCAGGGTCAACGGGAACCCGGTGTTGTCGGTGTAGCTGTCGTCGATGTCGGTTTCCACTCCGTCGAAACCTTCAGATTTGCATTGTTGTAGCCTGGCCCGCAGGATAGGTCCTAGTACCGACCATTGCCTGATGTCGACATAACGTTCGTCAGGGTACCCGTCTATGCTGTTGCCCAGCACGCTTGCCGGGTACCGGCCGGCGTCAGGCCGGTAGTCCTCCCACCCGCCTGTTTCCAGGTAGCAGACAGCCCGGGTGCCGCGGGCATGCAGGGCGGCCACCACGGCGGCCACCTGAGCCGGGGTGCCCTGCCCGGCCCCGTCATAGTCGATGTCGTAAACCTGGACCTGGTAGCTGGTACTCACCGGCCAGGTCAGCTGCCATTGCCACGACCTGAGCGGGCCGGGCTGCCACCAGGTCCCGGCGTTGCCTGCTGGCACGGCCGGCGCCCGTAGCACTACATAAAACTTGCCGGTAGACACCGAAGTGCTGTCCCGGGCGACCAGAGCGAAAACAATGATCGTTTCGGCATGGCCATGGTTAGGGCCGACCAGGGCCCGGGCTGAGAAACTGCCATTGCCGCAGCTGCCCGTAGGGTGGTGAGAGTAGATAACCGGCGTTGCCTGGCGGGATAGCAGCACCAGCTGGCACGAAGTTGCGTCCCGGACCGTGCCGGCGACTGTCACCTTGCCACCCGCGGCGCCCAGGGTGCCCGGGGTGGCGGAGACAGACAAGACCAGGGCGTGCGCCGGCTCTGCGACCGCAGCTCTGGTTGCCCCGGGTGGCGCTGCCAACCCGGTGGCCGCACAGATGAGAACAGTTAGCACGGCCGGGAGCTGGCACGCAAAGCCGGGACGGCGGGCCCGGTACCTGGGGGTCACCGGGGTTGTCTGCGTTTCCCGTGGCCGGCGTAGCTGCCGCCGCAGCTGCCGCAGCGCACCTGTACGCAGACAGTGTCCTCGTCTTCCATAAACCCGTCGGCGTACGGCTCCAGGTCGTCCGAGCCGCATAGAGAGCAGCTGGTGGGCAAATCCCACTGGTCGAACCCCCCTGTCACCATCTTGATCCCGACGGCGGTAGCTAGCAGTTTGGGCTCTTCGTCAGTGGCGTTGTCCGTCAGCAACGGTACCGCTACCTTGCGTAGATCCGGGTCCATCTGTTCCAGCACTCTGGTCAGGGCAACCCTGTTCAGATCTATCTGGGCCTGGGAGAGCAGACCCGGCCCGGCACGGCCGGTGGCAGCCGGCGGTTGGGCTGGGCCGCGCCGGCCGTACTGGTTGCTGCCCGCCCCGCCTTTCCGGCCGGGGCCGGGTGTGCTGCCAAAGTTCATGTCGGGCCCGGCAGGTCCGCGTTGCTGCTGTCCGTACCACCCAGTATATCAGTTCGGCCCTGTCCCGCGGGTGGCATAGCCTGGGGGCGCGCTGAGCGGCAAGACAGCCGCTCAGCGCGCGGCTGTCTCCTGTAACCGACATTACAGGTGCGTATTATCAGCCTGGTCCTGTCTGCCCAGGTGCCAGCCGCAACGGAGGAGACCGTTTATGATAGCAACAGCGTGGCGGACCGCCAAAGAGCACGTCACCCCGGTACCGGCCGGCCGGCACCGCCGGCCGCTGGCAGCACCAGTTGTCGCCGGCATGCTGCTGGTATCGTTCGTGGCAGGGACCGGTGCGGCGTCGGCCGCAGCCAAACCGTCCGCCCTCCCGCGGATCACCAAGACCACCCTGAGCGAGCGGGTACTGCCCATCTCCGGCGGGCCGGTCACCCTGAGCATAAAAGTACGTAACGCCACAAGCTGCTGGTTCAAAGGTATGGCCGGGATCAAAGTGCCGGCTGCCCACCAGAGCTGCGCCCACGGCACAGCGAGAATAACAGCCGAGGTAAACCCCAGCGACTCGTTGCAGAAAACCCACCTGCACATCCAGATCTGGGCGGCTAACAACGCCGGCCTGAAGGCAAGCGCCTACGCCTATATAACCGAGCAAGCGGTGCCGCCGCTGGTGCTGGGCACCCAAGACCTGGCCGGCGCCGAAATAGGCACCCTGTACTCAGAGCAGCTCGCTGCTACCGGTGGGCGCGCCCCGTACTCCTGGCGCCTGACCGCCGGGAACCTGCCAGCCGGGTTCGTGCTGTCCGCCAAAGGTGTGCTGTCCGGCACTCCCACCGCTGTCGGGACCTACCCGTTGACCGTGGAAGTGACCGACTCCTCGTCACCCAACAGCTTCACCGACACCACCAAGCTCACCCTGTACGTGACAGCAGAAGCTTTAAGTATCACCACATCCACATTGCCATCCGGGCCAGCCGGGACCATTTACAGCGCCACCCTGGCCGCTACCGGCGGGACCGCCCCTTACAGCTGGAAACTGATATCAGGCACCCTGCCCTCCGGCCTGGTGTTGAGCGCCGCCGGCGTGCTGTCCGGCACCCCCACCACCGGCGGTACTTTCACCTTCGGTATCCAGGTCACCGACTCGGCGCCTTCCCCGCAGCTGGCCACCTCCCAGTTCTCTATCGTGATCAGCTCCACCACCCTGAGCATCACCACCTCCGCGCTGTCAGAGGCTACCGTAGGCACCAGTTTCACTGCCACCCTGGCAGCTACCGGCGGCCTGACCCCCTACACCTGGAGTTACAGTTCCGGTACGCTGCCCTCCGGTGTCACCCTGTCCAGCGCCGGCGTGCTGTCGGGCACCGCCACCGTGGCCGGGACGTACAGCTTCACAGTCAAAGTTGCTGACTCCTCATCACCGGAACAGACAGCGACCGCTTCGTACAGCCTGGTCGTCCTGCCCGTACCGTTGACTATCACCACCAGCACCCTGTCCAGCAGCACCGTCGGGTCGCCGTACTCCGCCACTCTGGCTGTCACCGGCGGGGTCTCCCCGTACCACTGGGCCATGACCTCTGGCACGCTGCCCGCCGGGATAACTTTGTCTACAGGCGGTGTGCTGTCCGGCACCCCCACCAAAGCAGGGACCTACCCGATCGACGTAACGGTCACTGATTCGTCTCCCACCGCGATGACAGCCACCGCCGATCTTAGTTTGACTGTCAACCCGCTGGCACTGGCGATCGCCACGACCGCTCTGCCTGCTGCTGCTGTCAGCAGCCCTTACGCAGCCACCCTGGCGGCCAGCGGCGGGACCGCCCCCTACACCTGGTCGGTTGCCTCCGGGACGCTGCCCACCGGCATCACCCTGTCGGCCGCGGGCAACCTGTCCGGGATCACAACAACCGCCGGTACATATTCGTTCACAGTGAAGGCCTCCGACTCGTCAGCTACAGCGCAGACAGCTACAGCGCTGCTCACCATGGTGGTCGGCAGCTCCGCTACCAACTGGAGCGGGTACATATTGACCGGCACGTACACGCTGGTAGAGGGGACTTTTACCGTCCCGTCCACCGTCGGCCTGGCCCAAGGGCAGACCAACCCGGCCGCCACCTCCGAATGGGTGGGGCTGGACGGCGTGACCAGCACAAGCCTGATCCAGGCCGGAGTGGACGAAGTGTACAACGGCGGGACGGTGACCATCACCCCGTGGTACGATATAGCTCCCGCGGCCAAGACCGACATCGTGCTGACGGTGCACGCCGGGGATAGTATCACGGTGTCTATCTGGCAGGTCAGCGGCACCACCTGGGCGATCACACTGAGCGACAATACTAGCGGGCAGCATTTCAGCGTCACCGAGACTTACAGCGGGCCGGGGACCACCGCTGACTACGTGGTGCAGGCCCCGCCGAACCTCACCGACCCGCTGGCATCTTACTCTCCGGCAGTGCTGTTCAGCGGCTTGCAGACCACCGGTACTACCAGCTCCACCGCCGCGGTGATACTGATCCAGAACGGCGTGCAGGTGTCAACGCCGTCGGTGTACACCTCTACCGGTTTCGCGGTAGCATACGGCTCTATCGCCCCGGCGCCGTAACCGTGCCAAGCTCAGCCGGGCGCAACGCTGCGCCCGGCCCGCTGGCCGTCGCACAGCCAGAGCATAACAGGGACGCCCGGGCCCCGGCTGCCGGTATTGTCCCGCCTGTCCGGCGGCCGGTAAAGGCCGGGACCGGCGCCTAAGAGCCGGTGAAGTCCATGCTGTCCCAATACATGGCCGTGCCGTTGGCCGCCCCCGAGAAACTCGGCCTCATACTGGCGTACACGTCGCCGACAGCCGGCCTGATCCTGCTAAGGACAAGCCTTACCCAGACGTCAGGGACGAGCGGGACGGCAGGGCCGTCTGTACTGCCGGAGGGCGTGCCGTCCGCCCGCAGCAGGTCCACGTTGAGGGCCACCCGTACAACGGCGGTGGTCCGTACCCATATGGCGGCGGTGTAAGTCCGGGCCGGGCGGACAGGGACGTACCAGCCCGGGTTGCTGTCGAGATCCCATCCACCACGGGAGGAGCTGGCGGTCTGAACTAACGCCCACCCGCCGGAGCGGGTTACGGCGCTCGAACGGGCCACCGTGCCGCCCCAGTGCTCGGCGGGGGTCACAGCGCTCCCGAAGCAAGGGTCCGGCACCAGGTTGGGAGCCGTCTTGTTGTGCAAGCCGGCGGTCCCGGGCACCGCTATGGTCTGTACCGCGGTCACGGCGGTAGCGGCAGCTACGCACAGGGCTGCGCTTAACATCCCTAACATCCGGGCGCGCCGGGCGCAGCCCTTGCCGAACCCGGTCAGCACCAACCGTACTTTAAGTTTGTGGACGTTCATAGTACTGGGCATAGCGGTCCCAAGCTCTCAATGCCATCTTATTCTATGTAATTAAGACGGGCAGTATGATTGGCGGTTGTCTGCTCTCGGGCCGCCGGGCGTTCTGTATTGCCGCGGCGCCGGGAGGTCAGGCCAGCCAGTGCCGGGCCAGCACAGCAACCGGCTCGGTGAACAATTCGACGGCGGGCACCGTCCCTAGCACTGTGTCGTCGAACTGCGGCCGGGTCTCAGTGACAGCGTCAACCAGAGCGGCGTACCGGTTCTGGTAGGCCTGCAGGACAGTTTTAGCCTGGGGGGCGGCCAGCAGCGGGACGAACCGGACGTGCAACAAGACGATACCGGTCACCTGAGAGTCTTTGATCTCCGGGATCATAATGCCGGTACGCCCGTCGTGCAGACCTTTGAACACAGTTACTTCCCGTTTCTCAGCCACCCGGTGTTTGGTCCCGAGCAACCTGGGGTTGCCAACCGTGCGCGAAACGATATTGAGAGCGATACCACCTCTGTCTGCCACGGCGATAGTGGCGGCACCTAGATCCCCGGTCTGGCCTGTGTCTATGCAATAACGGGTGTACCCCACGGTTTGCTCCACGAGAGGGCCCAAAGCTGCCAAAGTGCGTAATGTCCGGTACCCCAGCGACCCCAGAGTGGTACCGGCGGCCAGTGCCGCTAGGACCAGATCGGCCTGCAGCAGGCTGTCCTCGTTACGGGAAATCCCGACAGTCACCGTCTTGGCCTGATGTTTGATAGCGTCGACCGGCCTGGTGAGCTCGTTTATGGCGGCGCTCAGCGCTGCTGCCAGGTCGTTCGCTATAGCGCCAGGTGTGCCCATCTTACCCATTTCGGCTTCGTAGTTCTCTACCGGCAGCGTCCCGGTGGCATAACGCAGCAGGGCGGTGAGACGGGCGGCGTTGGAAGCGCTAAGATGGCCGTCGTAAATCCCGGCACGCAAGTCGGCAAGCACCGGGCCGGTAATGGCATCCAGGTCTGTCTGCAGCTCTTCCAGGGTGCAATTTTTCTCCAGCAACGCCCGGGCCTCCCGTAAAGGACGGGCCTGGTTGTCTATAGCGACTGCCGCCTCATACCCGAAAATATGTCCCACCATGGCGGTGAGGACAAACGCCAGCTCCGGGTGACAGGCCGGGATTTGCACGACATCTACGTCCGGGCTGAAAACCTCTCTCTCGGTCTCTGCCACTATCAGCACGGGTGCCGCCTTATGAGCACGGAAAATTTCGATTTCCTTAGCTATATCACGAGCGTTGGCACCGCCCGCCGTGCCAGCGCATACGATCACCATGGGCTCAGCCGAAAGATCGATATGTTTCTTATCTTCGACAGAATCCACAGCTATCGTCTTGTAGCACAGCTTTGACAGTTTTATACGTACCTCGGCTGCGGCCACCCGGTCAGGGCCGCTGCCGACTACCGCCCAATTACGCCGGGGCGGTGCGACCGCGACGGCTATCGCAGCTATCTCCGCCCGTTTAGCCAGGACCTCCCCCATCAGGACAGGCAGCTCGCGCAGGGCGCCCAGGATCTCCTGGGCCCGCCCGACCCTATCAGCCCCGGCTGCTGCAGCCAAACCCAGAGCTAGCAGATGGCCGGCGACCACCTGCGAATAGAAAGCTTTGGTGGAAGCCACGCTCATCTCGATGTCCCGGCCGTCCGAAGTGTACAGCACCCCGTGCGCTTTCTGCACAAGGTCGCTGTTGCGCCGGTTGACTATAGCGATCACATGGGCGCCGCGGGCGCGCACCAGGTCCACCGTACGGTTGGTGTCAGTGGTTGTGCCGGACTGGCTGATAGCTACGACCAGCGTCCCTGCCATATCGTCGGGTAGCCCCGAGCCGGACGGGCCCCAGCCTGACAGTTCGGTAGCGGGGATAGCTCTGACAGGCAGGGCGGGCAGGGCGCCGGATATGGCAGCAGCGACCGCCTGGCCGGCGACCGCAGCTGTCCCCTGGCCGATAACCACCACCTGCCGGACGGCCCCAGCGCTGAGAGACGCCCTGATAGCAGGGGTTATAACATCGTCGCCCAAACTGGCTCCCAGCCGGCCGTCGGGCCCGGTGACGATCTTACCCCGCAAAGTTTTGCGCACTGACTGCGGCGCTTCGGATATCTCCTTCAGCAGGAAATGCCTGTACCCACGCCGGTCCACATCTCTGGTCGTGATCTGGGCCCGCAAAAGGTTGTGCCCGGCCACGGGGATCTCGGTGCCGTCATACCGCCGACGAGACATACCGGCGAGGGTGCCGGCCCCCTCGCGGGTGCAAACAACGATCTGGCCGCCATCCTCGCCGTCCATCCGCAGGTACTGTTCTGTCTCCTCAACCAGCCCGTAAGCCTCGCTGGCGACCACGAAAGCATCTTCAGCCAGCCCCACGTTGAGGCTCTGGCCGCTGCCTCGTAATGCCAGGTACAGTTCGTCAGGGCATCCCAGGCTGTTCACAGCGATACCAACAGACC
>Ga0326727_10012950_pt1 | contig 18784 bp, 19 predicted proteins | sample MB2enrmetagenome_FD_207643 | JGI IMG/M metagenome (GOLD analysis project Ga0326727, IMG submission 207643) | Lab enriched peat soil microbial communities from McLean, Ithaca, NY, United States - MB29MY | ecosystem: Environmental > Terrestrial > Soil > Wetlands > Peat | place: USA: New York...
TATGGCATAGCGGTGGATACGGCGGGCAACCTGTACATCGCTGACGCGGGCAACGACCGCATTCGCGAGGTCACCCCCGCCGGCATTATCAGCACCGTGGCTGGAAATGGAACTCCGGGTTTCAGCGGGGATGGCGGCCCAGCGACTTCGGCCCAGCTCTATGCCCCATATGGCGTAGCGGTGGATACGGCGGGCGACTTATTTATCGCTGACCTAGATAACGCCCGCATCCGCGAAGTGAGCGGGGTTTCTGTCTCTGCTTACTTCCCTCAGGTGGCGGTCGGAGGCGGCTATTCCACTTTGTTTACTATCATCAATACAGGGGCAACAACAGCGTCGGGAACCGTGACCCTGACGGATCAACAGGGAAACCCGCTCACTGTTAGTGGCCTGGTGATCGATGCTTACGGAACAACGCCATCTGTTGTTTCCGCATCTTCTTTTGCTTTCTCCGTGCCCTCTGGAGGGACTTTTTTTCTGACCGCTTTTGCCCCAACAACAAATAGTCCGCTGGAGATAGGGTGGGCACAGATTAATAGCACTGGGGGAACCCTGTCCGCAGTGGCGACCTATGAATACGCAGTTGGATCAGCGACGCAGTCCTTGATAGGCGTTCTCCAATCGCAAGCCGTCCAGTACATGACGATACCTGTAGATAACGATAGCAGCCAGAATATGCAGACGGCATATGCGATTGCCAACCCAAGCAACCAGACTATTGCTATCAAACTTGTCTTAGTGGGCCAGAATGGCACAGTGGTTGACGACAGCGTCACTCTCACGCTCACCCCTGGACAGCAAATCTCAAGGTATTTACGGCAGGATATTGCGGCAGCGGCCACCTTCAAGGGTACTCTGGTTCTCAGCGGACAAAACGGCGCGACCTTTGCTGCGGTTGCGCTGGTGGATAAGCAGGGGATCTTCTCCGTAATCCCGATCATATCAGGAAAGGCTCCGGGCATTCCAGACTAACGCCGCGCAAGGCCTGGGTGATCGGGCCGCCCTCGCAGTAGAGCCTTTGCGGCGGGCCCGACCTGCCTCAGGCTCGCCGTATAGACCGATGGAGATTTTATCTTCAATGGTCAAGTCAGCCGAGGCAGCCGTCCGCCCCCTTGATTTTTAGAAGTCACTCCCAGGCGATCCCGTCATAACTGGAGTGACTTTGCCTTCGAAATCATTCAGTCGCCGCACTGTCTCTTCTAAGTCGCTTTTGCAAACAACGACCTACCGCCGATCGACGCTTTCAGTTTTATGGCCCGTTAATTTCATCCCGACGGAACGAGAGACTCCGGCCCACTGCAGCTGCTGGGACAGTATTCATGTGCACGAAGTTTCATCAGTACAGGCGTTTTTCCACATCCAAAGCCCAATTATTTCTGCAGACATTGGCAGTGTTTTATCACCCCTTCTCGGGACGGAGTCCAACCAAAGGTGGCGCCTGGATAGGGAGAGATCCAACTCAGGATCGTGCATCCTTGATGTCATTTAGCTCGAAAATGAATTTGTCCGGCAGAACACCGATTGACGGGTGCCTCTTCACTCTTTTCAACGCAGTAGCATCGGCGAGGCTCATGACATGGGACCCACAGCAAATCTTACCCGGAGGCGTCGGGTTCGACTCTGCGATCTTCGGCAGTAGATCTTTTGCGACGCTCCAGAAATCCGATGCTCTCATCCATGGTCAATTCTTGTTTACCCGATTGAACGTCGCCCGGTTGGTTGGCGTTACACTGGACCGCTTCCCATCAAACGCAAACTCGATGTCGTAGTAATCCACGCAGGGTTGCAAGCTTCCCGTTTTTTTCGACGGTTTCAGTTTGGAGCAATCCACGCCATTGAGTAACACAGTCATCATCGGTCCAGCAGTCCTGCTCGAATGCGGCGCCGAAAACTTGATGTCCTTGACGTATGCATCGTCCGACGTCGTGATCAGCGCTCTTCTGACATCATTTCCTGTTGCTGTGAACGAGGTCATGAAAACATAGCCGGCGCTCCGGCGCGGCGGACCAGGAAATCCTGATTGTTCGCAAAAGCGAATTTGTGGCATTGATCGGTCACGAAGCTGTCGCTTTCCCGGTACCGTTCGAACTGACCGCTGCGATGGTGTGCCTGGAGGTTGATCACAGCGTGTGCTCCTGAAAGCAACCGGCGTCCTCACCGCGCTCCATTCTTTAAGCGATTAGTTTGACGGGCCCGTGGAGTCAAGGAGCGCCGGATTGGCAAAAGAGAATCCCGCCTATCGCGGGCTACGAGGCCGGTATCGACTCCTCACGCATTCCATTCCTGGAGCGCGGTCTATAGGAAGCCGATGAAACAAGGCCGGCACAGAAATTCCGCGCCCGATGCAACCCGGAGTGTGACGGGTGACGCGAGCAAATTTTGGCCATAAGTAATTGAAAAAAACGAGGATAACATCAATGATGCACTCCTTTATGGGTGCGAAACTCTCGTGTCATTATGTCATCTATAGGTCTGTAGGTGATTGAAGAAAGGAGGTGGGCCATGAGAATGAGGACTTGGCTCACTGTCGCAGCGTTTTTCCTTCTTGCTGGAGGGCTTCAGCCTACTGCCTTGGTAATGGCTCGAGGGTTTGGAGGCAGAGGATTCGGCGGAGGCTTCGGTGGTTATGGTGGATATGGTCGGGGTTTTGCAGGGCCCGGCTACGGACTAGGATGGGGATGGGGTTGGGGATGGGGCGACCCCTGGCTTTGGTACCCATACTATTATCCGGGGTCGAACGTTTTCGAGTATAAGCGTGTCAACTACGGCACGGTCCAGTTCAAAGTGAAGCCGGAGAACACCAAGGTGTACGTGGATCAGAAGTTCATCGGCACCGTGAACGAATTGGACCATCACAGGGCCTATCTGCCGTCTGGGAATCACGATATCAAACTGGCAGCTCCCGATGGACAGACGCTCGATAGATCCGTTTATATAGCGGTAGGGCAAAAAATCAAAATCGATGAAAAACTCCCATGAAATCGGCTTCGCTGCCAACATGCGTACGGGGAGGAATTTCATCCGAGGGTGTGTGGACTAACAAAGCAAGATTGCTAGAGAAGCCTGTCCCCTGAGCAAACCCGCCGCTTCCTGGTTCCACCTGTGTCAGCGGGGATGGATGCCTGTGATCAGGCGCACGCTGCCTTGATAGCTGACATAGGCCCAAGCCCACAGGAACATCACGATCAACCGGCTTTGAATCCGATCGGAAACAAGATGACAACGAAGAGCCATGACAGCCACGCCGGCATTCCCGAGAGCCGCAACCATCCGAAGTCGACAATTCCGGCGCTTCTGCTGTATTGCCGCCCTGGTGGCGAATGAGGCCAGATCTCCGATTACGCAAACCTCCGGGCGTCCGGGCAGGGTCAATCTTGGCTCCGCGATGACCCGGCCGCCTCGGTCACAAAGAGCTTCAAAATACTTTCCCAGTGGTAAAGCACCTGCCCCTGCGGCCCATAGAATGGTTCCGGACTCCATGCGTTCCGAGCCGAATTGCACGGCTTCTTTACGGATCTGCGTTACGACGCAACTTTTGCGCACCTCGACGCCGGGAAGGGCCAGGGGTCTCTCGGCGGCCAGCCTGAGTTTCTCAAAGAAAGCAGCGCGGATTAAAGGACCGGCTTCCGCCATGATGATGCGTGCCGCAGGGGCTGCAGCGTGCCTCCCCAAAAGCGGCACCACCGCCATCATCAGCGCCATCGAAGCCTGTGCCGCCCACTCCGATGAGAGAGCTGCAAAGAAAGTGATGGAACGGCGACCGAAAGCGTTTGGCGGTGTGGGATGCCCGTTTAAGGCAACCGATGGAATACGATGAGATTCTTACATCAGCCATAAGCACATAACGCGGTCACTGGAGCCCGCCCTCCGAGATCTCGGAGGGCAGAGAATGCACCTATTTATTCTCTAGAACGTTACCCAGCCTCACGGCGCAAAACTCCGCCACAGAAAGAGTGAACGCGGCAACGAGAAAATGCGAAAGCACCGGATGAAGAAACTCCTCTGTCTCATAAAATGCTAGCCAGTCGACGGAAAACGCCTGAGCGGCTGGCCGATTGACATAATAGCCGGGCAAACCATAGAGGTTCGTGCCCGTTGAAAACTGAGGCGACAGTGGTGGCCCATTCTAAGACCGACAGCAGGCCGGTCAGTGTATGGCTGCCGGCCATCGCGATCATGTTGAGCGCGACGCTGGAGATGCTGGACACGCCCGTCGTCAATGTCAGTTTGCCGCGTATGGCCGGGTCGTTGTCTGCCACTGTGGACGAGGTAATCTGGGAGTTAACGCCCTAAATCGTGGCTAACGCGATCCTACTTCCCATCAGCGGCTGGCTGGCAAGTCATTTCGGACGCAACCGCTTGTTGATGACCGTCGTCACGGGCTTTACCGTTTCGAGTTTGTTGTGCGGTAGGGCACCCATCCTCGGGTGGCTGATTTTCTTTCGTGTAATGCAAGGCACGACCGGCGGCGGGTTGGATCCATTATCACAAGCCATCCTGCTCGAGACATTCCCTGTCGAAGAGCGCGGAAAGGCCATGGCATTCGTGCCGCTCACTACAATTGCCATGGACCCCATTCCACGCCAGACGATGGGCTTCGCGACCAGCCTGTACAGCATGGTGCGAAACATTGGCTCGAGCATAGGAATCTCGTTTGTGACGACGCAGCTGGCCCGACGCTCATAGTTCCACCAGGCACGCTTGACCGAAGCGATCAGCCAGTACAATCCGGCGGTCCAGCGCTATTTGAGTACCCTCAACGGTCTGACGGGAGCCGACCGTTCAGCTGCGGGATCCATTCGGGGCTCCGGCATGTTGTATGGACAAGTGATGCGGCAGGCAAGTGCTATGAGTTTCCTGGACCTGTTTCATTTGCTCGGGATCCTCTTTCTGGTCGTAGCGCCGATCGTGTAGGTCACGCGCAGGGCTCGACGGGGGCCTGTGGCCCAATCGGCTCATGGGGCGGCCTTTCAATCTTGGAATCAGGGTTCGGTGGTGTCGCGATGTCGATTCGACTCCCGTCCTCGACACTCAGACATCCCACCCTCTGGTGAACAGGGACAAGCTGTCCTTGTTCAGTTCTGTTTCACAAGCGAGACGGAAATAATTTCCTCATCATTGCGCGCAACGATGCAGCGGTTCGCATAGGCGGGGTGGGACCAGTTGACCGCGCCCAATTCGCGGCGGTTCCCCGGATTGGTAGTGGGTTTGATGAGCTGGGTCCGGCTGATTTCCTGATAGCCCTGCGGAGAGAGCTTTGCGATGATCAACTCGCCCCGATCGTTATTGATAAAGTAACGGTCGCCCTGGCGCACTATGAGGCCTGATGCCCAGCGGGCCTTCTCCTTCGTTACCTCCATCGTTTCCCAGACGCGCTCGCCAGTAGTCAAATTCAGGCAACGGAACTGTCCATAGCTGCATATTCCGTAAATATAGTTGCCCTCAATGACCGGCGTGTTGATAACTGCGTGCAATCCATCGGTATTGATCTCGCTGTCGCTTTTGCCCTTCCAGAGGAGTTTGGCCCCTTCTCCCGCCAGGTCGAGGAGCATCGAGCCGTTGTAGAAGGAAGAAACCAGCAGGCGCGAGCCACTAAGCACCGGGGTGGCAAGGGTCATGCCCATATTGATCCGAAAAGGCTGCTGCCAATAAATCTTTCCCGTTGCCGGATTGAGCGAAACAACCGCAGCTGGATGCCAAACGATCAACTGTCGGATTCCGCCCACCTCGAAAATCACCGGCTGGCAGTACCCTTGCTCGGAATCCGCCGGCAGTGCCCGCCAGATTTCCTTGCCCGTCATTTTGTCGAACGCCATCACCTTGGCATCCGGCTGCCCTCCGACAATGGCAATCAGGCGGTCCCCATCAACCAGGGCGGCGCTCGTGATACCCCAGGTAGGCATCTGCATTCCGTAGTCCTTGGCGTAGTCTTTTTGCCAGACCACATCCCCGGTCTGAGTCCTGAGACAGATCAGCGTGCCGGTGGCTCCGACGATGTAAACCCGGTCGCCATCGACAGTCGGCGTCGCGCGCGGCCCGATGGGGTAGCTGATTTTCCCATAGTTGGCGTCCCACGCGCGCGTCCATAGGATCTTGCCGGACTTTTCATCAAGGCAAAGAGCCCTCTCCGTTCCCTTCAAGCCGGCAGAGGGTTCGAAGTCGGTCACGAACACGCGACCCGCAGCCACGGCCGGTCCCGCGAATCCGCCGTGTATGGGCGTGCGCCAAGATACGGCCAGTCCCTTTTCCGGAAACTTGTCCAGGATGCCGGACTCACTCCAAACTCCGATTCTCCCCTTGCCGCGCCACTCAGGCCAGTCCTCGGCAAGAGCGGGGATCAGAATGCACAGCGCCACTATCAGGTATTGGCCGCCTCGTTTGATCATTTTCATTTGTCTCATTTTCCCGACCTCGTTTCTGCCTGGCACACGGTTCGGATCCTATACCAAAACATGATGGAATGCCCGACAATAGTCCTTAGCAAAAAACCTGCTGGCACGGGGGAAGGGGAAATTGGAGAGGGCCAGGAAAGCGGGTCGGATTCGTCTTTGTGTGAAGGGGTTCCAAATATCACTGTCATTGCATTCTAGTGTTTTTCTTTAGCTTGCCATAATTAAAACCGTCTGAAAAATCCATAGCGAAATGGCAATTGAAAGACCGATGAAAGGCAAAAAGAATGAGATGATGAAAGCAGCAAGATAAATGAAGGAGCCAAGCCATTAAGCACTCCGGATTTTGATAATCAAAGCGTCGGTAATCTTGTCCCATGGTGCACCTATTAATGGAAAACTTCTTGCCCGTGGGCTGAAGCAACCTCCCGTTCCCGACCGGCATGGGCTTGCTAAAGATTCCGTCCTCCCATTCCTTCGGACAAGGGACGAGCCGCAACAAAAAACGCTGGCTAAAAGCAAAACACCGAATCCAAAGCAGATCCGCGCATGACCTTTCGGATATTCTCCGTGGCGGAAGATGGCAACGGCCCTCAAACGGGCCGCGATTAAAAACAGCCGGGAAACCCATACCGAAAAGCGTAGGCCGATCCTAACCATTTACAGCACAGATCACACACGGAACCAGCACGCGTTGAATTTACTTTCAACTTCCCTGTATTAACGCTTGCCGAATGCAATATATTTGACAAAGACATGGGAAGAAGCGCTAAGGGAAAAAGGGAAGAATCGAGCATTTCCAGGATTGTCGCGCTGGGGGCAAGCAATCTCACCCGCGGGTTTCGGGCATTCGTGTCGACGGCTCGGGCCGAGTGGGGACCGGGGGTTCAGATGTTCGCTGCTCTTGGGCACGGCCGATCCTTTGGCGCTCCCAGCAAAGTGGGATTCCGCACTCTCCCGGGCATACTCGAGTCGGGTTTATGGGCGGCCCTCCAGTCGTCGCCTGAGGTTCCGACCCGAGCTCTTGTTACGGACGTCGGGAACGACATCCTGTATGGCTTCTCGGCTGGGCAAATACTGACATGGGTGGGGGAGGCGATCAATCGGCTGCAGCGGATAACGAACGACATCGTCTTGACTAATCTGCCGCTCGTCACCATCCGCAAGCTATCCGAAACCAAGTTCCTAATCTTTCGCTCAATCCTGTTTCCATCCTCGCGCCTGCTGTTTTCGAATGTGCTTGAGGCCGTTGAGCGCGTGGACGCAGGTCTTAGGGAACTGTCGGCTGTCCAAGGCATCCGGTTGTTTCGCCTGGATCCCGCATGGTACGGATTTGATCCCATCCACGTCCGCCGGTCGTTGTGGCGCCTGGCGTGGCGGGAGATCCTTGGCGCTTGTTCGGAGGAAGTCGGTGGCGGCGGATCCTTCTTGGAGGGACTGAGGCTCCGTCTCATGCCTCCCGAGCGCAGATGGCTGTTTGGCGTAGAACAGTTCACTCCGCAATCGGGTCGGAGGCTGCCGCTAGGCGGCCGGGTTTGGCTCTATTGATAGTTTCGAGCAATCGTCTATTCATGGGGGCGGCCGTAGGGCGAGCGGATGCTCGCACCTGCAGAGCCGCCCGGCACTGGATCAAGGCGGCAGCAAGCTGCCGTGCTCCAATGATCACGAGTTTCGGATGCGCCGGACGGAATCCCTGATGGACCGGATGTCCAGGTTCTTTCGAACGGCGATCAATTCCGCTGCAAGGCTGACGGCGATTTCTTCCGCTGTTTCGGATCCAATGTCAATCCCCACCGGCACGAATACGCGTTTGAAGGCGGCAGAATCGATCCCTTCTTTTTCGAGGAGATCGAAAAGAGATTTCGTTTTTTTCGGACTTCCCAATATTCCGATGTATCTGGCCGAAGACTTGACTGCGAACCGGAGACAAAGCAGATCCAGCCGGTGTCCGCGCGTCGCAATGAACAGGTAAGATGAATCGTTCACCGGCAATTTGTCGAATACCTTTTCCCAACTATCAACATAAAAGTCGTCCGCGCTTTGAAAGCTCGCAGGGTTGGCAAGTTCAGTGCGGTCGTCTACAACCGCGATTCTGAATCCAACCATCCTGGCAACCTCGGCCACAGCCTTGCTCACGAATCCGGCGCCAAAGATAAAGAGAGTTGGATCAAGGAGAACCGGTTCTACATAAACCTGCATAAACCCTCCGCAAACAAGAGCGCTTTCCTCATGGTCAACACCAGTGAGGTCAAAACTGAGCAGCTTAGGCTTTCCGGTTTTCAGCGTGAGCAAGGCTTCACGACAAACCTCAGCCTCGCTGAATCCGCCGCCGAGGGTTCCTGACCGGCGGCCGTCCTCATAGACCAGCATCTTGGCCGAATCCTTGCGGGGAGTTGCCCCTTTAGTTTGGATGATTGTGGCGAGCGCCGCGCGCATCCCCCTGGAACGAAGTGCCGCAATCTCCTGATACAAGTCGTGGGCCATCGGTGAAAAATATCACAGAAACGTGGGGCAAGGACCTGAAAACTTCGGCCGGCTGTCCGTAAGAGAGAGCTTCAAAACCGTCCACGCCCGCGAGCAGGTCAACGTGGGTCCAGGACGTCGACGACAACGCCCACTCGTTAGCAGAAGCCTGATTCCAAAGCAGGATCGGGATTTTCAAATACGTGCGCGTTGACGTGCTTGTGGACGCGGACGGTTTTCATTGATCAAACGCAGTACCGTCCTGCTAGCATTCCCAGGCCTTGAAGGTTCGTCCCAGGAGACGCTCCGCTTTCCGGGAGTTCAGGTGCACGTTGCCGATTCTCGGCGGTCCGTTCACGTCATCCCTGCGAGACCATTTCCTGAGAGCTTCCGGCTTGTAGTCGCCGCGCTTGAGAATCCGTTCGCCGATTTCATACAGACTCACGGGATGGGGGCCGCCGACGTGGAATAACCCTAGCACTTCCATGGCGAACAATGAGACTACGGCATCGGCGAGATCTTCGCATGCGATGCAGCTTCTGTATTCGTCGTGAAACAGCGACATGGGAAGGCCGCGCTTGAGCCTCCCTTCTATGAAATCAATGGCGCCTTTTTTGCCTTGTATGGAATCGCCCATGGGAAGGCCCATCCGGACGATCCCGTTCCGGGGAGCAGTCGAGATTTCTTTTTCAGCGAGCACATACGTTTTTCCCACTACGCTGACTGGATCCGGCTCGTCTGTTTCTGCGTATCCGTCACGCCCTGCATGGTTGCCCGAAAAAACCAGGTCGGCGCTCAGATACATGACGTAGCAGGATTGCGAAAAAACGGACACGACGGTCCGGGCGCCGGTCACGTTGATATCGAAGGCGTAAGCCGGTTTTGCCTCGCAGTTGTCAAGGTCGCAGACCCCGGCAGCGTGCAGCACGTGAGTAGGCTGGAACTCGGTTTTCAGGCGCTCAAGCTCTCTTTTGTCGGTCATACAGATGGAGGCGACGTTCCTGTCATCGGGTATGGTCATATTCGGCGGACGGATGCCAAAGATCCGGTCAGGCGGAATGATCGATTTCAGCTTTTGATAAAGCGGCCATCCGTGAATGGATGTAATCCCTGTGATGAGAACGCGTGAAGTGTTTTTGAAAGCAAAGTGCATCGCCATGGGCCGCGCTGCGAGTCTTAGAGACTTTGAAATTAACCTCGATGTCTCTGACACTCGAAGAAGGGGTAAGGATACGGGAATGTGGTGAAAATAAAAAGGGGAACGAGGCAGAGACTTCGTTCCCCTTTGATGGAGCGTGACGCAACTACTTGATAAAAAGCATTTCTTGGCAGGTCGGAAGCGGCCAGAATTCATCGGATACAACCGATTCCTGTTCGTCAGCCGCTTCGCGCACTTTAGCCATGGCAGGAACGATAGGATCCCGTGCATGCTTGGCATGATCAAGCGTTGATCACCCGCTCCATATTCTGACGCAATTCGTTCACCTGTTTTTTATTTATGGGTTGAATCCCATTTATTTGCAGAGCGGGTGACTGGGAGGTCCGGGGTTTTTGCGGATTTTGATTTCAATTCATGGGCGGTATTGAACCTTTCATCTGTCTTGCCATGCCGCAGACATTCACATAAATTGTAGTGAAAGAGAACCGCTGCGGAGTTCGGGTTGTGGCATGCTCGGTCAGGAATAGGCGGCGGCAAGTTTGCACTGAGGGCCTGGATTGAATTACCACCTCGTAATATCGCGATGAGCAGAATCGTCGAGGTAGCTCAGAAATCATTTGCACCAGAACTGGTGCGGCGCGTGCTCGACAGCCTGGTTGAGCCTCCGATGTGCGCTCCAGAGGATTTCGACGCCTGCTCCGACTCGTTCCTTGCCGATTTGGGCACGCTCCTGGCAATTTCTCCCCCCATGTTGGACACCCTTCGAAAGCATCCGAGTTATCTGAATTGGCTGCGAGCCCGGGTCCGGCAAGAGGAACGAGGGATGGACGGGCGAGTGCCGTATGGACAGCTTTGGGAAAGCTGGAATGCCGGGACCGAAGCGACCGAGGATGTTTTTGAAAGGCTTCGGATTTTCAAGCGCCGGGAATACCTGCTTCTTTCTTTCCTCGATATTGCCGGATTGCTGTCATTTGAGGACACGGTGCGCCGATTGTCTGAACTGGCGGAATGCGTCATCGCCACAGCGCTTCATTATTGTTGGGAGACCCTGGCCGAGGAGGAGGCGCGGCGGGGGCCGTCGTTGCCCCGGGAGGGATTTGCCATTATTGCGATGGGGAAGCTCGGCGGAGGGGAACTCAACTACAGTTCGGATGTCGATCTGGTTTTCTGCAGACGCGATCCGAAAGCCGCCAAGGAGCCGGACTTCTTTACCAAACTTGGAGAACGTCTGATTCGTGTTTTATCAAGAATCGGGCCGGAAGGTTTTCTGTATCGTGTAGACATGCGGCTTCGGCCTCATGGTGCAGCCTCCCCATTGGTGCCGACCATCGACAACCTTATTAATTATTATGAATCCTGGAGCGAACCGTGGGAACGGCAAGCGCTGATCAAAGCCCGCTATATTGCCGGGAGTGATGAGATAGGGAAGCGTTTTCGGGACTTTGCAGCCGCCTTCACCTATTCGCGGCAGCTGGACGAGTCGGCTCTTGAGGATGTGAAGAGAGTCAAACACCGGGCCGAGAGGGAATATGCGATTGAGCCGAAGATCCATTTGAAGCAGGGGCCCGGCGGTATTCGAGACATCGAGTTTTATGTGCAATTCTCTCAATTAACCATGGCCTGGAAATACCCGGAGGTCCGGACTGAAAATACGCTAAAAGCCATCGAGGCTCTGGCCAGGATGAAGGTTTTGCTTGATGGCGAGGAAAGCACTCTTTCCCTCGCTTATACCTTCTTGCGGACGGTGGAACACCGGTTGCAACTTCGGGCCTTAACCCCGCAATCGGTGCTGCCGGATTCTCTCGAGGAACTTGAGCTATTGGCTTGTGGCCTGGGATTCCAGGCCGGCGCCGGCAGGCCGGCAGATATTTTCCTTGAAGCTGTAAACAGCTATCGCGCCCGGGTCCGCGCTATTCTCGAAAGAGTCTATCTGGCGCCCGGCTACCTCAGGCTGAATGAGCGCGAGGAGGAACTGGCGCAGTTGCTGACCGATCGCATTCCTAAGCAGCGCATGAGTGAACTGCTTTCTCAATACGGGTTCCGCGACACGGAAAAAGCGTGGCGGAATATCCGGCTCCTCGCCCTGGGCCCCGCAGGCGTGCTGCTTCCCCCGGGAGAGCGGCGGTCATTCCTGGAATTTGCCTTCCCCATGTTGGAAGTCCTGCGGGATACCATCGATCCGGACCAGGCGTTGCACAACCTGGAGGATTTCGCCACGGCGACCGGCAACCGCGTCTCTTTTTTGCGCGCTCTGGCATCTCGGAGGCCTCACCTAGCGCGCCTGACGAACCTGCTCGCGCTCAGCAACCGGTGTCGGCAAATTTTGTGCCGCCACCCCGAATACTTCGACAGCCTCGCGCGAGGGATTTATCTTCATGAAGGCAGGCAGGAGGACGACATGTATGTCGAACTGCAGGATCGTTTGGGAACGGTGCCGGTTGAGGAGAAGCGAGAAGATGTTCTCCGGCGGTATCGTCAACGGGAGATGGTCCGGATCGCCTATCGGGATGTGGCAGGACTGGCAGACTCCCTGGAAGTGAGTCATGAGCTAAGCCGACTCGCATCCGCCTGCCTTCATGCTGCAGCCGATTGGGCTAGCCTTCCATCCGGAGCACAACCGCTGGAAAGCCAGGCACCTCTCTATCTGGTCGCGCTCGGGAAACTGGGGGCGCGGCAGCTGCATTACGGCTCAGATCTCGATCTCCTGTTTCTTTACGATGCTCCCCGTGGAGGGAGTCAAGAAACAAGGGCCCGGCGACAGCAGGAACAGGATGATAGGGTCGAGAGGATTCTGGAATTTCTTTCGGCAATTACTCCGGAGGGCATCACTTATTCGGTTGATCTGAGGCTGCGTCCCGGAGGTGCTTCCGGCCCGCTGGCCCATTCCTGGAGTACCTTTATTGAATACACGAAAGAATACATGCAGCCTTGGGAGCGAATGGCCCTCGTTCGATCAAGCATGTTGGGTGATTCCGGGGAGAATATCGATCGATGGCAAGCCCTGATTTCTGCTGTCGTCTATGAGCATCGCTGGACGGAGGATGCGTTTGAATCTATTCGGCATATAAAAAGGAGAGTCGAGACCGAGATAAGCAAAGAAACTTCCAGCCAGGTCGATTTCAAGCATGGCAAGGGCGGCGTCGCGGATCTTGAGTTCCTGGTTCAGTTCCTTCAGATAAAACATGGCCACCGGCATCCCGGCATTCGTGTTCCGGGTCTACGGGACGCTGTTCTAGGCCTTTGTGAAGCAGGGATTCTTGATGCGCAGCAAAGAGACACGATCCTCCATGCCCACAAGTTCATGCGCCTGGTGGAAAACCGCTATCAACTGATGGAGGAGTGGACGGCTCGTGAAATCTCGCGCGAATCCCCCAAGCTTGCTCGCCTCGCCGCAAGCATGGGCTACCGCGGCGAGGCCTCCGCCGCGCGCAGAGCCTTCTTATCTGATTGGGATGAAACGGCCCGATCCGTCCGGCGGCTCGCGGAGAAGTACTTCTACTCCGAGTAAAGCAAGCGACCACCGCCGTTAACAAGGCATGGCCCAAGCGTTGAGCCTTCGCGCGAATTCGAAGGCTCAACGCTTGCGTGAAAATCATAGATCGAAATAGAGGAAGAACTCATAGGGGGTTGGCCGCAAATTCACCTGTGCCAGCTCCCTCTCCCGTTTGTATTTGATCCAGGTTTCAATCACATCGGGCGTGAACACATCTCCCTTCAATAGAAATTCGTGGTCCTTTTCCAGCGCATCCAGCACTTCGCCGAGAGAACCCGGCGTGCTCTTGATGGACTTCGCCTCTTCAGGCGGAAGATCATACAGATCCTTTTCGAGCGGTTCACCCGGGTCAATCTTGTTTTGAATTCCATCCAGGCCCGCCATCAACTGGGCGGCAAAACACAAATAAGGATTGGCTGAAGGATCCGGACACCGGAATTCGATCCGTTTGGCTTTCGGGCTCCTGGAGTACACCGGGATCCGCACCGCCGCAGATCGATTTCGTTGCGAGTAGGCCAGATTTACCGGTGCTTCGTAACCCGGCACGAGTCTTCGATAGGAGTTGGTGGTCGGCGCACAAAAGCCCAGCAGCGCAGAAGCATGCTTCAACAAGCCTCCAATGTAATACTGTCCCATCTTGCTTAACATGCCGTAGCCCTTTTCATCATAGAAAAGGTTCGTCGCCCCCTTCCACAAACTCTGATGACAATGCATTCCCGACCCGTTATCGCCGAATAGCGGCTTGGGCATAAACGTGACGGTCCTTCCGTGTTTCTTGGCCACATTCCGGATGATGTATTTGTAGTACATTACGTTGTCGGCCATTTTGGTCATGGTGGAGAACCGCATGTCGATCTCAGCCTGTCCTGCCGTGCCCACTTCGTGATGGTGGACTTCGATCGGAACGCCCACCTCTTCCATTTTCAGGATAATCTCCGAACGGAAATCCTGAAAGGAATCCGCGGGAGGCACCGGGAAATACCCTTCTTTATGCCTTATTTTGTATCCAAGATTTGGATTTTCGACACGCCCCGTGTTCCAGACCCCTTCAGCCGAATCGATGAAATAGAAGCCGGAATGTGCAGTCTGATCGTAGCGAACATCGTCAAAAATATAAAACTCCAATTCCGGTCCCCAGTAGCTGAGGTCGGCAATCCCGGTGCCCTTCAGATAGCGCTCAGCCTTCTGAGTAATGTAGCGAGGATCTCGGCTGTAAGGCTCTCGCGTGACCGGGTCCAAAACATTGCAAATCAAATCTAAAGTGGGAATCTGGAGCATCGGGTCGACGTAGGCCGTTTCGGGATCAGCGATGAGCAGCATGTCGCTTTCATGGATATCCTTAAAACCGCGGATGCTCGAACCGTCGAAACCAATGCCATCTTCAAACAGTTCCTGGTTCAGATCTGCCACCGGGATAGAAAAATGCTGCCAAACGCCAGGAAGGTCAATAAAACGCACATCTACAATCTTAACTCCCGAACTTTTTGCCAGTTCAATCACTTCATTGGGACTTTTCGCCATTGCTTTGCTCTCCTTTTCACCATGAGTTGTTGTTCCAGGGTACCCTCTCGCCTTTCCCCAATACGAATGCGCAGGGAGTCGTTTTGATCAACTGATAGATATCCTGGTGAGTGTTCTATTTCACCGGCGCCAATCAGGCCACGCCGGCACAGAGGCTATTGTTCCTCCAATAAGTACGGAAAAAACTCTAATGCAAATCAACAGCCAAAACAATATCGTCAGGTTTTATTTGTAAAAGTGAAACAATGGCAAATACTTACGGGGGCAGAAGAAGAGACCCCGGATCCGGCGCAATAATACAGAAATGTAACATTGCCGGCGAATCCGCTACATAAATGGCGACAGGAAAGTGTATAGGGCTGTTCGGGAACCCAAGATTCCCGGCAGGCTGTCCTACCCGATCGCCGCCGGAAAAGCTAAATACAGCCACGGCATCCCCGTTCCGGAAAGGCTGCACGCGAAATTCTTGAGGAGTCCTTAGGGACAGGCCAGGGCAAAAAGCATTGACGCCGCCAATGCCGAGGCGCTGCCGGGTTTAGTTGATGTAGTCCTGTGGGATGATCCGGTTATGAAGGCGATCCCTTCCATGGGGGAACCTTATCCGGACAACATCGCCGATAGGAAAGACCCTGAAGTTGGCGCGATAGTGGCGGCTGAGAGTGAAGAACTCTGCGCTCAAGCGCTGGAACTTCTGCAAGTCGATTGGGAGGCGCTGCCTCGCATCCTCGATCCAAGGGAGGGCATGAAACCGGAGGCCCCGATCATCCGGGAAAATCCGAAAGGAAAGGGTAGCGTTTGGACTACCGATCTGTCAGACGTCGACGTCGAGGCCGGCTTTAAGGAAAACGATCAGATCATTGAATTGGATCTGGCGTTGTCTCTCTGCGGTTCTCATTTGGCGAATCCCGCGCGTGGCGTTGGCTGGTGGCAGGACAGCCAGCACGGCGGCGAGGGACAAGATCTGGTTGTGGAAATCGCGACGCGCGGCGGTGCCAGCTCGCCAGGACGCCCAAAATTCCTCTGGGAAAAGTCTCTCTTCATGGGCTTCGCCTTGGGCAAAAAACCTGACGCTCCTGAAAGCCATTGCCTCAAGGATGGGATAGCGTATCAAGCCGGGGAATCAGCTGCTCGTACACGGAATCGGGGATGTTGCTGTTCCATGCTCCCCTCCACTTGGCATAACCGACAATCCCAAGGAAAAGCAAAGCCAGGCCGAAGGCCATGGCCCAGGGCGCAAGCCGATTCGTCCGCCAGAAGGACATTTGCAGCGCGCCTTCAGCGGGACAAATGGCGACGCACTCCAGGCAACCGGTGCATTCCGCGGAACGAATCGAGACAAGTTTGTCCACCTTCAAAAGGGCCGGACAAGCCCGGGCACACTTGCCGCAATCAACGCATCGTTCCATATTTCGTTGAATCTTTGCCGGGCTGAGTAGCGCTCCAATTCCCATCAGCGCGCCATAGGGGCATAGATACCGGCACCAGAAGTTCTGAAAAAATATTGAGAGGACCAGCAAAGCCCCCAGTGTAATTGCCGATGACTCGCCCAGGTGCTTGAAAAACTGGAGCATTTTCACATCAGCGACCAGACCGTAAGGGCTCGTCAAAAAGGCTTGAATGGAGACGGCGGACATCCCGGCCACCGCATAAACAAAGAAAGCCAGGAGGAGATACTTCAGGCCGCGCAGCGGCAGGTCGATCCAGCGCGGGAAAATCCAGGTCCGCCTCAGAAGCTTTTGTCCGAATTTCCACAACGCCTCGGAGACGGTTCCGACAGGACAAAGCCAACCGCAGAAAGCCTTTCGAAGCAGAATCGAAATCACCAGGAAAGTCACCAGCAAAACCAAGGCTGCCGGGTGTATCTCGGGAATATGCCCGGTTTCCAGGACATACTTCAGGTTCATCAATCCCGCGATCGGCAGCCAGCCTTCGACTCCGGGGGGCCGGGATACTAGAAGGGCGTGTCCTTCGGATTCGAAGTGGCGCACGAATAGTGCGAACTGGACCCCAATCAGAACATTCAAAATGAGGAAAAGGAGTTGAACGAGACGCCGCCATGCTTGCGAATGTTCCCGGTTCAGCCTACCAGCCGCCTTTTTTCGCACTTGTGCCGTGGGACGACAAGCTGGGGCATCCTCTTCAAATGCGGATCCGCCAGCAGATTCGATGTTTTCATCAGTCGGGACGGGACACGATTTTGCCATGCATTTTTCCACGTCAAAAAAAGTCTTAGGACCTGTCCCGCCAGTTCTGATTCAACTCAATCCGATTCCCGGGCCTTGAGATGAGGGAATGTTTTGAACAAAAACAGGACTAAGGGAAGCACTCCCAAGACGATGATAATCGTATCGGGCAAAATTCTGAGCCGGCCCAGCAGGGAGACGAACGGCCCTTGGAAGAAGCTCGCGTCCCGGGCCATCCAGAGCCCTTCCTTTTAGCTTGTCCAGATTTGAGCGATCCCGATCGGGAAAAGCGTCAGCAATGTCATGACAAGCAGGCCGCCGTTGAATCCCCAGAAGGAGACTGCCAGCGGATAATCGGACCAATGCTTTCTGCACGCCATCCCGCGCCAGGAAAACAGCAACAGTGCAATGGAAAGCATGCCATAAACGCCAAACAGCGCTCCATGGGCATGGTTCATCGTGAGATAAGTTCCGCGTTCAAAACAGTTGACCGCCGGAAGATTGATCAGAAACCCGAAAACTCTCGCTCCGAGAAAGTTCCGGAATGTGCTGGCGACCAGGAAATACATCGGCCACTCCCCCCGGAAACTTCCCCGTGTTTAAGCTGCCGGAACAAGCTTGAATCCGAGATTGGCAGCCCTTCGTTGCAATGCAACACGTTCTCTTTCCAGGCGTTTGGTCTCATAGTGTGCAGCGCCGCGATCCACGTAGGCTTGGCCCTTGGTAACAATGCGGTAGACCAGGCAGGCCAAATACCGGGCCATTGCTTTGACGGCGACGGGTCCGTCCAGCCGAGCGCGTAGCCGGCGGTAGCGGGCGCCCAAATAGGAGTTACTTCGCGAGAGTGATTGGGCCGCCATGCGCAAGGCGTTGGCGACCCGGTTGCGTCCGGCAGCGGGTATGTGGCGAATAACCTTGCCTCCGCTGATGTCGCGCTGCGGGGCGAGTGTCAGCCACGAAGCAAAGTGGTTCTCGTCCGGGAAAGCGCTGAAGTCCGGTCCGATTTCTGAAAAGATCACCTGGGCTGTGATTACGTCGATGCCATCGATCCGGGTAAGGTCGGCTCCCATGGTTCGTTCTAGTTCCGTCGCCAGATCAAAACCAGGCTGATTCTTCCGGCGGGTTTTCGATCGGCGCGCTGCTTTTGTGGGAGATAAAGGCGTAGCGTCTTTGGGCAGATCCTGCTTCGGGGTGATCTCCCGGCTTTCGATAGCCGCCATATATTTTATCAGTTCCTGGTCGCAGGCCGCCATTTGCTTCTGGAAGAAGTCATAGGACTCCACCGCCTGACGCAACTCAAAGATAACGTCCTCTCGCCAGTTCCCCTGCAAACTGTGGGCGATTTCCTCTTTGCTGGCGGCAATGCGTGGGTCCCGAAGTTCGGCCAACTCCCACGCATCTCGTTTCCCAGCAACAATCCCCCGCACAATCGCCTGTCCGGTTACGCCACTGATATCGGTGATCGCGTTGGCCAATTGCACGTTCATCGTGGTCAGCGCTTTCTGCATGTGCTGCACCGCCCGGCCGGACTCCTGGACCCAGCGATCGCGCTGCCGCCAAATCGTACGCACCGCCC
>Ga0326727_10012952_pt1 | contig 18778 bp, 15 predicted proteins | sample MB2enrmetagenome_FD_207643 | JGI IMG/M metagenome (GOLD analysis project Ga0326727, IMG submission 207643) | Lab enriched peat soil microbial communities from McLean, Ithaca, NY, United States - MB29MY | ecosystem: Environmental > Terrestrial > Soil > Wetlands > Peat | place: USA: New York...
GACGTGGGGAACGGACTTTCGCAACGATCTGAAGAAAATCGACGTGCCGTCGCTGGTAATCCACGGCGACCAGGATCGCATCGTGCCGCTGAAGGCAGCCGGTGAGCGGATGCCGGGGTTCATCAAGAACTGCAAGCTGACGGTGGTCGGCGGCGCTCCGCACGGACTGGCATGGACGCACGCGGAAGAGGTCAATCGCACGGTGGCGGAGTTCCTGGGACAGGCGAGGCGCGGAGCAAAAGTTGCGTGAGAGTGGGGACGATCCCACATCTGCCAAAAGATGGCAGATATGGGGCACCTGCAATATGAGAATTTCAGTTCGTGGTCAGCCTGACCTTGCGCTCGTCGTGGCCGGCGCGGTGGATGCTGATCTCGGCGTCCTTCTGCTTGAGGATGCGCGGAAATTTCTCACCCCACTCGATGAGCAGCAGGTTGCGCTCCTCGTGCATCAGGTCTTCAAGACCGAGCGAGTCCAGTTCGCCGGGACGCTCCAGCCGGTAGAGATCGATGTGGAAGACGTCCCTCTCCGGTCCGCGATATTCGTGGATGAGCGTGAAGGTGGGGCTGGTGACATCGTCGGCCTCGGCGGCCTTGAAGCCTTCGGCGATGCCCTTGACCAGCGTGGTCTTGCCCGCACCCAGATCACCGCGCAGCAGCACGACGTGGGCGTTGCGCAGCTCGGACGAGAGCCGGCGTCCCAGCTCAACGGTCTCCTCAGCGGAGTGCGAAGTATAGTCGCGGGTCACGCCCGAATCATAGCATCCGCGACAGAATACGTCAGCAAAGGCGAATGAATTTTGCCGCCGCACGCCGGCGCATCCGTCGGAAGGCGGCGGGCAGAAAGCGCAGCAGATCGGTGGCCACCAGCGCCTCTTCGCCGAGGCGCGAGGCGGCTACATCTCCGGCAAGCCCATGCAGATAAACGGCCGCACGCACGGCCTCGTCGATTCGTTTCGGGAACTGCGCGACGGCTCCGGCGATCATGCCGGTGAGGATGTCTCCAGTGCCTCCGGTGGCGAGTCCGGGATTGCCGGTGGCGGCGATCCAGAGCTCGCCGCCGGGATAGGCGACGACGGTGCGAAAGCCCTTGAGAACAACGATGCAGCCATGGGCGCGAGCAAAATCGCGGGCGGCGTTGAGGCGGTTGGATTGAATCTCAGCGACGCTTGCGCCGGTAAGCCGCGCCATCTCTCCGGGATGCGGCGTGAGGATCAGAGGTCGAGCGAGGCGGCGCAACAGTTGTGCGCGTCCGGCGAAGGCATTGAGACCATCGGCGTCAAGGACGACAGGAAGAGCTGCGCCGGCGAGAAGGCGATGAACGAACGCGGCGGCTCCGGGACGCTGCGAGATTCCCGGCCCGACGGCGAGGACGTTGCGCGACTTGGCCAGTTCGAGGACGCTGGCGGCATCGGCTTCGGCAAAGCTGGCCGACTGCGGCGCTCCCTGCGGCTCGGTCATCAACTCCGGGGCAAAGCTTGCGACGGCGGGCTGCGCCAGCGTGGGCGTGGCCACGGTGACAAGACCTGCGCCGACGCGCAGGGCCGCCATGCCGCACATGGCCGCGGCACCGGACTTCCCTACCGAGCCGGCGGCGACCAGGACGTGGCCGAAGCGTCCCTTGTTGCTGTCGAGCGGGCGCGGCGCGAAGAGCTCAGAGAGCTCCCGCGGCGAGATGGCGAAAAGATTCTGCGCGGAGACGATGGCGCTCTCCGGCGTTCCGATGGGGGCAACCACGATGGGCCCGCGAGTGAGCGGAGCCAGCAGATGCGCGGGCTTGGGCGCGGTGAAGGTGACGACGGCGCTGGAGCGGCAGACCGGGCCGGGCGGCACGGCGGCATCGGCATCCCATCCTGAGGGCAGATCGACGGAGAGCACCGGCGCGGCGGCGGCGTTGATGGCCGTGATGGCGGCTTCGGCGAGGCTCTGCGCGGGCGTGCGCCCAGGGCGAGCAGTGTAGCCGGTGCCGAAGATGGCGTCGATGATCAGCTCGGCTCCCGCGAGCATGGCGGCACACGCGCGCGCGAGCTGATCGGCACTGGTGGCGATGACGGGGTGCAGCGGCAGGCGCTCGAACATCGCGCTGGCATCGGGCTTGAGGCCGTCGGAGGCACCGAGCAGAAGCAACTCAACCACCTTGCCTGCGGCGTGCAGGCGGCGGGCGGCGACCAGCCCGTCTCCGCCGTTGTTGCCGCGTCCGCAGACGATGGCGATGCGGATTGCGTGTGGCCAGTGATCGCAGGCAAAGTCGGCGAGCGCGGCGCCGGCATTTTCCATCAGCGCCAGCGAGGGAACACCGTGCTGCGCGCTGGTGGCGCGGTCGATCGCATTCATCTCCGCCGCGGTGGTGATCTTCACTTCTTCACTCCGGCCATCGCCTCCAGCTTCCGCAGCCGCGAGGGCTCTCCCATCACGATGAGATGATCGCCTCCACCGAGCTTGTCTTCCGGCGAGGGGCTGTAATTCATCACCTCACCCTCGCGCTTGATGGCGAGCACGGTAACTCCAAGGTTCTGCCGGATGCCGGAGGACTTCAGATCCTGGCCGACAAACACCGAGCTGGGAGCGATGGTGAGCTCCTCCAGCTCCAGTCCAAGCTCGGTACTATGCCGCAGCATGAGCTCGAGAAAATTGACGACATTGGGGCGCAGAAAAGCCTCGGCAATGCGGAAGCCGGCGAAGGTGTACGGTGAGACGATCTGATCGGCTCCGGCGGTGCGCATGTGCTTTTCAGCATCTTCTTCGCTGGCGCGTGCAATGATCATGAGCTTGGGATTGAGACTGCGCGCATTGAGGATGATGTAGGTATTGGCGGCATCGGTGCTGGCGGCAGCAACCAGTCCCGCGGCGTGTTCGATGCGCACGGCGAGAAGCTGCGCCTCCTGCGTGGCGTCGCCGTGGACGACCAGCCAGTTGGTCTCGGAGCGCAGGAGTTCGGCCCTTTCGGCACCGTGCTCGATCACGACGAACGGCACCTTGCCCTCCAACTGACGGGCCACCGCGCGGCCGACGCGTCCTGCGCCACAGATGATGTAGTGCCCTGTTAACTTTCCGATCTCACGTTCCATTCGCCGCCTGCCCAGGACATAATTGAATTCGGTCTCCATCAGCGCCTTTCCCAGCGCGCCGATGATCATGGCGACCAGCGCCACTCCCGTGAAGATGATGGCTACGTTGAAGTATCTTCCAGCCGGCGAGAGCGGATGAAGCTCTCCGTAGCCGATGGTGGTCAGCGTGGTGAGCACCATGTAGAAGCCGTCAAACCAGCTCCAGTGCTCGATGTAGTGGAAGCCCGCCGTGCCGATGAGAACGACACAGATCAGCGCCGCCGAAAGGACCTTCACATTCTTCAGAGCTCGCATAGCGCCATCGTGGGGATTCTACTCCCGAAAGGCGAGAAGCCGCACTCCGAGAGCTCTTGGCTCAGGCTTGATCGCTGCCCACATCTGCCAAAGAAAGGCAGATATGGGCAACGAGCTGTTCGTCAGTCCGCTGGAACCGGCGGCTTTGCCAGCGCCCGCTGCACGCGGCTGTGATGACGGCTGTAAGTGAAGTAGATCACCAGGCCGATGATGAGCCAGATGATCAGCCGCGCCCAGTTCACCCATCCCAGCTTGTACATCATGTAGCTGTTGAAGAGAACTCCGAGCACCGGAACCACCGGCACCCAGGGCGTTCGGAAGGGACGCTTCAGCTCGGGACTGGTATAGCGCAACACCATGACGGCAATACAGACGATGACGAAGGCAAGCAGGGTTCCGATGTTGACCATCTTGCCGATGTCGTCGATGGGAGTGAGGCTGCCGACAATGGCCGCCAGCAGGCCGACGAGGATGGTGTTCTTGTAGGGCGTGCGATGGCGCGGATGAATCGCGGCGAAGAAGCCCTTGGGCAGCAGTCCGTCATTGGCCATGGCGTAGAGAACGCGGGTCTGGCCGAGGAGCATGACCAGCATCACGCTGGTGAGGCCGGCGAGCGCGCCGACGGTGATGATATTCGAGGCCCAGACGAGATTGCGTTCGAGGAAGGCGCGGGCGATGGGAGCTTCGATGTTGATCTCGCGCCATGGCACCATGCCGGTGAGCACGGCAGCGACAAGGATGTAAAGCAGCGTGCAGACCAGCAGCGAACAAATGATGGCGATCGGTAGATCGCGCTGTGGCTTTCGCGCCTCCTGCGCAGTGGTGGAGACCGCGTCAAAGCCGATATACGCAAAGAAGATGTACGCGGCGCCTGCGCCGATGCCGGAGAAACCGAAGGGAGCGAAGCTGTGCCAGTCCGAGCCCCAGTTGGCGTGGTTGACGTAGTGCACTCCCAGGCCGATGACGAAGAGAACCACCGTCACCTTGATGACGACGATAGTGGCGTTGAAGCGCGCGCTCTCCTTGATGCCGACCACCAGGACCCAGGTGATGAGCAGCGCGATCATGAATGCCGGAAGATTGAAGCCGATCTCGTGTCCGAACAGATGCGGAGCGTTGAGCAGCGCATGGGCGCGCTGCATCAGCTCGGCCGAGCCGCTCTCCTTCAGCGTATTGACGGCCTGGATGAAGCCCTGCGTGCCGGGCGCCAGCTCGGGATGGGCCAGCGCGGTCATCTGGTGGGCGACGATATCCTGCGCGCGGCGCAACCCGGTCCAGTGATCGTAGGCGAGCCAGAGCGGGATATCGATGTTGAAGATGCGCATGAACTCGATGAAGTGATTCGACCATCCGGAGGAGACGGTGCTTGCGCCCATGGCGTATTCAAGCGTAAGGTCCCAGCCGATGATCCATGCGAAGAGCTCGCCCAGGGTCGCATAGGCATAGGTGTAGGCGCTGCCGGCTAGAGGGATCAGCGCGGCGAACTCCGCGTAGCAGAGGCCGGCAAAGGCGCAGCCCAGACCGGAGAGCACAAAGGAGAGCATCAGTCCCGGGCCGGCGTAGTGCGCGCCCAGGCCGGAGAGCACGAAGATTCCCGCTCCGATGATTGCGCCCACGCCGAGAGCCGTCAGCGATACCGGTCCAAGCTCTCGCTTTAAGCTGTGCTCTCCCTCTTCGGAGGCCTCTTCCCGAAGCATGCTCATCGGTTTTTTCGCCAGAAGGTTCGCCATTGCCGATCTCTTCTCCCGTATGAAAATTGCGGAGCTCTTACGCGTGCGGAGTCGCGCCCACGGCCTCAGAGGGCTTTGTGCGCGACCACAACAGATACACCGGGATTCCCAGCGCAACAATCACCAGTCCCGGCCATGTAAATTGAGGTTTGTACAGCAGCAGAACGATGTCGATGAAGACCGCCATGGCGATGTAAATCGCCGGCAGCCAGGGATACCCGATGGCGCGATAGGGCCGCGGCGCGTCGGGAAGCTTGCGGCGAAGGACAAAGAGTCCCACCAGGGTAAGCACGTAGAAGAGCAGCACTGCGAAGATGATGTAATCGAGCAGCTGGCCGTAGGTCCCGGTGAGACAGAGAAGAGATGCCCAGAGCGCCTGCACGCCGAGCGAGATGTGCGGAGTCTTGAAGCGCCGATGCAGCCGGCCAACCTGGTGGAAGAAGAGTCCGTCGCGGGCCATCACGTAGTAGACGCGCGCGCCGGCGAGGATCATTCCATTGCTGCAACCGAAGGTGGAGACGAGGATGGCGAGCGCCATCAGCCGGGCTCCGCTCTGTCCCATGATCTGCTGCATGACGGCCGTTGCGACGCGATCCTCCGACGCATACTGGATGCCGCGTCCGACGCTGGTGAGCGAGTAGGGGTCGCCCCAGAAGGGCAGCACAAGCATGTAAATGAAATTGACCGCGATGTAGATCAGAACCACCGAGCCGGTGCCAAGCGCCAGCGAGAGCGGAAGATTGCGCTGCGGATTGCGAACCTCGCCGGCGGTAAAGGTCACGTTGTTCCATGCATCGGCGGAGAAGAGCGAGCCCACCTGCGCGATGGCAATTACGGTGATGGTGGAGACCAGCGCGGTGGCTCCGCCGCCGATGCTGATTCTGTGCAGCGCTCCCCAGCCTGCATTGCGCCAGAAGTTGGCGCCGAAGTTGGCGCTCAGAGCCTCCGGCGTGCTGCCCATCCAGATGCCCAGGGCGATCAGCCCGAGCAGCGCCGCGATCTTCGCCGTGGTGAAGATCACCTGCACGATCGCTCCGGTCTTGACACCGAAGATATTGACGACGGAGAGCAGGATCAGCATGCAGATGGCGACCAGGTTCTGCGTGTTCAGTCCCACGTCGATGTTGCCGAGCAGCACTGGTCCGATATGGATCGGCGGAATCTTCCAGAGATGGAGAATCCAGTTGCTGGAGGAGACCGATGGGAGAAAGACTCCGAGGAACTTGCCGAAAGCGACGGCAACGGCGGCGATGGTGCCGCACTGGATGACGAGAAAGAGCGTCCAGCCGTAGAGAAAGCCCCAGAGCGGGCCGAGAGCTTCACGCAGGTAGACGTACTGACCGCCGGCCCTGGGCATCATCGCAGCCAGTTCGCCGTAGGCGAGCGCGGCAGCCACGGTCATGAATCCCGTAACCAGCCAGGCAGCGATGAGCAGCGCGGGAGACTCCACCACGCGGGCGATATCGGCGGCGACGATGAACACGCCGGAGCCGATCATCGAGCCCATCACCAACGTGGTCGCCGACCCCAGACCAAGGCCTCTGACCAGCTCCTGCTCCTGCACTGCGGCGGATTCTCTTGCCAACTGACTCACTCCACTCCTTGCCGGTAGATCGTCTTCCGGCGCCAGATAAAAGGTAGAAGAGAAACTCTACATCATCAGCCGGAAAAAAGCCCTAGCGGATTCGCGCGGCGTGCCGGAAAGATCACCGATGACCGCCAGAGAGTCCGCCCCGGCGCGCAAAACCGCCTCTGCATTCGCACGCGTAATGCCTCCGATGGCGACCAGTGGAAGCGCGCGTGCGGATTGCTGAATCAAGCGGCGCGCCTCGGCGACGCCTTCCAACCCGACGACGGGATCGGCCTTGAGCTTACTCGCCGTGGCGAAGACCGGGCCGATGGCGAGATAGTCGATCGGCATCGCAAGCGCCTCGGCGATCTGCGCGGCACTGTGCGTCGAGTAGCCAACCGTACGCTCCGGCCCGAGCACGCGGCGCACGGCCGCGGGTGAGAGATCCTCCTGCCCGACGTGTACGCCGTCGAAGCCGGCGGCGAGCGAGAGATCGGCGCGGTCGTTCATGATCAGAGTGGCATCGGGAAGCAGACGGCGCAGCTCGCGAGCCTGCGCCAGCGCCGCGCGCGCGTTCAGGCTCTTGGCGCGATATTGCATCAGCGTGCATCCACCCTCGGCGAGCTCACAAGCATGAGCGCAGAGCGCGCGGAGGAGCTCATCCGGCTCGCAAGCCGCGGCAAGGCAGTCTACGTCGAGAATGGGATAGAGAAGTGGAAGCTGCATCGGCTCCTCCGCTTCACCTCTTGGTCATGAAGCGTTCCATGAACTTGGTGTCGAACTTGCCGGCAATGAAGTCCTCTTCCTGCAGGATGCGCTGGTGCAGCGGGATCGAGGTATGGATGCCTTCGACGATGAACATTCCGAGAGCGCGCTTCATGCGGGCCAGAGCCTCCTGGCGATCGTTGCCGTTCACGATCAGCTTGGCGATCAGCGAGTCGTAGTAGGGCGGCACCACGCCGTCCTGATATTGCGCCGTATCGACGCGCACGCCGTTGCCGCCGGGAACGTGGAAGGCCGTGATCTTGCCCGCCGAGGGCGTGAACTTCTCCGGATGCTCGGCGTTGATGCGGCACTCGATGGCGTGGCCTCGCGGAACGATGGGCCGCTGGATGATCTCGTCGAGGCGCGCTCCGGCGGCGATCTGAATCTGGCTCTTCACCAGATCGACGCCGGTGACGAACTCGGTGACGGGATGCTCGACCTGGATGCGCGTGTTCATCTCGATGAAGTAGAGGCTGCCGTCTTCATCCATCAGGAACTCGACGGTGCCGGCGTTGAAGTAGCCGATCTCCTTCATCGTCTTTTCCAGAATGCCGCCGATGCGGGCGCGCAGCTCAGCAGAGACCGCCGGCGAGGGCGACTCCTCGATCAGCTTCTGATGGCGGCGCTGGATGGAGCAGTCGCGCTCGCCGAGGCTGACGACGTTGCCATGCTCATCGGCCAGTACCTGGAACTCGATGTGCCGCGGGCGCTCGACGAACTTCTCCATGTAGAGATCGCCGTTGCCGAAGGCCGAAGCAGCCTCCGAGCGGGCGGCGTTGAACAGATGCGGCAGCTCTTCGGCCGAGCGGATGACCCGCATGCCGCGCCCACCGCCTCCGGCCGAGGCTTTGACGATCACGGGAAAACCGACCTGCTGCGCCCACTCCACGGCCTCGGCCTCTGTGGCGATGACGCCCTCCGAGCCGGGCAGGATGGGCACGCCGCAGCGCTTCATCGCCTGCCGCGCCTTCTCTTTCTCGCCCATCATGCGGATCACATCCGGCGGCGGGCCGATGAACTTGAGGCCGCTGGTCTCGCAGACGTGGGCGAAGTTTGCATTTTCGCTGAGCAGTCCGTAGCCAGGATGGATGGCGTCGACGTTGGCGATCTCGGCGGCGCTGATGACGGCCGGAATGTTCAGGTAGCTGTCACCGGCGCGCGGCGGACCGATGCACAGCGCCTCATCGGCAAAGCGAACGTGAAGCGAGTTGCGATCGGCCTCGCTGTAGACGGCAACGGCCTTGACGCCGAGTTCCCGGCAGGCGCAGATGATGCGAAGCGCAATCTCTCCGCGGTTGGCAATCAGAATCTTTTCGAACATGCTTCCCTAACTGACGCGAATCTTGAAGAGCGGCTGGCCGTACTCGACGGGCTGCCCGTTGGCAACCAGAATCTTGACGATCTCTCCGGCCTTTTCCGCCTCGATCTCGTTCATCAGCTTCATGGCTTCGACGATGCAAAGCACCTGCCCCACGGCGACTTTGTCACCTTGCTTGACGAAGGCGGGCGCGCCGGGCGAAGTGGCCTCATAGTAAGTGCCGACGATCGGCGACTTCACGATCTCGATGCCCTCTTCGCTCTCCACCGCCGCGGCGGGGGCAGCAGCCGCGGGCGCAGCCGGAGCGGCCTGAGGCACTGGCACCGGCGCCGGCGCGGCATAGTTCACCACAGCCGGAGCGGCCACCGTGGCATTTCCGCGCTTGATGCGAATCTTGACGTCGCCGCGCTCGAGCTCGAATTCAGCGATGTCTTTTTCGACGAGAAACTCTACCAGTTCTTTGATCTCTTTCTGATTCATTGCCTGCCGATAGCGCCGCACAGTATCGCGGCGCATGAAATTGGATTTATCTCCATCCCCACAAAAACTCTTCAGTACAGCTCAATCAGTTCTTTGCCGACCGCAGTAAGCACCTCGTAACCGGTCTCGGTCACCAGCAGCATGTCTTCGATGCGGATTCCACACCGTCCCGGCAGGTAGACACCGGGCTCGATGGTGATCACCATCCCGGGCTCGAGCACCGTATCGACGCCCGCTGCCAGCCGCGGCTGCTCGTGAATCTCCAGCCCCACCCCATGGCCGGTCGAGTGCGTGAAATAGCGGTGCAACCGGGCACGCTTGAGCACCTTTCGCGCCTCGCCATCCACCTCTCCGGCGGTTGCTCCCGGCCGCACAGCGCTGATCGCCGCCAGTTGCGCCTCCAGAACGGCGGCATAGAGCCCGCGCTCATCGGCATCGGCCTTGCCCAGATGCACAGTGCGGGTCATGTCGCTGCAGTAGCCATCGAGCACAACACCGTAGTCTAACACCACGAATCCCGACTCCGGCAGCAGCGCCCGCGAGGCGACGCCGTGCGGCAGCGCCGAACGCTCGCCCGAGGCAACGATGGTCTCAAACGACATCCCCTCGGCTCCGGCGCGGCGTGCGGCATACTCCAGTTTGGCCGCGACATTAATCTCCGACGTCCCCGGCTGCATGGCGCGCAGGAGCGGGCGAAAGAGTCCTGAAGAGAGCTCGACGGCGTTGCGAACCAGCTCGATCTCGGCGGCGTCCTTAATGGTGCGCAGCTCTTCGACTACGCCCGCCAGCCGCGCCACTCGCCTTCCCTTGCCCAGCGCTTTTTCAAAGACCGCTAGCTGCGCGACGGTGAAGTGCTCGCTCTCGATGGCTACGCGCTGCGCTTCCTGCTTGGCGCAGGCCTCGGCTGCAGCCGCCAGCAGGCCGCCCTTGGCGATCACTACGCGCGCACCCTTCACCTGCGCGCGAGCCTGTTCGGCGTAGCGTCCATCCGTGAAGAACAGCGGGCGGCGGCCGGCGAGCAGAATGCCCGCGCTCCCGGTAAAGCCGCTCAGATAGCGCACATTGGGAGGATGCGAGACGATCAGCGTATCTACTTTATGGCGCTCGAGCGCCACGTGCAGTTTCTTCTGACGAGCTTGAAAGTCCATTCCGTCCATTGTACCTGTTCAAAGAAATGCGGGCCTCCGCAGAAGCCCGCATCCGCCCGCTTCTCTCTCTCTGCTATGTCTCGATGATCTTTGGCGTGATGAAGAAGATCAGTTCGTCGGTCTCGGTCTTCACCAGCCGCTCCTTGAAGAGGTTGCCAAGCCACGGAATGTTGCCGAGCACAGGCGTCTGCTGAACGCTGACCGAGTTAGTGGTCTGGATAACGCCGCCGATCACCACGGTGCCGCCATCCGTCACCAGCACCTGCGTCGTTGCCTGTTGCGTGGTCAGGATGTAGTTACCGTTGTTCTGGCCGTTGGGCTGCGTGTTCTCTACGTCCACGGTAAGGAAGATGGTGCGTTCGTTGGTGATCTGCGGCGTCACCGAGAGGCGCAGCACGGCGTCGATGTAGGAGACGGTGGCGTTCGTGGTGGAGGTGCTGGCCTGATAGACCGGCAGCTTGGATCCCTGCTTGACCTCGGCCTTGACGTTGCTCTGGGTCACAATCCGCGGACGCGAGAGAACCTTGGCGAGGTTGTGCTGCTCGGCGGCCTCCAGAATGGCGTCAATTCCGTAGGAGTGCGTGATGTTGCTCAGCATCAATCCGGTGCCCGCGCCGGTCACCGGGAAGTTGGTAAACAGCGGAATCGAACTGGCGGTCGAGACCGTCGAGGTGGTGGTGTTGGTGCTTGAAGTGCTCGAACTGGAGCTTGAACTGGTGCTCGTGCTGGTGTTGCTGCCGTTCGGATTCGAGCCGGCGACGGTGGTCACGCCATTGCCCCACTGCACTCCAAGCTGGGCGCCCAGATCGCGCGAGAACGAGCGCGTGGCCGAAACGACGCGAACCTCGATCTCAACCTCCTGACTCTTGCGATCGAGCTTCTCAATCAGCCGGTCGAGGTTGGGGATGACGCTGGGAATATCGGAGATGATGATCGAGTTGGTGCGATCGTCCTGGATGATGTCGCCGCGGGCGCTGAGGAACTTCTTCAGCGTCGGCAGCACTTCCTTTGCCTTGGCATAGCTGAGGACGCGGGTGATCGTCTGGCGATCGACGGCCAGCGCCAGCGCCTCGGATTGAGCGCGGCGATCGACGGCCTCCTTGCGCAGAGTGTCGGTGGAGGCGATGCGAAGCACGTTGCCCTGCAGCTCACGATCGAGCGAGTTGTTTTTCAGCACGATATCGAGAGCCTGGTCCCAGGGCACGTCATCGAGCACAAGGGTCACGGTGCCGTGCACGTTGGGATCGAGGACGATGTTCAATCCGCTGATCTCGTGAATCAGGCGAAAGAAATCCTTCAGGTCCACATCCTTGAGGTTCACCGAGATGGGCTCGCCGGTGTACTTGGCGGAGCCGGCCGCCGCGTTGTTGGTCGCGGTGTCATTCTGCGATACGGGCTGCTGCAGGCGAGCCAGAGCCACAGACTGCCGCGCGGCGCGATAGGCTCCCGGCGTGGGAGCAGCGCTGGACGCCGGCTCCTGGTCCTGCGGATGCAGGCGCACCGCGCCTCCAGTGGCCGCCGGAGCAAGATCGGCGGCACGGCCGAACCGGGCTGCAACCAGGCGGGGATTGTTCGCCGCAGCAGACTCTGCGCTCTGCGAGTCGGCTGCAACCTCGCGGGCAGCTTCCTGCGGAGGAGGCGCAAGCTTCGCTACGGGCTGAGCTTCAACCGCAGGAGCAGGCTTCACCTGAGCCGCAACAGGCTGCGCAGTCGCGACAACAGGCTGTGCTGACTGAGCCGGCGCGGGCTGAACGGCAGCGCTCGCGACGGGCTGCGCTGGAGCCGACGCCTGCGGCGCGGGCTGCACCGGTGGCGCAGCATGAGCTTCGACCGCCAGGGCGGGCTTCACCTGGGCCATAACAGGCTCTACCGCGACGGGCTGCGCAGGCGCGGCAACAGGCTGCGAGGACTGAGCCGGCGCGAGCTGAGCTGCAGCGCTCACGGCAGGCTGCGCGGTAGCTGCCGGCGCGGGCTGAATCGGAGCGCTCACGGCGGCCTCAGCCACTGCGGGGCGCGAAGCGGGCGCAGCCGACGGGCTCGGTGCGGGCTGTGAAGTCTCGACCTTCGCGGCGCTCTCCTGTGCAGTGGAGGGTGGCGCGGCGGCGGGCTTGATCATGGGAGCGAAGGCATCGCCAATCGATGTCGTCTGGGGCTTGTCGGCCTCGGCGTGCGCCGCCTCTGCCTTGGCAGTCGCAGGAGCCGGAGTGCTCTCCACCGCAGCTTCCGTCTTGGCGGGAGGAGCGGCAGCGGGCTGCGCCGCAGTGGTCACGGCCGGAGCGACACTGCTCTTCGACTCTACATCCTCAGCCGGGCCGCTGGCGTTCACCGGCGGCGCGGACGGCGTATCTACCTTGGCGCTGGCGGCGGTTGCGGGCATCTCCGACTTGGCGCTCTGCGTTGCGGCAGCGGCCTTGATGTGCACCAGAACATGGTCCTCAGCGGGCAAAACCTCATAGGCGTGCGGGCCGCTCAGATCGACGACGATGCGGGTGACGGGCGGCTTTGCCTGGAAGGGGCTGACTCGAACCTGCGATACATCGGGCGAAGAGACCGCCAGCTTGCGCACCGAGGTCTTCAGCACCGCGTTCTCAAAGTCCATCACCAGGCGGTAGGGATTCTTGAGCATGAAGGCATGCACATGTGCAGCGCCGACTACTGAGAGATCGACGCCATCGGGTCCGGGCTGCGCGCTGACGCCGACGATCGAAGCCGCGGGCTCGCTGCCCTGGGGCTCGGCGGCCTTTTGCGGCGCGGCGCTTGCCGTGCTCACGACGGGAGCCTGGCTCGCAGCGGGAGCTGCCGCAGAGGCGGACGGAAGCACCTGGTAGCTGTTCTTCACCATCGGCTGCGCGTAGGCCGGAACGGAGCCATCGGCGGCAGAAGAGCTGGCGGGCGCGTCGGCAGTCGATGCCGCGGTCGCGGGAGCCGGCGCCGGGCTTTGACTCAAGACAACCTCAAGGCCGGGGGCTTGATCCTTTACGTCGACCGTCACGCTATCTCCAAGCTGCAGCGAGATGCGTGTCATGTCCGCGCCCGAAGCGCTGGTGTAGGTGAGCACCTTGTAGCCCTTGAGCAGAGCCGAGGAACGTGTCAGCTCGCGCATCAGTCCGGAGTCCGGAGTGACGTCGGTCAAGTCGACCAGCATCAGATGCTGGTCCGCACGGTACTCCTTGTGGGCAAAGCTGCCGGTAGTCTTCAGGTCGATGACGACCTGCTTCTCCGACTCTTTTACCTGCACCGCGTCCAATTGTGAGGAGTAGGCCATGGCGGTTCCAACGCCGGCCAGCGCCAGCACTCCCACGATCAGCATTCGCTTGAACTTCATCGTCGCTCTCCCTGCGTTGAAGCGTTCCTGCCCTTGCGCGTGCACTCCGGTCCGTTCGATCTCTTTCCAGTGGCTCATGTTCACGTCGCTCACATAACGGCCTAAACTGTGGGCGCTCCAATCCTTTTCGTAACTTCGCGGTTCTGTTTACGGCCAAATTCATCGGAAAAACGTTCGCTCATCACAATCGAGTCCCGCGTGATGCGCACAACCTCTCCATCGGCAAGAGGATCGTGCTCGCGCAGGAAATACGTTCTCTCGCCGTTGACGACGACGGCGAGCAACCCGCCGGAGTACTCGACAACTCCATGCAGGGCGATATCGCCTACGGCAAGACATTGGCGTCCGCTGCCGGTGCAGGTGCTGCCGCCGCCGAGCTTCCGCTCCACGATGCGGCTGACAAACGGATCCCATTTCGCTGTCGTGAGCTCTTTCTTGGCTACGCCATTCGCATCGAGAGCCGCTTTGCGCTTCAGCGTCTTTCGGATCGCAGCATCCACGGAGTCTGTGGGCGCCTTTTCAGCGTAAACTCGGGAAGCTTTCGCCTGATTCAAATGTGCCGGGGCTGCCGGCTTCTGCTGCATGGGCGGAGCGGCGACGGGCTTAGCCGGCGTACTTGCTGACTTGGCCTGCGCAGGAGCGGGTTTTGCCGGCGCTGCAGGCTTCTGCGGCGCAGCGGCATTGGCCGCAGTTGCTGGCTTTCTGGAGGTGTCGGCAGCCGGCTTGGAGGGCGCGGAAGCTGGCGCGGTCTGCGGGTGCGGTGCGCTCTGCGCCCATGCACTCATCCCCAGCCACAACACCAGGATGATTCTGCTCTTCATCGCGCCTCCTACTTCTTCGCCGCCGCCGGCGGCGTGGCCTTGGAAGAACTGCTGTAGAACGTTGTCAGGACACAACTGGCGCCCACGGTCTCGTTGGGCGACCATTTGTATGTCTTCTTCACCGGCACCTTCCCGCCTTTCAGCGCCGCCATCTGCAACTTGCTTACGGTCACGATCCGCTGCAAATTCTGCACGCGCTCGTAAAAGTCCCTCACGGCATAAAACGTTCCGTCGACATCGACCTCGAAGGGGACCTCGACGTAATACTCCTTCGTGCTCGTATCCTTCGGGCTGTAGCGGCGAACTTCGACGTGGGCAGCCGCCGATTCATTGGCCACCAGCGTGATGAAGGACGGTACTTCCTTCTCCTCCGGCACGATCTTGCGCTGCTCCTCGATCTTGGCCTTCAACTGCTCGGCGTCGCGGTTAAGATCCGCGAGCTTGGCCTTGTAAGGAGAAAGCTGCGCGATCTCCGCTTGTTTGCTCTTCAGCGCCAATGCGTCGGCCTTGTTCGACTTCACCAGCGGATCGAGCTCGATGAAGTAGGCTGCGGCCGAGACCAGCAGGATCGCCAGGATTACGATTCCGACTTTTGCCAAGTACGGCAGCTCTTTAATGCCTTTAGCGCTCACCATGACTCTTATGCCTTCGCCTTATCCGCCTTATCGCACACCAAAGTGAAGCTGAACGTCTGAACCGACTGCTTGTCTTCCTGGGCCGCATCCTTGAGCTCGACATTCTTGAAGAAGCCGGATTGGCGCAAGTTCGTCATCAGGTTGGCAAGCTGAGTCGGTCCCACGGAAATACCATCCAGATAGACGCTGCCGCCGTCGTCGCGCATGTTCAGCAGCCAGACGCCTTCGGTCTGGTCCACCGTCTGGCTGATGTGATCCAGCAGCGGCACCGGAGAGGTCTGCGACTGAGAGTTGCGCAACTGGTCGATGACGTCGAAGCGGCGCTTAACGGCGTCGTAATCCTTCTGCCGCTCCAGGTATGCCTGCTTGACCTTCGTCATCGCGGCAATCTGACGGCTCGCATCCGAGATCTGCTGCTGCAGCTTGACGTGAGTGTTCTCCAGATAGCGATAGTAGAGATAGAGCCCGCCACCGCACGCCACCACCAGCCCCAGCGCCACAAACAGCGGAGATGGCCCCGCCGTGGTGATCTTCGGCAGGGTGAACTTCCGCTTGCCCTTCGGCTTCGCCGCGGCGATCAGATTGATCCGGATCATAGTTTTTCAAAGCTCCTCAGCGCCAGGCCGACGCTGACTGCCATCTGCGCCGCGTTGCGTTCCACCAGGTCAGCGCCCTCGCCGATCGGCGGCACAATCTTCAGGAAAGGATTCAACGGATCGACGGGAATCGAGAACTCCTGCCGCAATCCCTCCATCAATCCCGGCACCTGCGAAGAACCGCCGGCGATGTAAATCCTCTCGACGTGTTCGCCGCTGGCGGTGGCACGGAAGAAGTCAAAGGTTTTCTGAATTTCCAGAACGATGATCTCGGTGACCTGCTGCAGAATCGGCAGCTTGGAATCTTCGCTGACGGTTCCCACCTTTTTGCCCAGCTTCAGCGCCTCGGCGTCTTCAAAGGTCAGGTCAAGCTCTTTCTGCAGCGAATCCGTGTACTGGTTCCCGCCCACACTCACATCGCGGGTAAAGAGCGGAATGTTGCCCTTGACGATGTTGATATTCATCACGCTGGCGCCGATGTTCAGCAACGCTGCGGTGGCGTTGGGAGCGGGATCGTAGTTGTACTCGTAGCAGTTCTGCAGCGCGAATGCATCGATATCGATAATCGCCGGCTGGCGGCCGGAGAGCTGCAGCGCGTTACTGTAGTTCAGAATCTTGTCTTTCTTGACGGCGACCAGCAGCACGTCGATGGTGGGATTGCCTTCCATGTTCTGGGTCAGAACCTGGTAGTCCACGTTGACGTCACTCATGTCGAAGGGAATGTATTGCGCGGCCTCGCTGCGCACGGCGTCGCCCAGCTCCGGCTCTTCCATCGCCTGCATCGAGATCTTCTTGACGATCACCGAGTGGCCGCTGACCGAGGTTGCCACCTGCTTGGCCTTGAACGGCCTCTCGCTGAAGATCTTGCTGATTGCGCTGGCCACGCCGCCGCTGTCGACAATCATCGAGTCCACGACGATGTCGCTGGCCAGCGGCTCAACCGCGAGATGGCTGACCATGATCTCGTTGCGGCTGCGCTGCAGCTCCACAGCCTTGATGCTGCTGGAGCCGATGTCCAGGCCGACAATCGCTTTGCTCTTACCGAAGTTGAGACCAAACATTTGCCGCCCTTTCTACCTCGCCATGCTGCCGCGAACCGGTCGCGGTTTCTTCTTCAGCATGCGTTCCCCTTCGCTGCTCTTGCTCTCCATCCAGCGGTCCAGCAGCGTCTTCTTGAACTTCCACCGGTTGCCGAGTTTGAACGCCGGGATTCTCCCCTCGGACAGGTACTTGTAAAGCGTGTCCGCGCTCACGCCCAGATACTCGGACGCTTGCCGGATATTCATCACCTCAGGCGAGTCGGACATCTTCGGTTGCCCTTTCCTCCGCCGGATGCACAGCCCGGAAGCGGCCCTGCCGATTCCGAAATGCGACGCGCCATCACTGCCGCGCACCGGCATCTACTCACGGTTCAAGTGCCCTTAGCACCTGCGAGGAAAACTCCTCGACCTCAATCTCGGGGGGAAGCTACGCGCTCGTTATAGCAGAGTTCATGGATGCTGAGTCAACCAGAACTTCCGGAAATACCTAGGGAAAAACGGGTACTTTCGGTGTAAATCCCAATTAGAATCCGGACAATTACGCGAGCCTTAGTAGCTAATACACTAGAGCACCACAATATGTTGTGGCAGTACTACAAAGGATTCCGTCGTAATTCGAAAGGATTACGTTCGGCTGAATGCGACCGAGAAAGTACATCTACCTTTGATTTCTTAGGGATATGTCCGATTGCGAAAGCCGGCTGCACCTTCAGTCGCTTTTGGTTAACCCACGGAGGGCTTGCACAAACCTGCCGCACCATTTAGAGTGAGCTCACTTTATCCTGTGCATTGATACGGGCCGGAAATCATCTCCGGCCCTTTTTCCATTCTGGCGGCGGGCTTCTGGTGCAACAAGAAGGAGGAGCGCGCGGCTCCTCCTTTTTGCTCCGCTTCGCGGATCTCTAGTAGTTCATGTCGAACTGCTCCTGGTGGAGCAGCGGATCGCTCTTGACCAGCACGGGATGGCGGAGCAGATCTTCCATTTCCTGCAACCATCTCGCGTTGTCGTTCTTGAGCTCCTTGGCCACCTCGGGATTGACCCGCAGGATGACCTCCTTGTTCTCGACGTGGCGGCGAACCTTACGCATCTCGACATAGATCTCATTGCAGACCGTCTGCACCGACTTGACGAAGCCCGTGGCCTCGCAATACGGGCAGGGAGTTCCCAGCGTGCGCTCCAGGGACTGCTTGACGCGCTTGCGCGTGATCGCCACCAATCCGAAGTCGTTAAATTGCAGAATCTTCGATGGCGCGCGATCGGACTTCATCGCCTCTTCGAGCGCCTGCATGACCTTTTGCCGGTTCTTGCGCTCGTCCATGTCGATAAAGTCGACGACGATGATGCCGCCGAGGTCGCGCAAGCGGATTTGCCGCACGATCTCCTTCACGGCGTCGATGTTGGTCTTGACGATGGTGTCCTCGAGCCGGGCCGTCTTGCCGACGTACTTGCCGGTGTTGATGTCGATGGCAACCAGCGCCTCGGTCTGGTTGATGACGATGTATCCGCCGCTCTTCAGCCAGACCTTGCTCTTCAGGCTCTTGTTGATCTCGTCGTTGATGCCGAACTGCTCGTAGAGCGGCGTCTCCTTGGTATACAGCTTGATGCGCCGTACCAGGTTCGGCTGGAAGCGCGAGGCGAAGCGCACCACGCGCTCGTACTCGCTCTCGTTATCCACCCAGATCTGCGAAAAGTCGCTGGTCACCTGGTCGCGCAGGATGCGCTCGACGAGGTTGAGGTCATGGTAGATGAGCGCCGGGCTCTTGCTGCCCTCGGCGCGGGTGCGAATCTCGGTCCACAGATGCTTGAGGAAGCGGATGTCGGCGCGCAGTTCGTCTTCTTTGATGTTGGCCGCGGCGGTGCGAACGATAAAGCCTCCGTGCCCGTTCTCGCGCTCACTGGTGACGATCCGCTTCAGGCGCTGGCGCTCGTCGTCGCTGCTGATCTTGCGCGAGACGCCGACGTGGTTGACCGTGGGCATATAGACAAGGAA
>Ga0326727_10012953_pt1 | contig 18777 bp, 14 predicted proteins | sample MB2enrmetagenome_FD_207643 | JGI IMG/M metagenome (GOLD analysis project Ga0326727, IMG submission 207643) | Lab enriched peat soil microbial communities from McLean, Ithaca, NY, United States - MB29MY | ecosystem: Environmental > Terrestrial > Soil > Wetlands > Peat | place: USA: New York...
CTCATAGAAGGGCGAGCGGAAGATTTTTCTTTGGATTCTTAACAAGACCGCTCGGGCTGAGGAGGCCCCGTCTTTCCAGGGGCCGTCTCGAAGCCCGCCCGCTGAGTTTGTCGACACCTCTGGAGGGAGAAGGGATCTGTAAACAGCCGTCACGCAATCACCCATCGCCGCAACATTTCCGTATCGAGCTGAACGCCTAGGCCCGGCCCGCGCGGCACTTCGAGCCAGCCGCCGCGTGGCGTAAGCGCCTCACGCGCCAGGTCGCCCGCTAGCAACGACGCGGTCGCTAGACCACAGGGCAGCACCGGTTCCGGCAGCGTTGCCGCGAGATGCAACGCCGCGGCGATGCCAATGCTGGTGTCGAGAGCCGAAGTGACAACGACACCCATGCCACAGGTCTGCGCTGTTCGAACGACAGCGGCAGCAGCGCGCAAACCCAGCAGCGCTGGTTTGACGACGATCACGTCGGCCGCGCGCAGGGCCGCGAGCCGCTGGACCGCGCCGGCGTCGGTGACGCACTCGTCGGCCGCGATGGGCACGTTGACGGCACGGCGCAGCTGCGCCAGATCCGCCATGCCCGCCACCGGCTCCTCAATGTACTCCAGATCGTACGCGGCGAGTTGCGGCAAGAACTCCACCGCTTCCTCAAGCGTCCACACGCCGTTAGCATCGATGCGGAGGCGCACCTGGGGACCGGCGGCGGCGCGTACCGCCGCTAATCGCGCAACATCCTCCCTGACGTCGCGACCCACCTTCAGCTTGAGACACCGGAACCCTTGCGAGACAAGTTCCTGCGCGGCGCTTGCCGCATCAGCAGGATCAAGCATGTCGATGACCGCATTGACAGGCACGCGCGGCGTCACCACAGGTGATAGCTTATCTGACAGCGGCACACCAGCGGCCTGAGCAGCGAGATCCCAGCAGGCCATCTCCAAACCCGCGCGCACCGGCGGCGACGACACAACTTCGAGCCAGTCCAGCACAGCATCCAGTTCGGTTGGGCCTGGCAGGCGCAACGCTTCCTGCGCCGCGGCCACGGACTGCATCAACCGACGCGGCACCGCTTCGCTGGCTAGCGGATGCGGGGCGACTTCGCCGAGTCCGACGCGGCCGTCGTCGCCGTGCAGCCGGATCAGAGCGCTCGTGCGGGCCTCGACGCTGATTCCCCCGACCGCCAATGGCCGCACGAAGGGGATGCGGAACGGCGTGGCCTCAATCTCGCGAATGTTCATGCCAGCAAGCCGGCGGCGAACAAGACACCGAACGCCGCGTGCAAGCGTGCCGTGCTACGTAAGGCTGCATTGAATGCCGCTCCGTCCTGGCATGTCGCCACGCGGCGGCTGAGACTGGTCGCCCACGGCAGCGTCAGCCACGGCAGCAAGACCCAGAATAACGCCTGGCGCGTGAGCCACATACCCAGCGGCGTGAAGTACGCCAGTGCAACCAACACCACGAACTCGGCCCGGCCCGCGCGCTGGCCGAGGCGCACCGCCAGCGTGTGCTTGCCCGCCACGCGATCGCTGTCACAATCGCGCACGTTGTTGACCACGAGGATGGCCGTGCACAACGCGCCAACCGGAATCGATGCAGTCAGCGCCAACGCGGCCGCGGTGTGAGCCTGGACGTAAAATGTCCCGACCACCGCCACGACCCCGAAGAAGATGAATACAAACAGGTCCCCGAGACCATGATAGCCGAGCGGCCACGGCCCGCCGGTGTACGCCAGACCCGAGCCGATGGCGGCAACGCCAACGAGCGCGATCGGCCATCCACCTACGGTACAGAGATAGATTCCGATGAGGCCGGCGACGCCGAAGGCGATCCAGGTCGCCGTGCGCACCCGCTCTGGCGACAGCAGTCCAGCCTGAATGACCCGCGTTGGGCCGAGGCGTCCCGCCGAGTCGGCGCCGCGTTCGAAGTCATCCACATCGTTGGCGAGATTGGTTCCGATCTGGATGAGCAGCGCCGCGAACAGCGCGGCCGTCGCCGGGCCAAGGTGGGCGACGCCACTGCGGAAAGCGACGGCGGTTCCCACGATGACGGGGACCACCGCCGCCGTCAGCGTCGCCGGCCGGATCGCCATGATCCAGGCAGAAAGGGAACCGCCAGCGCTCAGATTCGCCGTTACAGAAGCGCACCGCAAGGGAGTCATGGCAGACGCGGGAAGGCGCTGAAGTCGGGTGAGCGCCTCTCCAAGTACGCGTCGCGTCCTTCCTTCGCCTCTTCAGACATGTAGAACAGCAGCGTCGCGTTGCCCGCCAGCTCCTGAATCCCGGCGAGGCCGTCGGTGTCGGCATTGAATGCCGCCTTCAGACAGCGAATCGCCATCGGACTGTTGGCAAGGATCTCGCGGCACCACTGCAGGGTCTCCTCCTCGAGCCGTTCGAGCGGCACCACCGTGTTCACCAGCCCCATATCCAAGGCTTGCTGCGCCGTGTAGCGCCGGCACAGGTACCAGATCTCGCGTGCCTTCTTGTGGCCGACGATGCGCGCCATGTAGGTGGCGCCGTACCCACCATCGAAGCTGCCCACGCGCGGTCCGGTTTGACCAAACACTGCGTTGTCGGCGGCGATGGTCAAATCACAGATCAGGTGGAGCACGTGTCCGCCACCGATGGCATAACCTGCCACCATGGCGACGACAGGTTTGGGAAGCGTGCGGATCACGCGCTGCAGATCCAAGGCATTCAGACGTGGTACACCATCGTCGCCGACGTACCCGCCCGAGCCGCGCACCCGCTGATCCCCGCCGGAGCAGAACGCCTTGGTACCGGCACCGGTCAAGATGACCACGCCGACGCTTGCGTCTTCGCGTGCAGCCGCGAAGGCGTCCATCAGCTCGAAGAGCGTTTGCGGCCGAAAGGCGTTGCGCACTTCGGGACGGTTGATGGTGATCTTGGCGATGCCCTCCGCCGTTTCGTAGATAATGTCGGTGTACGTGCGGCGCGGTATCCAATTGATCGGCATGTCTCGGTCCTCCTATTGCTGCGGTGATTCACGCGACTGAGGTCGCGCGCTGCCAGTCCTTGTTGTTCCGAACGACTCTTCCGTCAGGAACCGGAGCACGCCGGCGTTGAAGGTTCTCGCGTTCTCCAGGTGGGCTGCATGTCCGGCCTGCGGGATGATCGCTATCCTTGCGCGCGGCGTCCGGAGTGCCATGGTCTCGGCGATGGCGCGGAATTTCATGTCCTCCTCCCCAACCACCAGCAGCGTCGGCGGCGCCAGCGTGGACAGCTGACCCCACAACGGCGCCTGCGCGCCGGTGCCCATGGCGCGCAAGGCGTTGGCCAGGCCGACCGCACTGTTGGCGCAGCGGGCCGCGCGCGCCGCAGCGAGAAACGCCTTTCCGAGGCGTGCCTGCGAAGCGAACAGCGGCTGCTGCATCCAGTCATCGACGAAACGCTCGACGCCAGCGCGCTCGATGCGGCCGGCGAGCGCTTCATCGTCCGCGATGCGCTGGCGACGCAGGAACGGATCCTCGATGCCTGGTGCGACGCCTTCGAGCACCAGTGCGCGCACGCACCCGGGATGCGCCAGCGCGAAAGCCAAGGCCACCCGCGCCCCCATCGAGTATCCAAGCCAGCACGCCCGCTCGACCCCCAGCGCGTCAACGAGAGTGCGAAGATCCGCCACACAGCGCTCCATGCGGTAGCGCTCCGGATCGGCCGGCGCGTCCGACTGGCCGTGACCCAGAAGATCAACCGCAATGGTCCGGAACCTTCCAGCGAAGGCTTCAACTTGGGGCGCCCACTGCGCTCCGCTGCCGGTGAAGCCGTGGAGCAATATCAGCGGCTCTCCTTCACCGACAACGGTGACGTGCAAGCTGACGTCACCCACGCGCACATCCGGCATCAGTTCACCCCTGTCGCACAGCCTCTGCGGCGACCGCCCAGATGTGCCGGTGCAACTTCACGTTGCGTCGGCGGTCGGAAGGTACTTCGATGACCGTCGTCTGCTGCGCGTGCAGCGAGGCCACCACCGCGCTGCGGAATTGCTCCCAGGACGCCACCCGCGCGAACACGCAACCGTACATCTCTGTCGCGCCGCGGAAGTCGAGCCCGTGCGGCGTGAAGAAATACTCCGCCACCTGATCGCCGCACGCGCTCTGCGGCAGGAACGAGAAGATGCCGCCGCCGTCGTTGTTGATCACGATGATGGTGGCGCGCAGGCCGTGGCGTTTGGCCGCGAGCAACCCGTTCAGATCATGGTAGAAGGCAAGATCGCCGGTGACCATCACCAGCGGCTGCTCGCTGACTGCCGCTGCGCCCAGCCCGCTGGAGATGAAACCGTCGATCCCATTGGCGCCGCGGTTGCAGAGAAAACGGATGCGCCGCGACCCCACCGGCCAGAAGGTCTCCAGGTCGCGGATGGGCATGCTATTGCCGGCGTAGAGACAAGCGCCGTCAGGCAACAGCCGCGCGAGTTCCGCGAACACCTTGCCTTCGAACAGCTCATTCAACGACTCGAGTTGGCATTCTATCGCTTGACGAGCGCGCCGCGCCGCTGTCAGCCATTCCGTCCGCCAGCCATCGCCGGAGCGGTCGATCGTGTTCCCGAGATGGCGGCTCAGCGCTTCGCACGTTGCAACCGGTTCCCACGGCAACAGCTCGGCGGCGGTCGACGTCGGATCACTCCAGGGCGTCAGCGGGTCGACGACGATCTGGCGGCAGGGCGGATGCTGCTGGAGGAAAGTGGCGAATGCCTTCGACATCGGGAGCGACCCGAACCGCAGCACCACCTCCGGAGCAAGCCTGTGCGCGGATTCCTCATCACGGAAAAGCGCGTCGTAGGCGTCGATGACCAGAGAGGTGTCGTGCACGCCGGTGCGCACTTGAGACATAGGGTCGGCGAGGACGGGGTAACCGATGAGCTTGGCCAGCGCGACTACCGCGGCAGGAAAATCAACAGCGCAGTCCTGCGGCCCGCAAGCGATCAGCCCGCGTGAGGTCGCGGCCAGCACTGCGGCCAGCGTTTGCACTGCACGCTCGGGAGGTGAAGCGATGACACTGGACACGAGCGTCGACGGCCTCGATGTGCCGTCCGCGGCGCTCGCGTCCGTCGCCGCAATGCCCGGCGACCCCGATGTGGGCATCAGCGGTTCACGAAATGGGAAGTTCAAGTGCACCGGTCCCGGCGGCGTTGCGCATGCGCGCGCCACGGCCTGGCACGCGAGCGTGCGACAGTAGCGGGGTCCGGCGTCGGCCATCCCGACCTCCGTGAACCACTTCACGTGGGCACCATACAGCTTGATCTGATCGATCGTCTGAGCGGCGCCGCAATCGCGCAGCTCCGGCGGGCGGTCCGCCGTGAGCAGCAGCAGCGGCACATGCGCGTAGAAAGCTTCGATGGCCGCCGGCAGCAGGTTGGCGGTCGCGGTGCCGGATGTGCACACGACGGCGACCGGGCGGCGCGTGGCTTTGGCGATACCGAGCGCGAAGAACGCCCCTGAACGTTCATCGATGTGCGACCACGCGCGCACCCCGGGCTCTGTCGCCAGCGTCAAAGCGAGCGGTGTGGAACGCGCCCCGGGCATGACGCACGCGTGCTCCACGCCGGCGTGGACCAATTCCGCAACGAAGGCTTCGAGGCCTGCATACGTCGGGTCGTCGTGCATGGTCAGAGTTCGAGGAGGGCCGACAGGAGCGGCTGCAGCTTCAGGCGCGTTTCGTCCAGCTCCGCCTCCGGATCGGAGCCGGCGACGATGCCGGCCCCGGCGTACAGCGAGGCCTCCGAACCGCGCACGAGGGCTGACCGGATGGCCACGGCGAACTCGCCGTCGTGGTTGGCGTCCATCCAACCGATGGGCCCAGCATACCAGCCGCGGTCCAACGCCTCGCGTTCCCGCAGCAGCTGTAACGCTGCGGCGCGCGGGTGACCGGCGACGGCTGGGCTCGGATGCAGCCGGCCGACCAGGTTGAGGATGTGCTGCGAGTCGCGCAAGCGGCCGCTGATCGGTGTCATGAGGTGCTGCACGTTATCCAGCCTGAGCACCTGTGGCGCTGGCGCGACGTCGAGCTGTTCACACACCGGCGCCAACGCCTCCGCGATCGCCCGCACGACGATGGTGTGTTCAGCGCGTTCCTTCCGGTTGTGCTCGAGCGCCTGGGCCAACGCGCGGGCAGCGGCGGCGGAGGTGCCGGGCGCGGTCGAGCCGGCGATCGCGGCGGTGCTGATCGAGCGGCCGCACCGCCGCACCAGCGGCTCCGGCGTCGCACCGAGGAAATCTCCATCGGGCGTGCCGATCCAGAAGAGGACACACGAGGGATAGGCCCGGCGCAGGTGCCGCAGAATGCGCCCGCAATCGAAGAGGCGGTTAGAGGCGACGGTGCAGGAGCGTGCGAGCACGAGCTTGTCGAGGCGTCCGTGCGTAATGTCATCGACGGTCGCGGCGACGGCCTGTTTCCAAACGGGCAGCGGCAGCGTCGGCGCCGCTGTGTAGTGCGCCGCGATCGGATCGTTCGCACGTTCGTCGCCCGCGCACGCGCCCCAGCGTTGCATGCTCCGCAGATCTGCCGCCAAACGTTGCAGCACCTCGGCGCCGTTGCTTGTTGCATCGACCATGCACGTCGCCGTGAGCGTTGTGCTCTGTTCGCGGCGCACGACCAGCAAGCGCGGCAGCAGCATCAGGCCGGCCGGAAAACCACGCCACCGTTCGTCTTGCGTCGGATCGGGCGCGAACGCAAAGCCGCCGACGAACAGCGGGGCGCCCAGCGAATGCGACGCCGCGTCCGTCACCGTCTCGCGCAATACCGCGTCGCATGCCGCGGCAATTTCGCTGAAGCGTCCGGCACCGTGGGCGCTGAGGCGTGCCGTCACGCCGAGCGCCGCGATGGCGAAGCCATCCGCAGGCCGCTCCCACAAGAAGCAGTGAGTCGTGTCGCTTGCCGCGCGCTGCAGCAAGCTGAGCAAGTCCTCCGGGAGCGCGATCGCTGCCGACACCGTCACCAGCACCGGTGTCTTGCGCTCTTGTGCGCGCGCAATCGCGGGCGCAATCTGTTCACCGGCGCGGTGGAGCAAAGCCTCGATCATGACGGTTCACCGCCGGCGTGTCGCAACGATCAGCTGCACCACGCCGGCGCTGAGCGGGCGCTTGACGACGTCGCAGAAACCGGCCGCGGCAATCGACTGCAGCAGCTGCGGCGCGGGTGGAAGATAGACCGCCGAGCGCGGCAGATACGTGTACGCAGCTGAATCGGATAACAAGGCGCCGACGAGCGGCACGATACGCTTGAAGTACAGCTCATGCCCCCATCGGGCCAGGGCGCCGGTTGGTTGATCGACCTCGAGCAGGGCGAGACGGCCACCGGGGCGCAGCACCCGAGCCGCCTCCGACAGAACTTGTGCAATCGAGACGAAATTCCGCAGGGCGAAGGCACTCGTGACCACGCTGGCGCACGCCGCCGGGAGCGGCACCCGGGCGGCATCGGCGCGCACGAGCGGCGCGCGCACGCCACGGCGGCGTGCCGCGGCCAGCATACCGGCGGCGAAATCAATGCCGATGACGCGCGCCCCGGCGCTGGCTGCCAGCACGCACAAATCGCCTGTGCCACAGCCGAGATCCACGACCAGGTCGTGCGGACCCACGGCAGCATGGCGCATCAGCGCCGAGCGCCAGCGCTGATCGAGGCGCAGGGTCAACAGCCGATTGAGCAGATCGTAGCGCGGGGCGATGCGATCGAACATCGCCTCCACCACGGCCGCCTTGTCCGCGTGGCTGGGGAGACCTCGCGAGGCTGGGCCTCGGACCGTAAGCTCACCGCGCCGCGCCCCTCCCTCGGCTTCGCTGAGGACAGGGTTGGGTCGTTGCGAGCTCTCCGTCGCAGGCACCTCTGACAACATCTTAGTGCGAACCATCGAACAAGCGCCTAGGGGCTGCGCCCCGGCTGTCGCACCACCGGGCCACTCGCCGATGGCTCGCTCCGGACAATTGTCGCGGCCACCTCCGACGACATGTTGGTGCGAACAGAGACATAAGAGGCTAGCGCCACTTCACCTCGAGGTGCCCGCGCTGCAGGACAGCCGCGGCGGCTTCCAGGGCCTCATGGTCGCCACCTTGGCGCAGACGCTCCAGTGCCCGGTTGAGCAGCGTGCGCTGAAAGTGGAGGGCGACGAGAGTGGTCGCCGCCGGCAGCAGGTCCCGAAACGCGTCCGCCACACCTTGCGCCGCACCCGCGCTCTTCCCGGCTTTGCGCACGTAGCGGTCGAACAGCGCGATGGCGTTGTCGACGCTTTGCCGGGTCTGTTTGGCGTGCTGAATCGCCACGCGCAGCAACTCCTGCAGCGGGAATCCTTCCTGCAGAATGGCGAGGCCGGCGCGTGCCATTTGCAGATCGGCTTCGCCATAGCGTGCCTCACCGTCCACCGTGACCGGTTCCAGCAGCCCGGCCGCTTCGAGCGAAGCCAGCAGCGGCTCGGGCACGCCGGAGTGCGCCGCCAGCTGCGTCCGCGTCAGCGCACGTTCGCCGCTCTGCTCAACCACCGCCGCCAACAACGCATCCGCACGCGAGCGCGGCCCGGTTCCCGACAACAGCCGCTTGATAACGGCAAGGCTGAGCCCCTGCGACTGATACCCGCGGATCCGCCGGAGGATCGCCAAGTGCTCATTGGAATATACTGCCGTGCGCTGCACCCGGCGCGGCGGCGAGAGCAGGCCTTTGGTCTGATAGAAGCGAATGGTGTCCACCCGCACCCCAGCTGCTGCCGCCAGCTCCTCCACCCGGTACGTCATGAGTGGACACTCTAAGAGTAATTGATCGAAGCGTCAACAGGGCGGAGCGAACTGCATCCGGCCGCGAGAACGGGCTACGCACCTAGGGCAGGGCTACCATGCGCCGCGGTGAGTGGGCAATGGCGCGGGTTGGAACCCGCGTCCTACAACATCACGCGTGCTGCGCTTGCACCTACCCGCGGGCGCTGGCCTGCGCCGCCAGCTGGATGCGTTGCGCCGCGTGCTCGACGGCGAAGCGCGGCCGCAACAGCGAGACCATCGCTGGGATGAACACCAAGGCGCCGATCGCATTGAATATCATCAGCATCATCAGCAGAAAGGCCATCTCGGCTTCGAACTTCAGCGGGAAGAACAGCCAGAAGACCATGCTGACGACCAGCGTCGTGCCGGTGAAGATAATCGCCTTGCCGGTGGTGGCGATGGCGCGCCGGTTGGCCTCGTCGAAGTCGTTGGTCTGTTCGTATTCTTCGATGATGCGGCTGAGCACATAATATCCGTAATCGATGCCGATGCCGATGCCGACGGCGGCCACCGGCAGCGAGTTGATGTTGAAATCGATCCCCACCAAGTACATCACCGCTTCCGAGAGCGGTTGCGCCACCAACGACGGAATCATCACGATCAACGCGCCCAGCGCGGAGCGATAGGTGGCGAAGCTGAGCAAGAACACGACAAGGAAGATCAGGGGAACGCTGACGCGGTATGACCACTCCACCTCTTCGTTCGAGGCCGCGAGAATGCCGAGCAGTCCACCGGCGAGCAGATAACGCACGCTGTCTTGCGGTCCGCTGTTCTCGGCGATGTAGGCTTTGGCCCGGTCAATGGCGTTGTGCACGATCTCGTTGTTGTAGTTCTTGTAGAACACGGTGATCGTCGCGTTGGTGTAGTCGGGACTGAAGAAGCTGTCCATCTCGCCGCGGCTGGTACCCGAGGTGATGAGGAAGAAGAGCTGGCCGACGTAATCGTCGCGCGTCGGCAGCATCTCCCACTTCGGATCGCCTTCATGGAAGGTGCGGTAGATCTTCTTCAGCAAAGTGCCGGCGGTGAGCGACCCACCCGCGCCTTCGCTTTGGGCCATGTGGCGGGCGAACAGCTCGATCTGGTTGAGCGTCGCAGCGTCCTTGATGGCCTCCGGTTTCTTGCCTTCGGCGATGATCACCAGCTGTGAGGCGCCGACGAATTTCTCGCTCAGCCTGGCCATGGCCTGGTTGTACGGATGGTCATGATAGAGCAAGGCTTCGCCGATGTTGGTATCGCCGGTTTTGAGCTGATGGGCGAAGTACAGGCCGAATCCCATGACCAGGGCGAAGGCGCCGACCACCACCCAACGCATGCTGCCCGTCCCCAGCGCGAAGAGGCCGCGGCTCACGCCTTCGTAGAGCGCGTCGGAGATGCGGCGGCCGGGCGGCTGGTCCTTGGGGGGAGGAACGTACGACAGAATGATCGGATGCAGCGTCACCACGCTGAGGAAGATGCTGATGATCCAGAAGCTGGCGACAAACGCCAGTTTCTGCATCAGTGGGATGCTGGCCACGGCGATCGTCAGGATCGCCATGCCATCGGCCAGGATCGAGACCAGCGCCGGGCTGTAGAGGCTGACGTACGAGCGCATGATCGCGGTACGGCGGTCGTGGCAGGCGTGGTAGACCTCGTGGTAGCGCTCCATCGACTGCACCGAGTGGCTCAGGGCGCGTGCCGTGATGAGCACAAAGACGACAAGCACCAGCGGATCGAGCGTGAAGCCGCAGAGGCCGGCGAAGCCCAGGCCCCAAATGGCGCTCATGAGCCCCGAGAACACCGGAATGACGACGCCCTGGATGCTGCGGAAATAGAACCACAGCAACCCGACCACCGCCAGCGCCGTAGCGATGAACACCCAGCCCATCTTGGAGACCGCCTGGTTGAAGTAGGCATACAGCACCGGCGGGCCGGCGACGTAGATCTTCACGGTGCCGTCGGCTTCCTCGCGCTGCACGATCTCCTGGATCTTCGACCACATGGCGTTGAGGTCGAAGTATTCCTCCCAGAAGCCGGCGGAGATCAGCGTGGCCTTGTCGTCGGGCGAGACGAAAAACCCGCGCACGCCTTCGGTGGTGTAGATTCTCTGCCGCAGAAAATCGAGACCTTCCTGGTCGCGCGGCAGGCGCGGGTAGATCAACGGCACCACCTCGATACCGGACCCGGAGATCAGAGTGGTCTTCAACTTCGGGTGCGTGATCGAGATCACCTGCTCGCCGTTGACGCCGGGAACCTGGTGCAGCAGGTCGAGGGTGATGCGGTTGATCTTCTCGATCGTCTCCGGCTTGCTGAAGATCGTGCCCTCCTTCACCTCCAGCACCATCACCAGCGCGTTGGCCGTGCCGAACATGTTGCGGTACTTAGTGTACAGCTGAATGTACGGGTGGCGCGGCGGATAGAGGTCGAAGAAGTTGGTGAAGATGGTCAGCCGCGTGACCGTGAACCAGATGAAGAACAAGGTCCCGATGCCGATCGCCAGCGAAATCGGCAGCCGGTGCCGGAGCAAGAATTTGAGGTAGCGCTCAATGAGCCGCTTCGGCAGCATGTCCTTCTGTCTCTGGTAATTTGACCTGGTCGCCGACGATGCGAATGGCCAAGCCGTTGGCGCCGACCAAGGCGCCGTGGGTGCCGCTAACCAGTGAGACGGCGCGGATCCAGCGCAAACGCCACTCCACCGGCATGTCCTTGCGTTGCCACGTCGCGCCGCCATCCTCGCTGGTGAGGACGGTGCCGATATCGCCCACAGCGTAGCCGTACTTGCCCACCACCATCACGTCGTACAAACTCGGGTTGCCGAGGGCTTCCTGAAAGCCCACCTGTTCTAACGCGCCGACCGCGGTAGACCCCTGCTGGACCTGCCAGCTCTGGCCCCCGTCGGCGGTGTGCAGCAGGATACCGTCCAGCCCGACCGCCCAGCCCTGGTGGAGGTCGGCGAAGTACACCCCGAACAGCGTCTTCTCCACGCCGCTGACCTGATCGGTCCACGTCTGGCCGCCATCGCTGGTGGTCACAATCGTGCCCGCTTCCCCGACGATCCAGCCGTGCTCCGCATCCGGCCAGGATTCGCCGTTCAAGATCACGTCGCGCTGCAACCAGCGGTTCTGCCAGGTGGCGCCGCCGTCGTGCGTTGCCAGGATGACGCCCCAGTCTCCGACGGTCCAGGCCCGCTCGGTGTCGATCGCTCTGATCGCGAACAGGTGGCGGTCGCTTCCGGATTTCTGTGCCTGCCAAGTCTCGCCGCCGTCGGTGGTGTGCAGGATCAGCCCGGAGCGGCCCGCGATCCAGCCCTGCTCGGCGTTGGCGAAATCGACACTAAAGAGCGGTTCCGTCGTGTGCGACACCTGCGGCTGCCAGGAGTCCCCCCCGTCGCGGGTGCGGAAGATCGTGCCGAAGGCGCCGACCGCCCAGCCGTCGTCGGCGTCCACGAAATGCGTGCTAAACAAATTGTCGGTGATCCGCACGCCGCCGCGCGGCGCGGCTTGCACCGTTGTCATCACGCCGCACACAGCGGTGACGACGAGCCCAATTGTCACTCTCGGCGAAAAAGTATGACTGGCTGATCTCTGCGACACTGGTCTACCTCGCCAAGCAAAATATCGCGCCATATAGGTCAGGCTGTTCACTCATGTCAATCTATCTGACGGGTCGATGATACGTGGCCACCCGCAACCGAATAAGAATTAAATTGAAGGAAAGCACCGTTCGCGAATCGCCCGCCTATCGGCTACAAGAGTGGTGTGCGAATACCTTTCATCACCAAGTTTCGGGTCCCCGCGTCACTGGAGGCGGTGACATCTCGGCGGGCTGCGGCTGAAGTCGGTCCGCGCGAAGTCGGCGTCAAAGCCACCGCGGTCGAGGAGATCTGGCACGCCGTCGAGCGTCTGTATCAGACCGCGATGCATCCGGCCATCCAGCTTTGCGTGCGTCGCCACGGCGCTGTTCTGATCGATCGCGCCATCGGCCATGCCTCCGGCAACGGCCCGCATGATCCGCCCGACGCCAAGAAGGTGCGGGCCACGCCGGAGACCCCGTTCACCATCTTCTCGGCGGCGAAGGCGGTGACGGCCATGGTGGTGCACCTGCTCGACCAGCGCAACTTGATCCGCCTCGACGACCGCGTGTGCGAGTACATCCCAGAATTTGGCGCGCACGAAAAGCAGTGGATCACCATCCGCCACGTGCTCACCCACCGCGCCGGTATCCCCAACTTGCCGCCGCGGGTCATGCAGCTGGAGCAGCTGAAAGATCCTGCGGCCATCGTGCGCATCCTGTGCAAGGCGGAACCGACGTCCCGCGCTGGCCGGCAACTCGCCTACCACGCCATCTCCGGCGGTTTCATTCTCGGAGAGTTGGTGCGCCGGGTGACGGGGAAGGACATTCGCAGTTTTTTGCATGAAGAGATCCTGCGGCCGCTGAACTTCCGCTGGATGAACTACGGTGTGGGCCGGCGCGACGTCCGCAAGGTGGCGATCAACTACTTCACCGGCCCGCCGCCGCTGCCCCCACTCTCCATTCTGTTGGAGCGGGCCTTCGGCGTCGGCTTCCGCCAAGCGGTGGAGCAATCGAACGATCCGCGTTTCCTCACCAGCGTCGTCCCGTCGGCCAATATCGTGGCCACCGCTAACGAACTCAGCCGCTTCTATCAGCTGCTACTCAACGGCGGCGCGCTCGATGGGGTCCGCATCTTCGACCCGCGCACGATCCAGCGTGCGACCGCGGAACAGAGCTACTTCGAAATCGATCTCACCCTCGGTGCGCCGCTCCGCTACGCCATGGGGTTCATACTGGGCGCGCAGTGGTTGAGCCTCTACGGCCCCGACACGGAGAGCGCCTTCGGCCATCTCGGCTTCACCAACATCCTGTCGTGGGCCGACCCCGAACGCCAGGTCGCCGCGGCGATCATGACCAGCGGCAAACCCTTGCTGTATCCGCAGCTGTATTACGCCTACGACATCGTGCGCCAGATCGGCTCCGCCTGCACCAAAGTCCGGCGATCGACAGCCAGAAAGCCGGTAAGCCTACCGCGAGTCGGCCCTTGAACTGAGCCCGCGCCACAGCAGCACCAGCGCCGCCGGCACCACGCTCCAAGCGAAGATATCACCAAATCGGGTATAGAAGGTCTTGAGGTGCAATCGGTGCACGGTCCCCGTGATCACTTCGGGGCAAAACAACCTGCCTTCGGCGGCGACGCGGCCGGCCGCGTCGATGATGCTGGTCACGCCGGAGTTCGAACCGCGCAGCAGATAGCGACGGTTCTCGATGGCCCGCCACAGCGCCAATGCTTGATGCTGATACGGGGCCGCGGTGTTCCCGTACCAGGCGTCATTCAAGATGTTCAGCAACACCTCGGCGCCGGCCTGTGTCGCCTGGCGTGACATCGCCGCCAGCAGATCCTCGTAGCAGATCAACTGGCCGATGCGGACCTTGCCGGGCACGTTGAACACGGTAACACCGGTGCCCGGCGTGAAGCCCCCGGTTTCCGGACTGAGCGAGTAGACCACAGGAAAGTACGAGCCCAGCGGGATGTACTCCCCGAACGGCATCAGCACGTGCTTGTCATAGCGGTCGAGCACCACGCCACCGGGGCCGATGAGAAAAGCGCTGTTGAACTCGTCCGGCTGGTCATGACCGCGCACCCGGAACGCGAGTCCGCCAAAGATGAGATAGGTGTGGAGATCGTCGAACGGGTTCTCATCGCCTTCGAGCCGCTTCGTGCTGACTTCGATCCAATGCTGCGAAACCGTTTCCGGCCACACGATCACGTCGACGTCGTTCTGCAGGTTTTCCGACAGCTGCTGGTACTTTCCCAGGTTGATGTCGAAGTAGCGGATGTCCCCTTTCTCCTTGATGCCGACGTCGCCCTGCACCAAGCCCACGCGCACCGCCGGTGCCGCCGCCATAGCACGATCGATCACCGGCAGGCGAACGACGCCGTAGAGCACCACCGCGACCGTGGCAGTGGCGGCAGCCGCCAGCGGCAGGACGCGTCGGGGCGCCTCGATCAACATGGCCAGCGCCGCCGATATCCACAGCATGACGAAGCTCAACCCGAATGGGCCGGTGATGTCGCCGATCTGCATCAGCACGGGCGCGTGAAACTGGGAGTTCGCCATCCGCCATGGGAACAGATTGGGATAGAGGAACTCCAACGATACCCACAGAACCGGCGCCGCTAGCCCGAGCGGCCCGAAACCGGTGCGCTGGAAAGCTACTGCGAAGATGATGAACTCCAGCGCCGTGTACAGCGTTAGGGAAATGTAGAAGAAGAACGCCAGGGGATACCCGAACCCGCCGAAGACGTGGATGGTGTACACCAGCCAGTAGAACGCCGGCAGGTTGGTTGCCAACCCGGTGATGAAGCCGATGCGGGCGGCATCACGCGCCGTGGCCGTCTGCCGGACGGCCCACAGCAACGGGACAAACGCGACCCACGCGAGCGGGTACAGCTCGAAGCGAAGGAAGCAGGCCGCGATCAGCAGTCCGCTCGCCACCGCGGCGGCGTGCGAAACGAGGGTTCTGGGGTTTGAGGGTTCGAGGGTTCGAGGGACCCTTGAACCCTTCATCTCACCTTGAGATTGTTCGCCTGCGGGCCCTTCTCGCCCTTGGTGACCTGGAACTCCACCTCATCGCCCTCGCGCAGATCCTCGAAGGCGACCTTGGGCGCCAGGCGCGAGCGATGAAAGAACACATCATCGCTGCCATCGTCGGGCACGATGAAGCCGAACCCCTTATCGCGAACGATTTTCTTGATGGTACCGAACATAATCTCTCCTCCCTTACCCTACACTCGAAGCACTGCAACGATAGCTTTGGACCTGATATTACGACGCGTGCCGTTGGCGGCGACGGCCGGTGGACGGCATCCGCTGTCGGCGCCCACGGTGGCGCCCGTCGTGCGACGGTCCGACGGGATGCACGAACAGCTCGTCGGGTGCCTCCTCGACCGGGATCTTGAATCCGGTGAGCTCCTCGATCCCCTGCAGCGATTCGACGTACTCCTCGCAGGCGAGGCTGACGGCCTTCCCGGAAGCACCGCAGCGTGCCGTGCGGCCGACGCGGTGGACGTAGTTCTCCGCATCCTGTGGCAAATCGTAGTTGATGACGTGCGTGACATCCTCGATGTGCAGCCCGCGCGAGGCGACGTCGGTGGCCACCAGGATCGGCAGATCTCCTGCCTTGAACTCACGCACCAGGCGCAGCCGCGTGCGCTGCTCGAGATCGCCGGTGATCGCCTCGGCCTTGTATCCGTTGTCGGTCAGCCGCCGTGCCAACCATTCGCCAGCGCGCTTGGTGTTCACGAAGATGAGCACGCGGACTGGCGGCTCGCGCCGAAACAGCCCCAACAGCAGCGGCAGCTTCTCATGCGAGCCGACATGGTAGAGCACATGTTCCACATTTTCCGCGGTCACCTGCTCCGGAGTCGCCGACACCTTGATGGGGTCGTTCATGTGCTCGTACGCCAGCTCCATCACCGCATACGACAAGGTGGCCGAGAACAGCATCGATTGCCGTTTCTGATACGGCGGCAAGCGCCGCAGCATGAAGCGGAGATCGGCAATGAAACCCATGTCGAACATGCGGTCCGCTTCGTCGATCACCAGGGCCTCGACGCGCCGCAGCGTATAGACGTGCTGCTTGAAATAGTCGATCAGCCGGCCCGGCGTGCCGATCAGGATATCGCACCCTTGTCGCAAGCGTTCGCGCTGTTTCCGATAGTCGATCCCGCCGTAGACGGCTTGCATCGACAGGCCGGTGAAGCGACCGAGTTGTTCCGCGTCGTGGAGGATCTGCACCACCAGCTCGCGCGTCGGCGCGATGACGAGCGCGCGGGGCGCGGGATCCGGCAACTCCGGCGGTCGCTGGCGCAGCAGCCGGGTGAAGATGGTGATCAGAAAGATCGCCGTCTTGCCCGTCCCGGTCTGTGCCTGTCCGGCGACATCTTTGCCCGCCAGCGCTAAGGGTAACACCTGCTCCTGGATTGGAGTACAGACAGTGAAACCGGCCGCATCGATGCCCTGTTGCACCGTATCAGGCAGTGTAAAGGCGCGGAAACTTATCGCGCTGAGATGTGCGAGAGGAGGGGTGACGAGCGGCGCAGGCTTATTCACTATGGGCGCGAGTGTAGCGCGGCTCGGTCAGCGCGACAAGCCGAGAACGGCGTATGGCTGATAGCCGATCGCAGATGGTTCTGGTTCTGATCCTGAACCATACGCCATAAGCCATGGGCCATATGCCAGCTCAGTGGATCTCGCGCATGACCTTGGCCATCTCCGCTGGCCCGGTGTAGCCGACGAGCCGCTGCACCTCGGCTCCAGAACTGTCAAACACGATCACCGTCGGGACGCCGCGCACCTGGTAGCGGTCGATGAGGCCTTCCATCTGCTCCGACTCGCCGGTGATATCGGCCTTGAACATGGCGAACCGGTCGGCCTGCTGTCGCACCTGCGGGTCACGAAAAGTGGTGTGCTCCATTTCCCTGCACGGGATACACCAGTCGGCGACAAAGTCGACGACCGCGGGCTTGCGGTTGCTGCGCGCGGCATCGAGACTCGATGGTTCCAGCGCCTGCCACGCGACCGAGCTTTCAGCGCGCTGCGGCACCACTGCCCAGGCGGCAACCACGATGGCGGCGATCCCGACGAGACGCTTGATCGACGGGAAATAGCGCATCCGGATACCGGACCGATCGATGAACCCGAGATAGATCCCGCCGGCCGCGGTGAGCCCGGGCAGTAACAACCGGCTGACCGCCTTCGGCAGCAGCGGCGTGACGAAGTAGACCGCCAACGCCAGCAGCACGACCCCGAAGAATCGCTCGACCCACACCAGCCACTCGCCCGAGCGCGGCAACGCTTTGATCGATCCCGCCGCCATCGCGAGAACCAGGTACGGCAACCCCATGCCGAGCCCGAGCGCCGAAAACAGCTCAAAGCCCAGAACGCCGCTCTGGCGGCTGCCGACGAAGAGCAGCAGCCCCAGCACGACTGGACCGACGCACGGGGCCGCGACCACTCCCATGGTCAAGCCCATGAAGAACGAGCCGAACGCCCCCTGCACCGAGCCGCTCACGCGCCGCATGGCCCACGCCGGCGGCTGCAGTTGGTACACCCCGAATGAGCTCAGCGCCAGCGCCACCAGAATCGCCGCAATCAGAAAGAGAACCGGCGGCTTCTGCAGCGCCGCACCGAAGAGCCCGCCGGACAACGCCGCCAGCGCGCCGAGCGCGGCAAAGCTCGCGGTCATGCCCAGAACGTACGCGGCCGCCAGGCCGGCGACGCGGGTCTCGCGATGACGGCCCTGGCTGCCGAAGTAGGCGATGGTGACCGAGATCAACGGATACACGCAGGGCGTCAGGTTCAGGCCAAGCCCGAGCAGCGCGACGGCCAGCAATGTGATCGCGAGGCCGTGCGTCGACATCCAGGCGCCGACGTCGAAGGCGCCGGTATGCTGCTCGCGTTGCGCCGTCGGCGCGGAGGCTGGCTGCGCTGCCCTGATGGCTGCGCTCACCGGCACCACCAACTCGGCGGACGCCGTGGCCGGTGGCAGACACGTGGAGTCATTGCACGCCTGGTAGCGCAGCTTGGCTTCAATGCGGATCCGTGTGCCGCTGAAATCCGCGGGCACATTCAAAGCGGTCGTGATGCCGAGCTGGCCCTCGTATACCAGAAGCTGCTTCCCTTGCGCGAAGGCGAACGTCTTACGGCCCGGCTGCGGATAGTCGATTGCTTCGCTGCTCACACCGGGCGGCAACGTCAGTTGGACATCGGCCGGAATCAGGTACGTCTCCGTCGGCTGGTGAGCGTTGATGTGCCAGCCACGCTCGACCTCAGGAAGGATTTTCAGCGCGGTCTGCCCACCGCGTACGGCCTTCGGGCTGTTGAGCTCCAGACGCAGCGTCACCTTCTCATTCGGAGCGAGCGCGTTTGCCGCACTCCCGGTCAGAACGAGGGCAATGAGCGACCAACGTGCGAAATCCACAACGTCAAATGCAAGCACACGGACCGCGTCGCTGCAATTCTGCCCGGCGACAG
>Ga0326727_10012954_pt1 | contig 18776 bp, 18 predicted proteins | sample MB2enrmetagenome_FD_207643 | JGI IMG/M metagenome (GOLD analysis project Ga0326727, IMG submission 207643) | Lab enriched peat soil microbial communities from McLean, Ithaca, NY, United States - MB29MY | ecosystem: Environmental > Terrestrial > Soil > Wetlands > Peat | place: USA: New York...
TTGTTCAGTGGGACTGACCTCCCCGCCTGCCTTCCCCGAAAAGCGGCGGAATTGCGCCATTTCGGCTTTGGCCGGGACGACGGGCGCTTCAGGCCTGTCCCACTGCTTTTTTCACACCCTCTCCCGCCCCATACACGCCGATAAAGGTTCCGCCAACCCGAAAAAAGAAAAACCGTAAGCCTTCTTCCGAAGACTTACGGTTTTTTTGGCTGGGGGCGATGGATTCGAACCACCGTAGGCAGAGTCAGAGTCTGCTGTCCTACCGCTAGACGAGCCCCCATCAGCGTGCGTCGGCGTGTCTAAACAGTTTTCATCGAACTGTCAACCACGCTTGTCGAAACGTGATGTCTTTCGTCATCCGCCCCTGAAAAAGCCGCCAGGAACATGCGGTCTTGACGAAAGGCGGCCCTTCTATCATACCCCGCCGGCGATTGCCAGCCCTTGTTAAAGCATCTTGTTCGCCCCGATAACGCCCATGGACCTTTTTCCCGCGCCCCTGGTTGGTTACCATCGAAACCGGATCACCGCCCCGCTCCGGCGGAACAGAAAGGACGATTTTGGAACATCCCGCCGCCCCGCTGTACGGCGCCCTGGACCTTGGCACCAACAACTGCCGACTGCTGCTGGCGACGCCGGCACCCGGCGGTCTCAAGGTCGTCGAGGCGTTCTCGCGGGTGACCCGCCTGGGCGAGGGGCTGGCGGCCTCTGGCATTCTTTCCGAGGACGCCATCCTGCGCAGCCTGCAGGCCCTGCATCTGTGCGCCCAGCGCCTGCACCGGCGCGATGTCCGCCGCATCCGGGCGGTCACCACGGAAGCCTGTCGCCGCGCCGCCAACGGTCCCGCCTTCCTGAACCGGGTGCGTCGCGAAACCGGTCTGACGCTCGAGATCATCTCGGCCGAGGACGAGGCGCGGCTGGCCTTGGCCGGATGCGCCGCCCTGCTGGCGCGTTCCCACCCCCACGCCCTGGTCTTCGACATCGGCGGCGGCAGCACCGAATTGATCAATGTGCGCCTCGGTTCGGACCCCGCTGCCGACCACATCGAATCCTTCGCCTCGCTGCCGGTCGGCGTCGTCACCCTTGCGGAAACCGCCGGGTCGGCGCTTTATGACGCCCGCGGTTATGAGGAGACGGTCCTCGACCTGACATCCCGGTTGCGCGCCTTCGACCATGATGGCGCCCTGGGGGCGCGGGCCCTGGCCGGCCAGGTGCATATGCTGGGCACGTCGGGTACCGTCACCACCCTGGCCGGTGTCCATCTCGACCTGGCGCGCTATGACCGCTCGCAGGTCGACGGATTGGTCTTGGGATTCGACGACATCACCGCGGTCAGCCAGCGGTTGATGGCGGCAACGGCGGAGGAGCGCGCCGCCATCCCCTGCGTCGGCGAAGGACGCGCCGATCTGGTGGTGGCCGGCTGCGCCATTCTCGACGCCATGTGCCGGATGTGGCCGGCCGGCCGGCTGACGGTGGCCGACCGCGGCGTGCGCGAAGGCGTTCTTTTATCCATGATGCAGGCGGATCGACAGGCGGACCAGGGATGACACAAGGCAGGAAATCGGGCGGCGGGACGCGCAAGACCGGCAGCCATATGTTGAACGAACGGGTGAAGACGGCCAAGCGGCGCACCGTGTCGTCGACCCGTTGGCTGGAACGGCAGTTGAACGACCCCTTCGTCATCGAAGCCAAGCGCCTGGGATACCGTTCGCGCGCGGCTTTCAAGCTGGTCCAGCTGGACGATCGCTTTCACGTCCTGAAACCCGGCAAGCGGGTGGTCGACCTGGGCGCCGCGCCCGGTGGCTGGACTCAAGTCGCCGTGCAACGGGTCAAGGCCCTGGACCCGAAGGGCGGCAAGGTGGTGGGCATCGACATCCTGGAATGGGCCCCGGTCCCCGGCGCCATCGTGCTGACCCACGACTTTCTGGACGACCAGGCACCGCAGATCCTGAAGGACGCCCTGGGCGGCCCGGCCGACGTGGTGTTGTCCGACATGGCAGCCCCCACCACCGGACACCCCCCCACCGACCATGCCCGCATCATCCATATGTGCGAGATCGCCCTGGACTTCGCTCTGGAAGTCCTGGCACCCGGCGGCAGCTTCATTGCCAAGGTGTTCAAGGGCGGCACCGAACGGGCCCTGCTGGATCTGCTGAAACGCAGCTTCCAGCAGGTTCGCCATGCCAAGCCGCCGGCCAGCCGGCCGGAATCGGCCGAGACCTATGTGGTCGCCATGGGGTTCCGCGGCCGCGCCGAAAGCGACACCGACAAGGTTTAGCCCCCTGCCTCTCCGCCGTCCCCGGCGCCGCCGTCGAGAAGCGGACGGACCGCCAGTTCGGCCAACCAATGGAATGCACCCCCCAGGATGGCGCCCAGCGTCACCTCGGCGCCGCGCTGCGCCGCCACCACCAGGATCGGCAGGGACGGTTGGGCGGTCAGCAGAACCAGCGGACAGGTCCACAGACAGACCCTGACGTCGGGGCGAAAATGCACCATCAGGGCGCAAACCGCCACGGCAGCCGCAAGCTGGACCGGCACGCCGCCACCACAGGCCGAGGCCGCCGTGTTGGCCACCACGGCGACGCCGACCCCCACCATGGTGCCCAGGATCCGGGCTACCAGGAAGGAGCGGGTCTCGGCCAAGCGTTCGTGCGACACGATCAAGGCGCTCATGACCGCCCAGGCGGAGTTGGGCAAGCCGGTCCAGACCGCCAGCAGATAGGCGCAGGTCGCCGCCGCCGAACAGCGCAGCACGAAGGCGCCGGCCAGGATCAGCGATCGGCGCATCGGTCGCCCCCCGCGGCCTCGGGCGACACCATCCCATCCCTATAAAAATCGCGCATTAGCTGTCACCATAAATAAAAACACACGTCTTTATAGATATCCCCCATCAATCCTACGAAAATCCATTGGCCAGGAACTGGTCAAGCATTAACATTATTGATCGATCATCACATCCCGGATGCCGTGACCCTTTGGAGGGCTGGACGATGAGCCAACCGGTCGAAGGTGGAACTATAGACAGCCAGGTTCTGGTCGAGATCATCAAGGCCCAGACGGAAATCGCCAAGCAAGGCCTCGACCTTGGCGGTGTCATGGTGTTCGTGGCCGATCGCATCCGGCTTCTGACCAATGCCGCCGGGGCCGTCGTCGAACTGGTCGACGGCGACGAAATGGTCTATCGGGCCGCCTCGGGCATGGCCCAGTCGCAACTGGGCCTGCGCCTGCGGCGCGACGGCAGCCTGTCCGGACTGTGCATCCAGCGCCACGAGATGCTGTATTGCGATGATTCGGAAACCGACGATCGTGTCGACCGCGAAGCCTGCCGCCGGGTCGGCTTGCGTTCGATGATCGTTGCCCCCCTGGACCATGACGGCACGCCGGTCGGGGTTCTGAAGCTGGCATCCCCCGCCCCCGGCGCCTTCACCCAACAGGATATCCTGGTCCTGAGCTTGATGAGCGAGTTGATCGCCTCGGCGATGTACCATGCGGCGGTCTATGAGCGGGACGAGCTTTATCGCCGCGCCACCCATGACGCCCTGACGGGACTGGCCAACCGCGCCCTGTTCTATGACCGGCTGCGCCAGCGGGTCGTCCTGGCACACCGCCAGCGTTCGCCGTTCGGAATCCTGAACCTGGACCTGGACCGGCTGAAAGCCATCAACGACGAACATGGGCATCGCGCCGGGGATGCCGCCATCCGCGAGGCCGCCCAAAGAATCCGCCGTGTCTCGCGTGAGGCTGACACGGTGGCCCGCCTGGGTGGCGACGAATTCGGCGTGATCCTCTCGGACCTTCACGGGCCGGGGGGCGCCCAGCGTCACGCAGAGCGCATCGCCCAGGAAATCGCCCTGCCGTTTCGCTTCGAAGACGCCGCCATTCCGCTTGCCGCCAGCATCGGCACGGCCATCTATCCGGACCAGGGCACCGACATCGAGGTCCTGATGGAAACCGCCGACCGTGCCATGTACCGGCAGAAACGGACCCACCAGGCCGCCCAGGGCCTTTAGCCCAGGCGGCGCTTGACGGAGTCGAAGTCCTCGACCTTGTCGGTGCGCCCGATGGCGGCGAAGGTGGGATTGCCGGTAAACAGACGGCGGGCCACGGCCACCACCTTGTCCACATCCACCGCCTCCACCTCGGCAACCATTTCCTCGACCGGGATCAGACGCCCGTGGGCTTGCAGATGGCGGGCCAACTGCTCGCAGCGGGCGCTGGTGCTTTCCATGGCCATCAGCAGCGAGGACTTCAGCTGGGCGCGCGCCCGCTGAACCTCGTCGGCACCGACCGACCGGGTCACCTTCATCACTTCGTCGCAGACCACCGGAATGACCTCGGTCGCCTCGTCCTCGCCGGTACCGGCATAGATGGCGAACAAACCGCCGTCGGTATAAGAGGTGGTGAAGGAGTAGATGGAATAGACCAGGCCTCGCTTCTCCCGCACCTCCTGGAACAGGCGCGACGACATGCCGCCCCCCAGCAGGGTGGACAGCACCGAGGCGCTGTAGAAATCCGGATCGTCATAGGACAGCCCGTCGAAGCCCAGGACCAGATGCACCTGCTCCAGGTCGCGGGCCTCGCGATAATCGCCACCGACATAGACCGCTTTGTCGGCCACCGCCGGACGGTCGGGCGGCAGGGCGACGAACTGTCGTCCGGCCAGTTCGACCAGGGCGTCATGCTCCAGATTGCCGGCGGCCGCCAGGATCATCCGGCCGGCCCCATAGTTCTCGCGCATGTAGCCCGACAGTGTGCTCCGCGACATGCCGCGCACCAGATCCGCCGTGCCCAGCACCGGCCGGCCGACCGCCTGGTCGGGATAGGCGGTGGACTGGAAATGATCGAAGATGATGTCGTCGGGCGTGTCGATGGACTGGCTGATCTCCTGCGCCACCACGGCCTGCTCGCGCGCCAGTTCATCGGCATCCAGCGCCGAATGCTGGAGGATATCGGCCAGCAGGTCGACCGCCAGCCCGACATCCTCCTTCAGGATCTTGGCGTAATAGGCGGTGTGCTCGCGCGAAGTATAGGCGTTCAGGTGACCGCCGACCGCCTCGATCTCCTCGGCGATGCCCTGGGCCGAGCGGCGCTCGGTCCCCTTGAAGGCCATATGCTCCAGGAGATGGGAAATCCCGTTGATGTCGGCGGTCTCGTGGCGGGTCCCGGCGTCAACCCAGACCCCCAGCGACGCCGTCTCCACCGTCGGCATGCGGTCGGTGACCACCGTCATGCCATTGGCCAGTCGGGTCAGACGGATACTATCAAGGCTACTCATGCGTTTACTCCGGCGACCTGGCTGACATAATCCTTCACCACCGCCAGGTCATTGGGCAGCACGTCGTAGCGTTCCTGCCGCTGGAACAGGTCGGACAGGCGGTCGGGCAGCGCCGGGCGCTGTCCGGTGGCCGCCTCCACGGCATCGGGGAATTTGGCCGCATGGGCGGTCGCCAGCGCCACCATGGGCGTCGCACGGTCGCGCCGACGCGCCCGTCCGGCCGCCACGCCGATGGCCGAATGGGGATCGATCAGTTGTCCGGTCTCCTCGAACAGGCGGCGGATGGTCTCCTTGGTGGCGGCATCGTCCAGACGGTAGGCCTGGAACAGGCTGGCAATGCCCGTCTGCATGGTCTCGCCCACTTCGAAGGCGCCGTCGCGGCGCAGCCGCTCCATGAAATCGCGCACCCGAACGGCATCCTCGCCGAACAGGTCGAACAGATAACGCTCGAAATTGGAGGACACCTGGATGTCCATGCTGGGAGAGAGAGTCGGCACCACCGTTCCGATGCTCATCCGCCCACTGTCGAAAAACCGGGTCAGGATGTCGTTGGTATTCGATCCGACCACCAGCTGATTGACCGGCAGACCCATGCGCCGCGCCGCAAAGGCGGCGTAAACATTGCCGAAATTGCCGGTCGGAACGGCAAACGAGACCGGACGGTGCGGTGCCCCCACGGCGACGCCGGCCGCCATGTAATAGACGATCTGGGCCATGATGCGGGCCCAATTGATGGAGTTCACCGCCGACAGGTTCAGCCGGTCGCGGAACGGCTGGTCGTTGAACATGGCCTTCACCATGTCCTGACAGTCGTCGAAGGTGCCTTCCAGGGCAACGTTGCGCACATTGGCCGCGGTCACCGTGGTCATCTGCCGGCGCTGCACCTCGGAGGTGCGCCCCTTGGGATGCAGGATGACGATGTCGATGGCGGCCCGATCGCGGCAGGCCTCGATGGCAGCCGATCCGGTGTCTCCCGAGGTGGCGCCGACAATGGTGACCCGCTGTCCCTTGCGGGTCAGGACGTGGTCGAAAAGGCGCCCCAGCAACTGCAGGGCATAGTCCTTGAAAGCCAGGGTGGGTCCGTGGAACAGCTCCAGCAGCCAGTCGTTGCGGCCCAACTGGGTCAACGGCGCCACCGCGGCATGGCCGAACCCGGCATAGGTCTCGGACACCAGGGCGGCGAAATCATCCGGGGCGATGGTCCCGTCCAGGAACGGCCCCATGACGCGGACCGCCAGTTCGGCGTAGGACAAGCCGGCAAAGGACGCCAGGGTGTCGTGGTCGAAATGCGGCCACTGCTCCGGCAGGTAAAGACCTCCATCCCGGGCCAAGCCGGCCAGCAGGACGTCATCGAAGGCGAGGGTCGGTGCCTGCCCCCGGGTACTGTGGTAACTCATTGCCGAATCGCAACCTGCATTTTCTGGAAAGCGCACACCTTAACGACAGGGACGGGACGGAACAAGCACCCTGGCTTGACTCCGGGGCGCTTTTCGCGCCTTACGGTCCACTATGCCAAATATCTTTGTTGTAGATGGGTCTTGAAGGCGGCGCTGTCGAGGGGACGACCGGTCGCCGCCACCAGCAGGTCCCCCGCGGTCAGCGACGACCCCAGGCCGTGGACATGGGTCCGAAGCCATCCCAGCAGCGGCGAAAAATCGCCGCGGCTGACCGAACCCAGCACCCCGGGCATCGCCTGGCGCGCCGCCTCGAACAGCTGGGCGGCAGTCATGGCCCCCAGGGTGTAGGTGGGAAAGTAGCCGAACGCGCCATCGTACCAATGCAGATCCTGCAGGCAGCCCAGCCGGTCATTGGGCGGACGGATGCCCAGCAACTCCACCATACCGTCGTTCCAGGCGTCGGGCAGGCCGGCCACCTCCAGCTCGCCCGCGATCAACGCCCGCTCCAGGCGGTAGCGCAGGATGATATGGGCCGGATAGGTCACCTCGTCGGCATCGACCCGAATGAAGCCCGGCTGCACGCGGACCGTCGCCGCCCGCAAAGCCTCGGCATTCCACACCAGTTCGCCGGCGCTATCGAAGAACCGGGCGATGCGCGGCGCCGCAAAGACGAAGAACTCCGGCGACCGGCACACCTGCATTTCCATCAGCAGACTTTGGCTTTCATGCAGGCTCATGCCGCGGGCGCGTCCGACCGGCTGGGTCCGCCAGGCCACCGGCAGGCCCATCTCATAGAGGGCGTGGCCGGTCTCGTGCAGGATACCCATCAGGCCGGTCATGAAGTCGCCTTCGTCATAGCGGGTGGTGATGCGCACGTCGTCGGGAATACCGCCGCAGAAGGGATGGGTGCTGACGTCCAGCCGGCCATGGGCGAAATCGAAGCCCAGGGTCGCCATCATCTCGAGGCCCAACTGGCGTTGCAGGTCGACCGGGAACGGCCCGACCGGCGGAGGCGGCGCCGACGGCTGCCGCCGCAACACCTCGGCCAGGAATCCCGGAAGGAACCGCCCCAAATCGTCGAACATGGCGTCAATGGCTGCCATCCGCCCACCCGGCTCATACTGGTCCAGCAGCGCGTCATAGGGGGCCACCCCCAGGGCCTGACTCTTGATCTGGGCGATCTCGCGCGTCAACGCCAGCACTTCGGCAAGGGCGGCCGACACCCGCGAGAAATCGTCCTCGGCACGAGCCCGGCGCCACAGGGATTCGCAGGCGGTCGAGGCGCGCGACAGGTCTTCGACCAGACGTGCCGGCACCGCCGCGGCATGCAACCAGTCGCGGCGCATCTCCACCAGGTTGGCTCGCTGCCAGGGGTCCAAGGCCTCGCCGGCGGCGGCATCGAGCATCGGCCCCACGTCGGCGTCGGTCAGCATCCCGTGCGCCACCGACTTCAGGGCGGCCAGTTGCTCGCCCCGCGCCACGGCTCCTCCCGGAGGCATCACCGCGGCGGTATCCCATTGCAGCATTCCGACCGACTGCTCGATCAGGGTGATACGGGCAAAAATGTCTTCCAGGCGCCCATAGGCGGAAGCATGAACCATCCTTGAACCTCGGGAATTGAAAAGAGGAATAGCTTCTTTGATAGTGGCGATGCGACGCTGGCGCAACAATGGTCCTTGGTGCCGGCGGGAGGACAGAAAGGATGACCATGAGCACGCAAAAGACCATTGCCGTCGTTCTCTCCGGATGCGGTGTCAATGACGGATCGGAAATTCACGAGGCGGTCTTGACCCTGCTGGCGATCGACCGGCAGGGTGCCCGTTACCAGTGCTTCGCCCCCAATGTCGCACAGCGGGACGTGGTCGACCACGTCGCCGGCGCACCGGTGGCCGAGACCCGCAATGTCCTGGTGGAATCGGCCCGCATCGCCCGCGGCCGGATCCGCGATCTGGCCCTCTTCGACGCCGCCCGGGTCGACGCCATGATTCTTCCCGGCGGGTTCGGCGCCGCCAAGAATTTGTCAAGTTATGCGGTGGATGGTGCCGAATGCACCGTCGAGCCGGGCGTCGCCAAGGCAATCCGCGCCATGCGGGCGGCGGGCAAGCCGATCGGCGCCTTGTGCATCGCGCCGACGGTAGTGGCCAAGGTCCTGGGCGACGTGACCGTCACCATCGGAAACGATCCCGGCTGTGCCGCCGACATCGTCAAGATGGGCGGTCGCCACCAGGTCCGCGGTCATGGCGAGGTGGCGGTGGACACCGCCAACCGCATCGTCACCACCCCCTGCTACATGCTGGACGCCTCGATCCGGCAAATCGCCGACGGGGCGGAGAATGTGGTGAAGGCGGTGCTGGCCATGGCCTGACCTGCCGGGGCCACGGTGGCGCCGGTGAGACGGGCGGGGACGCCGGTCCTACTGGCCTACCGCTCGAACACCGCCACCGCCTCGAGATGGGCCGACCAGGGGAACTGGTCGACCGGGGTGACCGCTGCCAGGCGGTAGCCGCCACCGGCCAGGGTGCGGGCGTCGCGGGCCAGGGTGGCCGGATTGCAGGACACCGCCACCACCAGGGCGGGTCCCGCCGCGGCCAGCTGCTCGGCCTGGGCGGCCGCGCCGGCTCGGGGCGGATCGAACACCACCGCATCGAAGCGCTTCAGGTCGTCGGCCAGCAGGGGCCGCAGGTTCAGGTCCCGGCACTCGGCGACGACCCGCGCCTGGGCGGCGTCGGCCGCCCGCCGCAACGCCGCCAGGGCGGCCGCGTCGCCTTCGACCGCATGCACCGCGGCCCCCTTCGCCAACGGGAAGGTGAAGCTGCCGGAGCCGGCGAACAGGTCGGCCACGGCGCGCCGGCGTGAGCCCACCGCGGCGGTCACCAGGCCGGCCAGGGCCGCCTCGCCGTCCGGGCTGGGTTGCAAAAACCCGCCCGGAGGCAAGTCGACCGCGACACCGGCGAAGCGTACCTCGGCCGGACGACGATGGGCCAGGGGCTCGATCAGGCCGGTGCCGGGACGGCGCCAGGACAGCCGGGCCAGATCGGCGCTGTCGGCGAACGCCGCCAGCCGCTCGCGATCGAACAGATCGAGGCGGGCTTCGGCCTCGACCAGCAGATCGAGGCCGTTGTCGGTCAGGGTGACGATGGCGTCGCCGGAGACCCCATCCTCCACAATCTCGGCCAGCAGCGCCCTCAGCGATGGCACAATCGCCAGCAGGGCCGGCGCCATCAGAGGACATTCCCGCAGATCGACCACCTGATGGCTGGCACGGGCGTTGAAACCCAGGACCACGGTCTTGCGGTGCCGATGGAAGGCGAAGGCGGCCCGGCGGCGGGTGCCCGGCGCGATGGACAGGGTCGGCTGGACCTGCTCGGCGGCAAACCCCGCCCGGCGCATCGCCGCCACCAGTTGGCCCCGCTTCCAATCGCCATAGACATCGGGCGCCACATGCTGCAAGGCACAGCCGCCGCAACTGCCGAAGTGACCGCAAACGGGGGCGCGGCGTCCGGGACCGGCCACCAGGACGTCCAGCAGGGTGGCGGCCCATCCGTCGCCCCGCCGGCCGTCGATCCGGGCGGCGACCCGGTCGCCGGGGACGGTACAGGGAACATAGACCGGCTGGCCCTGGGCCTGGCCGACGCCGTCGCCGCGCCCGCCCAGTGCGCCGATCTCGATCTCTACCGTGTGCGGAGCCAAGGCCTTGGCCCGGCGCCGCGGTTTTCGTCCGGATGTCATGGCCGACGGGCCTCCAAATCGGTCAGAAAAAGTCCAAATACCCGGGTCAAAGCCGCCTGGTAGGCCGGCACCGCATCGGCGGCCGCCGTGCCGGCCACCGGCTCCTCCGCCTGGTAGGTGGCCAGATGCAGCAGGTCGTTATGCCCGGTCCGCACCAGGCCAAGATCCATTTCGACCACCACCGTCGGCGCCGCGCCGGCAATCTGCTCGAACCGGCGCAGCCGGCCCTCGATCCGGTATTCCGCCGGCACCCTGAACTCGGAAGTCACCACCAGGGGCGCCGCCTTGGCCCGGCGCAGGAATGTCACCAGCGCATCCTGCACCATCACCGGCGGCGGTTCGGTCCAAAAATCATAGGGGCGGCGCTTCACCTGCTCGGGCGCCACCCGGTCGGACACCAGCAAGGCGCGCTCACCGGTCATGCCCAACGCCACGGGGCGCCGGACCTCGACCGCACCGTCCAGCGGCGGGACGGCAAGGGCGGGCGGAGCCGGCACCGTCAGGCGATAGAAGTTGTCAACCGGCGTACCGCCACCGAAGCAGGCGGCCAGCAGGACCACCAGGCCGGCCAGGGCGGCATGCGCCGACCACCGGGACAGCCGCGTCATGGATGATCCTCGCGGGGGCGTCCGGCCCCCAGAAGCAATCCCGGATCCCGGCGGATTTCGCGGCTGAACTCGTTCATGTTGCGGGAGGTTCCTTCCAGGTTGTCGGTCACCGAATCGATGCTGCGGGCCACGGCCTCCAGGGTGTAATGCAGGTCCTTGAGGCTTTGCCCGACCGCGTCGGAATTGTCGGCCGCCACCTTGTCGAGGGTCGCAAGCAGACTGTCAACCTTTGCCTTGCTGGCGTGCAGCGATCCCGCCAGTTGGGACAGGTCGGCCACCGCGTGATCGGCGTTGACCATGATATCTTCCAGCCGGCGGGTATTGCCGGGCGAAAACAGCCGGCTCATGCCCCCGGTCGCCTGGGCGACATTGTCGGCGATGACGGGCGTCTTGGCGGCCAGGTCGGACGACAGCGCCACCAGATTGTCCATCAGTTGCGGCGCCCGCTGTTCCAGCAGCGGACCGAAGGCGGCGGCGGTCCGGTTCAAGGTCTCCAGCAGGGGTTTGAGCCCGGTCTGGCTGAGAGCAGTCACCTGGGCGGCGATATCGGACATGGCGTTGACCAGGCTGCCCCCCGACTGGCTGGGGATGGTGGCGCCCGGCGCCAGCAGGACTTCGCTGGTTCCGCCGTGGATATCGACGGCCATTGCCGCCAGCAAGCCCGTCGCGGCGATCCGCGCCACGCTGTCCTGCGGGATCGCCCAGCCGCGGGCAATCCCCAGCCGCAGGCGAAACCGCAGCCGGCCACCGTCGCGTACCGGCTCGATCTCCTCGACCTGGCCGACGGCATAGCCTTCGTACAGCACCCGGCTCCCGGTGCGGATCCCGCTGACATTGTCGTACAGGGTGAAATAGTCCCGGGTGGCCCCGATCCGCCCCGACAACAGGGCGACAAAGGCCACCAGCGCAACCAGCATGGCCAGCACGAAGCTTCCGACCATCACATAATTGATCCGGCTGTCGCGCATGGCCGTTACCCTTCCCCCAGCAGTCGTCGCAGATAGGCATCGGCATCCAGCGCGGCCTCCGGGGTCCGGCGATTCAGCAGGTTTTGTACCCGCGGCAGCGGGCAGGCGCGGATCTCGTCGGGCCGCCCCAGGGCGATCACCTCGCCCTCGTCGAGAACGCACATCCGGTCGGCGATGGCGAAGGCGCTGGCCAGGTCATGGGTGACGACGACAATGGTCATCCGCATGGCGTCGCGCAGGCGCAGTATCAGCGCATCGATGGCCGAGGACACCACCGGATCCAGACCGGCCGAGGGCTCGTCGCAGAACAGCAGGCGGGGATCGAGGACGATGGCGCGGGCCAGGGCCGCGCGCTTGACCATGCCGCCCGACAGCTCGGCCGGCATCAGGCCGCCGTACCCGGCCAGATTGACCACTTCCAGCTTCAGACGCACGATGATTTCCATGGTTTTGCGGTCAAGGGCGGTGTGCTCTTCAAGCGGCAGCATGATGTTCTCGGCCACCGTCAGCGAGCTGAACAAGGCACCGCTTTGGAACGCCACGCCGATGCGCCGGCGCAGTTCCATCAGTTGGCGCGGCGTCAGGGCGGCCAAGTCCTGTCCCAGCAGCCGCACGGTTCCCCGGGCCGGTTGCAACAGGCCCAAGAGGTGGGACAGCAACGTGCTCTTGCCCGACCCCGAGCCGCCCATGATCACCATGATCTCGCCGTCGCGCACGGCCAGATCGATGCCCTTCAACACCTGGCGCCGCCCATACCAGGCGTCCAGCCCGGCAATCTCGATCGCGGCGCCGCTCATCGGGTCACCGCGAAGGCGAACACCATGTCGGTCACCAGGATGGCCGACAGAGCCTGGACCACCGACCGCGTGGTCATCCGCCCGACTCCTTCGGCGCCGCCCTGGACCATCGCGCCGTTGACGACCCCGACCAGGGTGATCAGGACCGAGAAGATGACGCTTTTGGCCAGTCCATGGACCAGATCGGCCAGGCGCAGCGCGTCGATGACCTGGCGGGCGTAGGTCAGCAGCCCGATGTCGAGGGTATGGGTGACGATCAATCCGGCCCCCAGCAACGACACCAGATGGGACCACAACGTCAGGGCCGGCACCATCACCACCATCGCCACCAGGGGGGGCACCACCAGATAGCGGACCGGATCGATGCCCATCACCGACAGGGCATCGATCTCCCGGTTGATCGTCATGGTTCCCAACCGGGCGGCCAGGGCCGATCCCGAGCGGCCGGCAACCAGGATGCCGGTCACCAGGGACGAGAACTCGCGGATCAGGGACAGGGCAATGCCGGTGGTGACCCGGGATTCGGCGCCGAAAAGACGCAAGGTATAGATCCCCTGCACGGCCAGCATGATGCCGATGGTCATCGCCAGAACCGTCAGGATCGGCAGGGCGGTAACACCGATGTCCATGGCCTGGGCCACCACCGCGCTCCACCGCACCGGCTGGTTGCGCCGCCGCCCCAGGACCAGCCAATAGAGGCTTTTGGCCAGCAGAACGGCGGCAAAACCCAACTCATCAAGGGCGTCGACGGTCATGATGCCCAGGCGCAGGGCCCAGCCGGCGACAGTCGCCTTGGCGGCCTTCATCGCGGCGTCACCGCGTCGTCGAGCCGGGCATGGAGCAGGAACACCTCGTCAAGGCGGGCCAGTTGCAGCACGCGCAGGGCGGCGGGACTGACCGCCGCCAGGGAAAAGCGGGTCCCCTGGCGCCGCGCCGTCTGGAACGCCTCGACCAGACTGGCGATGCCGGAACTGTCGATGTAGGCGACGCCCGACAGATCGACCACCAGATCGGCACGATCGGACAGATGGCGCAGCAGTTCGCTGCGAACCAGCGGACTGTTTTGCATGTCGATCTCGCCGGACAGCGCCACCACGGCGGTGCGGCCGACATATCGGGTAAGAAACGGTCCGGTCATGGCAGCGCCTTGGTCATGGTGAGAAGATTGCCGCACCCGACCGGAGCGGGCAGGAACGTCACCTGGTCCATCACCGATCGCATGAAATGCAGGCCCAGGCCGCCCGGCTGCAACTCGGCCGAGCAGCGCTCGGGAAGGCTGGCCAGGTCGAGCCGTGGCGCACAATCGGTCAAATGAACGGTCAGCGGCCCGCCGCCGTCGCGCCGGATTTCCAGCGCCAGCGGCCCGGGCCCGCCATAACCATGGCAGATGACGTTCTGCACGGCCTCGCCGACCGCCAGCACGACGTCGGCGGCAACCCCCGGCGTGCCGCCCCCTTTCAACACGGCTTCGGCGACCCGGCGACGGATCTCGGACAGCGCCTCCGGCGCGGCGTCCAATTCCAGGCGCAACAGCGGCGGCCCGCGCCGATCCTCGACCAGCAAGGCGGTCAAGTCGTCGCGGGTGGGAGCCAGGCGGTCGACAATGGCCGCCAACCGGCGGTCGGCGGGAAGCCCGGCGGCCGCCGAGATCATCCGCTGCACGCCCCCTGATCCCAGCCGGTGCCCGTTGCCGAAGGCTTCGGTCAGGCCGTCGGTGAACAGATAGAGACAGCCGCCCCCCAGGGCGATCCGGGTCTCCGGCATCGCCGGCGTCACCAATCCGGGGTCGATCCCCAGCGGCGGCGCGCCGGCGGGATAGGAGGTGAAAAGGCCATCCCAGTGAAGCAGTGGCGGCTCGTGCCCGGCGTTGGCCAGCAGCACCGCGCCGCTTACGGGATCGAACAGGCCGGCCACCATGGTCACGAAGGTGCCGCGCGATCCGGCCGTCTCGCACAACTCGGCATTGATAGCCGACAGCAGCGCCGCCGGACGATCCTGGGTCTTGGCCAGGAAGCGGAACAGGCTGCAGGTCTTGGCCATCAAAAGGGCGGCGTCGATGCCTTTGCCGGCGACGTCGCCGATGGCAAAAGCGACCCGGCCGTCGGCCCGTTGCAGAATGTCGAAGAAATCACCGGACACCTCGCGGGCCGGATGGTTGATCCCCTGGACCGGAAAGTCGCCCGGCAAGTGGGCCGGCAGCATGGCCCGCTGGATTTCCGCGGCCAATTCCAATTCGCGGGCCAGACGTTCCTGCTCGACCATCGCCTTGGCCAAGCGCGCGTTGACCACCGCCAGGGCCACCGAGGCGCCAATGGCCCGGAGCAACTGGCGGTCGCCCGCCCGGAAGGCGCCGTTGATCAATTCGATGGCCCCCAGGCAATGCCCCTGCACCGACAACGGCGCGCACAGAATGCTGCGCGTGACGAACCCCGTCCTGAGATCGACCAGGGCGCCGAAATGGGGGTCGGCACGCGCATCGGCGACCAGAGTGGCGACGTTCTGCGCCACCACACGACCGACGATGCCCTGCCCCGGCGCCAGCCGCAGCCCGGTGATGTCGACGGGACCGACACAGGCATGGCAGACCAGCTCGCCGGTGATCTCGTCGACCAGAAAAAAGCCGGCCGCCTCGGCTTCGATGAAGTCGGCAACCTGACGCAGGCCACGGACCAGGGTTTCGCGCAGGTCGTGCGAGCTGGCGAACGCGTGGCTCATCTCGGCAATCAGATCCAATTGCCGATGATAGGAAGCGGGACGGCGGCGCGGCGACGACGACGGCATGCCACGACTATGCGCCGGTGCGCCTCACGGGTAAATGAGCGGATAACACCACAACCGAAAAGCGCACACCTCCTCGCCCCCGCGCCGCCTCACCTCAACTGGAAGGATCTGCCAAAGAAATGAAACCGCGCTATAATGGGGGCCATTGGGAGCGGCGGGAGGGCTGCGGCCATGGATGGTTCCAACTGGCGGTGGGATCGCGACGACAGACCCGGCAAGAGTCCGACCTCCCCGGTCCCGCCCGAGCGGACCGACCCCTTCTCGTTCGGAATGCTGCTGTTGGTGGCCGCCATCCTGGTCGCCAGCGGCTATGTCCTGACGCAAAAGCTGGCCGACATGGAGCGCATCCAGGACTGCGCCTTGCAAGGGCGGACCAACTGCGCCCCGATCATGGCTCCCGAGCACCGGGTCAACCGCAGATAATGCCAAGCTGCGCCGATCGGAACCGATCACCGAGCCCTCAATCGTCGGGGCATGGACCGCGAAACGTTTGGCTCTTCCGGCCTGCGCGACCGGACTCCGGTCCGGCCTGGGTGCTGGCGCCTCCCCAAAGCGTCAGGATGGCGCCGGTGCCTTCCCCGGCGTACAGACGATCTCGATCGAGGACCCTTGGTCCACTTCGGCGATGCACAGGCGAAACCCGTGGAGTGTGGCGATCGCCGTGACCAGGCTGAGCCCCAACCCGCTTCCATGAACCGGCGGGCTTTTGTTCGACCGATAGAAACGCCGGGTCACATTGCTCCGCTCGGCACTCGGAATACCGGGGCCATTGTCTTTGACACGGATGATCGGGCCGGTGGGCTCGTCGATCAGCTCGACCCGAACCATGCCGCCGGTCGGGGCAAATTTGATCGCGTTGTCGACCAGATTGGCCACGGCTTCGATCAGCATGTCGCGATCCGCCTCCACATAGGTCGGCGTTCCATGGATGATGGCGAAGTCGAGCGTCTTGACGGCGGCCAGCGGTTCGTAAAGCTCGTAGACCTCTTCGAGGATTTCGCCCAGCTCGGTCCTGGTGACGCAGCGCAACCGCCGACCGTTTTCGATTTCGGCAATGCGCAACAGGGACGTGATGGTCGCAAAGGTCCGCTCGAGATCGGATAACGACTGGCGGATGATCTCGTGAAGCGCGTCCCGTCCCCCCTCGGCCAGGCCTCGTTCCAGGCGTGCGTGCATGACCGTCAACGGCGTTCGCAAATCGTGGGCGATATTATCTCCGACGCTTTTTATCTCGCCCATCAGATTGACGATGGAATCGAGCATCTCGTTGACCTGCACGGAAAGATTGTCCAGGTCATCGCCGGTCCCTTTGACCGGCAATCGCCCGTTCAGATCCCCATCCATGATGCGCCCGATCGTCCGGCCAAGGGTCTTGATCCGATCGAGCGTATTGCGCGCCATCAGGGTGCCGACCAGCAAAGCCAGGACGATGGTCGGGATCATGCCGCGTTCCAGGGCCTTCAACACCGTATCCCGCAAGGCGATGACATTGTCGAGATCCCGACCGATGACAAACACCGTGCCGTCCGGCCGACGTTGCGCAACGAAAATGATCTTGTCGCCATGCGGACCACCATCCATGGACGCCGGGATGCAGTTCCGGTGGGCGACGCCGTCGATCGGCAGCGTGGCGGGAATCTCGGCCAGGTTGCCGGCGATGCGCTGCCCTTGGGAATCGAAGAGGGCGTTGTAGAGGGAATAGGAAATGGCATTGGCGAGGCGAATCTTGATCTGTTCGGCCAGAAGGGGCGCAGGAATCTGGACGGCGATCTCCGCCTCGACCTCCAGGTAGTGGTCTTTTGCTTGGGTTTCGAGTTGTGCCGTCTGCCAATAGATGTACCCGAAAATGGCGATCGTCGATCCGGTCAAGGCCACGGCGAAGCCGAGCGCCCAGCGAAACGGGACGGTTCGGACCAGCTTAGGAGAGATCATTGAGGACGAACCCGACCCGAGGGACCGATTGGATCATCGGCGGCTCTTCCGGAAAGTCGATCTTGTGGCGCAGCCGCCCCATGTGCACGTCGACGAGGTTGGTCCGCGGCGGGAACCGATAGTGCCAAACGTCTTCGAACAGCATGCTGCGCGTCACGACTTGGCCCGGGCGGCGCATCATATACTCCAGCAGCTTGAATTCCCGCGGCAACAACTCGACCTCCCGTGCGCCGCGGTGGACGGTGCGTTCGATCAAATCCATTTTCAGAGGACCGATGACCAGCATCGTCTCGCGATTTTCCACCGGCCGCCGCAGCAGCGCCTCGATACGTGCGCAGAGCTCACCCATGGCGAACGGCTTGGTCAGATAGTCATCACCCCCCGCCTTCAGTCCCTTGATGCGTTCGTCGACCGAGGACAGGGCGCTCAACACCAGGACGGGAACCTGGATACCCTCGGCGCGAAGACATTCGATCAGCGCGAGCCCATCCAGCCCAGGCAACATCCGGTCGGTGACCAGCAGATTGGGAGGGGCGGCACGAATGGCGGCAAGCCCGGCGTCACCGCTGACGGCGTGTGTCGCCGCGTATCCCTCGCTGCTCAGCACGGCGAGGATTTCTTCCGCCATATCCTGGTCGTCCTCCACGACAAGAATCGTCGGTCGTGCGTATGAGTCCGGAAATGAGGGCATTTGTCGTATGGTTCGTTCCTTGACCGTCTTGTCGCGTTGCCGGAAGGATACAACAGACGGCCAGGCGCTTTCCGGTAATTTTTTTCCCGCGGTGCCGCGCAATGGCGGCCAACCTGGACGGATGCCGGGGCGTACCGACCTTGCCTGGGGTTCGGGAAGGGGGGATCGGCGGCAACAACCCCGGCAACCGGTGGAGGGCCGTTTCCGGGAGACGGCCCTCGGCCTCAGCCCCCGCCGTTGCCGGCGGCGTTGTACATGGTCTGGGCGGATGTCGACTGTGCCGTACCGGCACTACGGCCGGGAACCGCACAGGCTGCCACTGACGCCACCAGCGCCGCGGCAACCAAAGGTAGCCATATCTTCTTCATGATCAGAGTCCATTTTCTGAAGTGTTGCCGTCGATACCCTGCAAACATAATCGGTTCTCTACAGGTATCTGATGCGCATGAAGACGATAGCAACGCCATGAATCGCATGGCTATTATATTATTTGTTAATCGATTAGCCGCAACACACAGCACATATCTGACATTAGACAGTCGTCTGTCATACTATTTTATACAGATGCCGGATGTTATTTAGAAAATATATTTCATATATA
>Ga0326727_10012955_pt1 | contig 18775 bp, 9 predicted proteins | sample MB2enrmetagenome_FD_207643 | JGI IMG/M metagenome (GOLD analysis project Ga0326727, IMG submission 207643) | Lab enriched peat soil microbial communities from McLean, Ithaca, NY, United States - MB29MY | ecosystem: Environmental > Terrestrial > Soil > Wetlands > Peat | place: USA: New York...
GGAATTACACTCGGGCTCACGACGGCTTGGTTGGAGAAACATCATGTCAACGCCAGTGGGGCGGAGTGGTCGCTTTCCGTTCTTCAGCGGTGTCTGCTGGCGGGGCGCGTGGTGTGGTTTTACGCCGGGAAACTGCTCTGGCCGCATCCCCTGATCTTCATCTATCCCCACTGGGACATCGATTCCGGGGCGTGGTGGCAATACCTGTTTCCGGCGGCGGCGCTGGCGGTGCTCGTGGCGCTGTGGTCACTGCGGTCGCGGATTGGGAGTGGCCCGCTGGTGGCGGCCCTGTGTTTTGTCTGCACTCTGTTTCCGGCGCTGGGGTTCATTGATGTCTATCCATTCCGGTTCTCCTACGTGGCCGACCACTTTCAATACCTAGCCTGTATTGGGTTGATCTCTCTCGCCGTGGGCACCGGCACCGCGATCTGCGAACGAGCCGGTCGATGGGGCCGCGATTGGGGAGCGCTCGCGGCCGCAGTCGTGCTGCTGACGCTGGGAGTGTCCACCTGGAGGCAGGGACACAGTTACCGGGATGTGGAAACACTGTGGCGCGATACGTTGGCCAGGAATCCCCGATGTTGGATGGCGCACAACAATCTGGGGGCGATCCTGATGTTGTCGGGCCGGGTGCCGGAAGCCATCGGACAGTATGAACAGGCGCTACGACTCAAGTCGGATTACGTCGAGGCGTACATCAATCTTGGAAATGCCCTTTTCTATGAGGGCCATGTCCCGGAAGCCGTTGGAGAATACGAACAAGCGCTGCGGCTCAAGCCCAATTCCGCAGAAGCACACACGCGTCTGGGGATCGCCCTGGATCGAACGGGCCAGGTGTCCGAGGCAGCCGAGCACTACGAGCAGGCGTTGCGGATCAAACCCGATTATCCCCAGGCACTGAACAACCTCGCGTGGTACCTGGCGACGCGTCCGCCGGCGGAAGGCGGCAACATTGTTCGGGCCGTGGCGTTGGCCGAGCGGGCCTGCCAGCTTACGGACAATCGAGCGGCGGCGTCTCTGGATACCCTGGCTGCCGCGTATGCCGCCACCAGTCGGTTCGATGACGCCGTCACCACCGCCCAAAAGGCGGTTGAACTGGCCCGGACTGCGGACCACCCAGTGTTGGCCCAGGAAATCGAGGCGCGGTTGGAATTGTATCGAAGCGGACGCGCTTACCATCCATCTTCCTCGGCCGCTGTGATGAGCCCGTGAAACGCGTGATCCGCAATCGCGGATCGAGCCGGCGGGCCGTAGAAGACGTAATTGTTACAGGTTGCGTAAATCGTCGTCAGCATCTGGGCGTTCGTCGTATGTGGTCCGGCGGTTGCGGCGAGTAGGACGATTGCCGAAAGAATGCAGAAAGTTTTCATGAACCAAGTCTCCCAAATACGTTTGCAGTTCGTAAGGGCACTCTGGATCGGACGGGAGTCCAGTAGACAAATGTGAGAAGCAGCGGCGTGGCTACGGTTCGGAGTCGTAGTCTCGGTGGGAAACAGTGGCAAGACGGAACGGTGATGATGGGATGAGGAGGGGTATCTGAGCACTCACAGCATTTAGATGTAGCCACGGCGCTCTGTCGCCGTACGGGAGACGGCGCCCCGGCAGAGCGGGGCGGCTACAGCGCGGAGGCGGTTACAGAGCGGCAGCGCCCCGGCGGAGCGGGGCGGCTACAGGGGGCGTGTTACAAAGCGGAGGCGCCCCGACGGAGCGGGGCGGCTACAACGCTGGGCGGCTACAGAGCGGAATCCGGCGACCGACCTTGCGCCGGCGCGGTGAGGTGGTTCAGTTGATGTTGCAGGTTGTCTGGGGGCAACCACCTGGCAGTGCAACAAGGTTGCATTCACCCCAGTCCGATTGGATATTCTGATATTGATCACAAATCTTGGGGCCATTGATCCATTCGACATGGCCGTCGCTGTAGAGAACATTCCGGCCGTCGGTGCCGTGGATGTCGCCGTTGACAAGGTCAGGAGTAGTATTGTTATTTCCAGGGCCATTCCCGCCCCCCCCTCCTCCCGTGCCGGCGCACGAATCAGCGCTCCCGTAAAGAGTCTTGTCAGCCATCAACATATAGGCACGGTTGCCACTGGAACCGGGTTGGTTGGCTATCGCGTCCGACGGCATTGGGGGTACGCCGGTCCCGATCCTGCTGATGTAAAAGTAGCTGATATTGTAAGCATAAAGCTGTGTCCAAAGAGGAGGCTTGTCGTTGGCGTTCACGCCGGCCGGATATCCACTCACACTAATCGGTCTCTCCGTGTGCGGCGTCGGCCCGGTCATCGTTGAGGCGCCAGCGGAAACCTTGTTGTTGTCACTCGGACAAAAGAAGGTGTCCGGATTGCCGATGTATCCCAAGCGACAAAGTAATCGGCAATAGGCTTCAATATCGCCAACGCTCACCACGGATGCTCCATACCCAGCGGCGCCGCCGACCCATTTGTTGAACAAGGTTGGGCTGCCGCATCCTATTTCTGCGGTCGTATCGGGGCAAACGAACCACCCATTGAAGTCGTCGGCGTAGGAGATCATGGCGATGCCGATCTGGTGGAGGTTGCCCGCGCAGACGCCGCGGCGGGCTTTTTCGCGGGCCTTGTTCAACGCCGGCAACAGCATGGCGGCGAGGATGCCGATGATGGCGATGACGACAAGGAGTTCGATCAAAGTGAATGCGCGGGAGGAAACTCCAACGCGACGGAACCGGGAGAGCTGGAAGCTGGAGCTCATATACAAAGAGAATTAGCACGCCGGTAGGGCTGTGTCAAAGGGAAAACGCTTTAACAATTGAATTGACTCTGGCAGCCCTTGGTTTTACTATGATTGATATGTGTTGGAAGGTCGGGCGCTGCTGTTGTAGCGTCGGCTGTCCCAGCCGATAGTCCCGCGACCGGCTCGGATGCGGGAAACGACAGCGGCACGGGCGACCTGCAAAGGTTTGCAGTTGTTGATTGGTTCGAAGTGGGAGCAGCAGCCACAGGCAATTATGGGAACCGACAAAACGGTGCTTGGGGAGGGCGGCCCCTTGAGCGAAAGGCAAGTCGAATGAACGAGACCAGAAAACGGTATACGATCAAGGACATCGCCGAACAAAGCGGCGTCTCATTGTCCACGGTTTCGCTCGTCCTCAACGATAATCCGCGGATCAGCCAGACCACGCGGGCGCGCGTCCTGAAGACGATCGAGCGGCTGGGCTATCAACCCAACCGCATGGCGCGGGCGCTGGCGTGGCGGCACACGCGGACGCTGGCCGTTCTGGTGCCGCAACTGCGGCATGCGTTTGCCGACGTGTATTTTGGCGAGATCGTCAGCGGCATCTACGACCGCGCGAGCCGGCTCGGGTACAAGATCCTGCTGGAGGTCGCCCGCAATGAATTTGTCGACAACAAGGAGTATCGGCAACTGTACGACCAGAAATTTGTGGATGGCATCCTGTTCATCGGCGCCAACTCGCGGCATCGGTTCGTCTCGGAGTTGACGGACGGCACGCGACCGTTCCTGATGGTGAACAATTATTCCAAGGAATTCGACCTGAATTACGTGGTATCGAATTACCGCTACGGCGCGTGGCAGGCGGCCAAGCACCTGGTCCGCCTGGGACACAAGCGGATCGGGTTCATCGCCGGCGGCCTCGGCGAAATCCAGACCAGCCAGGACATCCTCGAGGCGTTCCAGGAAGTCATCGAGGACAGCGGGATCGGGTCCGACCCGAGCCTGATTGTGGACGGATGGTTGACGGAAGAGGGCGGGATGAAGGCGGCAGAGGAATTGATGCGGCGCAGCCCGGACGTGACGGCGATTTTCTCGTTGAACGACAAGATGGCGCTGGGCGCGATTAAGAAGCTCAACGAACTGGGCCTGCGGGTGCCGCAGGACGTCGCGGTGGTTGGGTTTGACGATATTCCCCAGGCCAGTTTTGCGATTCCGGGACTGACAACGGTCCATCAACCCCTGTATGAGATCGGCAAACTCGCCTGCGAGCGGATGGTGGAATTGATCCACGGCAAGGTCAGTCGCGTTCAGGAAGTCATCCCGATTTATCTCACTGTTCGGGAGTCCTGCGGCGCGCGGCTCAAGAACGCGGTTGCGGCTCCGGCCGTTTGATCGCGTGAGGGGGAATCGATCCATGCACATGAAGCGCTGGCTGGCGCTGGGGTGTGATTAAAAGTGGTCGTTGGAAGCCAACGGCACCCCTCACCTTTATCCTCTCCCCCAAGGGGAGAGGAAATGGCGGCCACAACGCACGCCTCGCCCCGCCGGGGGAGAGGCCGGCCCCGCGGTAGTTTGCGGGGACGGGTGAGGGGGAAATTGATAGTGCGGGCGCCACTCTTAGCCATACCCTTGGCGCTGTTGCTCGGAGGTGTGCTCCCCATTTCGGCCGGCGCGGCGGTCACCGCCACGCTCGTGAGCGACGGGGAGATCGAGCAGACGTTCCACTACACCAGTACGACCGCGAAAACGGTCAGCGTCGCCGGCGAGTTCAGCAATTGGAGCGAACTTCCCATGACGCGGGACGACTCCGGTACCTGGTCGAAGACACTCCACCTCAAGCCCGGATACTACGGCTACAAGCTGGTGGTCGACGGCGAATGGATCCTCGATCCCGCCACCCCGGCGCGCAAGATGGCCAATGGCCTCGAGGACTCCGGCGTGTCGGTCGGCGGGGTGCAGCCATCAGTGGCCACGCCCGCCAGTGTCAACAAGGTTCCCACGACGTTTTCGTTCTCGGATGCGCGGGCGACGAGCGTCGTGCTCGCCGGTGAGTTCAACAATTGGGCGGACAACGAGGATGGCAAGGTCACAGGCCACACGGAATGGTTGCTGAAGAGCGATGGCTCGGGGAACTGGACGTTGACCGTTCCGCTGGCGCCGGGCAAGTACCGGTTCAAGTACGTGATCGACGGCGGTGCGCGGTGGGAAAAGGACCGGCGGTTGCCGGCGACGACCGATGACAATTCGGTGATCGAGGTGAAGGCCGCGGCCCCCGAGGGTGCGGGTGCGACTGCGGGAGGAACCGGCGTGACGTTCCTGTATACGGACGCCAAGGCGACCACGGTCCATCTGGCGGGTGATTTCAATGGCTGGTTGGACAACGAGGACGGCAAAGTGACCGGTCACGGCGAATGGCTTTTGCAAAATGACGGCGCCGGTCACTGGAAGCTGACGACGCCCTTGACCCCGGGACGACACCGGTTCAAGTACGCCATTGACGGCGGCACGCGGTGGGAGACGGACCCGCGCCTGCCAGTGGCCACGGACGGGAACTCGGTGATCGAGGTGTCGACGGTCGCGTCGTCTTCCACGAAGGGCGGTTCGGCTGCGGCCAGTTCCGCGCCGACGTTCACGTATACGGACCCGGCGGCGAAGAGCGTGTACGTGGCGGGGGATTTCAATGAATGGAATGCCACGGCCAACCCGATGGAACGGGAGGCCTCGGGTGTGTGGATCGCGTCGATTCCGCTGAAGCCCGGCAAGTACCAATATAAGTACGTCGTGGATGGCAACTGGAAGCAGGACCCGCTGAATCCCGAGACGGCTGACGACACGTTCGGCGGGCGGAACTCGGTCAAGACCATCGGTCCGTAGCGGGATCGGTGGCCTGCGGGAAGAGGGGACTGGTCGCGCAGCATTTGATACACCATTATGTCAGCACCCGGAACGATCGATGTTTGCATGCGGCATGAGCCGCAATCGCGGCGGTTTGTCAACACGCTCGGGGATGGCCGCGTCATCCTGAAGTTGCAGAGCACGTGCGACGCCATCGACGACGCGCAGGTTGTGTGGCGCAGTGGTTCGGCCGAGCGCGAAGAGACACTGCAACGGCTTGGCTCGGTCAACGGAAACGAGTTTTTCAGCGTGACCATCGTCCCGAACGGTCCGGCCGAGTACATCTTCCACGTGCGCGCCTGCGGCCAGCCGCGATGGTTGACGCCGCAGGGGTTGGAGTTCGATTCCAGCAAGCCTCGCACATGGTTTCGCTACGATGCCGGCCAGCAAGCGCCGTTCGAGACGCCGGCGTGGGTCCGCGACGCGGTCTTCTATCAGATTTTTCCCGACCGTTTTTGTAACGGCGACACGTCCAACGATCCGCCCAACGCCGAGCCGTGGGGCGCGCCGCCCACGTACCGCAACTTCATGGGCGGCGATTTGCAGGGGATCTTCGACAAACTGGATTACGTCGGCGACCTGGGCATCTCGGCGCTGTACCTGACGCCGATCTTCAAAAGCTCTAGCAATCACAAGTACGACACGATCGACTATTTCACCATCGACGAACATTTTGGCGACCTGGCCCTGTTGCGGCGGCTCGTCGACGCGTGCCATGCGCGGGGCATTCGCGTGATCCTCGACGCGGTGTTCAATCATTGCTCGAACCTGCATCCGTACTTCCTCGACGTGAAACAGAAGGGCCGCGGCAGCCGCTACTGGAACTGGTTTTTTATCAAGAAGTGGCCGATTCCCGACCGGTTCGCGCGTCACAAGGACGCGTTGGAATGGTACGAGTGCTGGTGGGGATTCCATTCGTTGCCGAAGCTCAATTACACCAATCCGGAAGTCGAGGAGTACTTTCTCAAGGTCGCGCAATATTGGCTGCGCGAAGCCCACACGGATGGCTGGCGGCTCGACGTGCCGAACGAGGTGATTCAGACCTTCTGGCCGAAATTCCGCCGGGCGGTGCGGGACGTGAACCCCGAGGCGTACATTGTTGGCGAGATCTGGGACGATGCGACTCCGTGGCTGATGGGTGACCAGTTCGACGCGGTGATGAACTACCGGTTCCAGAAGGCGCTGCTGGGGTATTTCGCCGAGGAGACGCTGGACACGAAAGGATTGGACCAGACACTGCGCCAGCTCATGCTCGACTACCCCGAGCAGACCACGGCGGTTATGCTGAATCTGTTGGGCAGCCACGATACGGCGCGTCCGATGACGGTGGTGAAAGGGGACGTTCATTCCCTGAAACTCATGGCGGCGTTGCAATTCACGTTCGAGGGCGCCCCGTGCATTTACTACGGCGACGAAATCGGTCTGGAGGGCGGCAAGGACCCGGATTGCCGACGGTGTTACCCATGGCAGAAGCCCGAGCTTCAGAACCGCGAGTTGTTTGCCTACTACCAACGGCTGATCGCGATTCGGAAGGCGAACCCGGCGCTACGCACGGGAACGTTTCATCCATTTGTGGTGGACAACGACCGTGAATTGTATGCGTATGAGCGTCGCGCCGATGGCAATCGCTGCATTGTCGCGCTCAATCGCAGTGAGTCATCGCAGACCGTCAAATTGCCGGCGCGGGTTGCGGCAACCGAGCTTCTTTCCGGTCGGCGAGTGAAGGGCGACGAGGTCGTTGTTCCAGCGCGGCAAGCGGCAATCCTGCGGGTCGAGACGTAACCGGCGGTGGCGTTTCTCAGAACGGCGGGCAGTGCGTACAATCGGAGGCGTGGCGAACCATGCATCGACGGCGAACAACATTACTATTGGCGGTTTTCGTGTGGCAGGCGTGGTTCGAGAGCCCTCGCGCCTTCGGGGCCAGCGAGCCGCCGTCTCCCACGAGCTACCAGATTCTCGGTGACTGGTCGGCAAACGATCCGATGCAACCGGCCAGCTTCATGCAGGAAACCGCCCCTGGCGAATTCGAGAAGCTGCTCAACTCCTCGGGGCCAGCCGTGGTGCATCTGGCCGTCGTCCGGAATCACGACCTGGGCCAGATTGTTGCCAACCTGACGATTACCGTTACCCAGGAGAAACCGCAAGTCTGGCGGGCGCGCTACATTGAGAAGACCCGGCGGTTGACGTGCCAGCCGGCAGACCTGGTTCAATTCCGGTACCGACCCAGGGATGATCCCGCATTCCCCACCGACGTGGACGTTCATTCGGTCAATCTCGTGGGGACATTCAACGATTGGGACCGGAGGGAGATGCCGATGACCGATCTCGGCGACGGCACGTTCATCAAATACCTCAAGCTCGACGAGGGAATTCATCATTACAAGTTCGTCGTCAATGGAGATGTGTGGATGCAGGATCCGAACAGCGATCCGGCATTGCGCGAGGACAATGGTCAACACGGGTTCAACTCGGGCATATTTGTCGGCGAGCAGGGCAAGGACTTCGGTCCCGCGTCTCCCAAGGATGTCAATCTGGCCGCGGTCCGCCACGATCCGAACCAGGCGACGTATTTCAATGTCATTTCCAGCGACTCGGCGGAGGTAAAACTGCGGACCCTGCACGACAACGTGCAGCACGTGGTATTGCATTGGCGCGACCGGCGCGATCGCGACATCCCGATGGAGCGCGACGGGACCGAGTTTGGTTTCGATTATTGGGACGCGACCGTATCCACCGAATCGACGAACAAGACGGCGTATTATTATTTTACGCTCGGCAACACCGTAACGAACCGGACGTACGCGGCGAGCGACGGTCACTGGTTTACCGGCGATTTGACGGAACGGTTCCCGACGCCCGACTGGGCGCGCAACGTGGTGTGGTACCAGATTTTTATGGACCGGTTCCGCAATGGCACGACCCAGAACGATCCGCCCCATACGTTGCCGTGGCGTTGGGATTGGTACAAGCTGGCGGCGTGGGAAAGTCTGCGGCAGGACAATCCTCAGTTTTCGAATGACTGGTATGGGCGGCGGTTCGGCGGCGATTTTCAGGGTGTGTTGAGCGAGCTGCCCTATTTTCGCGAACTGGGTGTGACGGCGTTGTATTTCTGTCCCATTTTCGAGGCGGGATCGAACCATGGCTACGACACGATCGATTACCGCCATGTCTCGCAGTATTTCGGTTTCAAGGGCGACAACGAAGCGGTCATCCCACAGGAAACGCTCGATCCGAAGACGTGGCAGTGGACGGCGTCGGACAGGTTGTTTCTGCTCTTCATCAGGGAGGCGCACAAGCAAGGTCTGAAAGTCATCATCGACGGCGTGTTCAACCACATGGGACGCAACAGCTTCGCGTTGAAGGACGTGCTCGCCAACGGCCAGAAATCGCCCTACGCGGACTGGTTCGATATCACGAGTTGGGGGCCGCCCGTGAAGTACAATTCGTGGGACCGCGGCGGTGGGATGCCGAACTTCCACAAGGATTCCGAAAAGGGATACGCGTCTGATTCCGCGAAACAGTACATCTTTGACATCACGCGCCGCTGGATGGATCCGAATGGCAACGGCGATTCGTCGGACGGCGTCGACGGCTGGCGGCTCGACGTGGCGCAGGATGTTCCCGCCGCGTTCTGGATCGATTGGCGCAAGCTGGTGAAGGGCATTAATTCCAATGCGTACATCACCGGTGAGATTTGGGGGATCGCGACGAAATACTTGCAGGGCAACGAATGGGACGCGGTGATGAATTACCAGTTCGCCATGCGGTCGATTCACTATTTCATCGACCAGAAGCGCAAGACGACGGCGAGCGAGTTCGACCACCAGCTCCGGGGCTTGCTCGCGGCGTATCCGCTCCAGGTCGACTACGTCATGCAGAACCTATACGATTCCCATGACACGGACCGGTTGGTGAACATGGTTGTCAATCCCGACCGCGATTACAACCAGAGGGACCGTCTCCAAGATGGCGTGACCTACGACGGGTCCAAGCCGGGGCCGGCGGCCTACCAGATCCAGAAACTGATGGCGACATTCCAGATGACGTTTCTGGGCGCGCCGATGATCTGGTACGGGGACGAGGCGGGGATGTTCGGCGCGGGCGATCCCGTCGACCGCAAGCAGATGCTCTGGAAGGACTTGGAGCCGTACGACAACCCCCAGGACGCCGTCATGCCGGACTTGTGGGAGCATTACCGTCGCGTGATTGCCATCCGCAACACGTATCCCGCGCTGCGCACGGGCCGGTTTCACACGTGGGTGACGGACGATGCGAACGACGTGTACGGATTCACGCGCACGCGAGGCGACGAGGCCGTCGCGGTGGTCGTGAACAACAGCGACCGGGACCAGACCGTGACTCTCCCATCCCCATTTCCCAATGGCAGCAAAGTAGTGGACGTGATGACCGCGTCGCCCGTGGAATTCGTCATGGTCCCGATGGAGAGCCTGGGTTTCCCCAGTTTCGCGAAGGGCGCGATGGTGCGCGCGATTCGCCTTGGACCAAAGACCGAGCCGTCCTATCTCGTCCGCGACGGGAAAATCGACGTCGGCCTGTCGAAGAAGAGCGCGGCGATTTTGGTGCGGGAGTGAAGCGGGGCGGCACAGCCGGGGTTATTCACCGGGTCGTCAACGCGGCTTCGGTCTTGTTCCGTTGCCGTTTAGTCCCCGTGGTTGCGCCTCCTAGCCCTTCAAGGCAGTGAGATGTCGATACGGTAGAACTCCTGCGGCGGAATCGGGTTCGTGTCCGTGATCGTGACCTGACTGCCGTTCGTCAACAGACTCGTGTACGTTGTGAGCGGCAGCCAGACACCACCTGCCAAATCGGTGCTGAACTGCGGCGTGTAGGTGCGGCCCAGAGCAAGTGGGTTGAAGTTCAGGTTCATCGCCTGGTACTGGTTGCTCGCGTTCGCGACGTTGAGCACGAACACCGACGCCGGGTTGGTCGGGTCGAGCCCGGCCACATACTTGAACAGGTTGTTCTGGCCGGTGCCATCCGTGTCTGCGTAATCCGCGGAGCCATCGGTCGGCAGGCCGTATTGCTGGAGCCAAGCGTAGGAAAGGATTGAAGTCGGGGTTTGATATTCGTACGCCCCGATATCCACGGTGCCTCCGACGATGCGGGGGTTGCCGTCCAAGTCGGTGCTGCCGACGACATAAGCGTTGTTGCCGGAGTTGATGCAGGGGGAGTTGGATTGCAGGCGCACGTTGCCGCCAGCATAATCCACAAACAGCGGCGCGTTGGTGATGTTGCCTATGCCACTGGGCAGAGGCGTCGTGCAGCAGTAGTTGAGCGTGCTGGAAGCGTCATAGTTTCCCCCATAGGGACCGTTGTAATAGTCGATGCAGTTGTTGAGCGTGCAGTCATAGGCCCCGCCGCCATACACGGCTGAGTCGCCGGTCAGGGTGCAGTTGTTGAGCATGCAATAGGCAGCCCCGCCGCCAGAAGTGAAATCGGATTTAACGCCGAGAGACGCCGAATTGCCGGTCAATGTGCAGTTGTTGAGCGTACTCCCGTAGGCCCCGCCGCCGTAGCCTCCAAAGTATAAGATACTGATAGCCGAGTTGCCGGTCAGGGTGCAGTTGTTGAGCGTGCCGCCATAGGCCCCGCCGCCCACGTCGGACGAGTTACCGGTCAGCACGCAATTGGACACCACGGCGCTGGCGTCTTCGCAGTAAACCCCTCCAGAACCATTGGTCAATGTGAACCCCACCAGCACCGCGTTGTTGGTGAGGTAGACGCACGGTGCCGCGCCGCCGCCATCGATTACGGTGCCGCCCGGGCCGTTGACGCTTTGCACCAACAGCGGTGTGTTCACTGTGACGGGGGTGTACGTGCCGTTGGTCACCACAATCTCGTCACCCGAGCCTGCCGCATTTGCCGCATCCTGAATGTTCGTGGCGGCTGTCGCCCAGGTGGTGTAGGGCGGCGCAGGGGTGGCGCTGTTGACGTTCACGTAGAGCACGGTGGCGTGGGTGGTCGAAATGGTTGCCACTAGGGCCAGCGCGGTGGCCAGAAATGTGTTTGGTGTTTTCATGCGATTCCATTCATCTGACTGGCAGGAGGGGCGACGCCTTGTTGCGTCGTTACGGGCTGCTGACGGCGCACTCGTTGGGAGCCTGGGTCAGAGAAGAGGCAACAGGGGTCACGGAAGCGTTTGGTACCGGACACGCCCGCGATGACGGAAGCATGGTTCGAATCCATTCTCGCGCCGACTCGAACCCGAAACCGGGCAGACGAGCGTCCTAGCTACGTCTCCCTCACCGAGGGTGGAAATATCAAGTCAACGTAACGGCAAGCAGATTCGGCCCTCCAAGGCTGGCTCAAGATGGACAGGTTTTCGTAAACCCTGTTCGGGGACGTCACGGTTTCACGAGAGTAGCGGCGGTAACACCGACCTCAACATGCGTGCTCTGTCAGCCGGATACGTACGACCGACGCTCATAGAGCGCCGCTACAGAAGACCGACGACGAGGGGCGGCGCGGACGCCTCGATGAGGCGTCCCTACCAACGACGGGAAGCACGCCGACAGAGCGGCGTGGCTACAACGACGAGGGACGGGCCGCGCATGGCAGGAACGATAGTGTGGCTTGACAGGTGTATCGGTAGTCAGATAATATGGGTGGTAGAAACTGTTGTTTGACATAAAGGGACTGGGAAGACGCGGCGGGTTGGCTTGAGGGCAAACCTGTGGCGCGGGTGGGTTGTGTCCACAGAGTGGGAAAGTTGGGTGCGGGGGGATTACCAAACGAACCCAATTCTGTTCAAGCCGGCGTGGAAAACTCATTTTTGGAAAGCCAAAAACAAACCCAAATTTCGAGCCTAATGTCCCGCAATCTGAGCCTCCGCGGCGGAAGGTAGTGGTGTATCACATGGCGGCAGAAGAACCCCTCACCTCAATCCTCTCCCCCAAGGGGCGAGGAGATCGACTCTCCGCGAGTCAACGCGGATTTGTATGCCCCTCGGCCGTTTCGGTGCTCATAGGGCGCCGCTGCAGTCGGAAACGAACTTACGGCAGCAGGACGCGGACGCGATAGTATCGGGACGGGACGTTGGTCGCGCCGCCGACATCGGTCATATTGGTGACGGTGCCGAGGCCGGTGCCGCCACTGAGGATATCGGACTGACCGGGGACTTGCGTGAAGTCATTTGAGTAGCTTCCCGTGGCCGTACCCGCCGTGTACTCCAGCACGTTCGTGCGCGACGCGAATCCCGGTGACCAGGTGCTGTCACCGCTGGCGCCGAGATACGTCACAATGACGTTCGTGTTTGACTTCACGATGCTAATGACGCGCAGGTAGGTCGTTGAGATCGTGGGGTTGAAGCCAGCCATGTAAGCCTGCAGATAGGTGAAGCCGCTGGAGCCACCGTTGGCATAGGCGCTGGCAATGGCACTGAGCGGATTGATCCCGTATTGCAGCTTCCAAGAATCGGGAATACCGTCGCCGGCGTAGCTGTTGGTGCCATAGGTCACTACGATGTCGTTGGTGATGTCGGCGGACGTGAGGGGACCCTGGACATGCACGCGGCCGGTCGTCGTATCATACTGGGAAGGCGAGGGGACATAGTAGGTGCCGTTTGTGACCACCATCACCGGCGTGACGCCGGCGGGGATGCGCAGGTAGACGTCGTAGTTCAGCGCGCCGACGGTGTGCTTGTTGATGTCAGCGCGAACGTTCTGCGCGTTCTCTGTGATCGTGACATCGAACCGCTGGCCCTGGGAATCGAGGTTGTTGAACGTCATGGTGCTCCACGCGGAGGGCAGCTTCGGTGCGAAGTAAGCGGTATTGTTGCCGTTCGTGCCTTCGGGTTTGAAATCGAGGAACATCATGATTTGATCGATGAGCGTCGAATGCGATTCCCAAGTATTGGGCCAGGCAGTCTGGAGCCAGAAGCCGGGGTACAGCTGCAGGGCCGGTGTGGGCGCGATTTGCTCGGAAGCCAGGCCCATCGGGCCCAATTTGGCGACGAGCAGGTCGAGCATGTTCTTGTTCGTGTCCACCAGGCTGGTGCCGCCAACATAATCCTGCCAGCGAGCGAAGTACTCACCCAGCCAGGAGGAAGCCAGGAACCACGGGCTGTGGAGGTAGGCGCCGGGGGACGTGTTCCAATAATCGTCGGTATCGCCGTAGACGTTGTGGGCGTAACGATTGACCAAGCCGACGATGGAGGCATAATTGACCGAGTCGGTTTCGACCAGGTCATCTTCCCACGGTCCGCCGTTGGCGAGGCAATCGGCACAGGTACCGACCGCCTGACGGCCGTTGAGCCACTCGACGACGTTGGTCATGAGCGGGTTATTCGGCTCAAAGACCTCGAACGGCAGGGCCATGCCCAACTGGCTGATATCAGCGGGCTCGTAGCGGGAATTGATGCGATTGGTGAGCCCGCCGACGATGTAGCCGGTCTGGGTCGTCCACGTCGTTTCGTTGGACGTGTCGCCGACCATGGCGGCGAGATTGGCGGCATCGCGCAGGCCGCGGACGATGGAGGCGTTGGAATAGAGGAATTCGTCGGAGGAATCCTCCCAGACATTCTCAGTGTACATGAGGTTGTTGGTGAAGTCATAGTGGGCGCCGGAGGGATCATTGGTGCCGGTCCAATAAGACGCGTACGCAGTCTGGAGCGCCAGTGGGTAATAGTCCGCGACAAAACTGGCATCGCCCGTGATAAGATAATGATAGTAGAGACCCCACGGGACGATGGCCGTTTCGTCGATTTGGGCGCCGGTCCACACGTAATAGCCATCGGTCGTGTACTTTTGCCAGTAGAACGACAGCCCGCCGGGGTTGCTATCGGGAGGGCGGTACGCATCGTTCTGGAGCCAGTGGTAGAAGTGTGCGGCTTCATTAGTGTGCGCTGTCCGATCCAGAGTCACGGCGGCGTACACGCCGTCGCGAGGCCAAATAAACGGATAGGCGCCGTTGTGCATGCCGGCCATGATCGCGCCCGTCACATCATCGACGTGCAACGCCGTAACCAACAACGAGCGTTTGAACAGCGTATTATACGCGGCGCTCGGGAGATCCACGGTCACGCCGCCGTTCAGCCAGTTCGACCAATACGTCTCCGTGGCCGCCTGGGCGGTCGCCATGTTGTTGTTGTAGAACCAGGTGATCATGGGCCGGCCCCAGAAGTCGTACGTGCCGGTGGCGCCGGCAAAATCGTCCCAGGAACCAACGACCATGACGTCGACTTCGTTGGTAACGCCCGGGGCGAGTGTAATGCGCTTGCCGACCCAGCCCTCTTGATTGTCCGTGGCGGTGAGGTCACGCCAACTGCCATCGGCGGGCAGACCCGCACCCGTGGCGGTATTGGTCACCAGCTTCATCGTCGTGGCAAAGTAAATGGAGCTGTTCTTGATCCAGTCGAAGGCGAACGACGGGGAATACCCGACGCCATAGCCATTCGGGAGACATTGCTGGTTCGACGAAGGGACATCGACATAGTTGGTGCTGAACGTGACCATGGCGTTGTAGTTCGTGCCGCCAACGGTGGTCTCCCAGTACATGATATTGTTGGTGTTGTCGCCGTTCACGTTGAAGTTGGCGTCGTAGTAGAAATCGATCGTGTTGGTGGTGGCTTGATTGTTGGTCAACAGGAAGCGCTTGATGTAGACGCCGTAGTTGGTGCGGGTGTTGTCCGTCACGATGGGCAGGGCGTTGGTCGAGGGGCAGAAGTCGTATTGCACGACCTGGATGTTATTACCGGCGGCGACCAATTGGTTGGAAGTCAGCACCACGTTGACGCTGTCACTGTCCCATTGTTGGGTGACGTTGGCGTAGTCGGTGCCATTCGTGTTTTGGAGCCAGTAGATATTGTTTGTGCCGGCTGCGCCGACGGCGATGCCGCCCATGCCGGCGATCATATTCATCTGGCCGTTGGCTTCCTCGTTCAGGTTGGTGCAGGGGACGTAAGGATTGCTGTTGTTATTTTCGTTCGGCCACGATTCGGGGCCGCGGTAGCCTTCGTTGGAAGTATCGACGCCGTGGCGGTCACCCACGCTCGGAAAATAGATGTCGTAGAGTGCGCCATTTTGATCAAGCATCGCGTTCATGTAGCCGTTGCCGACAATCGCTTCTTCCTTCCAGTGATGGATGTTGGTTGCCGGATCGCTCGGGTAGCCGAAGCCCGGCCACGGCATGGCGTAGGTCGTGTACGTGTAGTTGCTGCCGCCGTTGGCGTCCAAATTCAACGTCAGGGCGTCCGCGTTGCTGCCGGTCAGCCCGCCGGCGGGCGTGACGGTCGAACTCAGAATGTAATAGATCACCGTGGTGTCGTCGGTGCCCGTGGGCGGGATGGCGGCGGTGTAACTGGTGCCCGATCCGGAAGCCTGTGCGAAAGACGACGTGGCGAAACCATTGGTGGTCCAGCGCACAAAGATGTTTTCTTCGGGCGACTTTGCCGCGCCCAAGGTGATAGTCACAGTCACAGTATCGTTCGTTCGCGGCACTGCAGGAGATTGGCCGGCGCGCATGACCGATACGGGGCGCGCGGATGTCTTCATCACGGCGAGTGTGGCGGCGGCGTTTGTGGGAGGATTGATCGTGCGGAACGAGTAGTAAAGGCCATTGGTTACTGTAATCTGAGCGTTGTTGGCGCTGTCGGAGGCCAAGGAAGTGGTTCCGTCGATGGCCACGGATGCGCCGCCCCAATTGTAGGTAAACGAGCCATTGGCCGCAAGCTTGAACTGGTAGGTGCCATTGGTCACGTTTCCACCCGACGCGGCAACGTACATGACATTGGTGTACCAATAGCCGCCAGCCGGAGTGCCCGGTGGGGGAACGGTATTCATGCGAAATGGCATCGTGGTATCGTCAGCGTTGTAACCGTCCCAATTGCCCGGGATATTCATGGTGCTCCAAGCCTGGGCGCTGGACAGAGACGGGGCGGCGACAACAAGGGCGAAGAAAACGACCCACAGGCACCATCGGTTCGTTGCTAAAACGGTTGAACAACAGAAACGGATATTTCGTGCTGTGACTCTCATAACAATCAATCTCCCTCTTATCCCGGATGAATCAACCCATTCCGGCGTATTCTTCGTCGGTAATAATGTGGCGGCCCATCAACACATAGTCATGGGAAACGGCCTGCATGTCCTTGACGTAATCGGTGATCACCAACAAATCGCTGAAACCGACTTCGGCAAATACACGCCGTGCGGCCAGCTGTTCTCCCATGAATTCTGCTTCCAGCTTTTCGAGACCGGCGTCGCGGGCAATATCAATCAATTCCCGCACCAATGCCCGGGCCAATCCGCGCCCACGGTAATTGGGGTGAACCACAATGCTGATCCGCCCGATGTGACGCTTCCAACCCGCCAAGTGCTGGTGCAGCGAGGCATCGGCCACAATGCGGCCATCGGCAATGGCGACGATGGGGAGAATTTTCCCGTAATCGATGTGTTGACACCAGTCGTGGATGACCTCGGGGTCGGTGACGCGATGCTTGAACAGAAGTCGTTCGGTCTCGGGAACGGCGGAAAAGAACTCATGAAACGACTTTTCGTCGGAAGCCTCTAGCGGGCGCAACGTGGCTTCCAGCCCGCCCTTGATCGCCACGGTTTTCGGATAACGCTCGAGAATGTCGTCCATCTGGATGTGCTCGCTTCCCAAGGCACTTAACATAGCAAAACCTCGCGCAAACATCAAGGCTTAGAATTGAAGTAATTGCAGGCGGTTGTTATTGACCCAGATTTTGGACGCGGTAGAACCGCGTCGACACCGCGCTTGCCGTCGTATCGGTATAGGTCATCGAGACCTGGTTGACGGCAGCTGTGGACGGGCTGCCGATATCCTGCCAGGGGCCGCTGGCGTTGGCGCTGTCCAACACTTGGTAGACGTAGCCAGGAACCGAAGTCCAGTTGACCACAAACCCGCCCAAGGGTGTGGGTTGGGTGGCGTTGATCATGAAGATGGATGCCGGATTCGTGGGATTCAGCCCCGCCAGATACTTAAACAGGTTGTCTTGGCCGGTGCCATCGGCGTCGCAGGTCGCACACGACAGGCCATTGGTCGTCGTGCCGTTGACGTTGTTCGTTGGCTGGTTGGGGAAGTACTGGGCGCGCCATGAATCGGGGATCCCATCGCCCACGGAGTCGAGGGGCTGACCCGTGCCGACCGTGGTGTTAAGCGTGGTGAAATGGCCGGCCACGTCCGTCAGGTTCATGTTGGTGGACGACGTAAGTCTCAGCAGCCGCGCCTGAATCTGCGCCATGCCGTTGGTGGGGATGTTCGTGTAATTGAATCGCCATTCCAACGGGTAGGTGGTGTTCAGCCCCACCGTGGACGGCCAGACAGCGGTCGCTTGGGCCCATTGGCCGGCGCCGTTCCCGTCGGTGATCTGATACCAGACCGCGCTGGTCGTGCGATCGGCGCGGACGACCACGTTGTAATTCGAACTGGTGATTGTCGTGCCGTAGGCCGGAAACAGGATCTGGCCCTGGGGTGTCCTCGTGTCGTAGTAGAACGTCTGGGTGTTGAGGTTGTAGATCGAGGCCTCGCCACTGCGTTGGAGGAACGTTTTGGTGCGCAGGACGTGGAACCCTTCGTCCAGGCCGTTTTGCCACACCCCATAATCGTTGTGTGGATAGAAACCGATGGTTGCCGCGTTGAAATTCGTGATCTGATAGATCGTCTCCTGCCGCTGCTTGATCGCGACGTCGGCGGTGGCGAACGGGAACCAGGGGTTCGCGTTGGTCTGGCATACGCCGATCTTGTAACGCAACACCGTGCCCGCCGGCATCGCCGGCAGCGTGGCTGTCCACCACACGGGCGTGCCCGTGCCATCGAAAGTCCCGTTGCTGTTAAACGCCATCGGCGCGACCTGGGTCGTGCCTTTGCCGACGCCCGCGCTGCCGTCGGGCCATGTCACGCCGTTGGTCGTATAATACACGCAGGCGAACTGTGGTTGGTTCGTGTAACCAATCTTTACCCAGACCGTGATCGGCTGGCCTGCGGCGTTCTGCGGCGCGGGATTAAACTGGAGCGTTGGGTTGTTGGCAAACTGATTGTTCGAGGTGGGATTGTGCCACGCCCAGTCAACGGTGCCGATGCTGCTGTTGGTGCCGCTGCCGTCGTTGACTCCGAATCCGTTGGTACTACCGATGGTGGCATAATACGTCTCGCAGCCGGGCGAGCCAATGATGTTGCGCGACACGTCCTCAGCGGC
>Ga0326727_10012956_pt1 | contig 18772 bp, 13 predicted proteins | sample MB2enrmetagenome_FD_207643 | JGI IMG/M metagenome (GOLD analysis project Ga0326727, IMG submission 207643) | Lab enriched peat soil microbial communities from McLean, Ithaca, NY, United States - MB29MY | ecosystem: Environmental > Terrestrial > Soil > Wetlands > Peat | place: USA: New York...
TCGCTGGCCGGGCTGAAACTCCACGAGCCGCTCACCGTTGCGCCACCGATGCCTGTCGCCAGGCCGGTGCAGGAATGCGGGCTGCCATCGTAAGGAACCGCGCAGATCAGCGCTAAAGCGGGCGTGGTCTTTGTGATCAGGAGTGAGGCGGAACCGCTGGCGCCGGTGTAGTCCATCGTATCCGCGGGAGTGAAAGTGGCGTTCACGGTATATGTTCCCGCCGCGGTGGGAACGGTGGTTCCGCCAGGCACATAACTGTACGTGCATGAGCCCGGCACCGAAGTTCCGCCCGAGCTGGCCGAACAGGAAGCGGCGTGTGCGTTGCCATTGTACGGGAAGGTTCCGCCGCTGACTGTCAATTGCACCGGAAGAACGTTGTGAGAAATGGTATATGCGCCCAGGCTGCTGGTGTAACTGCGGAGCTGCCCGTCGAGATCGGTTACCGACATCGGCTGCGACAGGGGGATATACGCAAGCGGGCTGTCAAGCTGTAGATGGAAGTCCGGAACGCCGACCAGAAATGGCTGGAGGCTATAGCTGTCATCCAATCCAATGGGGCAGCTATTGTTGTTGCTGTCATAACAGTCGTTGTGCGATCCGTTCACGATTCCATTTTGATCGTAGTTCAGGATATAAGGCTGGGCCGGAGTTTGCATTTGCACTAGAATATTATTGGTCAGCGTCAACTGCACATTGTCATCGTGAAAGTCGATGCCATGCGCGATGCTCCCCATGGAAGTTGGGTACTGCGGATGCGCATTGGTGCCGCAGTTGACCATGGTATTGTTAAATACCGATATCTGGTCGGCTTGAGCGCCATACGAAGACCCTGCGGATTCCCCTGCTCCCGACAAGTAAAGGCAGGCGTAATTCGCGCCACCACCCGGCAGATCGCCGATGACGTCGCTTACGCCACGCCCGTCGTTGTACAGGATGTTGTTGTAAATCGCCACCGGCCCGTTCGTCGGGTCGACGTCCGCGAGGTTGATTCCATCGCAAACCGTATCGTGGATATAGTTGTCGTGAATCAAAATATCATGATTGTTCGGGCTTCCGTCATGATAGAGTTGCAGGCCGCGGCAGGCGTTCCCTTTGCTGCCGTCGATCTCATTCCAGCCGAAATCCAGATAGTAGACATAGGCGCCAAAGTAGACGTTGTGCTCAGTCTTGGCGGGCGCATAAAGGCGGAACTGCCACGGCGTTCCCGCGGGCAGGTCCGGCTGGAAGGGGCTATCCAGCGTGCAGGACCAAGTTCCGTTCGACGAATTAAGGGTGCAACAGTTCGGAAATCCCATGCCGTCGCTGGTCCCCGATTCCGTGCAACTCCCGCCCGCGGCAGAAACCGGCCTGCGCAGTTGCGAACCGGCCTGGATCACATCGGGCGCGCTCCAGCCCGTGGGTGTCCCGCTGATGGTCATCTGGGTTCCGGAAGAAGCAATGGTTATCGATCCTCCATTGTTCCAGGTGCACGGATGGGGACTCGGAGTGCTGGCATAATTGAGATAGTCAGCGGAGGAATCAAGGTCGCTGCATCCGATGTCGTGAAAGCGATTACCGTATAGCTGCGCATGGTCGAATGCCTTTGAACTTGAGCCGCCAGCGACAAACCCGGCTGCTAAGTCCACACAGGCGGCTCCAGTGCACATGACGTCGTTATCGATGATGCGGATATGCGTCAGTCCCGTCAGGTCGAATGCGCTCATGTAGCCGTTAAGAGTCATGCCCGCCAGGGTCCAGTAGCTTCCCGCGCCCGCCGGAAAATTCCGTACCGCAAACGAAACTGCTGGTGCAGTGTCACCGTTGAGTTCAACCGCCGCTCCCGGATAGGCGGCAATGGCGATAGGGTATCCCGCGGTTCCCGAAGTATTCAGCCACAGGATGCCGTAGGAATCGATGGTGCTCAACGTCATGGTCTCGAGGTAGCAAATGTCGCCGGGTTGCAACGCCTTCCTGCACTTGGCCGTCGTTTGCCACGGGGAACTGCTGGTGCCGGGATTGTTATCACTGCCGGCCGTTGCCACAAAATGGATCGCGCCCGGCCGAATCGTAAATGGTACGGTGTTGCTGGAGCCCTGAGGAGTCGTCAGCTTTATGGTTTGGGCTCCGGTTGGCGTCAGATGGCTGATCTGGCCGCATGCCTTGGCGTAGTATCCGGGCAGATACTGCGGGGCGGTTTCCTGAGCGACCGGGTCGGTCCAGACTTTGAAATTCACCAGGTTATAACCGCCTACGGAAAGCGAGGCGCCGCCAGGTGGATTGATGCCATCGAGATAGCCGAAGTGCTCGCCATACACACATAAGAATGCACCGTCGGTTCCACCTTCACCGCCAGTAGCGGGTCCAGAATCGATGTCGCTATAGAAGAGCACCGGCGCCGGCGTCTGGCTTTGCGCAAGCACGGGCAGTGCCAAAAGCCGCAGCAGTAAAAGAATATAGAACGCTGCTAGAGGAATTTGCGACCGACATAGGAAAGCGCCAAGAGTCTTGAATGCAAGCATCTTCAGTCTCCAGTCATGGCGCGAGAAAAGCAGCATTCCTCGCAACATGAGAGCCCGATTCATTTGTTGAATGGCCGGATTCCCCGAAGGGAAGACGACCTACTCTTCCCATCGGCAGAAGCGAAGGGCACGCGAGCTAGGGGGGGCTTCCGAACGTGACTGTGGTAACGGGGCAGGGCGCGAGACGCGTGGTGGGTTCGGTTTCGCCACTCGCGCAACTATAAGAAATGACACAACCTGTTGGGTTGCGAGCAGGGGAAGGGCCGTGCTAACAAGGATTGGGGAAAGCTGGACGGTATGAGCGGAAAAGACCTGCCTGCCGCTTCATTTCCGGACGCCCCACTGCGCATCCAGAAAATCAAGATAGTGCTGCCAGTCAATAGCCGTGACATCGTGCTTCCCCGTGCGCACGTGGTATGCAATGGTGTGCATGATCGGGTGGTCGACCGCCGGCATTTGATCGGTTCCGAGTCCCTGTTTCCCCAGAAGCTGGTACACGCGACCGGCATCTGCGGCCGAGAGGAACTCGCCGCGCGGGTCGGACCAACGATCGTCCTCCGCACTGGCTACGTAAAGCGGCCGAGGGGCGATAAGCGAGAGGAGCAGGTTCCCATCCACCGGGATCTCGCTGTCGCGTCCCACCCATTGCCGGAAGTTGCGGCAGAACCAATATCCATAAGGATCAACAAGATGGCCAATATTCTCGCCTAAATTGCGCCGATACAAGGACTGTCCGCCCTTGCCGGACTCGGTGGACAGCAAGGCGGTGAAGCGCGTGTCCTGCGCGGCCGCCCAATCCGCCGTTTTTCCTAAACGCGAGTGTCCGGTTACGGCAACTTTATGCCCGTCAATGTGCTTGTCTGTGAGCAGATAGTCAAGCGCCTGGCTCAAACCCCACGCCCATGCTCCCACCGCCCCCCACTCGTCGGGACCCGGTTCCGTCTGCCCCTGACGGAAAAAGAGTGGCCGGACACCGTACTTCATCCCCTCCGCGAAATCCGGCTCGATGTCACCGTAATACGCAGTTGCCAGTCCGTAGCCTCGCCGCACGACTTCCTCCACCTGCCATTCCTGACTCTGCCGGCCGCGCGAGTTTTCGGCCGGCATTCCGAGCGTGTGTTTCACCGGCGTTTTCGGATCGTAGGGAGCACCCAGCGCGGGATCCCGAAGCCAGATTTCATGGAGGATGATGCCGGGGTCGGCACTGACGGTCTGGTTGCCTTGGAAGTTCAGCCCGAGAATCAATGGGACCGGTTTTGTCGCCGTGGCCGGCAGATAAACCAGCAGGTGCATTTTGGGCCCCGCCTCGCCATTCCCGGTGAAATAGATCGTCACCTGGCGTCGGATGGTGGTCCCGTTCAGCGCGAGGGTGCCGGCCTCCTCCACCTTGTATCGCAACGGCACCTGAGCGTGAGCCGGCGTGTGTCCATACACGTTTTGTTCGAACAGCTGCAGAATCTCCGGGCGCCTCTGCTTGTACCACATTGTCCGATTGCGGACCGGTTTGCCGTTGGCGAGCGTCAGCGGGTCCGGCAACGTGTAAGGGTGTACGTCCTTCTCCTCATAGTTGTAGCCGGGATGAAGCTGCGCCTGCGCCGCCGGAAAGGCCCCGGCAAGCAAGATCCACAGCAGAGATACCCAAGTACCTGCGCGAATTCGTCGCGCGAAACCAATTTCCAATTTCAAATTTGGTAATTTGTAATTTGATACCAGAGATCTCCGCACAGGCTGCCTTTCACTTTCAAATTTCAGGATTTCAGATTACCAAATCACTCCGGCTGTCCCCGAAGGTCCGCTGAATCCTTAAACGCAACCTTGCTGCCGTCGGTGGCGTGGACGTGAACGTTGTGGAATGTCCAGTGCCTGGCGTTCTCGATGGTGCCGGCAGAGTCCGCAGAGATGTCCACATCGGTAATGCGGAAGTATTCCAGTGGCGCTTCGGGATAACCGGAAACCGAGAAGGCCTTGGTCGCGCCGGTAGCGTGGATGCGGGCAATCCGCACATCGCGGAAGTGAGGCAGGCCTTTTTCCGCGGGGACCGGCGCCGTCATCGTCCGCCAGAAATCGGGAATATGGTCCAGACCGGGCGGCAGGTTCTTCTCGATGCCGTCAGGCAGGCGGGGATAGCTGTAATTCGGGTTCCAGTTGAGAGTGATGAAGATCGGTACCCGCACGCCTTCCATGTTCAAGTCGTGAATGCGGATCTGACGCGCCCAGCCCCCACGGGTGCGCGCCGATTTGATATAGACGCCGAAGGAAACTCCCGCCAGAACATGCAGGCCATAGATCTTGATATCCCGGAAGCCCCCGGAGGTTTCGCTGCCAAAGGTGACCCCGGCCGCTGCGGCGCGAATGGTCGAATTGCGGATCACGACGTGTTCGGTGGGACGATTCACGCGCAGTCCGTCGGCGTCACGGCCGGCCTTCAGGCAGAGGGCATCGTCGTTGGCTTCGATGTCGGCATTTTCGACCAGGACGCGAGAGGAGGAGTCCACGTCAATGCCATCGGTACTCGAACCTTTGCCGTCCTTACTGTCGTTATTGCGAATGGTCACGCCCGACACGGTCACATGTTCGGAGTAGCAGATGTGGATGGTCCAAAAAGGCGATCGCCGCAAGGTAAGGCCTTCGATACGGACCTTGGACGATTTGAAAATCTGGATCACCCGCGGGCGGGTCGCGGCGTAATCGGCGGCCCAGCGCAATCCGCGACTCTCGTAGGGTGGCTTGGTATTGCGAAACTTTTCCCACCAGATCCTGCCATCGCCGTCGACGGCGCCTTTGCCTTCGATCGTGACATCGGTTTGCTCATAAACGTTCAGCAGAGCGGCAGGCCAGCTCATCTCGATTCCCGCCACCCGCGTAGGCCGGAAAGGATAGCCGTTCAGGTCGTTAACTCCGATCAGCGTCACCCCCTGGTCGAGGTGCAGGTGGGTGTGCGATTTCAGGAAAATGGCGCCGGTCAGGTAAGTGCCGGGGTGGAACGTAATCGTGCCGCCTCCGGCTGTGGCTGCGGCATCAATCGCCTTCTGAATGGCGGCGGTATCGATGGTGTTGCCGTCCCCCCGAGCCCCGTAGTCAGTGGCCTGGAAGACGGACGAACGCGCTGCCGCCGCCGGTACGCAAGCCAGCAGCAGCAGGGCAAGAAGCAGGCGGTACGCGATCAGACGCGACAGGAGGTACCTCCCGAGTGGCGGTGGAAATCCAGAAGGGAAATGATAATCCCCCTCTTCGATATTAACGGAAAGAAACATACTTTCGGCCAAGAGCGCTCGCCATCCCGGCCGGCGGCCAATAACCAGCGGGCGACGACGCCCGGGTGCTCAGTTCTTCTTTACGGCCCTGCCCGGAACATTGGCCAGCGCGCAGTGATTTGCCACAGCGTTCTTGGCTTCCGGAAACTGAGCGCTGACCTTTTCCCACCACAGCAACAATGGATCCGTGAATTGTGTGGGTATGCGCCCAACGGGATTGGGGAAACCAATCAATTTGCGCTGGCCACCACGACGCAGAACGGCCAAAAGCAAGCGGTCGTTGGCAGAAGCGCGTTCCGCGGGATCGATCAGTCTCTGTGGCGAAGGGATATCCTTGAGCGCCTGGGGACTTAAGAGGACTTGCAACGTCTTGAGATCGGCGGGAATAAGTGTTCCCTCGAAAACCTTTGCCACATTCTGCCCGTGAAATTGAAGATGCTGTTCTCCGTGGACGCGGCCGTCTCCCCCGACCAACAGGCAGCTGGACGCGTTTTCAGACCCGCCACCTCCCCAGAAATCGGAGCCATACCAGGACAGGCTGCGTTGCCGGGAGATTCGGAACTGGGAAAAGGTAATATCACCCGCTGGCGCAGTATTGGCGCCGGATGCGACATCTTTGGATGCCTGGGCGGTCGTGCCGGCGGTTGCCGCGGAGGACGAAAGAAGATCATTCAGATCTTCGGCGGGCGGGCGGCAGCTGTCGGCATCGCTGTCGCCCAGAGGAGTTGCCGGCTGCTTGCTGGCTTCGTCCCACCATTTCACCAATGCCCCGACAGTATCCTTGTAGGGCTGACGGGACAATCGATCGGGAAAGAAAAACTCTTGCGGACCATCGGGCCGCCAGATATTCATGGCGATGGCCGGGTCACTGCGAAGGGTCATTTGTTCGGGCTGCCAGACGTGCACAATGGAGCGAAACTGCCCAGTGCTGGTGATCTGGGTTAATGCAGTTAACTCTGCGGGCGAGAGCGTGCCTTTAAATACCTTGGAGCGGGTGCCATTTGCACCCTGGCTGATTTCTTCCCGGTGAAAGCTGCCGTCCCCGTGGATTACCATGCATTTCTGCGTGCGGACTCCGGAAAAACCAGACTGCTCAGATTGCCACAGACGCAAATAGAAAAACGGAATTGCGGAGGGCGACACAGTACCCGATCCCGCGATGTTCTGGGCGTCTTGATGTTGGGCGCCTGGCGCCGGAGCGACGGGGCTGGCGACAGGAGCGGCTACTTTGGGCTGCGCTGGATTCTTCCGCCCTACTTGGCAACCGGTTATCGCGTTCGTTGCCGGCGTTTCCTCCCGGTCGATCTTCTTCCACCAGCCCAGCAAGGGTTCAAGGGTATCGTCGTACTTCTTCCGGATTTCTTCGTCTGGAAAATTGAGGCTCTGCTTTCCGTTCTTTCGCCATATATCCACCGAAAGTTTCCGCGCCGAGGGCCGCAGTTCCTGGCCCAGGGCATCAAAGTGGACCGAGCGAAACTCGTCACTGCCTACGATGGCGGCAAGTTGTGCCAGATCTTCAGACGAGAGTGTGCCTTGAAACGCCTTCGTGTGCGTGCCTTCCGGGGCTTGTTCGACCTTCTCCCGGTGAAAACGGCCATCCTCCAGGACCACAATGCATTCTTCAACCGACGACCTGGACACCCGGTAATACTGGCCTTGCCAAAGACGCAGGTGTTCAAATCCGGGATCTGCCGGCTGGGCATTCCCGCGTGCCGGTCCGGCTGCGCTGGCTGCCGAAGTTGCCGGTTGGGCATCCTGTGCAGATGCCGCCATGGCTAATACGGCCAAGAAGACAAGAATGAGCACGACTCTTCGGGAATTCATGCCTGCGCTTATATCACTGTGGCACCTGTGGAACAAGTTACTACCTGGTTATCAACAGCTTGATGGCCTTTCTTTACAAAATTTTGCAAAGGCTTGACGCATCTTTTACCTGGCCCGGTGCAAGCTGGGTTTAGAAATAAGGACAGCGGAAATATTCGGCCCATGGATGTGACGAAGATCAAAACGAATGGGAAGAGGATGCTTGCGGGCAAGCTGCCCGAAGCCACGTCTCGGTTTTCCCGGAATTGCGGGCCGACGCTGTCGCGTGTCCCCTCCCTGACGTACCTCACGAACTTTGTTGTGGTGCGAGGTTGGCTTTTTGCCTTGGCGATGATCACAGCTGATGGCGTTAGACTCCTGACGCAACGGTTTGGTAGATTTTGGACCGGCGCGGCTGCTGGATGAGGCCTTCGAAATGTTGCTTATGACCTCGGATTTTCTTTACTCAACCATCGTGGGAATGATGGCGTTCTTCTTCGGGCTGTGGACGCTGGTGCTAGGGGTAGGATTTATCCTTAGCCTGCGAGAAGAGGTTGTTCCTGCGGAAGATTCACTAAGCAGGCTGTCTTTGAGCAAGGAGTAGCCGGGGCGGGTGGTCAAGTGCCATACTTGCCGGCGGTGTTTAGGGTTGGCAGCGTAAAGCGTTTATGGAAAGGAAGTATTGGAAGGATGAAACGAGCGTATCTGTATCTCGCACTGGTAGCGGTATTGGGGTTTGCGGGTAACGTGGTTGGCCAGGACTCGACCGGCCAGGGCCAAGGCCCGGGCCAGGGCCATGGGCAGTGGGGCCGGCCGGGCGGCCGCTGGATGGACCCAGATGCTCAGCTCGATCATCTGTCGAAGGATTTGAAGCTTACGGATGATCAGAAAGCGAAGATCAAGCCCATTCTCGAAGATCAGGCCAAGAAACTTCAGGCGCTGCATCAGAATTCTTCGCTGGCCCCCGAAGACATGCACGCGAAGTTTCATGAGATTCGGCAGAACACCGTGAAGCAGATTCGGCCCCTTCTGAATGCGGATCAGCAAAAGAAATACGATGACGCGGTTAAGAACGAGGAAAGACGAGGTCCGGGAGATCGGCACTCCCGGCAGTTACCGCCACCAGGCGATCAACCGCCGCCGGCTCCTCCCCAATAATCCGAAGCGGATTGGCCGGCACCTGATCCTTTGCCATTGGCAGCGAAGGGCACAGATTGACTTTCTGTGATTACCCCTCAACCCGCGTCTCCCCCCGAGACGCGGGTTTTGCTTGGTTCCGCAACGGGCGAGCGAATCGCTGGTTGTCGCACCGCGAGCCCGTCCGATGATAAGATCACGCCCAGAACAGTCTCTGAACGCCGGGAGAACAAGGAGAAGAAAATGACGCGACGATGGGTGACTCGATCTGTGGGGTGTCTGTTGGTGCTGCTCGTGGGGATGCCGCTGCTGGCGCAGATGCCGCCGCAGTTCTCCGCGGACATGCAGTTTACCGTGCCGAATAGCAAGATCGCGAGTACCGCGAAATTGTTTTTCGGAGGCGAAAAGGTCCGTGTCGAGACGAATGCGATGGGGCGCCCGATGATCATGATTAGCGATAATGCCGGCAAGAACGCTTACATGCTCATGCCCGAGCAGCACATGTACATGGACTTGAGCAATATGGGCAACCAGATGGCGGGCCATCACAATAATAGGCCGGACTGGCATGCCTACGATGCCGCCAATCCGTGCGCAGGCATGGCGGACACGACTTGTCAGAAGGCCGGAACGGAGGAAGTGAACGGGCGCTTGTGCAACAAATGGCAGTTTACCGGCAAAGGCAAAACCACTCCCGATCGTACTGTCTGGATCGACCAGAAGTCCGGCATCCCCATCAAGGGATTGGCGGGCAATGGCAGCGCCTGGGAGCTCTCCAATATTAAGGAAGGGACGCAGAGCGCCAAACTGTTTGAGATTCCCGATGATTATCAGAAATTTGACATGGACAACATGATGAGGGGCATGCGGCCACCGCAATAGAGGTGTTTCCCGACCGTGCAGGGCGCGGAAGTTGTATCTTTAGGTTCATTATTGGCTTTTACAAGAATTTGAGGTCTAAGCTAGACTGGATTCGCGTTTGAGGAAAGCCGTCGTGAGCCAGTCCGGGCCGTGTCCGTCTGTGTCCTCCCGGTTCCTTCCAGCGCAAATTCAGAAACAAGGACTATCGCACCAGTATGGAACAAGGTACCGTGAAATGGTTTAATGACGCCAAGGGGTACGGGTTCATCACCCGGCAAAGCGGGGAAGATGTTTTCGTGCATTTCTCGGCGATCCAGAGCAAGGGGTTCCGCAGTCTGCAGGAAGGCCAAGCGGTTCAGTTCGAGGTGACCAAAGGCCCCAAGGGTTGGCAGGCGGAGAACGTCACACCGCTCTAATCTGGCTCATGACTCGATCCACAAGAAAAGGGCGGCCTCCAGCCGCCCTTTTCTTGTGGAATAACTGAGGCCTTGAAGCCTCTATCTCTTAAAGGTTCCCATCAATTCCGCCTGGCCGAGGATATGTCCTTTCATGGCGACTTCGACCTCTTTTCTGGACGCTCCCGCCTTGAGGTTCAACTTCGTGTCCAGCGCATATAACTTGAAGAAGTACCGGTGTGGCCTGCCGGGTGGCGGGCAAGGACCGCCGTAACCGGTGCGGCCGAAATCATTGCGTCCCTGGAGCGCTTCCGCCAATACTTGTTCGGTTTTCGGCAGGTTTTCAGGGAGTTGTTTTTCCTGCGAACTGAGGTTGTAAAGAATCCAGTGGGTAAACGTTCCGCTGGGTGCGTCCGGATCGTCCATAATCAGCACCAGCGCCCGGGTGCTGGCGGGCGCATGATTCCAACTTAACTCCGGAGATAAGTCCGCGCCGGAACAGGTGTACTTGGCGGGGATTACCCCGGCGGAAGGGAACGCATTGGTTTGTAAAGCGAAAGTCATGGTAAACCCTCCTGAGCCTCCGACTGCCAAGCCGGACGCGTGGCCTTTGCGAGCGGTGGTGAGCACGACAGTGGCTGAAATCAGCATGAGAAGGAAGGGAAGACGAGCCGCAAGTAATCTTGCCATTTTGCCACCTCGCCGAGCACCGAAACCCTATTCTATGCCTGCCGGAATCTGGTTGAAACCTTGAGGCTCCCCCGGGACGGCGGGATTTTCTTTGCCAGGGAGCGTATGATGTAGATCACAGGGGGATGTGCGTGCTCTCACCATACGGGCTGGACATTATTGAGAGTTGTTTCACCTGTAAGATGCGGGCGGAGAAAGTTTTTTGCGACCTTTCCGCGGCGGCTCTCCAGTCTTTTGAAGCCATCAAGTATGCGACTGCCTATCCCAAAGGCGCGGTTCTCTTTGTGGAAGGGCAGGCGCCCCGAGGCATTTTTGTCCTGTGTAAGGGGCGCGTGAAGCTGTCCATTTCTTCCAGCGACGGCAAGACCCTGATCCTCAAGATTGCCGAGGCGGGCGAAGTGCTGGGGTTGAGTGCCACCGTTTCCGGCAAGCCTTATGAGTTGACCGCCGAGACCATCGATCCCTGCCAGGTTAACTTCGTCAAGCGCGAGGATTTCCTTCGTTTCCTGCGGGAACACGCCGACGCCTGCTTCCGCGTGGCCGAGCAGTTGAGCGAAAAATACAACGCCGCCTGTCACGAGATCCGCAGCCTGGGACTTTCGCATTCCGCCGCGGAGAAGCTCGCCAAGTTGCTGTTGGAGTGGACTTCCAAGAACGGGGAATCGCAAAAGCAGGAGCCGCGATTGAAGCTTGCCCTGACCCACGAAGAAATCGCGCAAATGATCGGCACTTCCCGCGAGACGGTTACACGGTTGTTCGCGGAGCTCAAGAAACGCCAGATCCTGCAGGCGAAGGGTTCCACTCTGGTAATCCGCAATAAAGCCGCTTTGCGGGCTCTGGCCAGCGGTTAAACAAGGAATCAGCAACAACTTGGAGGTCGGCGACCGGCGCCCTATGGTGGCGCGCCGTACAAGCGTCACGGTTCGCGGTGACTATGATCACTGCCGGGCCTGAGGGCCTGCTGTATTTGTGAGACATGGGAAGTGCCACGCATCCAAGCTGTTTTCGGTGTGAACTTCGGGCCGATCGCGTGTTCTGCGATTTGCCCGCGGATGCGCTCCAGGCCCTGGATGGAATCAAAACAGTAACGGCTTATCCGCGCGGCTCGGCGTTGTTCAACGAGGGCCGCCAGGCTCGTGGCGTCTTCGTCCTTTGTGATGGCCGCGCCAGGCTCTCTATCTGTTCGGAAGGCCGGAAGCGCCTTCTGGTTCGTACCGCCGGCCCCGGGGAGGTTCTGGGCCTGAGTTCCGCTCTTTCCGGGCGGCCTTACGAACTTACCGCCGAAACGCTGGATTCCTGCCAGGTTGTCTTCGTCAAGCGCCGGGACCTGCTCAAGTTTCTCCGGGAGCATCGCGAAGCCTGCCTGCAGGTGGTGAACCTGCTGAGCGGCGATTTGCACACCGCGTATGAGCGTGTCCGTAGTATCGGGCTATCGCGCACCCGGCGGCCACGCGCTCAGGTTCGCTCCGCGCGCGCGTAAATCCTCATCCGCGCTCTCGCCAAACGTCCTGAACAGAGGACGCAAAAGGGTTTCAAATATCTTGGCAAAGTTCGTGCCGCCCAGCGGGCATTTCACTTTCAAATTTCAGAGCCCTGGCCAGCCGGGGCAGTTTTAACGATTGCAAATCTGCTTGGTTTGCCTGATTCCCCTTTGCCCCACTGTGTCCCCGGCGTCCAAGGTCCATCCAAATGTCTGCGGTACTCCCTCCGGAAAAAGCTCGAGGGGCGATTCTTGGGGGTAGCCTGTCCCGGCGGGGACTCGAATGGGTTCAGCCCCCCATTGGCCAGCACGCTGATTTCCATTGCCTGATCGGATGCCGTCATAAAAAAAGTTGCAAAAAATTTTTCCATCACCAGCATCTCTGAATGTAATATACAGTCCAGCCCCAATGGGAAAAGCAGGGTAAGGGTGTCCAGGCCAGGGGGTTTGGCCAGCGAAATAAGGGAACGCGGGAGAACGTTTCAGGAAAGCGCATTGTGTGCCGCGGGTGCTGTATGCGCATTCCGGAGGTTCTTGGCCGGCAGGTTCAATCGGAAGCTTTACTAAGAGTTACCCGAGGAGCTAGGGTATGCACGATTTTCGTATTTTGAAGCGGTTGGAAATTGGGCTGGCGATGGTGGCGCTGGTTCTGCTGCTTGGCGCAGGCGCGGCAGCAGAGGAGAAACCGAAAGACCAAGCCAAGTCCGCTCAGCCTGCTGCCGGCGAAGCCGCCGGTCAGTATGTAGGGTCGGAGACTTGCCAGGGCTGTCATGACCAGGTCTTCAAGACATTCCAGGACTCGCCTCATTGGATCACGACGAAGGAAACTGCCCTGACCAAGGGTGCGCATGGCTGCGAGTTTTGCCATGGGCCCGGTTCGGCGCACGTCGAAGGTGGCGGCGATAAGACCAAGATTTTTACGTTTAAGGGTGTAGGCGCAAAGGAAATCAACCAGCGCTGTCTCACTTGCCATCAGAACTCGCAAGAGCATGGCAACTGGTTGCGCGGAATGCACGCCACCAATGGCGTGTCCTGTATTGATTGCCACTCTCCCCACCACGCCAAATCGGATCATGCGCTGCTCGCCGAGCGGACGCCGCAGCTTTGCTATCGCTGCCACAGTCAGATCAAGGCGGAGTTCGCGCGTCCCTTCCACCATCGCGTCAATGAAGGCCTGGTGCAGTGCGTCGATTGCCACAATGTGCATGGCGCTTATCAACTGGCCCACTCTTTGCGAACGAGTCCCGAACAGAGCATGGTCTGCTATAAGTGCCATACCGACAAACAGGGACCGTTCATATTCGAGCACGAGCCGGTCAAGACGACGGGATGCATGGCGTGTCACACGCCGCATGGCTCCGTCAATGTGCGCTTGCTGAAGACGAGCCAGGTGAACCTGTTGTGCCTGCAGTGCCATACGGCTTCGTTTACGCCGACGGCCAAGGGACCCATGGCAAATCCGGTGCCGGAGCCCGTCGGTCCGGCTCACAACCAGGCCCAGAAATATCAGGCGTGCACGTTGTGTCACACGGCCATTCATGGCTCGAACGGCAGCGCTGTCTTCTTCAAACCTTAGGGAGAGAGAGCCATGCAAAACGAACCCGTCGGCAATCGATTCTCCACCTGCAGGCGCTCACTGCGGCGCCTGCCAGTCATGCGGGAGTGGCATATGAGATTGAAAGTCTGTTTGTCCGTAGCGGTCCTGCTGTTGATGAGCGTGGTGATGCTGGGCTCAGCGGCCGCTCAAACCACCGGCGATGCAGCTCCACAAAAGCTGGGCAACTACGTCGCTACCGGCGATTTTGAAGTCGGCTATCGGCTCAACTCCGACAGTACCGACCAGATTCCCTGCTTGTTTGGCAGCCTCCATCGCAGCGCGTCGGGCACCTGCCGCGATGAGTCCATGTACGATACGCTGGTCAATTTGCACACCGGCGCCCGTCTGCTCGAGCAGACGTTGTCGTTACGCTCTCCTGACCACAATGGCGGTCTGTTCGACGATCTGTTCGTCAGCAGCTTCGGCTGGGGCGACCCCAACGCCGTGGCGCGCGTGCGGGCCTCGAAACACAAGTGGTACGAATTCAACGCCACTTACCGGCAGGACCGGAATTACTTCGACTACGACCTGCTGGCGAATCCGTTGAACCCCGCCGGTTCGCCATTTACGCTGGGGGATTCGCCGCATCGGATGGACGTGGCTCGCCGCATGTCGGATTTCAGCCTGACCTTGGCTCCCCAGTCTGCCATTTCGGTGCGTCTCGGTTACTCCCGCGTCCGGAACCAGGGGCCGGCGTTCACGACCCTCCACGCAGGAGAGGAATCCTCGATCCTGCAGAACGTGAACACCACGACCGACAACTACCGGTTTGGTGTGGATTATAAGCTTTTTAAGCATACCAAGATCAGCTATGACCAGTTCCTGCAGTGGTATCGTGGCGATACCACGGGGCAGGACCAGAATCTTTACCTCACGTTGCCCAACGGAACGATGACCGACTTGGGAATTGATTTTACGCCTCCCAGTTCTCTCATTTCCTGTCTCCAGACGACCGCGACGGGCACGTTGATTCCCGTCAACACCGTCTCGTGCGGAAAAACCCTGTACGCTGCCAGTCAGACCACTGCGTATATGCGCTCCAACCGTATCCGGACGCACACGCCGACCGAGCAGTTGAGCCTGGAGTCGCGCAATAAGAAGTTGGATGTGACCGGCCGCGTCAGTTACAGCGGCAACGACATGAAGGCCAATTACAATGAGTTTTTTACCGGTGTGACCCGGGGAGCCCTTGATCAGTTGCTCCTGGGTCCGCAGAACGGCAAGACGATCCAGTCCAGCGCCGATTTCGGGGTGACGTATCATCTCACCGAAAAACTCAGCGTCAGCGACACCTTCCACTTCATGAACTGGCGGATGCCGAGCTTCTTCAATTCTGACTCCATCAATTTCAACCCTCCCACCTCGGGCGTGGCCGTCCCCGCCGGTTGTTCGAGCACGACTTGCGTGCTGTTTCCTTTAGGCTCGACGGTGCAAACAGCCACACCTACGTTGTACGCCGACTACCTGCAGGAAAACTCGAAGTGGAACTTATTGGAGGTGGAGTATGATTTCAGCCGGATGTTTGGTGTGCATACCGGCTACCGTTACGACCATGCCGCGATCGTCAACAACGACGAAACCGGCGTTCCTAACAGCGCCGTCTACACTCCGAGTTTGCTGAACAATCAAACCATTATCTCCAAGGATGCCGGTTTGGTCGGCTTCTGGCTTCGTCCCAACGATAAGTGGAGGGCGAATGCCGATCTGAACATCGGTACCGCGAACAACTGGGAATACCGTACAGATCCGCGGCGCACGATGGACTACAGCGGCCGTCTGGTTTACACCCCAACCCGGTGGGCAACGTTAACGGCTTCGATGAATGCCCAGGAACAACGCAATCGGGGCGATGGCTGTGATCCGACGGGGGTGGTGAAAACCGCTCCTTGCACCAGCGCCAATCCGGTACTGAACACCGGCGAAGTCGATTTCAACGCCCACAACCGGAATTTCAGCATAGGGGTCTCCTTGATGCCGAACGAGAAGTTCGGGTTCGATTTAGCTTACAACTACAGCAACATTGCCTCGAACAGCTTTATCTGTTACGACATCACCGCCCCGGGAGCGGTTCCGCCAGCTGGCAATTGTGTGGACAACACCAGTGGAAGTAACGCGCAATTGACCGGTGCGCCGTACGAGACTTACGAGATCTACCGGAACCGCATACACTATGCCGATGCCACGTTTGTCTGGAGACCGCTTACGCGCGTAACCGCGAATATGGGCTACAGCATTGTGAACAGCGAAGGCGCTACGACCACCTTTGACCCATTGCAGCCGTTGGGATCGCTCGAATCGACCTTCCATCGTCCGATTTTGGGACTGGAAGTCAAGATGGCGAAGAACTGGGCGGCCAAGGGGGGATGGAATTATTACGATTACAACGAGAAGGATGTCGCCGGTCCTACGTTGCCGCGCAATTTCCATGATAACCTCACCACGCTTTCCCTGAAGTATATGTTCTGATCGAAAGCCATCGTGGACGATTACGCCGGGGCGGCCTTCAGGCCGCCCCGGAACTTTTTGGGGTCTTCACCACAGAGGACACAGAGGAAGTTCAAATCAAAAATCTCGCCTTTGAAATTTGGAACTGCCGGCCCTTATGGCTGGCAGCACGGCCGGTTTGCCATCTTCAATGTGCAACCCCTTGGCAAGCCGGGGCAGGTTACGGCTTAGCAATTTGCCCTGTTTCCTCTGTGCCCTCTGTGCCCTCTGTGCCCTCTGTGCCCTCTGTGTCCTCTGTGGTGAATGTGGTGAATGTGGTGCATGCGGTCACCTTCGTTTGTGAGCCATATCACCGCCCGGACGGGCATGGACATGAGATCAATAAGACACCCCCTCCGGTTTATTTTGGCGCATACATAGTGGGGATGTGCCTGCGTTGCAGGTTGAGGAATGGCAGGAATGCGATTTGTGCGTTGCGCGGTAATAGCGATTGCAGTTTTTGGGCTGGGAACGGCGTTGATGGCCAAGCCCTCCAGGCGGAAGGGGTTGTCCACCGCGGAATGTCTGGCCTGCCACAATGATCCTTCCTTGACCAAGGACGTCAATGGCAAGCCGGTCAGCCTGTATGTCAGCGAGGAGAAATTCAAGGCCTCGATGCACGGTTCGATCTTTCAATGTGCCGATTGCCATCAGGATGTCACGGCGATTCCCCACGAGCCTGCTCCGGCAAAAGTGAGTTGTGCGACCTGCCACGCCGACCAGCAGGCGCTATACGATAACGGTTTTCACGCCAAGGCCATCAAAGAGGGCGACACGAAAGCCGCCACCTGCGTGGATTGTCATGGCAGTCCGCACGAACTGCTGGCCGCCGCCGATCCGAATTCCAAGGTCAATCACGCCAATATTCCGAAGACCTGCGGCGCCTGTCATGGCCAGAAGTTCGTTATGGATGGCAGCGGACAAAGCACGCAGCCGTTTGTGTCCTACCAGGAGAGCGTTCATGGCCGCGCCGTGGCGGCGGGCAATGCCTCGGCTGCGGTGTGTACCGATTGCCATGGCAGCCATGAGATTCTGAATGCGGCTGACCCCAAGTCGCCGATCTTCAAGTTCAATGTTCCCGAGACCTGCGCCAAGTGCCACGGCAGCATCAAAACGGAATTCATGGGCAGTATTCACGGGCAGGCGATTGCGCGTGGCAACGGGCAGGCCCCGGTGTGTACCGACTGCCATGGGATTCACCTGATCAAATCGCATATCGATCCGACTTCGTCGGTGGCGGCCCAACAATTGGCCAAGACCACCTGCGGCCGTTGCCATGAAGGCGTGCGCCTTACGCAGGAGTTCGGGATTCCGGGACGCCGGGCTACCACTTATCTGGCGAGCTATCATGGTCTGGCTACCGAGGGGGGCTCGAACATCGCCGCCAACTGCGCTTCCTGCCACGGGGTGCACAACATTCTGCCTTCTTCCGACCCGAGATCCACGATCAACAAGGCAAATCTGGTGGTAACCTGCGGCAAGTGCCATCCGGGGGCAACCGCGGGATTTACGCAGGGCCGGATTCACATTGACGTGCCGCTCTCGGCCGACATCGGCAGCAAGGCCGTGCGCTGGATTCGACGCTTCTACCTGCTCATGATCGGGGTGACCATCGGGGGGATGTTGCTCCACAACTTCCTGATCTGGCGCAAAAAGGCGATCGAAAAGCGGAATGCACATCACCGCATCGTGGTTCGCATGGATAAGACCCAGCGCTGGCAGCATCTGGTGTTGCTGGTCAGTTTCATTACGCTCGTGATCACCGGCTTTGCCCTGAAGTATCCCGACTCGTGGTTTGCCTCCATGCTGCTGATCCACGAGCATGCCCGCGGCATCATTCACCGCGTTGCCGGGGTGGTGTTAATCGGAGTCAGTTTATTCCATGCCGGTTACCTCGCCTTCCGCCGTAGCGGACGCAAGCTGCTTAAGGACATGCTGCCCGCCACCCGGGATGCCTGGGATATCGTGGATACGCTGAAGTTCTATCTGGGATTAAGCTCGCAAAAACCGCAATTTGCGCGGTTCCACTACGGCGAGAAGTTTGAGTATCTGGCCCTGGTATGGGGCATGGTGGTGATGGGCGCCACCGGTCTCGCCCTGTGGTTCAAGGTGGAAATGGGACGCATTGCGCCCCATTGGATTATCGACATCGCTACGGCCCTGCACTTTTACGAAGCCGTGCTGGCCACGCTGGCCATCGTGGTATGGCACTTCTATCAGGTGATCTTCGACCCGGATGTGTATCCCATGAACTGGGCCTGGTATGACGGACGCATGTCGATCGAGCATTACGTGGACGAGCACGGCGCAGATACCGAAACCGTTGCCGCGGCCATCGAGACCGCCGGGGAAGGCGGGGGCGAAGATGCTCCCGAGCCGAAGTAAGGGTTTCAAGGTTTCAGAGTTTCAAGGTTATGGAGCTTTCCGACGTTCCAACTGGAATGCTGGCAACAGGTGCGTGACGGAATACGGATTTTACCGATAGACTACATGGGGCTCCGATGATTTCTGAGCTTTGAAACTCTGAAACCTTGAAACTTTGAAACCTGCCTTTGTTCCAGGAGGACGTGATG
>Ga0326727_10012957_pt1 | contig 18769 bp, 18 predicted proteins | sample MB2enrmetagenome_FD_207643 | JGI IMG/M metagenome (GOLD analysis project Ga0326727, IMG submission 207643) | Lab enriched peat soil microbial communities from McLean, Ithaca, NY, United States - MB29MY | ecosystem: Environmental > Terrestrial > Soil > Wetlands > Peat | place: USA: New York...
CGTGTGTGGAAGGTGGCAGGAATGGGGTTAAGCTGAAGCTGCTCTGACTCTTCGCAATCAGTATGGCCGAGGTTGGACTGGTGCGGTTTGCCCGGCTGGCTCTGGAAGTCAGTCAGGCTGTTTTGCCCGCGCAGCGCACCAAGTTCAGCAAGCGGCGGTTTACGCAGCCGCAGCTGCTGGCCGTGCTTTGCCTGATGCGCTATGGGAACTGAACCTTTCGCGAGGCCGAGGTGCGGTTGGGCGAGCACGCAGAGTTGCGCTTCGCCCTGCAATTGAACCCGGCGCCGGACTGCACCACGCCCTATCGCTTTCTGGCCCGGCTTGATCCGGCCGATGTGGCGCGGGCGATGAACGAGATCGTGCGGCGCAGGCCGGGGAGGTGGCGAAAGCCTGCCCTGAGCTTGCCGAAGGGTCCGGCCACGGTAGCCGTCGATGCAACCGGGCTGGCGCAGGCCGCGGTGAGCAGTTATTTCATCCGCCGCGTGGAGCACTTCGGCCAGAAGCAGCGCACCTGGAAACATTGGCTGAAGTGGCTCGCCGCGGTCGACGTGGAGCGGCAGATCATCCTGGCTCAATGGGCTCGTCAAGCGCCGTGGAACGACTGCGCCACTCTGCCTGTCCTGGTAAGCCGGGCGCGTGAAGTTACTCCCATCGGCTGCGTGCCGGCCGACGCCGAGTTCGACTCCGAGCGCAACCACACCTTCTGCCGCCAGCAACTGCAGGCTCAAGGTATCATCCCGGCCAAGCGCCGCTCCGGCCGCAGGGCATGCGGTGCGCGCCTGCAAATGCGCGACAGCTTCCCCACGGAACAGTACGGAAAACGCTGCTTGATCGAAAGCGTTTTCTCGGCAGTGAAACGCAAACTCTCTTGCCGGCGCCCGGCGGAACCCCGCACACGCAATCCCGCCAAGCGCTGCTGCTCGGCTTGGCCTTCGCTCTGTACCGCCTCTGGCTGCCTGCTCTCTGACTGCCGGAAAAAGGATGTCAACAGAGCCAAACCGCTTCTAGGTCTGGATTGGCAACCGGAAGTCCCTACGAGCCGCGCGGGCAGATGCTAGCCACCTTCCGCGATCGACCAGTTTCCGAGCGGCAGGCAGAGCAGGAGTTGGCGAGTGCACCGGCGCACTCAGCCAGGACTCCCCGATGGGCAAAATGGCCTGTTTGCACCAGCCGGCGACGAAAGCTATTTTCCGAGCTTCCGTCCACCAATAAGAATTGAAAACAATCGGAACGCGCCGAACGCTTCAGCCAGCAGGTGCTGATGGAATAAGCGTCTGGTGCCTGGCTCCTAACCAAAGAGCTGTTGAATAGGAATTTGGTCTCGCCACTCAACTCGCCTGCCGCCTCCCCGAGGCACCCAACCCTATTTAAGGGATTCAAGACTCTACAATATTTCCTGCCGCCGTTCGTCTACAGGAATGGATGGATGAACCGTTGAACGTTACGTCGATGATCGAGCAGGACCGGCAAATCTCCGAAGTCATCGCGGAAGAACGATCCCGGCTGCGCAACTTCATCCGCAAGCGGGTGCCAAACGAAGCCGACGTGGAAGATCTTCTCCAGGAAGTCTTCTACGAACTGGTACAAGCCAATCGCCTGCTGATGCCGATCGACTACATAACTGGTTGGCTCTTTCGCGTCGCGCGCAATCGCATCACGGACCTTTTCCGAAAAAAGAGGCCGGAGAACTTCACCGACGCAGCGGTAACGGACCAGGATGGCGAGTTGCTCGAGATCGAAGATATGTTGCCCTCGCCCGATGCCGGACCAGAAGCGCTCTTCGTTCGTAACGCGCTTCTCGATGAGCTGGGACTCGCGCTCGGCGAACTGCCCGCCGAACAGCGTGAAGTATTTGTAGCTCACGAACTGGAGGGGCGCAGTTTCAAAGAGTTGTCCGCAGAAAGCGGCGTAAACGTCAACACGCTGCTCTCGCGCAAGCGCTACGCGGTGCTTCATCTGCGTAAACGATTGCAAAGCATTCACGATGAGTCTATGAAGAAATGAGGAACGCAGCATGGAAAACAAGTGGATCATGAGAAATAAGTGGATCTTTTTTGTGGCCCCACTCGCGATCGCGGCTTTCATCTGGATTGGCGGCGAAGTGGTGATGCATCTGTGGAATTGGCTGCTGCCGGCATTGTTCGGATGGCGGCAGATTACCTTCTGGCAGGCTCTCGGATTGCTGGTTCTCTGCCGGGTTCTGTTCGGAAACTTGGGCGGTCATGGCTCCGATCACTCCAATTGCCGGCGTCGAAAGTCCGAGCACTGGGAGCGGATGACGCCTGAGGAGCGCGAGAAGGTCCGTCAGGATATGCGCTCGCGCTGGTGCGGCTCCACAGAGTCCACCAGCGAAACCGGCGAGCCTGCATAATGGCGGCCAGGCGCAAATAGATGCGCGTTTTCATGGAAGAACTCGGCCAAAGAGACCTGGAGATGAGTCGTACGGATCATCCTGAATCGTTGCGAAATAGCATTCACTTGAACTGACATACCTGCGAACGCAGCGGTTCTGCCAAAGCGGCGCTTGTGCGCTTACAGGCTCATTGCGCACGGATAACGGCCGGTTCGAGAGCTGGCCCGTTGCCCCGCCTTCGGGTTGCACTCCATCGCCAACCGGGTCGCTTAGAATTGGTGCATGTGCGGAATTGTTGGCTATGTTGGCAAGAAGAAGGTTGTTCCAGTCATCATCAATGGGCTGCGGCGGCTGGAATACCGCGGCTACGACTCGGCGGGGATCGCCGTGGGCAGCCCTTCGCGCACGACGCTTGAAGTCAGGCGCGCTCCGGGGAAGCTATGCAACCTGGAAGAGGTGCTCGTCCAGCATCCGATAGAGGGCAGCTTCGGCATCGGCCATACTCGCTGGGCCACGCACGGACGGCCCACAGAAGAGAATGCCCACCCACATCGCGACTGCACGGGCCGGATCGTAGTGGTCCACAACGGCATTGTAGAGAACTATCTCGAGCTCAAGCGCGAACTCGTCGGCCAGGGCCACAGGTTCGTCACCGAGACCGATACCGAGATCATTGCCCACCTGATTGAGCAAGTGCAGTTGGACGCGGAGGCGGCGGGTGAGGCGATTCCGCTGGAGGCGGCCGTTCGCCGCGCGGTGAAGCGGCTCACCGGAGCCTTTGCGCTTGGGGTTCTATCAGCGACGGAGCCGGACAAGATTGTGGCCGCGCGGCTGGGTCCGCCGGTAGTGATCGGGGTAGGCGAGGGCGAGTCGTTTGTGGCCTCGGATGTGCCGGGGATTCTTCACCACACGCGCAACATGTACTTTCTGGCCGACGGCGATATGGCCATCCTGACGCTGGCCGGGGTGGAGCTGACCGACTTTGACGGCCAGCCGATCCAGCGGCCCATCACCCACATTCTTTGGGATCCGATCCAAGCGGAAAAGGGCGGCTACAAGCACTTCATGCTCAAGGAGATTTGGGAGCAGCCTCGGGCCATTAACGATACTACGCTGGGCCGGGTTTCGCTGGACTCGGGCAAGGTTTTCCTGGGGGAGATGAAGATCGCCGACGAAGAGCTGGCCGGCGCCAAGAGCATCAGCATCGCCGCCTGCGGCACCAGTTGGCACGCGGCGCTCACCGGCAAGTACATGATCGAGCGGCTGGCGCGGCTGCCCGTCGACGTGGACTACGCCAGCGAGTATCGCTACCGCGATCCGATCGCCGGGCCGGATGCGCTGGGGTTGCTGATTACCCAGTCCGGCGAGACCGCCGACACCCTGGCCGCGCAGCGGGAGATGATAGCGCTAGGCTCGAAGACCGTGGCCATCTGCAACGTGGTGGACGCCATGGTGGCGCGCGAGGCGCACGGCGCCATTTATACGCACGCCGGCCCGGAGATCGGCGTGGCCTCGACCAAGGCCTTCAGTGCGCAACTGACAGCGTTGTTTTTGCTGGCGCTCAAGCTGGGGCAGCTGCGCGGCAAGCTGGACGCGACCCGGTCGGTGGCGCTGATCGGGGAGCTGACCCGCATCCCGGCCAAGATCGAGGAGGTGCTGCGCCAGCGCACTCCCCAGTGCGAACAACTGGCCAGGGAATTCTCGACGGCGCCCGACTTTCTGTACCTGGGCCGCGGCATCCACTTCCCCATCGCTCTGGAAGGCGCGCTGAAGCTGAAGGAAATCTCTTACATCCACGCCGAGGGCTACCCGGCCGGGGAGATGAAGCACGGCCCCAATGCCTTGATCGACGAGACCCTGCCGGTTGTAGTGCTGGCCACACGCGACGAATCCGATCCAGCCTCACGGCTGCGCTACGAGAAGACCCTCTCGAATATCCAGGAGGTCACGGCCCGCAGTGGTCGCGTGATTGCTGTGGCCACCGAGGGCGACACGACCATTGGCAGCCTGGTGGAACACGTGATAGCCATTCCGCCGGCCATCGAGCTGCTGTCGCCGCTGATCGAGATTGTGCCGCTGCAACTGCTGGCCTACTACATCGCCGTCCGCCGGGGCTGCGACGTGGACCAGCCAAGGAACCTGGCCAAGTCGGTCACGGTGGAGTAGGGGTTTGCGATACCAAACGCGGTGCCTGGGCGGATGCTCCGAAAGAACCTCTATTTTGGTCAAACGGGGCCAAAATGCGGCGTTTCTTTGACGATAAGGCGGGTTTTTTCGGTTTTTTTGTTTACCATCACGGCAACAGGAAGGTCTTGACTACAGACGATAAGTGGTTATTTATGAATGCCTTATCCCATTCTATAGTCTAGGAATGCGTCCGAGAAATGGGCATTTTGGGGGGGTGGGGGGCTTCAGAGGGGGTACGGACCGGGCAGATGCCTGACGGATTTGGACAGTGGCTTCGCACGCTCTTCCTCCATCTACCAGTGTGCGCTGGGGGAAGGTTATTCTCCGCAACCACCTGCGGTGGGGCAGGCACCCCTTCGACTGCGGCAAGGTTGCGGTTTCCCAGGTCCTCCGCCGCGGCGGACGGGACCTGCTTCACCCGGCCAAGCCGGTAGCGGTGGAGTAGGGTTTGGTGCGGCTGGCGGCCGCTCAAGCCCGTCCCGCGAACTCCCGCGTCTCCGTGTACACCTTGACCTTAATCCCTTCTTGAATGAAGAGCGGAACCTTGATTTCGAGACCGGTCTGGAGCCGCGCGAGCTTGGTTACGTTGCCGGAGGTGTCGCCGCGCGCGCCGGGTTCTGTATATGCAACCTCCAGCTCCACCTGGGCTGGCAACTGCAAGCCGATGGGGTTGCCGTTGAACTTGTGAAGCTGGATCAGCGCGCCCTCGACCAGAAAGTCCAGCGCGTCGCCGACCATCTGGCCGGAGAGGGTATGCGTGTCGAAGGTCTCCTGATCCAGAAAGTGCGAGCCCTCACCGTCGCTGTAGAGGTATGAGGCCTCGACGGTCTCGAGATCCGGCTCCTTGAACTTGTCGCTGGCCTTGAAGGTCTTGTCGAAGACCGCGCGGGTGAGGAGGTTGCGCATCTTCAGGCGGACGAGGGTCTGGCCGCCCCTGGCGGTAGGGGTGGAAACCTCGGCTTCAAGGCAGTAGTACGGGACGTTCTCAAACTCAAAGACCATCTTGCGCTTGACGGTAATGGCGTCGATCAATGCGGCCATGGATTCCTCAGGGAAACGGGCTTGGAGGACGGAAAAGCTCGCAAAGGTCTCGTCCGGCTCCCCGTCAATTATAGGGGGACGCGCGCGTGCAAACCTCTTGATGTGCGAGTTCGCGTCTCGTGGTACGCTGAGAACAACCCTTCGCCCTCAGGAGGCGAGCATGGCCGAGACGACGATCACAATCCGTGTGGAACCCGAATTGAAGGCTGCCTTTTCCCGGGCGGCATCGGCTCGCGAACGGACCGATCAGGATCTTCTGCGCGAGTTCATGCAGGACTTCATCGAGACCCAGCGCACCGATTCCGAATATGAAGAGTGGTTTCGCCGCCAGGTGCAAATCGGCATCGAGGACGCGGACGCCGGAAATCTTGTTCCCGCCGGAGAGGTCGAGGCAGAGTTTGCGGCTATGAAGCCTTTCCACGGTTGAGTTCAGCCAGAAAGCGGGAGCCTCCATGCCGAAATGCAAGCATTGTGGCGGCTGGGCAGGGCTGTTCAAGGTCGCTCATCCAGGCTGTAAACAAACGCAAGAGTCCGGAGTTGGTAATAGCGTGCCTAGCGCGCCTGGCGGGAATCAAATGAGCGTCTACGGAATCCCAGTCATCCCGACTTCGCCCTTCGACTTGCCGCCATACACTCAAATCCGCCGGATGGCGATGTTCCGGGCGGCTTTGGGACTACAGAAGATTGGCCCGAGTGAGGATGCTGTGCAGGAGCTGGAACGGACCTACTCGCTGGGACTGCCGCAGCACAAGCTCGACCAACTGTGGAAAGAATCGCAGATTCCCGAGATCAGGGCGATTTCGTGGCTTTGGCGGATCGCTATGTTTTATACTGCACAGAAGATACTGATGGGGTCCGCCGACTACGAGAGGACCATGGCAATGTATCCGAGCCAAGCGCAGAACTTTCCGTATTTCCGAATCTCTATGATCCTCGACGATTGCAAGCGGTCTCCGCACGCGTGGCTCGACGGCTTCGCGGCAAAATGGGATGACGAGGTTTGGAAGGTGCTCAAGCCCCCATTCGGATGGGAATGCGGCTGCATGGTACGAATGGTGGGACGGCCCATTATGTCACCGGCGTTTGAGCCTGCGCGGCCAGGGATGGACCGAGTCCCACAGGACGTGCTCCGCGCCGCCACAGGATGGATGGCTCGGAATCCGCGTTACTTGTGGGATAAATCGATTGTTCCCAAACGCGCATATGTTCCTCCGGATCGCTGGCCCGAAGACCCTGATTTGCTAAGACCAACCGAAGAGGAGCGGGCACTGCTGAAACATTACGGCGTCTCAGTTGGAGTCGAGCACTCGGACTGACACCCCTCTCTCCCTGCGACGCCGTCCGCCTCCGCCGCGCCCCGCGGCGCGAAGCCTTTCAGGTATCCCACGTGTCCCAGTTGCCACAACGCGCGGCGTAGCCCGGCCTCGAGGCGGGAGTGGGCGATAATATTCAGCACTGCGGGGTCTGCCCAGGTCAGCATGATGAATCTGGTTTGGACACGGTCTGCAAGAGTGAACCCGCGTGAAATCTTCTTGTTTTTCAAGGCGGACAGCGCGCGCGGCCCGCAAGACGGACCTGATCTTCGCGGAAAAGGCTGAACCTCTGCTAAGGCTTCCTGAAATTGGCCGTCCCGGGGGTTTGCCCGGCACACGAGAAATGTTCGCACACCGCCGCTACTTTCTCATCTACAGAATTCGTGTGAACACGATTCAGATTCTTCGGGTGCTGCACACGTCAAGGCAGTGGCCCCCCGATTCGCCCTCCCGGCGTTGATGTTCGCAGCCAACGGCCTCGCTGCGTGGTGGCCTCCGGCTTGCCACCATGCCGCTCCACTGGCGATACTGCAAGCAGCCCGTCTTGCGGGCGTCATCTCTTCCCCAGCGAGAACTGCCTTGGCCCGACAACTCTATACCGCCCGTCTTGAAGTGAAGGAGTGCATCTCCGAAGTGGCGCAGTGCTATCACTTTGTGTTTGTCATCGACGAACTGGAGAGCTTCCCGTATGCCGCCGGGCAGTTTGTCTCCGCGGTGGCCGAAGACGCGAACGGCAAGCTTCAGACACGCGCCTATTCGATCGCATCGGCGGCCAACGGCAACCGCTTCGAGCTGTGTGTGAACCGGGTCGAGGAGGGGTTCTTCTCCAATCACCTGGCCGACCTGCCCGACCTGCCGCTGGGGGCGACGATTCAGATTCACGGGCCGCACGGCCACTTTCTGTTGAAGGAGCCCATCACCGACTCCATCCTGATCGCCACCGGCACGGGCATCGCGCCCATGCGCGGCTATCTGCAGAGCCTGTTTCCCGCCGACGGCACGGACCTGAGCGGAGGCAAGGAGATCTGGCTGGTCTATGGCACCCGCTACGAGAGCGACATTTATTACCGCGAGGAGTTCGAAGCACTTGAGAGCCGCAAGCCGAACTTCCACTACCTGCCCACGCTGAGCAGGGCAGAGCAGAACTGGGGCGGCCTGCGCGGCTACGTGCAGGATCATGTGGCCAGGATCATTGAGGAGCGCGCCGCTCGCCTGGGCCAGCCGCTGCCCGTGCCCGCGCCCGATCCAACCCTGCTGGCGTCGGAGCTGAACTTCGACATCTATGCCTACATTTGCGGGCTGAACAACATGGTCTCAAGCGTGCGCGAACGGCTGGCCGGATTCGGCTGGCATCGCAAGCAGATTGTCTTCGAGAGATACGACTGAGGCTGGCGGCGGTTCTGAAATGTCCCCTTTTCCATGGTCGTTCGCATCGCTTCGGTTCAATTCACCGGAAAAGGGCGAACATCTTTTTCTTTTCGGGGATTTCGGGTGCGCCGCAAACGCCTCTGGCCATCTGCCGGATAGTCCGCGAAAGGGACGAGTCTTCAAGAGCCAGAGGAGTGGCCGTGTTCTGCATCCGACGCACGGCGGCATAATTATTGGGGACCTTCCAGTCAGCCGGCCTGGTGAGCGCCTTGGTCACGTATTCTTCAGCGAATCCGGGCGAGTCGGGATTATAGCGGTTGATTACGACTTCGAGTTTAGGGCCCCCGCGATGGGAGAACTCTCCGATCATCCGGTTTGAGTTGCGCAGTTCGGCAATACCGATCTGCGTGACCAGGTAGACAGTGGCCGATTCACTGAATAGTGCCGTCTTCTCCAGGTCGAGTCTCGATCCCGCATCCACCACCACGTAATCGAACTGCTGGCGGGCGGCCGCCAGCAACCTGTCGATGGCCTCATCGGAGGCTTGGAAGGTGGTCATTTCACTTGGCGCCGCGAGCACGGAGAGGCCGGTGCTATGACGAACAATCAAGGTCAAAAGGAAACTAGCATCGAGCCGGCCGGAGTTCTGAAGCGCGTCTACGGTCGAGTATTGAGCTTTGATTCCAAGATTGATCGCCGCGTCTCCAAACGGGTGGTTGAGATCGATCAAGAGCGTGCTCTGGCGGGACTCCTGGGCCAGCGAAACGGCAAAATTGCAGGCCAGGGTGGTGACGCCGGAACCTCCTTTGGAACCCAGGAATACGAACAGGGCGCCTTCGGTCTTTTGCGGGGCGTGAGTTGCCGGACGGCGGGCTGAGGCCCGAACCAGTGCCTCGGCCATCGTGCTCGGGGTTAGGGGCATACGGAGAAACTCGCGTGCGCCAACGCGCATGCAGCGGACCATCAGATCTGGATCGGCCTGCTCGGAATAGACCATGACGATTGCCGAGCCATGCGCACAGATGCTCTCGATCAGATCCAGGGCGAACTCGGGATCGCAGTCCAGATCGACGATCAGGACATTGAACTTCCGCATCAGCATCTGCGGAACATCGTCGAGGCTGGGTGGATAGGTCTTGAACTGCTGGATTTGGCCCTCCCGGCATTGTGCCAGGGCGCTTGCCACTGCGCTGCGCCGTCGCTCGTCCGGACCGATTACCGCAATGGACAGGACGGTAGCGCTAAGGGCATCGGGAATGTGGAAAGCGGTGGTCAAGGGCCCCTCCGAAACTTGGAAATTGCTCATCCCCATTATCGGCATGCGGGAGACCGGTATTAGCGCTCTTTCAGAAGTTGATTCCTAAACGTAAGGATGCGCCCTCCCGGCAAGAATTGTCCAGTGCTATTCAGGGGAGGAGTAGCTTTGGTAACGTTCAAAGCGTGAAAGATGCGGCGGAGGAGCGGGTTGGAGAGGGGACACGGCGGCTGTTACCGGGGCTAGCAGTCGGCGATGGGTATATGCAGCATCCGTTCGACCTGGAGTTTGGGGTGCGGACCAGCGGGCTGATTGCGGGGCGGCACTTGAAGAGCGGACACCGGCACGACCGGCATAACACGGCCTACTACGGGGTTGCGCCTTCCGTCTTCAAGTCGCTGGTGGCGCGCTGGCGGAGGAACCGGCCAGCGGCACCGATCAACGAGTATACGTTTGTGGATGTGGGCGCGGGGATGGGGCGGGCGGTGCTGCTGGCCTCGGAGTTGCCCTTTCGCGAGGTGGTGGGAGTGGAACTGAATCCCACGCTGGTGCGGATTGCACGGAAGAACGCGGCGGCGTGGCGGGCGGCAGGCCGGGCGCCGATGCGGATGGTTTGCGGAGATGCAGTCGACTTCCGGTTTCCCCAGGGGCCTTGCGCGGCGTTTCTGTTCAATCCCTTTGCGGCGCCGGTGTTGCGGCGGCTGCTGAAGGCGCTCAAGAAGGGCTTTGCCGGCCGGGCTGGGCAATTGGACCTTCTGTACGTGAACAACGAGCAGGAACGTGTGCTCGAAGCGCAGGCGGGGTTTGCCCGGCTGTTTCTAGGCGAGATCAGGCGGTCGCGGGAGGATGCAATTGCGGATCACAGGATTCTGTCCAACCAGCCGGAGGGGGAGTATGCATCGTCGAACGCGGAGGACTGCTCGATCTGGCGGTGGGTGGGGTGAGGGTAGGGAGTAGGAAGTAGGCAATAGGGAACCGGGGGTACGACTTTGAGTGAACCGCATCTGATTTTGGGATTGGGCGAGCTACTGTGGGATCTGCTGCCCGAGCGGACGCGAACGGACGGGGTCCCCATCGACGGGTCCAGGTCGATGGGGTTGCTGGGCGGCGCGCCCGCTAATTTCAGCGTGATGGCGGGGCGGCTGGGCAACCACGCGGCGATCCTGAGCCGCATTGGGCGCGACGATCTGGGACGCAAGGCGATGGAACGGCTGGACCGGTTGCCGGCGGACGCGAGCTCGGTGCAGGTGGACCCGGTACATGAGACGGGCCGGGTGACGGTCGCGTTTGAGGGCGGGCAACCGAGTTATACGATCCACCAGCCGGCGGCTTGGGACTTCTTGGAGCTTACAGATGAGTGGGTGCGGCTGGCGGAGAGAGCGGATGCGATCTGCTTCGGATCGCTGGCGCAGCGCTCGCTGGAGTCGAGGCAGACGATCCAGACGCTGGCCGCTCAGACCTCGTCGGCGTGCGTGCGGGTCTTAGACGTGAACCTGCGCGCGCCGTTCTATTCCGGCGAGGTGATTCAGGAGTCATTGGAACTGGCAACGGTGCTGAAGATGAACGACGCCGAGCTTCCGCTGGTGCTGGGAATTCTGGGCCTGCCGGCGGACGAGGGGCGGGCCGGGGACCGGCTGCGGCTGGGCGCGCTTCGGCTGCTGGGGGAGTTTCCGGCGCTGGAGATGGTGACCATCACCCGCGGCGAGCACGGCAGCCTGTTGGTGACGCGAAAGGAGTGGCACGAACACCCCGGCATTCGAGTGAAGGTGGCCGACACGATCGGGACCGGCGATGCATTTACGGCGGCGCTGACGCACTACCTGCTGAGCGGCGCTGACCTGGTCACGCTGAACGAGGCCGGAAACCGTTGGGGCGCGTGGGTGGCCACGCAGCCGGGGGCCATGCCCGCGCTGCCGGACGAAGTCATGGCCAGGATCACGGCTGAGATCGAGGGCTGAGCGCTGGAGATGACCGGTTGCGGAAAGACCCGGTTGTGGGTCAGTTTCCGGATTGCCGGTGACTCGCACGGGACTCCGAAAATTACCTTTCAGATGCTCAATTCGTACCTCGGCGAAGATTCAGAATCCGAAGGAATTGCTTGAAATTAAACTCAACATCCTAGAAGAGAGTGGGAGCACGCCCGGCCCAACGGGCTTGTGTGTCAAATCTCCATCGAACCGGTCATCTCAGCGACTGTCCTGATGCGGTCTGTGAATCCGGTTTCCAACGCAGCAAAAATGCTGTGAGATCGGAGGACTTCATATGTCGCATATCCTCGAACTCCCCGCCTCTTTGGCTATAAATCAATTCGCCCTTATCGTTTAGGATGGCCAGCGCGGGAATGCCTCTTTCAAGTGGAACCGAGTACTGTTGCGCGAGATCCTTGTTAGCGTTGCATTTGCAGGTATTATCGCGGTCGACATCGACATCCACAACGATGAAGTTGGACTCGACGATTGGCCGGTTCGTTGCGTCGTGGAAGTAGCGGTCGAGTACCTGACAGTCTTCGCACCAGTCTGCTCCAAAGTTGAGCAGAATCCTCTTATGATTCTGCGCGGCGGATTGAATCGCGGCGTTGATGTCTGCCCTGGCCTGCGAAGACGCAGGAAAGATCTTACCGACTTGGTGCCCTTCGCCAAGGATGTGCCGGACACCGAGGGAGCCGGAAAGCAACGGCAAAAGAACCAACACCGTCAGAATGGCTGTTGTCTTAACGCTTCTTCGTGGCGCTTCTGTCGCGACGGAAAGCGTGCGCAAAGGAATCATGGGCCTGAATAGCTGCCAGATCGAAAATGCCGCCATGAACCAAAATGGGGCTGGCACCCAAACCCATAAGTCGACTATTGTTTGGTGGCTACGATGATTACTCATTGGTATGACTGTAGCCAGGACCGCAATCGACAAGCTCGCTACCGCGATAAGAATTCGCTTCCACAGCGGCACGGGCCTGGTGTACCGATCTCGCATCTTCGCAGATTCGTCTGGCGAATCCAGAAAGCTACCCGTCTTTACTTTTCGCCGAACGATTTTGAAAAGAAAGAAAGAAGAGATGCCTAGAGATATGCCTGCTAGAGCCAGAAGCATGATCAGCGGGAAATTTGACCGCACATGGAGCGATGTCAACCGAGAAATAGATCGATACGGAAATGCAATGAGTAAGGGAATCGTGCAAAATGTGGTGAAGAAAATTAACTGAAAGGCCTCACGACCGACTTTCAACCCGATGGGTTTGCCGGTGGCCGCCTTGTCCAAGTAGGCGTTCCTTCTTTCCTCCCTCTCGGCTGGCGTCGGAAGGAATCGCCCCGTCTTCCACCGTTGGTTCAGTAGTGCCGCGATCAGGACAAGAAAAAGGACCGCCATCAGGCCTATCATCATGAATATCTGAACGTGGAGAATAGGCGAGCTGCTCTCCAGTGCAATTCTCGTAATCGCGATGAACGAAAAGGCGAGCACTGCCAGGAACACGACCGCCCCTCCCCCATCGATCCAGCGCTTCCAGCGCGAGAGTCCCTGACGGGCTTCCTGCTTACCAGACTCGTTCATCGTGCCTCCTGGTTAATCTTGTCAGGACACCCAATAATACTCTTTTGATCCACACCAACGACTAGATGTGCGTCAGATCGGCGTTGCACTGTTCTGGCCACTCTCGATACCGCTCTCCAAGTGTCGGCAGGTTTCCAACACCGAAACTGCTCCGTTTCGTGGGCTCCAGTCGTATTGTCGCCTATCCGGAAACTGGCCCATTACCAAAGCCCCGGTCCCGCTTGCCAGCGGAAGGGTCGATCTCATACTCTGGCGTTCATCATGAGTAAACGAATCCTCGCCCTCGTTCCGCTGCTTGCCCTAATGCTGCCGCTGAGCCTCTTCGCTCAGACGCCTTCGCTCTCCGTCCAGGTGGATCGCCCGACCGCCAAGGTCAGTCCCATGCTCTACGGGTTGATGACCGAGGAGATCAACTTCTCCTACGACGGCGGGCTCTATGCCGAGTTGGTCCGCGACCGCTTTGTTGGGCGTGGCTGGGGCGCGCTCCAGCACTGGACGCTGGTAGAGCGTGGGCACTCCGCTGCAAAGATCTCAGTGGATGAGACGACCGGCCCCAGCGCCACGCTGCCGCGCAGCTTGAAGGTGAGCGTGACCTCGGCGACGGAAGCCGCTCCGGCCGGCATCCAGAACGACGGCTATTGGGGCATCGCGGTGCGGCCGCGAACGGCTTATAGCGGCTTGTTCTATGCGAAGAGCGACAACGTTCGGGTCCCAGTGACCGTGAGCCTGGTCAACGATCAGACGGGCGCGGTTGCGGCCAGCGCCACAGTCGCGGCGGTGACCGGCGATTGGAGGCCGTACAGCTTTACACTCCGGACCGAAGACATTCCCGTAACAGCGAACAACCACCTGATTCTGACCATACCGCGGCCGGCGACGGTCTGGTTCGACCTGATTTCGCTCTTTCCGCCGACCTATCTCGATCGCCCCCACGGCAACCGCATCGACCTGATGGAGAAGCTGGCGGCCATGCATCCGAAGTTTCTGCGCCTGCCCGGCGGCAACTACCTGGAGGGAGATCACATAGCGGAGCGCTTCGAGTGGAAGCAGACCATCGGCCCCTGGGTTGACCGGCCCACACATCCCAGTCCCTGGCATTACCGCTCGTCGGACGGCATGGGATTGCTGGAGTTTCTGGAGTGGTGCGAGGATCTGAAGATCGAGCCGGTGCTGGCGGTTTATGCCGGCTACTCGATGGCGCAGGAGCATGTGGAACCGGGGCCGGCGCTAGAGCCTTACATAGAGGATGCGCTGGACGAGATCGAGTATGCGACCGGCAGCGCGGATACCTGGTGGGGCGCAGAGCGGGCCAGGGACGGGCACGCCGAGCCGTTTCCTTTGCATTATGTTGAGATCGGCAACGAGGACTGGTTCGACAAGTCGGGCTCTTACGACGGCCGCTTTGCGCAGTACTTCAAAGCCATCAAGCAGCGCTACCCGAACCTGCAGTTGATTGCCACCACGCCGGTCAAAAGCGTGAAGCCGGACGTGCTGGACGAGCACTTCTATATGTCGGCTGAGGAGTCGCTGGGCGACGCCTATCACTACGATAAGGCCGACCGCAACGGCCCGAAGATCTTTGTAGGCGAGTGGGCGACGCGCGAGGGCGAGCCAACCCCCAACCTTCAGGCGGCGCTGGGCGACGCGGCGTGGATGACGGGCATGGAACGCAACAGCGATCTGGTCATCATGGCCAGTTATGCGCCGCTGTTTGTGAATGTGAATCCCGGCGGCTTGCAGTGGGCGCCTGATCTGATCGGCTACGATGCGCTTTCGAGCTACGGGTCGCCCAGCTACTGGGCGCAGGTGCTCTTCGGCAGCTACCTAGGCACGGAGGTGGTGGCAACGGCGTTGACCGATGCCGGGCCGCGGATGTATGCGTCGGTAACGCGCGACGACAAGCTGCGCAAGCTGTTCATCAAGGTGGTGAACGCGTCGTCGGAGACGGAGCCGGTTAGCATCGCACTGACCGGCGTGGCGAAGGTGCAACCGGAAGCGAAGCTGGTTACCTTGAGCGGCAAGACGCCGAACGCGACCAACACCATCGCCAACCCCGAGGCGATCGTTCCGGTGGAGCACCGGATTGAGATGGATGGACCGAAGTTCCAGCAGAGCTTCGCGCCATACTCGATCAATGTGCTGGAAGTCAGTTACTGATCAGAGATCAGGGGTCAGGGATCAGGGAACGGCCGGCGGCGGGGCGGGCCGGTGCTTGGCGCGAAGATAGGCGACGATCTGGGCGATCTCCGCGTCGGTGAGGGCATCGCTGAAGGCCGGCATCTTCTGGCCGCCGTTGAGAATCTGATGGGTGATCTTGGCCGGGGTCCAGACCTTGTCCTTGGGCAGGTTGGCCAGGTCCGGTCCCTTCTTGCCGCCGGAGCCGCCGGGGCCGTGGCAGTGGGCGCAGCCCTTGTCCTGAAAGAGGAATGCACCGGCCTGCTCGTCGGCTCTGGCCCTTGCGCCGTCGAAAGCGCGAGCCGGGAGCGCGGCAAGAAGCAACAGGATTGGCGACAGGGCGAGGCAGGCCAGACGAGGAATCACGGAGATCATTCTCGCATCCCGCTGGTCCGCGCGCCTCCACCTTTCGGTGGTGTGGAGCGATGCTTCCAATGGAGCCCTTGAGGCACCTGATAAGCACCGCAGCGCTCGCCGGGCCTGCCCCGATCCACGTGCATCCTCAATGCCGGAAGTGGCGGATGCCGGTGAAGACCATGGCCATGCCCAGCTTGTCGGCGGCGGCGATCACTTCCTCGTCGCGGATGGAACCGCCGGGCTGGATGACGGCTGTGGCTCCGGCGGCGGCTACGGCTTCTAGTCCGTCGGGGAACGGAAAGAAAGCGTCGGAGGCGGCCACGCAACCCTGGAGCGGCAGCGCGGCTTTCATGGCGCCGAAGCGGGCGGCGTCCACGCGGCTCATCTGACCCGCGCCCACGCCGAGGGTCTGGCCGTCGCGGGCGTAGACGATGGCGTTGGACTTGACGTGCTTGCAAACGCGCCAGGCGAAGAGCAGGCTGCGCAACTCCTCGGCCGTCGGCGGACGCCAGGTGACCACCTTCAATTCGGATTCGGCGACCCGACCGGTGTCGGCATCCTGCAACAGCAGGCCTCCCGAAACGTGCTTGACCACCGGATGCGGCGGCGCTGAGCGGACCTCGACCAGGCGCAGGTTCTTCTTGGCGGCAAAGCGCTCACGGGCTTCGGGGGTGAAAGATGGTGCGGCGATGGCCTCGACGAAGATCTTGGCGATCTCGTCGGAGGCGACCCCATCCACAGTCCTATTGATGCCGATGACGCCGCCGTAGGCCGAGACCGGATCGCAAGCCAGCGCCTTCCGGTAGGCCTCGAGTATTGTTGCGCCCGTGGCCGCGCCGCAGGGGTTGGTGTGCTTGACGATGACCACGACGGCGGGGTCAGACTCGCCGGATGGGAACTCCTGAGCCAGCTCCCAGCAGGCATCCAGATCGACCAGGTTGTTAAAGCTGAGTTCCTTGCCCTGAAGCTGACGAGCGCCGGCAATGCCGAGGCCGGAGTCGTCGGAATAAAGCGCGGCGCGCTGGTGGGGGTTTTCGCCGTAGCGCAGCGGCTGGGCCAGCGGCAGGTTGATGCGCAGAGTCGTGGGCACCTGCGGTGCGGCAGACGCCTTCGGCACGGGTAGGTCGGGTGGGGGAGCATCCGCGATCTGGTCGAGGGCATTGGCGATCGCCGTGTCATAGGCCGCGGTGGTGGCGAAGGCCTGACGCGCCAGCCGCCAGCGGGTCTCCCGGCTCAATTTGCCGTGGGTGCTTTTTAGTTCTTCGATGAGAGCGGGATAGTCGGGCGTGCGGGTCACGATGGCCACGTCCTCGAAGTTCTTGGCTGCGGAACGCACCATCGACGGACCGCCAATATCGATGTTCTCGATCAGGTGGCCGAAAGCCACACCGGGTTGCGCGGCGGTCTTCTCGAAAGCGTAGAGATTCACCACCACCATATCGATAGGCTCGATGCCGTGAGCTGCCACGGCGGCCTCGTGCTCCCGGTTGCCGCGAATGTAGAGCAGCCCACCATGGACGCGCGGGTGCAGCGTCTTGACGCGGCCGTCCAGCATCTCCGGAAAGCCGGTCAGGTCGCTGATGTCCTTCACGGCCAGGCCGGCCTCGCGCAGCCTCCGCGCCGTTCCGCCGGTCGACACCAGTTCCACCCCAAAGCCGGCCAGCGCCTGGGCAAACTCCACCAGGCCGGTCTTGTCCGTAACGCTCAGCAAAGCCCGCCGAATTGGCTTTTCCGCACTCACAGTTTCGCTCCTTATCGGGCACCGCTCATCCACGCGCAGGTTTCAGGCTCAGCGATAGCCGCAGCGTGGCGCGCAAGAACCAGACTCCAGATTACATCGAAGGAATGCCTGCGGATGCCCGATCCCCTGTTCGCGATGCGCCTCTCAGGCCATTGAATCCCATGCCCCGTCCTGCGTCGTTACCAAAAAATGCATTAGAGTTAAGTCATGGGAAGTTATCCCACCCCACCTTCGCCCCATGGACAAAGATCTGTCCACGAGGATCCCGATTTCGCGCCTGCGATTCTTCCGCCGGACGCCGGTTACGCTCCACCGCCGCCCGTCCGCCGCCCGCGGCCTTATTGGGCGGTCGCTCCGGCCACGTATGTGCTGGTGGGCATCAACTGCGCGGTCTTTCTGGCCATGGCGGCCAATCATGCCGGCTTTTGGAGCCCATCCCCGGATCTCTTAATGCACTGGGGAGCCAACAACGCCGGCTCCGTGCTGGTCCAAGGCCAATGGTGGCGGATTGTCACCGCAATGTTCGTGCATGTCGGAATCATTCATCTGGCCACGAACATGTGGTGCCTGTGGAATTTGGGCCTGCTGGCCGAGCCTCTGCTGGGTTCGGCGGGGATGGTGGAGGTCTACATTCTCACTGGCGCGGCCGGCAACCTGCTATCGACGCTCTACAATTGGTGGACGAACTACGCCGACTGGACGAGATACCACGCCGAATGGGCCGGCCACCACGCTTTGGGCGAGGTATTCGATCCCACCTTTGTGTTTCCGCCTGGTGCGGGAGCTTCCGGCGCCGTCTTTGGGATCGCCGGAGCCCTGATCATCCTGCTCAAGTCGAACCGGCTGCCTGTGCCGACAGTGGAACTTAGAAGACTGCGCAGGTCGGTCATCTATTTTGCCGCGATAAACCTCGTGATCCCCTTCGCCTTCAACTTTGGCGCATCGGCAATGCACGCCGGGCTGCGCATCGATTGGGCGGCCCACCTGGGCGGTGTTACGTGCGGGTTACTCTTCGCAGTTCCGCTGGTGCCCCGGCTCGGCTCACCGCGGCCCGTTTTTGAGACGCGCCTGCGCATCGCCGTGGCGATGGTGGTGGGAATCCTGGTGCTCTTCGGCTTCTACCTGACCAAGTTGCCGGGGTAGGGAGTCTCCGCTGCCCGCAATGCGGCCCAACTCCTTTTCGCAGCCCGTCCGCTGGCCGCAAATCCCGCAGTCCGCACCGGCGCCAGTTCCGCCATGCCGGGCGATCTTCGGGACGGCGAACCCGGTCCGCCGAATCCGTTCCCCCTCCCGAGGATTCTGCGTAAGACCCCAGGGCAAACGCATCTAAACTTGGACTCCGAGGAGTCTTAGCAGGTATGCATGGTCCCAAGCGGCCTGTAGTCGTTTTCCGTGGATGCCCAGTTTGCAGGTTTTGTCCTGTTTGAGCAGGTTGA
>Ga0326727_10012958_pt1 | contig 18769 bp, 14 predicted proteins | sample MB2enrmetagenome_FD_207643 | JGI IMG/M metagenome (GOLD analysis project Ga0326727, IMG submission 207643) | Lab enriched peat soil microbial communities from McLean, Ithaca, NY, United States - MB29MY | ecosystem: Environmental > Terrestrial > Soil > Wetlands > Peat | place: USA: New York...
CCCTGCCTGGGCAACCATCTGGAAACCGACCTGAAGCCCGCGTTGCGTCCCCGCATAAGCGAGGACCAGTTGCGCCATCTGATTTGCGCCACGCTCGCGCAGAAACCCGCCGAGCACCTCTTCCGCGACAACTACCAACCCCACCGCGTCATGACGGCCATCGGGGGTTGATCCCTGTTGATCCATTTGAAGAAGCCCGGCGGATCTTTTCCAGCGCCACAGCGCAATGTTTATAGTTCGGCTGACGCGAATGCGGGTCGAAGCTGGGATGGGTTAACTGGTTTACTTCCGCGTAGTGCATGGGGATGAACACCTGTCCCGGCTGGACGGTAGGCGTGATGAACGCCACCGCCACCAGACTCGCTCGGCGCGAGCGAATTTGCACGGCTGCATTGGGGGCGAGGCCCAGCCGCGCGGCATCTTGCGGGTTCACCTCCACATAGCAGCCGGCCGGAGACAACGCGCGCAACACATCACTCTTGTTGGTGCGCGAGCCAGTGTGCCATTGCGCGGAAGTGCCGCGCCCGGTCAGCAGGACAAATGGAAATTCCCGGTCCACCGGCTCGGCCACTGGCCTTGGAATGTCAAAGATGAATTTTGCCCTCTGGTCTGGCGTGAAGAAACGCCCGTCCTCGAACAAACGCCGCTCGGCCGGGGGCGGGCGGTCGCCGTCCTTCTCCGCCCAGGGCCATTGCACGCCCCCGCATTCATCAAGCATCCGGTAATCGCGGATTCCAGTCATGTCGCAGGGCTGGCCGCGGGATAAATCCTTGAGAATCTGGAAAGCCTCCTCGGGAGAGCGCCACGAATGAAACTGCTTTCCACAATCCCAGTATTCGGCCACAAGTTTGAAGATGTGGAAGTCCGCCAACGCCGCGCCTGGCGCGCGCCGCACTTTTTTCACCAACCCAATACGGCGTTCGGAGTTGATCATCGTGCCCTCTTTCTCGCCCCAGCCGGCGGCAGGGAAAAACAAATGGGCGCGTTGTGCCGTCTCCGTGTCCGGATACATGTCCTGCACGACAAGGCAATCCAGCTTGCCCAGCATCGCGTTGAATTCGTTTTGGTGAACCCACGAGTGCGAACTGTTGGTGGCGATCACCCACAGTGCCCGGATTTTGCCGTCCCCGATGCCGTCCACAATCTGATCGTAGGCCCAGCCCTGCTGCGACGGTATACGTTCGTCCGGCAGGCCCAGCACGGCCGCCACCTTGGCGCGATGCGCGGAATTCTGAAAATCGTGCCCGCCAATGAGGCTGGTGATGTTGGAGTAGAGCCGCGATCCCATCGCGTTGCATTGGCCGGTAATGCTGTTGGCGCCAGTGCCAGGCCGTCCAATACTGCCGGTCATCAGGGCCAGGTTGATGACCGCCTGGGCTGTGCGCGTGGCTTCGTGCCCCTGGTTCACTCCCATCGTCCACCAGAAGGAAACACGTTTGCCCCGGGCAATCGCCCCGGCGAATCGGTCCAGTTGCTCGCGAGTCAGCCCTGACGCCGCGCAAACGAGCTCGGGAGCAAACGCCTCGGTGAATCTCGCAAACTCGTCAAAGCCCGTCGTGTGAGCGTCCACAAAAGTACGGTCCACAGCCCCCAATTGGATGAGGCGCTTGGCCAGGCCGTAGAGCAGCGTCAGATCACTTTTCGGCTGAATCGCGTAATGCTGGGTCGCGGCCACCGCGGTCTCGGTCGCACGGGGATCAACTACAATAATCTCCGGTCGGCCCGGATTGCGCATCACACGCTGCCACATGATCGGATGGGCGACGCAAGGGTTGGCCCCGATGAAAATCAGGACGTCGCTCTCCTCGAAATCGGCGTAGGTGAAGGGCGGCGCGTCGAAACCGAAAGACTCCTTGTAGGCGACATGCGCCGTGGCCATGCATTGCCGGGTGTTGCTGTCACAATGCAAACCGCCCATCCCGAATTTGAACAGGCAGCCGAGCAGCGCCATCTCCTCAGTGCAAATTTGTCCAGTGCTGAGAAAGGCGATGCTATGCGGGCCGTGTCGTGCCTGCACGTCTTTGAAGCGCGCGCAGAATTCAGTCAAGGCCTTGTCCCAATCAACGGGGCGCCACTTTCCGCGCGCGTCCCGGAGCAGGGGAGTAGTGCCCCGGTCGGATGCGGAGAGCGGAGTCAGCGCCTCCCAGCCTTTGGGACAGGCCATGCCGAGGTTGACGGGGTGGATTGGGTCCGGCGTGAGATTGACGGCTTCCCCATCGCGCAAGTGAATCTTCAGGCCGCATCCGGTTGAACAAAAGCCGCAGACCATGGTGGTGGTGGCGGTGGGCTTGAGTTGGGCGGGCACCTGGCCGAGGCCAAACTCGCCTGGAGACCGAACCAGATCGGCGGTAAGGGGTCCGGTCCATCGCCGCAGAATGGTGTTGGATCGTCTGGCTTTGGGACTGGAGTTGGGCGCGCTCATGCCTGGCCGGGCATTTTATCCGGAGCCACGGTGGTGAAGAAAAGATAGCGCTCCGCGATCTCTCCTGCGAAACATAGCACGCAAGTAACTTTGGCCAACGGCGGCGCCATCGCTCCGACCGCCACGCCAAATGGAATTAGTACGCCCCCGGTCAAGGTCAGCAGGAACCGGGCGGCAAGCAAGGGCCGAAGCGGACCAAGTTGAAGGAGAGCAGTGCGGCGGAGTTGGGTCCAATGGTTGGTGTCAACGGAGGCTTCCTTGGTGACCGACATCTCAAAACCTAGTTTAATCAGGACGAACAGCACGAGCGCGGCGGCGGTGGCCGCGTCCGGAGAGAACGCAAATTTCAACGCCAAGCCCAGAACCGTAGCTGTCCCAATAAAGCGCGGGAAGGTCGAGGCAAACCGCCAAAACTCACGGTGGGTATCCGCATACACCATGGTCTGGGCCGTCACTGTCACAAGACCCATCAGGGCCAGCGACAGGCTGGGAAACGGAATCATGCAACCCAACAATGTCACCTCATTGGCGGTTAGCGCAAGGCCCGCGATGGCTGCAAAAGCACCAAGAGCCATAGCCTCGCGGCTCAACCAACTGGTCCGCCAACCCAGCCATACTCGCCACGCCTTGGCGGGTTGGCCAAGGTGAAAGAAGCTCGCGACGAGGCCCGTCAGCAGAATAGCGAAAGAAAGTCCCATAAGGGCAAACGGTTCCGATGTTTTCGCGGCAATCACCATTCCTCCCATCCCGGCTTGGGTGAGCACCAGCATGAGGAGCAGCGGCCAGTGCGCGGGGGAGAGCCGGCTTGTGAAATGATCGGCGGCATGCAAGACTGCCTCCGGCTTGGTGGTGATATAGCGTGTGGTAGGGAGAGTGTAGCCGGGCTGGGGAGAGTCAGGCAGCCAGACCCTGCCAGCCGGGCATCCGTTCGGGGCGCGGAATGCGAGTTTCACGGCCTCCAGTCGGGTCAGGGTGATGCGGATGGCCTCGCTTGGACAAGCTTGCACACAAGCGGGCGCCTCGCCCACGGCCAGGCGGTCATGGCACATGTCACACTTGCGGACAATGCCGCGCTTGGCCGAAAACTTCGGGACTTCATACGGACACTTCATCACGCAATAATTGCAACCAATGCACTGGTCGCTGAGATGGCGGACAATGCCGGTAACAGGGTCTTTGTCGTAAGCCAGAACCGGACACCCTTCCAAACAGGCGGGCTCCACACAGTGATGACACGCGGTCGTCACGGTTTGCTGGAGCGGAACAACTCGATTGCCACCAGAAGGCTTGGGCACCAGCCGCTCACCAAAAAGCGCGCCGACTTTGCGCCAGGATTCGTCATCATCCAGCCCGTTCAGAGAATGGCAGGCGCTGACACATGCCTTGCACCCGCTGCATTTGTCCAGGTCAACCTCAAAGGCATATTGCTCGCCAGGCCGGGGCGAGCTGAGAGGGATGAGGTCGCGGTAATGTGGCTCCAGCAGCGGCGCCTGGTGGCGTTGGTGCAGTTGGGTGAACTTCTCGACTGCGGTGAGGGTTCGCTGCTCGGCAAGCAACTCGTCCACCAGTGTAAAAGGCTCTTCGAGGGTTCTCATTACTCGTTGCTAAACATTTCCTGCAAACGTCCGAGGTCATGGCGGGTGGAGAACTGTTGAAATGACTCCTGGCCCCCGCGATTTTTGAGATAAGCCTTCAAGATGCGTTCCAACGTGCGCGGCAGTTCGGTGGCGGAAACACCTGTGAATATCTGCCGGCCCAGGGACTGGTTCTTACCGAAACCGCCGCCGACAAAGATGTGGTAGGCATCCACGCTTTCGGACCCGTTCCGCACCTTGGTGCCCAGGCAGCCGATGTCGCCAATATAATGCTGCGCGCAGGAATTGGGGCAACCGGTGAGATGAATGTTCACAGGCTGGTCGAGTGCGACTTTCTTCTCCAGGTAGCGGGTGAGTTCGAGCGCGTGACCTTTGGTGTCAGACTGGGCGTACTTGCAGTAGCGGTTGCCGGTACAGGCAATAACGCCGCTGGCGATATTGGATTGTTTGACACCGAAGCCCAACTTTTCGAGGGCGCGCACGAGGGTTTGCAAGGAGGCATCCGGCACATTGGGAATGATGAAGTTCTGCCAGACGGTGAGGCGAATTTCGCCGCCGGCAAAATTGTCGGCCAAGTCCGCCAGTTGCGACATTTGTTTGGGGGTGATTTGGCCTACGGGCAGCGCGACTCCCACGTAATTGAGCCCGCGTTGTTTTTGCCGATAAATTCCGATATGCGAGTGCGGCAGATCCTGCGAAGCCCACCGCATCCGGGCCGGATCAAAAGGCTCCCGGCGGAGCGAATGGCCGTATTTCTTTTCAACTTCAGCCAAAAACTCCTCCAACGGCATTTTCTCCAGCAGGTGCTTGAGGCGCGCTTTTTTGCGGTCGGTGCGGCAGCCACGCTCGATAAAGACCCGGACAATCGAACACACGACCTTGTTGATTTCCGCCGGGGCCACGGCCACGCCCAGATCGTGGGCGAAGGTCTTGTGGCCGCTGGCGCCTCCCACAGCGATGCGGAACAAAATCTCCTCCCCGACGCTCACCGCCTTGACCCCGATATCGTTGGTGTCCTCCAGCGCGCCAATGAGGCCGCCGCCATCGTAGGCGATGTTGAATTTGCGCGGCAAATCGTAAAAGGATCGGTCGTTGATGATAATTTGCGCCAGTTGGTGGACGAACGGAAGCACGTCAATCAGCTCCGACGGATCAACGCCGGCGGTAGGGTTGGAAGTGAGGTTGCGGATGTTGTCCGCGCCGGCGCCTCGAGTGTGCAGACCGATGCTTTGGACGCGCCGCAGAACTTCGGGGGCGTCTTTGGGCTGGATGAGCCGGATTTGGAAATTGGCGCGGGTCGTGATTTGCACATAACCGGTGGAAAGTTCCTGCGCCACGCGCGCCAGTTCGCGAAGCTGGTAGGTCTTGACCACGCCGCCTGGAATGCGAAGCCGGGCCATGAAGGCGTCTTTCACCGGTGTCAGGAAAAATAGACCGTTCCATTTGAAACGGAACGTATCTTCCTTGTCGGGCGCGTGGTTGTGCGCGGCGTTTTCCAGAAGTTGCGGGTAGGCATCCAGAGGATGCAGCTCGCGTTTGACGCGTTCCTCGAAAATAAGGTCTTCTGCTTTGGGTGGAGGGGCGGGGTCGGCATCCTCGAACCGACGGCCCCTGGCGGCGACTCCGGCAAAAACACCGGCGAGATATTCCTTCTGTTCCACCGTGAAACCTGTGGGAGGCGGCGGCATTGAAACATGGGAGTCCATCAGTAAACGTCCCTTTGATAGCGGCGCTCCGACCGTAGCCTGGCAACATAGGTTCGGGCTTCGTCGGCGCTCTTGCCTCCGCGCGTTTCAATCACTTTGTGCAGGGCCGCGTCCACATCGGCGGCCATGCGCGAGGCCTCGCCGCAGACATAGAAGTGCGCGCCCGCATCAAGCCACGACCATAGCTCGGAAGCATTTTCCAGCATCCGGTCTTGCACATAAATCTTCTCCTGCTGATCGCGGGAGAAGGCCAGGTCGAGCCGGGTGAGGTGCTGATCCTTCACCCAACCAGTGAGTTGTTCCTCGTATAGAAAATCGGTGGACCGCCTCTGATCGCCGAAAAAGAGCCAGTTCTTCCCTTTGGCGCCGATGGCTTGACGTTCCTCAAGAAAGGCACGGAATGGGGCAATGCCCGTGCCAGGCCCGACCATGATCATGGGGGTGTCGCCGTTGGTTGGAGGCTTGAAACTGGGTGAGGGTTGCACGAACACTTTGAGGTGCTCCTCGGCGCCCAGGCGGTCGGCCAGGAAAGTGGAGGCGACGCCCGACCGGTCGCGCCCGTGGCTTTGATACCGGACCGCGCCGACGCATAAATGAGCCTGTTCGGGATGGGCCTTGGGGCTGGAAGCGATGCTGTAGAGGCGAGGCGCCAATTTCCGCAACGCCGGCACGAATTCAGTCGCGCTCAACGGTTCGGGCAACAAGCGGAGCAGATCAATGACATCCCGGCCCCAGAGCCATTTCTTGAGATCGCTGGCGCGGTCGGTTGTCAAGAGTGAAGCCAGTTCGCATCCCGGGGCGCGCCGGGCGACTACATCGAGCAGGTCCGGGGTCGGTTTGGTGATTTCCAGATGCCGGAGGAGCGCTTCGTGCAAAGGCATTTCGGCGTCCCCTACTTTGACAACTTCGCTGCCTTGACAACGAAGCAGCGCCAATAAATCCTGAACCAGCGCCGGACAATTCAGCGGCACAACCCCAAGCGCATCCCCGACCTCGTAGGACACTCCGCCGCCTTCCAGGCTGATTTCGTGGTGCCAGACCTCCTTGCCCGACCCGGGCTTGTTCAAGCAAACATTTTTGAGCAGGCGCGCGGAAAATGGATTGGTCTTGCTGAATGCCGCTTTTTCCGCGGGTTGATGGCCATTTCCGTTAAGGCCAGGCAGAGCGTGTCCGTTCGAATCCGGGGCAGCTCCCTCGCCGCGCATGAGGTTTTTCCATAACGAGTCGAGCCATTGTCTCGCGGGGGCTTCATAGTCCGTGTCGCACTCGCCGCGAGGAAGGAGACGTCGCGCGCCCAGGGCTTCGAGGCGGGCGTCGAATTTCTTCGAGGCGCCGCAAAAGTCCGCGTAGTTCTTGTCGCCAAGACCCAGCACGGCAAATTGCAGTTTCTCCAGGCGGGGCGCCGCGCTCGAGTTGAGCCAGAACCAGAAGTTCACGGCGTTGTCGGGCGGGTCGCCATCGCCATAAGTGCTGGATATCACGACCACCTTGCCCCCTTGCGCGAGAGCCGCCTGCTCGCAGTCATTCAGTGCCAAAACGCGAGGGGCGAAACCGCGCGAGCCGGCTTCCTTGGCGGCGCGTTTGGCCAGACCTTCGGCGGAGCCGGTTTGTGAGCCGAACAGGATCAGGAGCGGCTCCAAAGGCGAGGATGGCGCGGCGCTGGGCTGCGGCGCTGTGATCTCAGCCGGACCGATGTTGGACATGAGCCCGGCCAGAAAGCCATTCAGCCAGGCGCGTTGCTCCGGGCTGAAGGGTGCGGTATCAGGAATATACGGGATGCCTTTCATGCCTCAGAATTTGAATTCCAATTGTGCCCAGTACTTTTCAACGCTGATGTTCGGCTTCGGCAGGCCTCCATCGCCCGCAGGAGCGTTCGCTCCGGCGTAATAGGCGTACTCCAGAGTGGCCGTCCAATGTTTGCCGAATTTCTTGGAGAGCATGGCATCGAATTCCTGGCCGTAATCCCCGTTCCCGAAATCCGGATCGAATTTGTGATAAACAAAGCGCAGCGGCATTTCCCACGGCAATGTCACCTGCGCATATCCATACAGGTTGCGCAGACCGTCCGATGGAGTGGTGAGAAAGGCATCGGCCCAGCCGTCAAAACCGTGGAAGGTCGCCAGCGGGGTGATGAAGGCGGCGCGCCCGCCGCCCTTGCCGGTATTGGCGCCGCTGCTTTGGTCCTCGTAACCCGCGCCAAACGCGACGGGCTTGATGCTGGCGCCCAATTCTAAATTGTAATAATCCGCTTGGTACCGCAAGGTACTCTGGCCGTAGTTCTCTTGCCACGCATATTCGGCCCGATAGTCCAGCGAAACGGAATCGCTGACGGGCGCGGCCCCGGCAAAATACCCCCCGTAAGTGGCGCTGGAATTACCGGCGCCGGCGCCGTTGGTCAGTCCCAATAAATAGGTGTAGCCGACGAACCGCCCATACTTCCAGCCTGAATACGAAATATTGATGACATGTGACTTTGATTGGAAATCCTGGTTGGCGGCGGCCAAGCCTCCTTCATTGCCAAACGGGCGATGGACATCCCAGACGTAGGCGTAATATAGATCGAGGTTCGTGATCGGCTCGCTTCCCACACCGGCGGCGTCATAGGTCTGCCAGTTTTGCCGCCAGTCCACGTCGCCAATAAATCGCTGATTGTCGAGGACGAGATGCTGCTCGCCAACTTTTAGTTTGATATAATCCTCGTAGCTGTAGCCCAGCCACGCCTGGTCCAGCCGCGTGAGAAGCGGGTCGGCCACAACGGGTTTCTTGGCCTCGCCGTCCAAGCCCGCCGCGTTGTAGTTCTTTTCCGGTCCAATGTCCGAGATGTTCAGACCTTCCACCATTCCTTGAAATCCATAAAGAGGAGCTGTGGTGTAACCCAGCCGGGTGCGAATGGTGGGCGCGTAGGACGGCGCTTTGATGGTGGAAACTCCCTCTTCGGCCACGTCCTCAATGCGCAACCGGACGTCCACATTGAATTTTCCCTTGGCCAGCGCGTCGGGGATCTTACCGTCGAAGAACTGCTCGACCGCATTCGTTTCCGCGGCGGGAGCTGGCCCAGCCGCAGTGGCCAGGACGGTGTCAGGCGGTGGCGGCGGCTGGGCCGTGCCCGCTTTGGAGAACGGTATTTGCTGCGCGAAGCTGGAGGAGGCTAGAGCCAAAAGCAACGCGCTTGTGGCGAGGGCATTTTCGGGGTTGGTCATGTGTCGCATTTATGGGTTTTGAGGCGGATTGGGTCGTTGATTATATTCTCGCCTGCGCCATCGCGCCCCAGGTGGCGCGCCAACGGTTTTTCACCAGCCCAAGTCCGGCCAGAGCCGAGAAACAAAGGGCTGAAAAGATCATAAAGCCCGCGAGGTAGGAGCCGGTCCACCCTTTGGAAAAGCCGAGCGAACTGGCCAGATAGAATCCGCCCACGCCCCCGCCCGCCCCGACGAGGCCGGTCATCACGCCCAGGTCCTTGCCAAAGCGCTGCGGCAGAAGTTGAAAGACCGAGCCGTTGGCCATGCCCAGCGCGCAGGAAGCGATGCACAGCGCCGCGAGGACGAGAGGGAGATTGCCACCCAAGCCCGCCAATAGCAGCGCCCCGCCCGCCAGCGTGTAGAAGCGGAAGAGCGAGCGGATGCCGCCAAGACGGTCGGCAATAGCGCCCCCAATGGGCCGGGCCAGCGCGCCGGCCGCGGTGCAAAGCGCGGCCAGATCGCCGGCGTGGACGGCAGTCAAGTGGAATTCACCCTTAAAATACAGCACGTAGGAACTGGCCAGCCCGACGAAACCGCCGAAGGAGATCGTGTAATAAAAGCAAAACCAGTGCGCGTCCTTTTCCTTGAGCAATGCAAAGTAATCCGCAAGTTTTTTCCGGGTCACCGTCACTGGCGCCTCTTTGGAAAAGACCGCGTAAGCCAGGAGGACCAAAACCGCCGGTATAACCATGAGGCCGAAGACGGCGCGCCAACCATACGCCGCCGCGATACGGGGAGCCAGGAGGGCGTCAAGGACAGTGCCGATGTTCCCAGCCCCCGCCAACCCCATCACAACACCTTGCAGCCGCGGCGGATACCAGCGCCCCGCCTGCGGCAGGGCTACGGCGAAACTGGCCCCCGCAAATCCGAGCACCACGCCCAGCAACAGCGCCGCCTCATAATTTTGCAGGCCGGCGAGCCAGGCGCAAAGCAGCCCGGTGATGACGACGATTTGTGCGGTGATCCCCGCAGCTTTTGCGCCGAAACGGTCCACGGCCAAGCCGAGGATAATCCGCAGGAGCGCGCCGGACAGGATGGGAACGGCGACCATCAGACCCTTTTCTTGCGCCGAAAGGTGAAGCGCCTCCCCAATTTGCGCGCCCAGCGGGCCGAGGAGCGTCCACGCCATGAACGAGAAGTCAAAGTAAAGAAAGGCGGTGAACAGGGTTGGCCAATGGCCGGCCTGCCAAAAGGAGCCGGCCTTCCGCGAAGCCGTTTCCACACAAGATCGGCTTCGCGTTTCGGGGCCGGGCACGCCACTGCAACATGGGGGACCCAAAACAACCGGAGATGAGATCGTTTCCTCAGGTAGCGGGATCATGGTGGTGGAATTTTTCATGCAGAGGTTGTGCTTGGAAAAAATAGTGGTTCATTCGCGAACGGCTTCACGGGACAGCCTCTCCGGAAATCTATTGGGTTATGACGGTGTTCAGGCTTGGCCGGTTGCGGAACACCCCGGGCCTTCAATTCGACCTTGTTTTCAGCCGCGCCACGCCGACGGAGGGCTTTTTCATATATGTCGGTGCGGTAAACGAGACGGCCCAGGGCGAAATCCAGCCTGGACGGTTCCGGGCACAAGCCGCTGGCCCGCACCAACTCAAACATCCAGGCCGCCTTCTCCGGAGACGGTTCATTTGCATTTTGCCCGTGAAAAACGCAAAAATCCCGGACCATGCGCGCCTGGCCATGCCCAAAGTCGAACGGCCCGCTGAGGCCGCGGCGCAACACCGCCACAGGCGCATCCACATATTCGGGGCGCGCCAGCGTGGCGATAATTTCTTCGTGATTTTCCGGCTCCTGGCAAAATTCGCAGGACTCCAGCAATGCCGCCAGCAACGCCAGATGTTCTTTCTCTCTCGCTTCCGCAAATTCGCGCCGAACCATCAACACTTTTTCCGGGTGGCCGACATCCAGTTCCGCGCTCACCGCCGCGCTCCAACCTGCCCCCGCCCGCACGGCTGCGGAGTTCCACGGTTCCCCCACACAAAAGCCGTCCAGATTGCCGGATTGGAGATTGGCCACCATCTGTGGCGGCGGCACAATGACGATGCGCACGTCGCGGTCCGGGTTGATTCCCGCCGCCGCCAGCCATCGGCGCAGCAAGTGGCGATGCGACGAAAAGGAAAAGACCGCACCGAATGTGAAGGTCTTTTCGCGGTGACATCGAACGATTTCAGCGCGCAAGGTTGCGCCGTCCCGCACACCGCGCCGCCACAAGTCCTGGGAAAGGGTGATGGCGTTTCCATGCAGGTTCAACACCAAGCCCGTCAGGCACTCACAGGCCACCGAACCCAGTCCCATCGTCACGGCCAGTGGCATTGCGGCCACGGCATGGGCGGCATCCAGTTCGCCATGAATAATCTTGTCGCGAATGCTGGCCCATCCCAGCTCACGAGAGAGGCGCACTGTCAGGCCGTATTTGTCGAACAATCCCAACTCCTGCGCCATCGCCAGCGGCGCGCAATCCGTCAGTGGGACGAAGCCCAGTCGCAAGGCCTGGCCTGGCGTGACTTCGTTGGCCGACTGCATTTTTTTGTTCATTTCAGGGCGGTTCTCAGCCGCTGCGCGCAATTCAAGCCGTAATCGTGCCATTTGAGGGGCTGGCGTAATAAATGCTCTTTGTAGATTCAATGGAAACGATGAGTACCGCTCATAAATGAAAAATCCCTTCGACAGCCGCCAGTTGCGAATGTTTTGCGTGCTGGTGCGCACGGGCAGCTTTACGCAGGCTGCGCGGGAGTTGGGCATCACCCAATCCGGCGTGAGCTACTCCATGAAGGCCCTGGAGAACGACACCGGCTGTCGTCTTTTGGACAGATTGGGCAAAAAGGTTATTCCGACGCAGGCGGGGGAACAGTTGTTGCAGCACGCCAGCCGGATTATGAATGAGATGGACACGGCGCGTGAATCCCTGACCCAACTGGGCAAATGGGGCAGGGGCCGTTTGCGCCTGGGCGCCAGCACCACGGCCTGCCAGCATCTCATTCCGCCGGTCTTGCGCGAATTCAAGGAAAGCTTTCCCGGTCACGCCATCACCCTGGAGCCGGGCGACACGCCCGAACTGGTGGCCGCGCTCCTGGCCCACCGGATTGATCTGGGCTTTTCCCTCGAGCCGCAAAGGGAGCCGCAACTCAAATTTCATCCGCTTTTCACCGACGATTTGCAGTTTATCGTGGCGCCGCTCCATCCCTGGGCCAGGGCGGGGCAGATCGAGCGCCCGGCCATTCCGCGGCAAAATTATATTCTTTACAGCAAGCGGAGCCTCACCTTCCGGCTGATCGCGGATTATTTCCGGCGCGAGCAGATGGAGCTGAACACCGTGATTGAGGCCGGCAGCATGGAAGCGACCAAGGAGCTGGTGAAGCTGGGACTGGGCGTGAGCATCCTCGCGCCCTGGATCACGCAAAAGGAAATCGAAGAAGGCTCGCTGGTGGCCTTGCCGCTGGGCCGCCGCAAGCTGCAGCGCGATTGGGGCATCCTTCATTGGCAGGGCAAACAGTTGAATCTTGCCGAGGAGACATTCATTGGTTTGTGCGAATCCTTCTGCGCCCCGCTACGCCAATCCGGAAGGCTCAACTGAGCCCGTGCCAAATGGCCGAACGGATGGCAGTCCAGATCGCTGACCCCTGGGCAATCCACGGAGAAGCAGGGCGGCAGGATATTGGAAGCAGGTGTGGTTCCCTTCCCGAGGCAACATGGCGAGCAAGCGACTTGATAAACTATCGCATGACGATATATTGTAGTGCGAGTGAGACTTTGATGAATGCGGAAACTCTGGTCAATAAAAGCGGCTCCTTCATCGCCAGCCAGATGGGGGACGGCAGGCAGCACGCCGTTGCCCAATCATTGCCGCCCGCGCCGGGCATCACCATTTCACAGCAAACTGGATCAGGAGGGCATGAAATCGCCGAGCGGACAGCCGAGATTCTCGATCGAATGGAACGGAACGGGAAGGGACAATGGAAAACATACGATCGCCAACTCGTGGAGAAGGTGCTTGAGGAGCATCATTTGCCGAAGCGGATTGCGAAGCACATGCCGGAAGATCGCCGTTCTCTCGTCCAGGACGTCACGGAAGAGTTGTTTGGTCTCCGCCCCCCTTCGTGGGTGCTCGTGCCGATGGTCGTCGAAACCGTCCTGCGTCTGGTAAAGGCCGGCCATGTTATTGTGGTCGGCCGCGGAGCAGCGGTGATTACATCCAGCATGGCCGGTGTCTTCCATGTCCGGCTCGTCGCATCCCTGCCCAAGCGCATTGAGCGGGTGCAGCAACTCCATCATCTGACGCGGCAAGAAGCCGTGCGATTTACCGAAATGGAAGATCGCGGCTCCCATCGTTACGTGAAGGCTCACTTCCACACTCGTATCGAGGACGAGTTGCTGTATCACCTGGTCATCAACACGGACCGGGTTCCTTACGCGGATGCGGCCATGCTCATCGCCCATGGGGCGCGGCGTTGCTTCGAAGAAAACGAACGCCATGAGGAAACGCCGCAGAGCCCTTGAACCCGGACAAGCTAACTGGTGACCAATACGGCCGCCCCATGTATTTTGCCATGCCTCAATCGGGACAAGGCTTCATTGGCGGCCTCCAGAGGGAACTTCCCGACGTTTGCGGAAAGGGGCATGCGCGACGCCAAGGCCAGGAATTCGTCACCATCGTGCCGGGTGAGATTAGCCACGGAGCAGATGCGGCGTTCCTGCCAGAGCAAATCATACGGAAATGAAGGAACATCGCTCATGTGGATGCCGGCGCAGACCACAATCCCGCCTTTGTCCAGGGCCTTTAAAGCCAAGGGGACCAACTCCCCGACTGGGGCGAAAATGAGGGCAGCATCCAGGGGTTCGGGCGGCATGGTTCCGGAATTGCCTGCCCAAGTTGCCCCGAGTGCTCTGGCAAATTCCTGGGACGGCACATTTCCGGGCCGGGTAAACGCGAAGACCCTCCTTCCCTGGAATATGGCCACTTGGGCAATGAGGTGAGCCGCCGCGCCAAATCCGTATAGGCCCAGGCGCTTCCCATCGCCCGCTTTGACAAGGGAACGGTAACCGATCATCCCCGCACAGAGCAATGGCGCGGCTCCCGCATCCGAATAGGCGCCGGGAATTGGAAAACAGAAACGTTCATCGGCCACGATAAATTCAGCGTATCCGCCATCAATGGTGTAACCCGTGAAGCGGGCATAATCGCAAAGATTCTCGCGGTTGGAACGGCAAAAAGCGCACTCCCCGCAGGTCCAGCCAAGCCACGGGACGCCGACTCGGTCACCAATAAGGAAGCGGTGGGCGCCCTCACCCTTTTCCGCAACGACACCGACCACTTCATGGCCGGGAATAAGCGGTAGTTTTGGCCGCGGCAATTCGCCGTCAATCACATGCAGGTCCGTCCGACAGATGGCACAGGCGTGGACCCGGACCAAAACCTGGCCGGCAGCCGGCTTCGGCTTTGGCACATCAACCAACTGCAGAGGCTGCCGCTGACTTTGAAGCACCATGGCGCGCATCAGGACAATCTGCCGCAATTCCTATTTCCGTCGAACTCTTTAGAAAGCTGGGTCTGGTAACCTTGACCAGCATAAATGTGGCCACCGCATACATTCCGAGGGGGAATCCCATATCAATCGTGATGAACGTGGCGCCGCGCGAATGATGGGTGAGATCGTCGAGGAGCCTGCCGCGGAACCGAGCAAGACGCATGAGGGTGAGTATCCAGAGCACGAGGTACGCGCCGGCATTCAACACGAACAATCCCACGGCGATCCGCTCCCGGCCATGGCAGTGTGGCGCGAGCGAGACAACCCCGTCGCCATCACGAGCGCGAAGTACCCAGGGAACAAGGCTGCCAGGGCGTTTGCGCTGGCAGCCTTGAAAAGCTGTTTACTTAAGCCGTGACCTCCCTCCTTTCCGCCGGCTGCCTTCTCCAACACGGGCAAGCAGACACTCCAAGCGGCCAACCCCGCGTTCCCGTCTCCCATCATGTGGCTTTCCAGGCCTTGCCGGCTGTTGACGCCGCTTGAGGCGCTCATCCAGGTAGGCCTTCAACACAACCGCATTGTTGTGCTCAAGGTCGCGCGCGCTGAACAGCAAGGCCACGTTTCCGTTTTCGGCTGCTTTAAGCAATGACTCCCACCTCTCGGGTTTTGCGTCCAACTCCAGCCGGTAACGATGCTGAAACACCTCCCATTTGGCTGGACCATGATTGAACCAGCGGCGCAAGGCATCATCCGGCGCCACGTTCCTGGCCCAGCCGGCCATGGCCAGCGCTGCTTTCTTGATGCCGCGCGGCCATAGGCGTTCGACAAGGAACCGTTGTCCATCACTCTTGTCCACCGCTTCGTACACTCGTTTGATTCGAATCATGGGGGGGTGGGCCTTCATGCAAGGCAAAGGATCCCCGCGCCGCGCAGAGCGGCGGGCAAGCCCGTCAAAGCCGGAAGCAATGGCGCCGTTCTCATAACATTGTTCCCATCTTGACCGAATCCAATCCAGCGGCATCGAGCCAAAGGCATCGGGCAAAAGGTTGACTTCGATCAAAAAATGTTGTTTTGTGACGCGTTAAAGTGTGAATGTGAATTCACTTTCACAAACAAATATGCACCGGCGAGCCCAAAATATCAAGACCGAAATACGCCAGGAACAGATTGCCCGGGCAGCGCTGGTCTTGATTGCCCGGCACGGGTTGAATCATCTGAGCATCGGGGCGCTGGCCCGGGAAGTCGGTGTCGTGCCTTCGGCCGTTTATCGTCATTACCGGGGCAAAGACGAGGTGTTGGAATCGGTGCTGGATCTGATTTCCAGAAGCCTGCTGGGAAATGTCGCAGCCGTTTGCCAGGCGACCCCGGACGCATTGGAGCGGCTTCATTTCCTGCTGATGCGACACGTTCAATTGGTTCGCCACCATGCGGGCATCCCCAGAGTGCTTTTTTCCGAGGAAATCTTCGCGGGGAATTCCGCGCGGAGACACCGGGCTTACAAGACCCTTCAGGGATATCTTGATGAAATCGCCGGCATTGTCGGAAAAGGCCAGCAACAGGGGCAAATCCGTGCCGACATTTCCCCGGACACTGCCGCAGTCATGTTTTTAGGCCTGATCCAACCGGCCATTATCCTCTGGCTGATGAGCAAGGGAGCCTTTGACGTGGCTCGACACGGGGAGCGGGCTTGGTGTTTGTATTGCGCGATGCTGCAACGGGGCGAAAAGCAGGCAGGATCGTGGGCGGCTCCAGAACACAAGACAAAACAAGGAAACTCGCGGCCGGGAAAAAGAGAGAAAATGAAATCGGCCTGTTCAAATGAACCAACACATTTTTCCTGAAAGACAGGCGAACAAAGCAATCTTGAATCACACAAATGCAGCCAAAAAGAAAGACCAAGATCATGCCGCAGAACAAGAATCCAACTGAAGTCAAGTTTGAGCCCGCCCAAGCGGTCCCTGTCGCTGCATTCGTGGATTACCATAGCGGTTCGATTGTCAGCCGGGAAATATTGAAAGGCGCAGCCGGCAAAGTCATGCTGTTTGCCTTTGACGAAGGGGAAGGTTTGAGCGAGCACACCTCGCCCTTGAACGCCTTAGTCCAAATTGTCGAGGGCGAGGCGCAAGTTGCCGTTTCCGGCCAACCGCGCCGCGTCAAGGCGGGCGAATTGCACAAAACCCCACGACTGGAGCGGCTGCGCCGGCGGGCGCAGGCGCCGCTCAAGCCGTCTGCGCAGGCGGTTCTTGACAGTCCCGACCGCGAGGCGCCAATTCTGATCCATGAGATGCGCCTGCGCCTGAAAGAATTGGAAATGAAAAATGAGGAACTGCGTCGCGTCCAACTCGATTTGGAAAGCTCCCGAGATCGCTTCGCCAGGCTCTACGACCTGTCACCGGTCGGCTACCTCACGCTCGATGCCGACGGCGTCGTCTGCGAGGCCAATCTGACCGCGGCCCGCCTGCTCGGTCTCGACCGCCGGGCATTACTGCGGAAAAAAATGTTGCGTTTCATCGCTCCGGAATCGCAGACCGGCTTTTGCCTGCACCGGCGGCAGTTTTTCTCCGGCGCCAGCCGGCAATGCAGCGAACTTCAAATGCGGCGGCTTGACGGGACGGCGTTCACAGGACGTTTGGAGAGCATGAAGGAAACGGCCGCGGGAGGCCGGCCGGCGCGATGCCTGGTGGCGTTGAGCGATGTGACCGAACGCCACCGGGCGGATGCGGAACGATCTCGACTGGCCGCAATCGTAGACTCCTCGGAGGACGCGATTGTCAGCCGGGCCCTGAATGACGTTGTCATCACTTGGAACGCGGGGGCGGAGCAGTTGTTTGGCTATTTCCAGTCCGAAATCGTGGGGCGCTCCTTTTCCGTGCTGGTTCCCCTCGATCGCCGTGATGAGGCGCGCCAGATTCGGCAGCGCATTATGCAAGGACAATTAGTTACGCATTACGAGACGATACGGATCGCCAAGGATGGCCGTCGCATTGCGGTTTCGCTGGCGAGCTCGCCGGTTAAGGATGCGGCCGGGAAAATTGTCGGCATATCGGCGATCTTGAGGGACGTGTCCGTCCGAAAGCAGATCGAGGAAACCCTGCGCCAGAGCGAGGCCACGCTGGCCAGCTTTTTCGCTGAATCGCCTTTGGGCCTGCTCTGGGTGGCAGAGGACGGGCGCATCTTGCGTGTGAACCGGGCACAACTGGAAATGTTGGGTCGCGCTGGGGAAGAAATTTCAGGACGCTCCATCTGCGAGTTCCACGCCGACCCGGCGTTCGCCACCGCTGCGCTCGAACGGCTGGCCAAGAAGGAAACGCTGCGCGACCATCATGGGCGCTTGCGGCACAAGAACGGTATGATCCGGCATGTGCTGATTGACGCCAACGGATTGTGGGAGCAAGGCCGGCTGGTTCACTCGCGCTGGTTTGTGCGCGACATCACCACCCGCGTGGAACTTCAGACCGAACTGCTCCAGATTGTCGAGCGCGAGCGGCAAAGGATCGGGCATGACTTGCACGACGGCCTCGGCCAGCACCTGCACGGGATTTCCTATTTGGCGGCGCTTCTGGAGAAGGGCCTCCAGGAAGAAGCATCCCCTCGTGCCCGGGAGGCTGGCCAGTTGAATAAGCACCTCAATCACGCGCTCGAACTCACCCGCAGCCTGGCCCACGGTTTCCAGCCGATCAATCCCGTGCCCGAAGGGTTGATGCTGGCGTTGCGCGAACTCGCCAAGCGCATCGGTGGGCTTTATCGGGCCGACTGCCGCTTCGAGTGCCGCTTCCCTGTGCTCATCCACCGGCACAGCGCGTCCACCCACCTGTATCGCATTGCGCAGGAGGCCGTGAGCAACGCGATCAAGCACGGGAAAGCCACGCGCATCCAGATCCACTTGGCAGCCACCCCACAGCGGATCGTCCTCGTGGTCCGGGACAACGGCGTGGGCATCCGCCGGCGGGCCAAACGCTCAAAAGGAATGGGCCTGCACATCATGCAGTATCGCGCCGGCGCCATCGGCGGCTCGATGGTTGTCCGGAAACTTCCCCGGAGAGGAACGGAGGTCGTCTGCACCGTTCCGCGGCAGGCCCTTCTACTTCACGACAAAGGAATCAAATGAAACGACAACCGAACACCCCGCCGCCACCCACGCGCAAACGCATTCTCGTGGTGGACGACCATCCTTTGATGCGGGAGGGCGTGGCCCAATGGATTCAACGCTCCCACGACCTGGAAGTCTGCGGCCAAGCCGAGTCCGCCGCCGATGCCCTCTCCCTGGCTGGAAAGTTAAAGCCCGACTTGGTGCTCACGGACATTTCATTGACGGGGCGCAACGGCCTTGAACTGA
>Ga0326727_10012961_pt1 | contig 18765 bp, 15 predicted proteins | sample MB2enrmetagenome_FD_207643 | JGI IMG/M metagenome (GOLD analysis project Ga0326727, IMG submission 207643) | Lab enriched peat soil microbial communities from McLean, Ithaca, NY, United States - MB29MY | ecosystem: Environmental > Terrestrial > Soil > Wetlands > Peat | place: USA: New York...
GCCCGGCGCCGGGCGGGCGGGCGCGGGAGGGGGGGGGGGCGGGGGGCGGCCCCCCGGCCGGGAGTCAAGGGGGCAGCGCCCCCTGGCCTGCCAGCCACGCCTGGCCCAGGCTCAGGCCGCCGTCGCCGGCCGGTGCCTCGGCGGGCAGCAGTGGGCGCAGCCCCGCCGCCTGCAGGCCGGCGGCGGTGGCTTCGGCCAGCGTGCGGTTGATCAGGCAGCCGCCGCTGAGCGCCACAAATTCCAGCCCCTGCTCGGCCGCCGCTGCCCTGGCCCAGGCGACGAGGCCGGCCGCCAGCGTGCCGTGGAACAGCTCCGCGCCCTCCTGCGCCGCGCAGTCCCTGAGCGCGTCGAGCAGCGGCAGCAGGTCGAGCGATCCCTTCTCGAGCCGCCAGCCCGTCGCCAGCACGCGCGGCGTTCGCACCAGCGCCTCCAGGCGCATCGCGCCCTCGCCCTCGTAGCTGCTGATGCGCAGCACCCCGAGCAGCGCCGCTGCGGCGTCGAACAACCGGCCGCAGGAACTGGTAAGCGGTACCCGGCCGGAGGCCAGGAGGCGCGCCACCGCAGCGGCGTTGGCGCCAAGCCTCGGAATGATCTCCGTCTCGCGGCCCAGCGCATGCAGCGCGGCCGCCGCCATCCGCCAGGGCTGGCGCGCCGCCATGTCGCCGCCCGGCAGCGGCAGCCCCCTCAGATGGCCGAGGCGGCGGAACTTCGCCCCGTCCAGCCGCAGCAGTTCGCCGCCCCAGGCGGTGCCGTCGGCGCCATAGCCGAATCCGTCCAGCACCACCGCCAGTGCCGGCGCCACGACGCCGTGCTCGGCGAGCACCGCGGCCGCGTGCGCGTGGTGGTGCTGCACCTCGAGCACCGGGAGGGCGAACCGCTCGACCAGGCCCCGGGCGGGGAAATCCGGATGCAGGTCGTGCGCCACCAGCACCGGACGCGTATCCAGCAGCGCCAACAGGTGGTGCGCCGCCTCGTCGAGGAAGCGCAGCGTGGCGGCGTTGTCCAGCGTGCCCACGTGCTGCGACAGCACCGCTTCCGCACCGCGGGTGGCGCAGACCGTCGCCTTCAGCACGCCGCCCAGCGCCAGCACCGGCGGCACCGCGCGCGCCAGCGCGATGGCGCGCGGCGTGTAGCCGCGGGCCCGGCGCAGGAACCGCGGCGCGCCGGCGATCACCCGCACCACGCTGTCGTCGCAGCGCGTCAGGACGGCGCGGTCGTGGGTCACCACCCAATCGGCGATGCCTCCCAGGCGGCAGGCGGCCTCGGCATCGTCGATCACCAGCGGCTCGCCGCCCGGATTGGCGCTGGTGGCCACCAGCAGCAGGTCGTTGGCCGCCGCCAGCCAACCGGTGCCGGCCGGCCGGCCGGCCGCCTCGTGGAACAGCAAGTAGTGGAGCGGCGCTGCCGGCAGCATGACGCCGAGCGTGTCGAGCCCGGGCGCCAGCGCCTCCGGCAACGCGGCACGCCGTTCCAGCAACACGATCGGCCGCTCGACCGCGCCCAGCGCCGCCCGCTCCGCCGGCCGGACGCGGCACCAGCGCTCGATGCTCGCGGCGTTCAGCGCCATGACCGCGAATGGCTTGGCCCCTCGTTCCTTGCGGGCGCGCAGGCGCTCCACCACGGCGGCGTCGGTGGCGTCGCACAGCAGGTGAAAGCCGCCGAGCCCCTTGAGCGCGACGATGCGCCCGCCCTGCAGCGCTGCCAGCACATCGGCGATCTGTGCCGAAAGCCGCGGCCCGCAGGCCGGGCAGGCGATCGGCTCGGCGTGGAAGCGGCGGTCGGCGGGATCGGCGTATTCCCGGGCGCAGTCCGGGCACAGCACAAAGCGGGCCATCGCCGTGTTGGCGCGGTCGTACGGCAATCGCCGCGTGATGGTGAAGCGCGGCCCGCAATGCGTGCAGTTGAGGAACGGATACCGCCAGCGGCGGTCGGCGGGGTCGCACATCTCCGCCAGGCAGGCCGGACAGACGCAGGCATCCGGCGCCACCGAGGTCACCACCACGCCGCCGGCGCTGCCAAGAATCACGAACGCCGCCTCGCCGGCGACCGGCGGCATCGGCTCGGACTCGATGGCGGTGATGCGCGCCAGCGGCGGCGCCTGGCGCCGCAGCCCGTGCAGGAATTCCGCCGCCCGCGCCCCCTGCACTTCCGCCAGCACGCCCTCGGCGTCGTTGCGGACCGTGCCGGTCAGCCCGAGCCCGGTGGCCAGCCGCCACACGTGCGGGCGGAACCCCACCCCCTGCACCGTGCCGCGCACCCTCACCTTGAGCCGGGTCATGGCGTCGGACCATACGCGATGCCGGCAGGCCACGCGAGCAGCCCGGGCGGTTGACCTCGGCGCCGGCCCGGCCGACAGTTCGCGTTGCCGCGGTGGAAACCATGAAGCGTCTGCAGCAAGCGCCAGGGGCGTCGCTCCTGAGCACGGACACGCCGCTCACGGGAATCGGCCTGATCGTCCTGTCCACGGCGTGCTTCAGCGGCTCCGACTCGCTGTCGAAATACCTGGTGCAGACGCTGCCGGCGAGCGAGGTCGCCTGGATCCGGTGGTTGGTTTTCGTGGTGATGGCGGTGATCCTGGCCGCGCGGGACGAACCCGGCCGGTTCCGCTCCCGCCGGCCGGGACTGCAGGTGTTGCGTGGGCTCGGGCTGGTCGGCTCGGCGGTGGCCACCATGATGGCGCTCAGAAGCATGCCGCTCGCCGAATCGACGGTGCTTGGCTTCACCTCGCCGGCGCTGATCACGATCCTGTCGATTCCCATCCTGGGCGAGGTCGTCGGCTGGCGGCGTTGGGTGGCGGTGGCGGGCGGGCTGCTCGGCGTGCTGCTGGTGGCGCGGCCCGGCGCCGCGGCGTTCCAGGTGGCGGCCCTGTTCAACCTCGCCTCGTCGCTGTGCTGGGCGTCGGCGTGCGTGCTGAGCCGCAAGATCGCCGCCACCGACCGCGCCGCCACCACTCTGCTGTGGTCGGCGGTGATCGGGCTGGTGGTGCTGACCGCCTGGATGCCGGTCGTGGCGGTGTGGCCGACCCGCAAGGAACTGCTGCTGGCGCTTCTGCTGGGGCTGGTGGCGGGGGCCGGCCAGTACTGCGTCGTACTGGCATATCGTCACGCCGCCGCCTCGCTGCTGGCGCCGTTCTGCTATCTGCAACTGATCTGGTCGAGCGCCATCGGCTGGCTGGCCTTCGCCGCCTGGCCGGACGGCTGGACCTGGGTGGGCGCCGCCATCATCACCGCCAGCGGGCTCTACACGGCCGGCCGCGAGCGGGCGCGGCATCCGCCCGCCATCGCCCAGGCCGGCGCGCAGCCTTCGGCGTCGCCACCCCGGCCGTGATGCCGATCAGGATCGGCTGATGTTCCAGAACAGCGGCAGCCCGGTCAGCACGCCCTTCAGCTCCGCCCGGTAGGCGGTCGGCCCGAGCACCTGGCCGAGCGGGATGTACGGCACGTCCTGGAACGCCTGCAGCTGCAACTGCCGGCAGATCTCCTGCTGCCCCGCGAGGTCGGGCGCCTTGAACCAGGCCGCGCGCAGTGCCTCGATGCGCGGGGAGACCGGCCAGCCGAACAGCCCATCGCGGCCGTTGCCGCGCAGGAACACGTGCACCGCCGGATTGAACTGATCGACCCCGCCCCAGGAGGTCTGGAAGATGCTCCAGCCGCCCGCCTCCACCGGGTCCATCTTGGTGCGCCGCTGCACCAGCGTCGCCCAGTCCAGCGCCTGCAGGTCGAGGTTGATGCCGATTTTGGTCAGCATGTCGGCGGTCACCTCGGCCAGCGCCTTGGTCGAGGGAATGTCGGTCGGGTCGAGCAGCGCCACCTTCTCGCCCTTATAGCCGGCGGCCTCCAGTTCACGTTTCACCGCATCGAGGTTGCGCGGCGCGGTCAGGTTCTCCATGCCGGCGTCGCTCGCCATCGGCGTGCCCGGGCAGAAATAGCCGACGCCGTCGCGCCAGCCCGCGCGGTCCTCGCCCTGCACCGCCTGCATGTAGTCGGACTGCTGCACGGCGTGCACGATGGCGCGGCGGACGGCGGGGTTGTCGAACGGCTTCTGCATCTGGTTGAAGCGCATGGTGGCGATCAGCCCGGTCGGCACCATCACCGGCGTCGCCACGTTGGGTGACTTCTTCACCATCGGCAGCAGGTCGGCGGACGGCACGGCCCACCAGTCGAGCTCGCCGGTGATGAGCGCGTTGGCCACCGTCGAGACGTCGGGAATGACCGTCCATTCCACCCGCTCGATATGCACCACCTTGCCGCCGGCGGTCCGCTCCGCCGGCTCGTTGCGCGGCACGTAGCCGGCGAACTTCTCGTACACCACGCGCGAGCCGGCCACGTGCTCGTCCGCCCTGAAGCGGAACGGTCCGCTGCCGACCATCTCGGTGATCGGCTTGCTCGGATCGGTCGCGGCCAGGCGCGCCGGCATCACCGGGCACATGCTGGGCGAATAGTGCCCGAGCGCATCCGCCAGCAGCGCGAACGGCTCCTTCAGCCGGAAGAGGAGCGTGCGGTCGTCGGCGGCGCCGATCTCGTTCACCACCGCCATCAGCGACTGGCCGAAGGCATCGCGCTTGCCCCACCGCTCGACCGAGGCCACCGCATCGCGCGCCAGCACGGGCTCGCCGTCGTGAAACTTCAGCCCCTCGCGCAGCGTGAGCTTCCAGGTGCGGCCGTCGTTCTCCACCACGTGGCCTTCCACCATCTGCGGCCGGATGCGGTAGTCGTTGTCCTGGCCGTACAGGGTGTCGAACACCATGAAGCCGTGGTCGCGGGTCTGGTAGCTGGTGGTGACCACCGGATCGAGCAGCGCGAGGTCCGCCTCCGGCACGAAGCGCAGCGGCTTCGCGGCCTGGGCATTGCCGATCCGGGGCGCGGCCAATGCGGCCACGGTGGCGGCGAGAAGGGCACGACGCTTCATGGCGATCCTCCTCCAGATGGCCGGGTCCAGGGGTCGCTCGACCCCTGGCGGGGTCCAGGGGCAGAGCCCCTGGCCTTTATACCGCGATCACGACCTTCTGGTAGAAGTCGCCGAAATATCCTGTGCGGGAAACGATGCGGTCGCGGTGCGAGGCCGGCAGCCAGTCTTCCACCGGGCGCGTCCACAGGTCCCGTGCGAACGGTTCCAGCACCCTGAGGATCGGGTGCCAGATGAACCGCAGCGGGTGCCAGGGCGCCGGCCTGGCGAAATCGATGATCACCAGCTTGCCGCCCGGCTTGGCCACCCTGAGCGCCTCGCGCAGCGTCGCCTCGCGCACGTCGCGCGGCATCTCGTGCAGCAGGAAGAACAGCAGCACGCGGTCGTAGCGGGCATCGGGGATCCTCAGCGTCGCGCTGTCCATGCGCAGCAACTGCACCGGCGCGCTCGCGGGCAGCTTGGCGCGCAGGTTGTTCAGTTGCGCCGGCAGCACGTCCACCACGTCCAGCTCGGAGCCCGGAGGCACCCGGGCCGCCAGACGGTTGGTCAGATCGCCATAGACGCAGGCCACCTGCAGCGTCCGGCCGGGCAGCGACGGCCCCATTTCCGCCACCGCGGCGTCCCGCATGGTCAGGTATTTGCCCCACAGGATCAGGTTCACCAGCCACGGGCGCTCGAACAGCCACACCGCGCGCGGGTGCACGTAAAAGCACCAGTAATACTTGTTCAGATATCCCGGTATCGGCGGCGGGCCATCGCTGCCCTCCTGCAACAACGTGCTCGCGGGCCCGCCCCGCGAGCCCCACACTTGCTTGACCGCCTCCGCGTCAGACAATCGCATCCGGCCTCTCCCACTGCGATCCGTGCTTCGGACCAGCGTTCCCCCGGCGCAGAACAATTGGGGCGGACCCTCTCCCCTCCGCCCGGGGACCGGCCGGCAGCCGTGGCAACCGGAAGGGTCAATGCGGAGCCGCATTGCAAACCCGCGGCACCCAGGACCATGCTGAGTGCCATTGAACAAGGACAGGTACTCGGGATGAGCTATCCGCCGGAAGCATGGGTCGACATCGGCGCCGCCGGCACGCCGGTGTTTTCCAGGGATGGCAACACGATCTGGCACCTGCGCGATGCCGGCCTCCCCCAGATCTGGGGCATGGACCGCGAGGGCGGCAAGGCTCGCCAGATCACCCGCCACGGCGAGAAAACCTGGAAGCTGAGCCGCTGCCCGGCCGACGAGCGCCTGCTGTGGGCGGTCGATGCCGGCGGCGACGAGCGCCACCAACTGTTCCTGCGCGAGGCCGACGGCAGCGTGCGCAGGCTCACCGATGCGCCGGCTGTCATGCACGAGTTCGGGTGCTGGTCGCCGGCCGGCACCCGCATCGCCTACGCCGCCAACGACCGCGACGAGCGGTGCTTCGATATCCTCGTCATGGACCTTGCCAGCGGCGAGCGGCGGCGGGTGCTGGAGGGCAGCCAGATCCTCACCGCCCCTGCCTGGAGCCCCGAGGCCCGGCCGGGTGCTGCGGCGCTGGTGGTGCACGAGGATTATTCCACTTCCGACCAGCGCCTTTACCTGCTGGAGCCGGACAGCGGCGCGGTCTCGCCGGTACCGCGCGCGGCCCCCACCCGGTATGCGTCGGTGCGCTGGGAGGCCGGCGGGGAAGCCCTGTTGGCGCTGACCGACGCCGGCGGGTCCGATTTCATGCGCCTCTGCCGGATCGATCCGGCAAGCGGGGCCGTGACGGTGCTGCACGCGGCGGATTGCAGCGACGTCGAGGCCTGGTCGCTTTCACCCGACGGCAGCCTGCTCGCCGTGGTCGAAAACCACGGCGGCACTTCCCGCCTGCGACTCGGCTCGCCGGCCGGCGCCCGCCCCGAGGTCGGCGGCCTGCCCGACGGCGTCATCGCCGATCTCGCCTGGGCGCCGGACGCAAGTGCGCTCGCGTTCAGCCTGAGCGGCCCGACCGAACCCGGCGGCATCTGGCTTTACGAGCCCGCATCCGCCGACGCGCGGCCGGTATGGCGGCCGGATCCGGGCGCCGAAGCCGGCATCGATCCGGCCGGTTTCATCGCGCCTGATCTGGTCGAATGGCGGAGCTTCGACGGGCTCCGGATTCCGGCTTTCTACGCCACCCCGCACGGCAGCCCGCCGGCGGGCGGCTGGCCGGCGGTGGTGTGGGTGCACGGCGGGCCGGCGGCCCAGACCCGGGCGAATTTCCGCCCGGACATCCAGATGCTGCTCGACTGCGGCTTCGCCGTGCTGATGCCCAACATGCGGGGGTCCACCGGCTACGGCCGCGCCTACATGGAGGCCGACGAGGTCGAGCGGCGGGTGGACTGCCTCGGCGACCTGGAAGCGGCGCATGACTGGCTCGCCGCGCGGCCTCAGATCGATGCCTCCCGCATCGGCATCATGGGCCAGTCGTACGGCGGCTGGGCGGTGCTGGCGGCGATCACCTTCCAGCCCCGGCTCTGGCGCGCCGCCTGCGACTATTACGGCATCGCCGACTTCGCCACCCTGCTCGCCCACACCAGCCCCTGGCGGCGCGACCACCGTGCCCGCGAGTACGGCTTCCCCGGCACCGATGACGCACTCATCGAGCGCATCTCGCCGCTGAGGCACGTGGATGCGGTGGCGGCGCCCCTGCTGGTGCTGCACGCCGAGCGCGACCCGCGCGTGCCGATGAACGAATCGGAGCTGTTCGTGGCCGCGATGCGCGAGCGCGACAAGCCGGTGCGCTACGAGCGCATCGGCTGGGCCGGCCACGGCTTCAATGCGCCCGAGCATCGCCGCCTGGTCTGGCGGGCGGTGGCGGAGCATTTCGCCGCCCATCTCCGGCCGTAGCCCCCGGGCAAGCGAAGCGCCATGCGCAGCCTCTCGCCAAAGCCGGTCGTGACGAGCTGGGATGTCTTCGACACGCTGCTCGCCCGCTTCGACCCGGACCCGCACCACTTCCTCAGGATGATCGAGAGCGGCCAGAACGTGACCGGTTTCGTCCGCCGCCGCCTCGATGCCCAGGCCGCGCTCGATCGCCTCGGCAGGCCGTATGTGCTGCACGACATCTACCGCCGGATGGCGGCCGATGGCGTGCCCGGGCGCGAGGCGCGGATGTTGCTGCGCGCGGAGCTGTCGGCCGAGCGCAACCAGCTGTTGCCGATCCGGCGCAACCTGGAGCGGGTCGATCCCACCGACCTGATCATCACCGACATGTATCTCTCGCCGGAAATGATCTCGTCGCTGCTGTTCGAAATCGGCAACCTGCACACGCATCGGCCGCCGATCCGCTCCAACTGGGGCAAGCACAGCGGAACCATCTGGCCGATCGTCCTCGCCTCCTACGTGGTGCGTCGGCATATCGGCAACGATCCGCATGCCGACCTGGCGGTGCCATCCGGCTTCAACATCGCCTGCGAACTGGTGTTGGATTCCCAGTTCACTCCCTGGGAGAAGCAGCTCCAGGACCTGGGGCTCGGGCAACTGGCGCAGATTCAGCGCGAGGTGAGGCTGCGGAGCACGCCGCCCGATGCGCGGCCGTTCCATGTCGCGGTGACCGGGCCCTACCTTTCCATCCTCGCCGGCTTCTCCATGCACCTGGTGCAACGCTTCGGCACCGAGGTCGAGTTCGCTTTCCTCAGCCGCAGCGCCGATGAATTATGCCGCGTGTTCTCTTCGATGTATCCCGACATTCCGGCGCGTGGCCTCGACATCAGCCGCCGCCTGGCAGGGGACGAGGAGATGGCCAGGCTGTTCTCCGATTCCATCACGCCATCGACCGTGGTGGTGGACATGATCGGCACCGGGCGTTCGTTCTTCCGGTTTGCCGAAAGCAATGGCAGCCCGGGCCGCGGCCTGATCCTGTTCGCTTACCTCGATCTGCTGCTGGGGCAGGCCGAGCGCAAGCGCGCCGCCGGGCGGCACGCCGAGGGCCGCCTCAGCGCCGTCTCCACCATCAACGGCGGCAATTTCTATGCCTTCGAGCACCTGCTGCAGTCGCCTTATCCGCCGGTTGCCGGGGCGCGCCTCGATCGCGCATCGGGCGGCGTCGTGCGGACGTTCGGCGCGCCGGAACTCGACCGGACCGAAGCCGCGCTGGTGGCGTGGAAGAGCGCGACGGTGAGCGAATTCGTCGCCGTCGCCCGGCGCCGCGGGCTGCCCGCCGTCAGCCCGCAGGCACTCGCAACGGTGCTGGAGAAGGCGCTCGCGACCATCATGGCGGACGCTGCCATCACCGAGCCCTTCACCTCCTTCGTCGCCCGCGAGCACATGGATTACGCCTGATGACGAAGCAAGGAATCGATTCATGAAGACATACGAGATCGCCGTGGTGCACGGCGACGGCATCGGCCCGGAAGTCTGCCAGGCCGCGATCGATGTGATCAGCGCGGCGGTTGGCCAGGGCGTGCTCGACTTCGTCGAGTATCCGGCCGGTGCCGAGCATTACCGCAAAACCGCCGATTCCTACCCCAAGGCCTCCTTCGAGGGCTGCCGTCGTGCCGCGGCGGTGCTGCACGGGGCGGCGGGCGTGCCTGGCATCACGCTGCCGGACGGCACCGAGGCCGGCACCGATTTCGGCCTGATGACGCGCTTCGGGCTCGACCTCTACGCCAACATCCGGCCGATCCGGCTGCGCGCCTCCATCCCCTCCCCGCTGCGCGACCGCCGCAGCGGCGACATCGACTACGTGGTGGTGCGCGAGAACACCGAGGGACTGTATGCCGCCAGGGGCAACGGGGTCGTGCTCCGCGACGAGCTCGCGGTGGATTCGCTGGTGGTGACGCGCAAAGGCGTCGAGCGGGTGGTCCGCAAGGCCTTCGAGCTGTCAGTGGGCCGCAACGGCGCCCCTGCCGACGGCCGGCGGCGGGTCACCTGCTGCGACAAGGGCAACGTGCTCCGGAGCTACGCCTTCTTCCGCAAGGTGTTCTTCGAGGTGGCCGCGGATTATCCGGACATCGAGGCCGAATACGCGATGGTGGACGCGATGACGGTCTATCTCATCTCGAATCCGGAGCATTACGACGTCATCGTCGCGGAGAACATGTTCGGCGACATCATCTCCGACCTCGCCGCCGCCACCGTCGGCAGCATGGGCATGTCGCCGTCGGCTGAGCTCGGGACCGACCACGCGATGTTCCAGGCCGCGCACGGCTCGGCGCCCACCATCGCCGGCAAGGGGATCGCCAATCCGTACGGCACGATCCTCTCGGGTGCACTGATGCTGGGCTGGCTCGGCGAGCGCCATGGCGAGGCGAAGCTGACCGAGGCCGGCCGGCGGATCGAGCGCGCGGTCGACGCCGCGCTTGCCAAGGGCAAGGCCCTCACCCCCGACATCGGCGGCAAAGCATCGACCCGCGAGGTCGTGGCCGCGGTGCTGGCCGACCTGGCCTGAAGGCCAGAGGCGGCGCCCCTGGCCTTCAGTAGATCGTGTAGGGTGTGTGTGGACGGCCCCTCCGGTGCAAGGGGTTGGGCGAAGAAAAAGCTGATCTGGTGCGATTGCAGGCGTGTGTCCGGCCTGTAGCGCGGCACACGGCCGCTGGCCCAGATGGGTTTCCGCGATCCGCTCCCAAACGGGCTAGCGACCTTGCTGGCCACCACCCTACCCGGGTTTTGCGGATCATCAAATCGTCCGTTCAGCATCTTTCTCGTTTTGCCCTCGCACCTGCGGCGATGACGAGTGGGTCAGCCGGCTTGCGGCAGCAGCCGGAAGGCTTCGCCGCTCGTCCTCATGGCCCACGCGATGCGGGCCATCTTGTTGGCCAAAGCCACCGCCGCGAGCTTGCGCGGCTTGCGCTTCAGCAAAGCTTCGAGCCAGGCCAGCAAGCCCTTGCCGCCCAGCATCGCATCAGCCTGCTGCTGCAGCGACTTCACCGGCGTGCTGACCATTGAGGGCTGCCCTGCGGCAACCCAAATCCCCTCAGCGTCGTTGTCATCGTTCTTGCTGCGGCATACGAACGGTTTGACAGACTGCGGCGGGAGCAGCCGCACGCCATGGCCAACAGCCGGCAGCTCGCGGCCCCAGTCGTGCGAGCTGCTGCACGCCTCCATGACAACCTCGGTGGGCGCCAGCTTCGTGAAGAAGGGTAGCAGCCGCTCCCGGCGCAGCTCCCGGCGGACCACCTCGCCCTGCGTGGTGACCGCATAGATTGTGAACACGTGCTTGGACGTGTCGATCGCAACGCCCGTAAACTCGGTCATGGACGGCTCCTTGTTCGACCTTTGACAGCCGAACCATGGCACTCCGATGCCGCGGGGCCATCCACCCCAACGGGCTTCAGCCCACCATCGCGAGCCACCCCGCGTTGCCGCATGCGAAAGCGAGCCAGTCGGGTGCAATGCCGCTTGGTGTTGCACCACTTTCTCCGGGACCGCGAAACGGTGCAATGCCAAACGGCGTTGCACCCTACGGCTTGCTGTTGAGCCGATGCCGGCACCGGCGACCGATTGCAGGCTTGAGTCGGTGGGCTGAAGCCCACCGACTACCTTGCTACCTTGCTTGATAGCCACCCACGATTAAAGGGCGGATCCACAACCATGATCCGGGATGGCGGTCAGGGCCAACTCCCCTCCAAACAGAATGGGTTCCAAGGGCCTCTCGGCCCTTGGCGGGTCCAGGGCGGAGCCCTGGCCTTCATGCCGTCACGGCGCGCGCGAAAGGGTCGGATCGGTGGCGTCGCGCAGCGCCTCGCCGGTGAGCGTGAACCCGAGGGTGGCGAGCACGAGGAGGAAGGCGGCGCCGAGCAGCGGCCAGGCCGATTGCTGAAGATGCAGATAGCCGTCGTAGAGCAGCGTGCCCCACGAGGCGGCCGGCGGCGGGACGCCGACGCCGAGGAAGCTCAGCCCGGCCTCGATCGCGATCACCCCGGGAATGTCCATTCCGGCCAGCACCAGCAGGGGCCCGGCGATGTTGGGCAGGATGTGCCGCCGCCACAGCCGCGGCCAGGCCACACCCGCGGCGCGGGCGGCCTCCAGGTGGCCGGCGGTGGCAAGGGTGAGCGCCTGCGCACGGGCGAGGCGGCCGTAATGCGGCGCCAGCGTGAGCGCGATCAGCCCGGCCAGCCGGGGCAGGCCGGGCCCCAGCAGGGCTACCGCGGCCAGCGCAAACAAGAGACTGGGAAAGGCGGCGACGATGTCGAAGCCGATCAGGATGGCGGCGGCGGGGACGCCGCCGAGCCGCGCGGCGGCGATGCCGAGGGGCGCGCCGATCGCCAGGGCCAGCATGATCGAGGCGAGGGCGACGCCAAGCGCGATCCGGCCGCCCTCGGCGAGCCGGGCCAGCATGTCGCGGCCCAGCGAGTCAGTGCCGGCCGGATGCCGCCAGGAGGGGGCGGCGAAACGGTCGGCCACGTCGAGGTGGTCGGGGCCGACCGGCAGCAGCGCCGGCGCGAGCAGGGCGAATCCCACCACCAGCACCACCAGCAACAGGCCGAGCCGCCCGCCCCAACCGCGCCAAAGCTGACTCATACCAACCGGCCGAAAGAAGGCCAGGGGCTCTGCCCCTGGACCCCGCCAAGGGCCGAGAGGCCCTTGGATCCCATTCGTTTGGGGTCCAGGGCGGAGCCGTCGCGCGAAGGCGCGCGCCGGGCCTGGCGGAGCGCGAGGCAGCGCCTCGCTATCATGTCGCGCGCGGGTCGAGACGGAGCAGCAGCAGGTCCACCGCCAGATTGGCAAGGGTGAACATCACCACCACCACCAGCACGCTGCCCTGCACCACCGGATAGTCGCGATTGCCGATGGCGTCGAACACCAGGGTGCCGAGGCCGGGTCGGGCGAACACGATCTCCACCAGCACGGCGCCTCCGAGCAGGCGGCCGATGCCCACGCCCAGCACCGCGAGCACCGGGACGGCCGCCAGGCGGAGCGCGAAGCGGAGCACGATGCGCCGCCGCGGAACCCCGTAGGCATCGAGCGTGCGCACGTGGTCCGCGCCCAGCACCTCCAGCAGCGATGCGCGCAGCAGGCGGGCGATGTAACCGATCCAGCCGAGCGCCAGCGACAGGGCGGGCAGCAACAGGCCGGACGCGCCCCCGCCGATGACCGGCAGCCAGTGCAGCCCGGCCGAGAACACCAGAAGCAGCAGCAACGCCACCACGAAGGACGGCACCGCGATCACCGATACGCTGACGATCGCCAGCGCCTGGTCGATAACACCGCCCGGATGGGTGGCGGCATAGCAGCCGAGCGGCACGCCGAGGGCGACTGCCAGCCCGATGGCGGCGGCTGCCAGCAGCAGGGTGGCCGGCAGCACCTCCAGCACCATGTCGCGCACCGGCCGGCCGCTGACGACGTCGGTGCCGAGGTCGCCGCTGAGCAGGTGCCCGAGGAAGCGGCCGAGCCGCACCGGCAAGGGCTGGTCCAGTCCCATCGCGTGGGTGAAGGCGCTGATCGCCTCCGGCGTGGCGCGCGGACCGAGCAGCACCTGGGCGGGGTTACCGGGGATCGCGAGCGTGAGCGCGAACAGCAGCAGGCTCGCGCCGAGCAGCACCAGCGCGGTCCTGGCCAGCCGCTCGAGCAGGGGGCGTCCCATCAGGCGCGTGCAAACAGATCCAGCGACATATCGTCGCCGTTCGGGCAGACGGCGGGGCGCAGCCAGTCGCGATAGGCGTAGGCGTGCACCTCGTGGGTGAGCCAGACGAAGGCGGCGGCTGCGTCCATCCGGCTCTGTGCCTCGATGGTGAGGCGGGCACGGACGGCGTCGTCGTCGATGCTGGCGGCCTCGTGCAACAGTAGGTCGAAGGCGGGATCGCGCCAGCGCTGCCAGTTCCATTCGCCGATCTCGGCGGCGGTGAACCATTGCAGGTTGAAGGCGGGATCGGCCTTGCCGCCGAAGCGTTGCAGGGCAAGCTGCAGCGCCTCGTCGCTGCCGGCTGACCAGAAGGCGCCGGCATCGCGCACGTCGAGGTCGAGTTGGATGGCGGCCTCGGCGAGCTCCGCCTGGATGACGGCCGCGGCATTCTGGTACGCGGGCTCGTTGAGCAGGGTGAGCCGCAGGCGAAGCGAGCCGGCGTTGGCCTGACCCAGCAGGCGCTTCGCCGCGGCAAGGTCGCGCGGGCGGGCCGGCGCGTCCGGCCAGTAGCCGAGCAGGCCCGGCGCGATCGCCGCATTGGCGCGGCTGACGGTGCCGCCCCAGCCGCCTTCGATGACCTCCTCGACGTCGATCGCCGCGCGGATGGCCTGGCGAACGCGGATGTCGTCGAGCGGCTTCGCCGCCACGTTCATGCCGAGCCAGACCATGTTGATGGAGTCGTGCTTCTCGGCGCGGGTGCTCGGGGATTTGCCGACCGCCGCAAGGTCCTGGGGATCGATGCCGGCGAACTGGATCTCGTTGGCGCCGAGCGCCAGTTCGGCGGTGCGGGTATCCCGCACCGGTCGCAGCACGAGGCGCGGGAAAGCGGGTTTTTCGGACGGCCAATCGGGATTGGCCTCAAGCACCACCGCGCGGTTGGGGAGCCAGCTGGCGAAGCGGTACGGGCCGGCGCCGATCACCCGCACGGGCTGGCGATCGGTGCGGTAGGCGCCCTGCTCCAGGGCGCGGCGGGAGACGATGCAGCCCGAGGCGTCCGGCAGCACGGTCGTCCACAGCATCGGCGCGGGCCACTTCAGCAGGATGCGGCCGGTTTGCGGGCCACTGACCTCGACGTGGTCGAGTGCGGCCCAGTCGGCGGCGTAGGTCGGCAGCTTGCCGTCCGGCCCGGGCGTGCGGAAGCGCTCGAAGGAGAACTTCACGTCCTCGGCGGTGAGCGGGCCGAAGCCCTCCTGGAAGGTGAGCTCGGGGCGAAGCTCGAAGGCGATGGCGGTGGGGGATTCCAGGTGGATGCTGTTCGCCAGCATCGGTTGCCAGGCGAAGCTGCCGGGCCGGAACGCGATCAGGCCCGGGCAGACGGCGCGCAGAATGTTGGCTTCCAGCGAGGACAGCCGGGTGGTGGGGTCGAGCGCGCCCTGGATGTCGCGGGCGATGGCCAGCATCAGCGCCTGCGGCTCGGCGCGCGCCCGGCCGCACGCCAGGGCGGCTGCGCCGAAGCCGAGCAGCGTGCGGCGTCGCAGGTGCATGCAAAACCCTCCCCCTCGGTCGCCGCCGGCAACGCGCAACGCGCCCCGGACGTTCCGCTCGGCGCCGGTTCGCCCTATGGTAGGAGAAGCCTGGTCAGGACGGGAGAGCAATCACGTGAACACGCAAGCCATCCGACGGGTGCTGGTGACCGGGGCGAACGGCAACCTGGGGGCCAAGCTGGTCAGGGCGCTGCTGGCGGCAGGCGGTCTCGATGCGGTCCTTGCCGTGGACCTGTCGCCGCCTTTGCCGGAGGAGGCCCATCCCGCCCTGGTGCGGATCGTGGCGGATCTGGCCAAACGCCACGACGAGCACTGGATCGGCGCCGTGCGAAGCGCGGATGCCGTCGTGCACTTCGCCGCCCAGAATCCGCACGTCGTGGCCAGTTGGCAGGATGCGGCCGTGTCCTTCGACATGACGGCGAACCTGATCGCCTGTTCCGGCCACCTCCGCCGCTTCGTCCTGGCGTCCTCCAATCACGTGATGGGCGGCTACAAGGAGACCGAGATCGCGGTGTCGGACGGCGGCCTGACCACGGACCTGCCGCCGCTCGTCGGCACCCGGTTCATGCTGAACGGCGTGGCAATGGCATCGACCGCGTACGCCACCGCCAAGCTGATGGGCGAGCGCCTGCTCGCCGCCAATGCATCGCGCAGCGGCTTCAGCAGCGTCGCGCTGCGCATCGGCTGGTGCCAGCCGGGCGAGAATCGGCCTCAGACCATCAGCGCATCCGGCACGACGGCCGGCGGCAGCGGCACCCAGGATGCCGCCGCGCTGGCCGATTTGCGGTGGTTCAGGAACATGTGGCTGTCCAACCGGGATCTTTGCGGCTACTTCCGGGCCGCGGTGATGGCGGATGCCAGCACCTGGCCGTCGCCGGCGATCGTGCTCAACGCGGTGTCCGCCAATCGCGGCTCGCCGTGGGAAGTCGCTTCGGCACGAGGGCTGATCGGCTTCGCGCCGAGCGATGACATCTGGGCCGTGCTGCCGCGGGCGGGTTAGCGAGGCGCTGCCTCGCGCTCCGCCCGGGCTTCGCCCGGGACCCACCAGGTCCGGCGCGCGCCTTCGCGCGACGAGCCGAGAGGCCCCTGGACCCCATGATCGCAGCGTCACAGAAGCTGCACAGTCTCGTCACCGTCCAGCCTTTACCGCCGATTACACATGATCCCCGGTTGCTCGCCGCGCGGGCGATTCGGATGGCAAAGGAGGGGATCATGAATGACGTCGGACAGTATCTCGTCGGACGTACCGCTGGCGTGGCCGAGCAATCGCCGCCCCGGGCCGCCCGCCATGTCGCCCGGCCGCTGCTGTTCCTGCGGAGCTGGATCGCCCATCCGTTTCGTATGGGTTCGATCATCCCTTCCTCCGATGCCCTCTGCCGGCGGATCGTTCGGCGGGCCTGGCCGGCGCCGGGCCGCGTGGTGCTTGAACTCGGCGCCGGCACCGGTGTGCTGGCGCGTGCCTTCATCGCGGCCGGGCTGCCCCAGGAGCGACTGATCCTGGTCGAGATCGAGTCGCGGCTTGCCGCCCACCTGCGCCGGGAATTCCCTGCCGCCACCATCATCGAGGGCGACGCGCGCGCCTTGCCGGCCTTGCTGCCCAGGCGCTGGGAGGGCCGCATCGGCAGCGTCGTCTGCGGCATTCCGCTGGTGCTGGCGCCGCGGGCCCAGCAACGGCGCCTGATCGATGCCATCGCCGCGGTCGCGCCTGGCCGCGGCTTCCTCCACTACAGCTACTGCATCACGTCGCCGCTGCCGGCGCGGCGGCATGGGCTGACGGCGCGGCGCGAAGCATGGACACCATTCAACCTGCCGCCGGCGAGCGTCTGGCGCTACTCCTCCGCCGCCGGCTGAAACTCCCCCTTCAGCGGCACCAGGTTGGCGAGGAACCGCTCAGCGCAGACCTGCCAGGAAAAGCCTTCGGCATGGCCTCGGCAGGCGGCACGGTCCGCCTGCAGCGCACGCAGCGAGGCGGCCCGCAGGTCGGCGTCCAGCGCCCCCACGTTGCCCGCGCCGTCCAGCACATCGATCGGCCCCGTCACCGGATACGCGGCCACCGGCGTGCCGCAGGCGAGCGCTTCCAGCAGCACCAGCCCGAAGGTGTCGGTGAGCGAAGGGAACACCAGCACGTCCGCGCCGGCATAGGCTGACGCCAGCGCGGCTCCCTGCAGGGGACCCGCGAAGTGCACGCGCGGATGGCGTCGTCGCAATTCGTCGAGCTGTGGCCCGTCGCCGACCACGGCCTTGGAGCCGGGCAGGTCGAGGCCGAGAAATGCCTCGATGTTCTTCTCCACGGCGACGCGCCCGACATAGAGGAACACGGGTCGCGGCATCGCCCAGTCCCACCGCGGCGCCGGCCGGAACAGCTCGAGGTCGACACCGCGCGACCACGGCAGGATGTTGCAAAACCCGTGCGCGGCGAGTTCGCGGCGGAGCGAAGCCGCGGCAACCATCATGCCGCTGCCGGCGGCGTGAAAGCGGCGCAGCAGCGCGTACGCCAGGTTGGGTGAAAGTCCTGTGCGGGCCTGGAGATATTCGGGAAACCTGGTGTGATAGGCGGTGGTGAAGTGCGCACTGTTCGCCAGTGCCCAGCGCCGCGCCGACACGCCGAGCGGGCCTTCGGTGGCGACGTGCAGCGCCTCAGGGCCGAACGCCTCGATCAGGCGGTTGAGCCACCGACCAGGAAGCACCGCCAGGCGAATGCTACCGTAGGTGGGGCAAGGAATGGTACGAAAGCGGTCTGGGCCGACGACCTCGACCTGCAGGTCCCACCCCCGCAACAGGCCCGCGACCGTGCGGAGCGTGCGCACCACGCCATTCACCTGCGGTTCCCAGGCATCGGTCACGATCATGATGCGCCGTGGGAACCACCGCCCCGGCAGCGGGGCGGCCGCATTAGAGGGCTGCGGATGGGCTGGCACTCTCCGATCCGATCGGGCTGGTGTAGAACGACAGGCCGTTCAGCGCTGCCCAGTCGATCAGCTCCAGCCGGCCGTCGTCGTGCTCGACCACGGCCGTGCAGCTTTCCACCCAGTCGCCGACATTGAGATACATCACGCCGTCGACCTCACGCATCTCGGCATGGTGGATGTGGCCGCAAACGATGCCGTCGAAGCCGCGGCGGCGCGCTTCGGCAGCCAGTGCGGATTCAAACCGGTTGATCGCCTTGACCGCCTCCTTCACCTGGTGCTTGGCCCAGGCCGAGAGCGACCAGTACGGATAGCCCAGCCGGCGGCGGACGGCGTTGAACCAAAGGTTGATCGTCAACGCCAGCGAGTAGGCACGGTCGCCAAGATAGGCGAGCACGCGCGCGTAGCGCACGACGCTGTCGAATTCGTCGCCGTGCACCACCAGCAGCCGCTGGCCGTCCGCGGTGACGTGCGTGGCTTCGCCTGCCAGCCGAATCCCCGCCACCTCGAGTCCCAGCCCCAGCCAGCCGCGCAGCATTTCATCGTGGTTGCCGGGGATGTAGGTCACCGCGGCGCCCCGGCGAGCGTGCCGGATGATCTGCCGCACCACCTCGTTGTGGCCTGCGTCCCAGTACCACGATCGGCCGAGCCGCCAGCCATCGATGATGTCGCCCACGAGGTAAAGCTGGTCGCACGTCACCCGACGCAGAAAATCCGCCAGGAAATCGCTGCGACAATGCCGTGTGCCGAGGTGGAAATCCGAAATGAAGACCGCCCGAACCCGAAACCCGGAACACGCCTCCGAGAGTGCGTTCATGCTTCTCGCGCGTCCTGACTGGGATCATGCATGGCGAATGCACCAAACAGGAAAGACGCGATTCCGTGCACGTGAAAGTTCAATGAATCGGC
>Ga0326727_10012962_pt1 | contig 18763 bp, 14 predicted proteins | sample MB2enrmetagenome_FD_207643 | JGI IMG/M metagenome (GOLD analysis project Ga0326727, IMG submission 207643) | Lab enriched peat soil microbial communities from McLean, Ithaca, NY, United States - MB29MY | ecosystem: Environmental > Terrestrial > Soil > Wetlands > Peat | place: USA: New York...
ATTTCGCGATAAACTCTTTCATGGCGTTCTCCTCCGGTGTTTGGTCTTGGAAACACTACTCTACCGGAGTTCCAGAACGCCACTTCTATTTTGGTTGCGGCTATGCCGGGCTGTGTCTCCGCGTCTCTGCGGTGAACCCGGAGCCGGCATTCTTGCCCTACTGACGAATCAGGGGCCCGACCCCGCAGGCGCCGCGCCGTGGTTCCAGTTACAATGAGCGCCCAGGAGGCTGGTATGCGGAATCACGATCTCTCGCGCCGCGATTGGCTCGCGGCGGGCGGCGCCGCGCTGGGCAGTCTGGCCCTCGGCCGCCGCGCCTTTTCGGCCAATGACGCGCCCACGTCCACGGTTTCCATCGCGCGTTGCACCAGTTATGATCGCGCCCAACTCGAGAAAACCCTGCGCACGCAATTCGACCAGATCGGCGGCATCGGCTCGCTGGTCAAAGGCAAAACCGTCGCCATCAAGCTGAACCTCACCGGAAACCCGCGCAATTATCCGGACGACCCCCTCATGCCCTACCGCACCCAGCCGGATACGGTGCTGGCCGTGGCGCAACTCATCGCCCGCGCCGGCGCGCAGCGCATCCGCGTGCTCGAAACCTTCTTTCCCGCCACCCAGGGAATGGAACTGTGGGCGCGCTACAAGCTGGATGTCGCCGCCATCGACAACGTGGGCTGCAAAGTGGAATGGGAAAACGGCCAGAATCTGGGACAGGCGAAGCAGTACGCCCGCATGAAAGTCCCCTCCGATCCCTACGTGTTTCCCTCCTACGATCTGAACCACTCTTTCAACGACTGCGATGTTTTCGTCTCCATGTCCAAGCTCAAGAACCACTGGATCGGCGGCGTAACCATGGCCCTCAAGAACAACTTCGGCCTCACCCCCTGCTCGCTCTACGGGGGCGATTGCGGCCCCAACGGCAATGAGGACCCCCGCGCCGAACGCGGCCCCGTCTGCCACAACGGAACCGGCAAGCCGCCCGCCGGGGTGGCGCAGGAGCTGCACCCCGATACGCCGCGCGAGGGTGGATTCCGAATACCGCGCATTGTCGCGGACCTGGTGCGCGCGCGCCCCATACACCTGGCCATCGTGGATGGCGTGGAATCCATCCGCGGCGGCGAGGGCGTCTGGAACCAGGGCGTCCAGAAGATCGCGCCCGGCCTGATGCTGGTGGGCAAGAACCCCGTCTGCGTGGACGCGGTGTGCACCGCGGTGATGGGCTACGACCCGCGCGCCGACCGCGGGACCAAGCCCTTCCTGCGCGGCGACAACGTCATGAAGCTGGCCGAAGCCGTGGGCGTCGGCACGACAGACCTCAGCCGCATCGAAATAGCCGGTCTGAAAATCAAGGACGCCCTCTGCGATTTCGGCCCCGGCCCCACCGGCCAGAAGGTGTAACGGGAACCTGGGAACGCCAATCTCCCGATTGGCATCCTCCTACTGCACCCGCACGGTCACCCCGCTCTGGCTGATGTTCCCGCCCACGCTCACTGTGATCGGCAGATCTCCGGAACGCGCGTTGGCGGGGATCTGGACGTTCACCTGCATCACGCCGGAAACGAACCCGGGAGCCTCGCCCGCGAAGTTGAAGTACGCTACCTGCCCATCCACCCTCGGAACCACCGTGAGCAGGGGCGCCGGCGTATAGGGCTGCGTGGCCTGCGCCACCGTAACCAGGCCGGTGGTTCCGTTCGGCAGCGTCTGGCCTTCGCCCGTAACGTAGACGATCACCCAACTGCCCGGCGCGGCTGGTTTAGCCGGTCCGTTCACGCTATAGTCGGCGTTATTCAAGATGAGCCCCTGTCCGCTGCCGGAGGCGTTGAGGGTGAAGACGCCGGGCGCCGTCGCGGTGAGCGGCAGCGTGACGGAGTTCGACTCCTGGCCCATGTACGTCAACCAGACGCTGACCGATTGGAGCGAGCTCACCTCGTAAGGAACCACCGCGTTCACCTGGGCGATGCTGGCGTAGGTGACCGGCGCCGCATATCCGTCGACGTAAACCTGCACGCCGCCGAGCGTGGTGGCGACGAACTTACCGGTGGAATCGAGTTGCGTCAGCGCCGGCTGGCCCGGTCCCAGGTAAGTCCCATAGATCGAGATCATCTCGCCCGGAGATACCGAGCCGCTATAGCCGCTGGCCGCGTTGGCCAGGCCGGCAATGGTGGGGAACGGCGCCACCACGGTCAGGGTCACGGAGATGGTGGCCGACGATCCGGCAGCGCCGCCGACGCCCGTAACCAGGATTCCGCCCTGGTAGCTCCCCCCCGCCAGGCCCATGGGATCCACCGACACGGTGAGCGTTGCGGGGTTGGCGATGCCCGAAACCGGGGTCACCGAGAAAACGGGACCTGTCCCCGGCGGGCAAGCGCAGGAAGTGACGAACAGCTGCGCGGTGAAGTTCGCGTTTGGCCCGCCCGTGACCTGCACGGTCTGCGACGCCGGCTTGGGATCGCCTATGTGATAGGTGAAAGTCAGACTGGTGGTAGACACGGCGATGTAGGGCGCCGTCACGGTCAACTGGACGGGAACGTCCACCTCGTGGCCGCCGGTCGGCGTGATCGCAACAGTCCCGTTGTACAGGCCGGCGGTGAGCCCGGACGTGTTCACCCCCACCGTGACGGTGGATGCCGTCTCGGCGCTGGCGGGCGTCGCCGTGAGCCAGGGCGCGTTAGCCGCTGCAACCGTGTAGGGAATCTGCGCGGACCCGGAGAGAACGTTCGATACCTGCAACTGGGCTGACGGCGCGGTTCCGCCGATCTGGTAGGCAAGGCTCAGACTCGCCGGAGCCACCTGGACGTCGCCGCCGATCGTCACGCCGGAACTCACCACCAGCGTGACCTGCACCTGCTGGGTGACGCCGTTGGCAGTGAGTAGAATCGTTCCGCTATAGGTTCCCACCGTGAGGCTCGCGGGGTTCACCGTGACGGTGATGTCCTGCTTGGTGGCCAGGTTTCCGGAGGGCGAAATAGAGAGCCAGCCGGCCCCGGTCGACATTTGCGACGCAGCCGTGAAAGCCGTGGCGCCCGTATTGGAGTCCACCGTAAGGGTCTGCGTGGACGGCGCGCCATTGACCACGGCGTTGAACGTGAGCGCGCTGGAACTGGGGTTGAGCGACCCGACCTGGCCGTTGCCGCCGCCGTTGATTTCGAGCGCCACGGGGTAGATCACGGGGCTGTTGGCAAGCCCGGCGGCGGTCGCCTGGATGGCCCCGCTGTATGTGCCGGTGGACATACCGGTGGCGTCCACGGAGACGCTCAGCGTTTGCCCGTGCGTAAAAGAGTTGGGCGTCATGCTGAAGTGCAGCCACGGCGTGTTCGGGGCGCTGGGCGTGATGGTGAGCGCGTTGGAATTGCTGGTCCAGAAGTCCACATTCTGGGCCGCGATGCCGCTTCCCGTCTGGATGAATGTCAGCGAACCCGGATTGGCCAACACCACGGGTTGCGTGGTCACCAGCAACTGCGCCGGAATCACCGCTACCCCATTCTGCGTGGTGAGGGTGATATTGCCAAGATAGGGGGTGGATTGAGCGGCCAGGCCGGCCGGGTTGAAATGGATCAATATGGAGGCGGGCAAGGCCGAGGCGGGCGGGTCGAGGATCATCCAGGTCTGATCCAGGGTGGCGAAGACGGTCTGATTCGCCGTTCCGGGTACGATCACGGTGACGGGGGACAGATCGGGCCCGCCGATCTGGTATGCCACGCTGATGGAACTGGGCGCCACTACCTGCGTGCCGGTCCCCACGGCAGTGGCGGAGACCACCATCGTGATGGGGATCAGAAAGGGCGAGTTGGACGCGCTGTTGGGAATCACCACGTTCCCGGAATAGGTAGCCGCCGCCAGTCCGGCCGGGTTGACCGTGATGTTGAGGGTCCCGTTCGCGCCCACCGTTCCCACTTGCATCCAGCTCGAATCGCTGGTGACGGTTCCCAGGGTCGTGCCTAGAACCGTGGTGATGGTGAACGCCTGGCTTTGCGGCGCTCCGTTCACCAGGGCCGAAACTGTCCAGCGGGCGGGGCTCGCCGTCACCGGGGAAACGGGGGTGTTCTTATAAAGCGTTACCGCGACGGTCGCGGTGACCGGCGCGATGGCGCCGGCGCCGGGCGGCTCTCCCAGGTTGACAGTGGCCTGGTAGATGCCATCGGCCAGCCCGACAACCGCGGTTCCGGTGCTCAGGGTCAGCGGAGTCGACATGATGTAATTCGTGGGCGTAGTCCCGTTGAAACCCGCGACCGCCAGCCAGTTCGCGCCGTTCTGATAGGCTACGCTCACCACCTGGTAGATCGACTGGCCGCTGGCGCTCTGCACCGGGAGGGTGGCGATGGTCGAAGGCGCGGCGTCGCCGGTGTTGTAGGTGGCGTTGAGGCTGAGATTGCCGGATGTGGTAGAGCCGTTGGTGACGGTCAAATCGGCGCTCGGTCCGTTCACCGTCAGAGTCACGTTCACCGGAATCGACGGAAGACCCGAGGGGGTGATGGTTATCGTCCCAATATAGGTCGCGCCGGCGGCAATCGCGGTCGAGGCGGTGACCCTGAGGGAAAAGGGGCTGCTCGCGCTGACGCTGCCGGCGCTCTGGTCGACGCTGAGCGACCAGCCGGAGAAGTTGCTGGACGTGGAGACCGTAAAACCCAAGGCGCCTCCGCTGCTGCTCTGTACCGCCAGTGTGGCTTGCACGCTGCCGGCCCCGCTCAAGGTCAGCCCCAGAGGAGAGGGTAAAACCGTTATCGGTCCGCTCGAGGCCGGGCCACTGCCCGTGCCGGAAGTGAAAGTCACGTTGATGGTCGCCGTGTCGCCGGGATTCGCCTGGTCGGTGAGGGTGACCGTGGCGGTGAAGGGACTTGTGGCGCAAGACGCCGATGGAGCGGTCGGCATCGAGAGATAGACCGTGGCGGAGCCGGAGCCGGCGGCGGGCGCCGGACCCGAAGGAGCCGCGCTCAGCCATTTCGGCGGCGCGCCGCAGTCGTTATAAACGATCGACGCGGTGAACCCGATTTGAGCCCCTGTACTGGTCACCAGGACGGCGGAGGAAGTGTTCGCCGAATTGAGAGAGACATTCGCCGACGTTCCCCCATTGACGTTCAGGCTGCCCTGGGCGAAGGCGGGAGCCGCGGCCAGCAGCGCGGCGGCTAAAACAATCGAGACTCTATGACTTAGCGGCGTTCGAGCGGCGTCCATACGATTCCTCGGCCACTCCGCACGATGGCGGATTGCGGCTCCTGTCAGACCCGGGACGCGGCTGTTTGTATCTTACACCTATTTCAATCTTAGTTCTATTTCAAAATCTGGAAAAGGTTACTGTAATCGTCCGTCCAGAGCCTGGTTCGGCGCGTCATATCGACGCGTTTCGATGCGTTCATGACCATGTCGTCGAAGCCCGGCGCCGGGGACGTCACCAGAACCCAGGTGGCGCTGAAGACGTCCTGCGATTCGTCCTCGTCGGTGTCCACGGTGCGGGCCGCCTTGCCCAGAACCTGGCTTTCGGTCCCCACCACCGGCTCGAGATTCAGGTAGCGGTTGGAGATATGCACGGCCAGGATTCCGTCGGGTCTCAAGTGGCGGAAAAAGAGTTGCATGGCCTCTTTGGTGAGCAGGTGCACGGGAATCGAATCGCTCGAAAAAGCGTCCACCGCCAGCACGTCGAAATTCTCGGGCCGCTCGCGCTCGAGCGAGAGGCGCGCATCGCCCATGGCAACATCGAGTTTGGCCTTGCAATCGGCCAGAAAGGTAAACTGGGGCTCTTGTCCCGCCGGCGGCGCGCTCATGCGCAGCACCAGCGGGTTGATCTCATAAAACCGGTAGTAGTCGCCCAACCGCCCGTAAGACGCCAGCGTGCCGGCGCCCAGGCCGATCACTCCCACGCGCAAGGCGCGGCCGGTATTCTGCCTGTCCCGGATGGCGATGCCCACGCCGGTGTTGGGGCCATAGTAGGTGGTGGCCGAATCGCGGCGCGCGGGGTCCAGAAACTGTTCGCCGTGGTTGATGGTGCCATGGGTGAGCGTGCGGGTGGCGTCGAGCTCCGAGGCCTGTCCCGAATCCCTCACCTTGAGGCCGCCGTAAAAGTTGCGTGTCATCAGGCGGTATCCGGTGGTGGCCTCCCGCATCCCGTATCCGATGTAGCCGGCCAGGATCAGGGCCGCCAACTCCGTTCCGAAGGCGCCCCACTCGGCCCCGCGGCGAACCCAACGCAGCTTCGGATCGCCCCGCAGGATGGCCAGCGCGAACGCCGCGCCGAGCGCCAGGACGCACAGCAGCACGGCTTGATCGAAATCGTCGCTTGGCTGCCACGTCTTATGAATCCAGAGGCCGGCGGCATGCGCGGCGTCGACCAGCCGGCCTCGCCAGGCGTACGCCGTGTAGCCGCCCACCAGCAGCGTCGCGACGCCGCACAGGAACTGCGGCGCCGGAAGCAGGTTGCGGAGCCACGGCGGGTCCGGGTAGGTCCTCAGAACGACCACCGCCAGCGCGCCGCACGCCACCAGGGCGATGGGCATTTCGTAATAGGAGTTGAACAACAGCGGCGCCGCCAGCGCCACCAGGGCCCCGCCCAGCGCGCCGCCGGCCGCGATCATCAGATAGAAGTGCGTCAGGTAGCGGGGATGCGGTTTGAGCCGCGCCAGCTCGCCGTGGCACGTCATCGCGCAGGTGAACAGCCCCATCAGAAACAGCGGCACGCCAATCCTGATGGGCACAATACCCGTGTTCTCGGCGAACATCGAGTAGGCCATGCTGGCCAGCGCCACCGCCAGCAACTGGAGGTACGGACTGCGCCGGTACCAGCCGCTGCTTTCGAAACACAGGATGAAGGTGAGCAGGTAAACGCTCAATGGCAGCACCCACAGGAACGGAATGGCGGCCACGTTTTGGGAGAGGTGGTTGGTGACCGCCAGCAGCAGCGCCGAAGCGCAGGCGGGCAGCAGGAGCCACAGCAGGTAGAGCCGGAGGCCGGGTTTTTCTCCGGCGTCCTCTTCTTCCTCCGCCGCCTCCTCCACCGGCGCATTGCCCGAGCGCAAGGCCGTGAACCCGCACAGCAGCACGAAGACGCCATAGGCGATAGACCACATGCCGGCCTGCTGGCGGGACGTAAAGCGGGGCTCGAACAGGATGGGGTAGCTGAGCAGGGCGAACATCGAGCCGGCGTTCGACAGCGCGTAGAGCCGGTACGGTATGGCGCCCTTGTAGCGGCGGGCGTACCAGGCCTGCACCAGCGGTCCCGTGGTGGAGAGCAAAAAGTACGGCAGGCCCACGGTAAGCGCCAGCAACGCCAAAATGTGCGGGATGGGCGCGTCGGGGGTGAGGGGCTTCCACTTGACGTTGGGATAGATGGGCAGCGCTGCCGCGCTGGCGAGCAGAAGGCATCCATGCACGACCATCTGCATGCGCGGCTTCAGATAGCGCACCACGGCGTGCGAATAGAGATAGCCCAGCAACAACGCGAGCTGGAAGAACAACAGGCAGGTGGTCCACACGGCGGCCGATCCGCCGAACCAAGGAAGGATGATCTTGGCGATCACCGGCTGCACCTCGAAGAGCAAGAAGGCGCCAACCAGAATAGTTATGGCGTAAAGAAACATCGTTAGAAAAACCTCGCCGGCAGGACGGGAATTGCGTTTCCGTTTCCCGGCCCCAACGCCGGTTCCGTGAGTCCCACTTCGCTCGACCGCTCGATAACAGTCTGGCGAGCCGCGACCGTCAGGGAGCGGTTATTCCATGACCATCCCCGACCGCACGCCGCCACTCCCGTGACCTTCTCGCCAGTCGCCTGGGCTTGGACATGGTCCGCTCCCCGCGAAACGCCATGTGTTCGACATTCTATTGAAGCACGAAAGGGGAGAGAATTACTTCGCTTCCAATGCGGCGAGCAACCAGGCGGTAGTGTGCCAGACCACGCCTGTTTCTCCGAAGTCGTTGTCGTTGGACCAAACGGGGAGCTTGAGCTGTATGGCAAGCGCGAGGAGCTCCACGTCGTCCGGATCCCGGCGGCCGATGCGTTTCCGCGCCTCCGCCATAGAGGACGCGTAGACCGCCCGCGGAACCGTTGTGACCGGAAGAGTGGCGGCGGCGAGCAGCGCCAGATCGACGTCCAATCGCCGCTTTCGGGCCAACTGGCCCGCATACTCTTGCACCTCGGCCAAGGTGGCCTCGGTAGTCAGGATCTCCCCGATCGCCGGGTGGCGCAGGACCCGCATCGCCTGCCCTCCGATCAACGCGGACAGCAGGACGTTAGCGTCGGCGGCGAGCTTCACGACGAGTTCTCCGCCAGGACTCGAAATCGGATAGAACTTCTTCCTCGGTTCCCCCGCTCTTCGCGATCTGCCGCGCGATTTCGGCGCTCAGCTTCTCAAACAGCTCGCGCTTCAAGTCAACCGGCAGCATGCCTTCCGGTGACGGGAAGAAGACGCCGGCCATTCGTCCCCGGCGGGTGATCAAGACGGGTTCCTTGGACTTCAATAGCCCGGTCGCGTTATCCCGGAACTCCCGAACCGTACTGACTCTCATGTGGTCACCCTGGTGACCATTGTATCTCCCCGTGGGTGCTCGACCTCCGGATTAAGCGCCCATCGCCCCTCAGCCCGCTATCGCGTCCGCCATATGAGGCTGATAGACGCAGCGCGGGTCTTCCGCCAGAAAGTCGCCGGTAAAGGCATAGGCTCGCGAGCGCGATCCGCCGCAGATCTTGGTGTATTCGCAGAGGCCGCACTTTCCGCCGCGCTGCGTGGTATCGCGCAGGCTGCGGAACAGGTCGGAATTCCGGTATACATCGGTGAGTGAATCGCGCAGTACGTTGCCGCCGCTCACCGGAAGGAAGCCGCTGGGGAAAATCTCGCCCGTGTGGGAGACGAAAACGAACCCTTTGCCGTCGCTCACCCCGGCCGTGCGCCATGCCACGCCGCGCGCGCTTTCGTTCTCGGTGACGCCGCCCTCCGCCCGGATGCGCTGCGCCACGTAGCGCCGGTAGTGCATGGCTTCGGTGGTTTTCACGCCGAACGGCGCGGTCTTCGAAAGCTCGTACATGAACTCGAAGACCCGCTCGTATTCGGGCGCCAGCAGGTCGTCGCTTTCTTCGGCGCGGCCGGTCACGATCAGGAAAAACAGACTCCACATTTTGGTCCGCACTTCCCTGGCGATTTCCGCCACTTCCGGAAGGCGGTCCATATTGCGCCGCGAGACGGTGGTTTGAAGCTGCGTATCGAGGCCCATATCGCGCGCGAGGCGCAAGGCGAACAGGGCGCGGTCGAATGTGCCGGGGATGCCGCGAAACTCGTCGTGGGTGGCGGCGTCCGGCCCGTCCAGGCTGATGGCCATGCGCGTCACGCCCGCATCCTTAAAGCCCTCAATGGCTTCGGCCGTCAGCAGCGGGGTGGCGCTAGGGGTCACGTTGGTGCGCAGCCCCAGACCCACGCTGTAGCGGATCAGGTCGTATAGGTCCGGCCGCTTGAGCGGATCGCCGCCGGTAAAAACCATCAGCGGCTCGCCGAACGAGCGGATCTGGTCCAACAGGCGGAAACCCTGCTCAGTGGTCAGCTCGTGAGGGTGGCGTTCGGATTGGGCGGAGGCGCGGCAGTGGACGCAGGCCAGGTCGCACGCCTGCGTAACTTCCCAGATCACCAGCATCGGGCATTGATCGAAGTTCATCGCTTTTCCCCAGTTGGCGATGCACTTCAGTAACCAGCGTCTTAGGGGTCGAAAAATGGGGGAAATCGCTACACGCGGGCGGATTCCGTGCGCTCGGCTGGGCTATATCCCCCAGCCGCGAGTCCGGAGTGGGGCAAGAGCCGGCGAGCGCAAACGGGATCGGCTACACCGAGATTTCGCTCCGGATAAAGGCGGACAACTCGCCCAGGCAGAGACCGGAGCTGGGGCTCATGGCGTTCGGGACGCGTTCCAGAATCGCCTCGGGGGGGTCGGTTTCAATCAAGGGCGCCGCCCGGAAACCCATCGCCTGGGCCAGGACGCAGGCGCAGGCTACCACGTCGCCGTAATCGCGCAACGCGCCCGTAACCGGTTGGTGGTGATGGGCGGACGTTTCTTGAAACTCCGGCGGCAGGCCCCATGTGCGGGTGAGCCAGGCGCCAGCTTGGCAGTGGTCCGCCAGGAACAGCGCGCGCTCAGCGTCCATGAGGTTCTGGTTGGTCCCCGAGACCCTGTCCAGCAGGTCGGCGTACCGGCTTCCATGGGCCGACAGCAACCCCAGCCGGCCGATGTCGTGAATGAGGGCCGCGGCGTGGGCCTGATCCGGATGCACATGATAATAGTGCGAAAGCCAGGTGGCCAGCGCGGCGGTGGCGCGGCTATGCATCCAGCAATTCCGCACGGCCGCATTCTCGCCCATTCCACGGACCATGCCCTGAAGGGAGGCGTGCGTCACCAGCTTTCGGGTGCGTTCCAGGCCCAGGACGATCACCGCGCGCTCCACCGTATTCACCCGCTTGGGAAGCGAGAAGGCGGCCGAGTTGGCCAGCGTAAGCATCTCAGCGCTGAATCCCGGGTCCGACTTGAGTAGTTCGATGACCCCGAAAACGTCAGTCTCCTCGGGCGTGAGCAGCGACAGGAGTTTGATGGCCACCGGCCGAAAGACCGGGATCCGGCAAAGAGCCTCCGCGCCCGGAGCGCACCCGATCGAGCGACCCTGCCGTTCGGTCATGACTCACTTATCGGCAGCATTGCGGCGCACGGTGATGCTTTTCCGCGGCGGGCCGATAAGAAACTGGGGCCTTTCACGACCGGGAAGGCAGGAGCTTCCACGCAATGAACGAAAAACATGTGGTGCAGGTCCTTCTCTGCAGCGATCAGACGTTCCTGGCCGAGGGCTTGGCGCTCGCCTTCGGCTCCAGGCCGGGCTTCCAACTGGCCGCTTCCTGCAATTCAATATCGGACGCCGCCAGAATTGTATTAGAGCGTACAGTCGACGTCGGACTGATCGAGCTTACCGAAGAGGTCACGATACCCGCGTTACTGGCCATTCGGCGCTCCAGTTTGCATTGCCGGCTGGTGCTCTGGACTTCCACAATCTCCCAGGAACTGGCGTTCCAAGCCATGGAATCGGGAGTCCGCGGGATTGTCTCCAGATCCATGCCCGTCGAGCGGTTCCTCGCGGCGCTGCGGGCCATTTACGAAGGCGAACTGTGGTTTGAAGGAGAAATGCTCGACAACTTCCTGCATGGAAAGCGAGTGTTACTCACTCGGCGCGAGAGCCAGCTGGTGACCGTGCTATCCCAGGGGTTGAAAAATAAGGAGATCGCCTGGACCCTCCAGATCAGCGAGGGCACGGTTAAAGTGTACCTCTCGCGCCTGTTCAAGAAATTGGGAGTGGCGGACCGCTTCGAGTTGGCGCTCTTCGGGCTGAGGAACATGCAGAGCGGGTATGCGAGCTGCGCGGAACGCGACCACGCCACCCTCGCCGCGGATGGCATGACCGCGGGACTGGCGTCCCTTCACTCGGTCCTCGTCGGGGAGCGGAGGGCGCGCATCCTGGCGGAGGCCGAAGCGCATCTCCCGTCCCGGGAGTTGCAAGCGGAGCCGCGGCCGCGCAACTGAGGACCGGGGGAGCGCGCACGCGAACCGCCGGGTACAATAGAACCTTTCATGGCAACCCGCGGTCTCTTTATCACTTTCGAAGGCATGGATGGCTCGGGCAAGACCACGCAAATGCGCCGCCTGGCCGCCCGCCTGCGAGCGATGGGGTACGTGGTGCTCGAAACCGTCGAGCCCGGTGGGCCGCCCATCGCCATGCAGATACGGCGCATCCTGCTCGACGCGGCCAACCAGGAGCTCAGCCCCGCCACCGAGGTCCTGCTGTATTTCGCTTCCCGCGCGCAGAACGTGGACCAATGGATCGCGCCTGCCCTGGGCCGCGGCGAGATCGTGCTTTCCGACCGGTTCACCGATTCCTCCCTGGTTTACCAGGGTTTCGGCCGCGGATTGGGGGCCGAAACGGTGGCTGCCTTGGAGCGCATCGCCTGCCGCGGCATCCGGCCACATCTCACGCTGCTGGTGGATATCGACGCCGAATCGAGCCTGGCCCGGGCCCGCGCGCGCAACCTCGCCGCGCCCCACGCGGAGACCCGCATGGACGATCAGTCCCTCGAATTCCACCGCCAGGTCTACCAGGCCTACCACGCCCTGGCGGCGAGCGAGCCCGAGCGCGTCCGCATCGTCGACGGCCGCGTGGACATAGATTCGATCGAGCGCCAGGTCTGGAGCATCGTCGAGCCGCTGCTGTGAGGTGGGGTCAGGCCTTCGGGCCTGCCACCGGGCTTCCGCCCGGCGTTCTTTGGGACCGTCGCGAGACGCCGTGCGGAAAGACCTGACGCCCGCCGGGGCGCTATCCTAATGATGTGGCGCAGGCACTCTTGCCGGGGCGCCCTCTGGGCCCGTCGAGACTCATCTCGACACGTTAGGCAACATGTTCGACGACTTTTGGGGAAACCCGCACGTAACCGACGCCCTCGAACAAATGCTGGCCCAGCAGCGCCTGGCCCAGACCCTGCTGTTCGCCGGGCCCGAGGGCGTCGGCAAAGCTACGCTTGCCCGCCGCCTGGGCGCGCGTTTGCTCGGCCACCCGGAGCGTATCGAACTGGACGACCTGAGCCTCCCGCACAATTTGGAAACCGTGGCCGGGCGAGAGAAATGGTCCGCCGACAAACGCAACGACGACCCGCTGCTGTTCGCCTCGCACCCCGATTTCGTCACCTTCCCGCCCGATGGACCGCTGCGCCAGATCACCATCCAGCAGTCGCGCCTGCTCAAGGAGCGCGCCCCGTTCCTGCCGCACAAAGGCCCCCGCCGCATCTTCCTCATAGACCACGTGGACCGGGCCAACGACCAGGCCGCCAATTCGCTCCTCAAGACCCTCGAGGAACCGCCCGATCACCTGGTCCTGATCATGACCGCGGAAAACGCCTACGACCTGCTGCCCACCATCCGCTCCCGCGCCGTGCCGTTTCACTTCGCGCCGCTCTCCGGCGAGCAGATGCAGGCCTTCGTGCGCGCGCGTGGCCTGGACCGTCCCGAGCGCCGCGTGGCGCTGGCCGCCGGCAGCCCCGGCCTGGCGGTTTCGCTCGACCTGGAAGCTCACGACAAGCGTCGCGATGTCATGCTGGCCCTGTTGAAGGCCGCCGCCGGCGCCGCCCCCTTCGCTTCCTGGGTGGCGGCATCGGAATTGATCGGCCGCGGCAAGTCCGACAAGCTGGATCTCTACTTGAAAGCGCTCTACGAATTGCTGCGCGACCTGCTATTGCTCCACGAAGGAGCGGGCGAGATCGCAAACCGGGATATCCGCGGCGAGCTCGAAGCGCTGGCCGGCATAGTACGCTTCCTGTGGCTCCGCCGCGCCGTGGCCAAGGTGGATGAGATCGCCCAGTTAGTGAGGCGCAACATCCAGAAGACCATAGCGCTAGATTCGCTGATCGCGGAGCTGCGGGCGTAGGCGAACGATTCCGTGTCCATGCGATCCTTTCGCTTTTCGCCCCTTTTCGCCCGCAGAGGATTGCGCCTGGGCTGCGGGCCTTTTTTGACAAATGTTGTCACATATGACAACATGGAGCGATAGGAGAGGAATTAGCGGGCGGCCAGACCCGAAAGACCCGGCCCGTTTCCTGGATCAGAGCGGCACTGAGGGAATTCCAGACGTTCCCGGAAGGAGCCAGGTCGATCTGTCTCGCGGCCCTGACCATCGCCGCGGAGGGCGGCGAGGCCGACGTTGCAAAGCCCATGCACGGCTTGGGCTCGGGCGTTTTTGAGATTGCGGCGCCGTTCAAGGGTGATGCATTTCGCGTGGTCTACGCCGTGCCGCTCGCCGATGAGATCTGGGTTGTGCACGCGTTCCAGAAGAAATCGACGCAGGGTATCGACACCCCGCAGCGCGAAATCGACCTGATAAAGGACCGTCTGAAAAGACTGAAGTGGATGTTGCGATGAAAAGCGAAGAACTGGAACTCGTGCGGGGAAGCGGCAATGTGTTCCGCGACCTCGGGCGCAAGAACGCCGACGCCGAACAATTCAAGGCCATCTTGGCGGCCGAAATCATCAAAACGCTCGACCGCGAACGCCTGACCGTGCGCGCGGCGCACGGCCGAACCGGCATCGCGGCGGCCGACTTCTCGCGCATCCGCAACGCGGAGCTCGGGCGCTTCACCGTGGATCGCCTCATGTCGATCATCAACCGGCTCGGCTCGCGCGTCGAGGTGAAAATCCGGGTGCATCGCGCTGAAACAACCGCGCAAGAGGCGCGCCCGTGAGGGCAGGGAGCTACGGTCCTTCCGCCGCCGCCACGGCGGCAAACTTCATGGAATAGTGTGGGCACGGCTCACGGAGCCGAACTTCCAGCGCACGCCGACGGTGGCGTATTTTCCGTAAGGGCCGGCAGTGCCCAGGTCCGCGGGGCCGAGATAACCGGTATAGCGACCCATCCAATACACGTCGTGCCGCACGACGCGCAGCTCGAAACTCCGCGACAGTTCGACGCCAACACCCATCAAGTTCTCGCAGGCGATGGGCGCGAAGGTCTGCGGGTAGCTGATCTGCGGCACCGTGGCGCCGAAAGAAAACCGGGGCTGGGCAAAGAAATACAGGCGGCGCAGCGGAGTCCGGCCGAAGGGCTGCACCTCCAGGTAGCCGCTCAACATGTAGCGGGCGAAGTCGGCGCACGGCGCGTGGGCGCCTCCGTACGCGCCGGTCGAGGCGAGGCAGCGGCCCAGATCCGGTTCGTTGGTGGGCGGCGCATATTCAAAGTCGGTGAACCCTCGCAGCATTTCACCGGGAGGAAGCAGGATCCCATGGCCGGTTGCCAACGGCTTGGCCGGGGCAACGTCCGCCGGTGGGGAATCGGGATGTGCTTGGGCGAAAGCCGGGTTTGCCGCTGCCAGCAGGATGGCCAAAAAACTCATGGGTACGTGTTGCAAGGTTCCTCACCTTCGCGATCATTGTAGCCCGCGTGGCCGCGGCCATGCCAGGATGTGCCATCATATGAAATCAGAGCCCAAATGGGACCTTCAGGTGACAGAACCTAATGCCAGCCGCTCGCGGAAGGTCCCTCATCCAGGCGCGTGGTCCTTCCGGAGCCGTGGGGCCGGGAGGCTTCGCGGGTCACTCGATTCCACTTCTGTCGCGGCGTTTCCCGGTACTCTTTCTGGCGCTGCTGGGGCTGCCGGGCGCCGCCCTGGCCCAAGCCACCGGAAGACTGTCGGGAACCGTGGAAGACGCCGGCGGCAAAACCATTTCCGGCGCGCGCGTCACGCTCATGTCGCGCGAATGGGCGGCCGTCTACTCTTCCACCCTCAGCTCCGGCGCCGGCCGATTCGTGTTCCCGGTTCTGAGGCCGGCCTCTTACGACCTCACCGTGGAAGCTGGGAGCTTCGCCACCGAAACCCTGACCGACATCACCGTCGATCCGGACGCCGAGACTTCTCTGCCGCCCATCCGCCTGGCGCCTGGCAATGCCGGCCAGGCGGCCCCGGTCGGGGTTTTCGAACAACCGCTCCAAACCGCCAGCGTCGATGTTGCAGCCGCGGTGGACGGGGATATGGCGAGCCGGCTGCCGGTTTCGCGCCAGGACTCGTTCTACCTGTTGGAGACGCTGCCCGGCGTCGGGCAAAACGGCCGCGCTTCTCTGGCGATCTATGGGGAATCCGTGGCCGTGGCAAAGATCACCTACGACGGCGTGAATATCCAGGGGACCCTCCCTCGCGAAAATGGCCTGGGTCCCACCACGCTCCCGCTGCGCACCGGCCAGATCGGCGAAGCGGCCATCGTGACCGGCGCGATCGACGGCTGCGGCTGTTCCCAGACGGCGTTCGGCGCGCCCGCCGGGAGCAGCCGCTTTCATGGCTCGGCATACTGGTTCATCGTCCCGCCCGGCCTCGCCGCCCAGCGGTGGCTCGATAACAGCGGCGGCACGCCGGCCGCTACCAATGTCAGCCACATCGGGGCGACATTCGGGGGGCCGCTTCGGCGGAACAAGCTGTTCTTCTTCGTGAACTATGAAGCCGATCTGGACCGCTCGACCATGACCCGCACCGGTGAGGCGCCCAGCAGCCCTCTTTCCAGCCAGGATCCCGTCTTACGGCGGGTCCTCGCACTCCTTCCATCGGACCCATCGGGCCGGTATCGGGGAACCCAGGATAACGGACGGACGCTCGGCACGGCGCTGGCGCGGCTGGATTACCAGGCTTCCGCGCGGCACTCCTTGGGCGCGACGTTTTCGAGCTGGAATGGCTCCATGGACGATCCCGCCGATTCCTCCGTCTTCGGGCGCAAACCCACCACCACCATCGGCGTCGCCACCACCTTCTTCGCGGCCGCGTGGCGGTGGGCTCCCACCAACCGCCTGACCAATGAGGTGCGGGTTGGCGGCAATCTGTCCGCCATCGACTATCGCAACTCGCTCCGCTCCCAGTTTGGTTTTATCGCCATCCTCGACGACCCGAATGTCCCGCTGAGCCAGCCTATGGCCGGTGCCGATCCCCGCGGAATCGACAATCGCCTCTACAGCTACCAGGACAACGTGACATGGACGGCCGCCAAACATTCCCTGCGGGCCGGCTTTTGGATGCAACAGTATCGCCTCCTATCCTATGGGGTCGACAATGGGCCGCTCGACTCCCTGAGTGTGCCGCGTTATGTGGTGAACGACATCGCCCAGGGGACGGTCTCCGAATCCGATCAGCGCTTCAACATTGTCTCGCCCACCTCCGGATACACGCTCGGAACCACGGCCCGCAGCGATCTTACCGCGCACACGTTCTCGGGCTACTTTCACGAGGACTGGAAACTGCTTCGTTCCCTGACGATCGACCTCGGCCTGCGGTTCGATTATCTTACCCCGGCAAACGAGCTTACCGGCACGGCGATCATTCCGGTTCTCTCCGGCGACGTCTCCAATGCGGTATACAACAAAAGCCTGCCCTTCACCTTCGCCACCTCGGACCATGTCTTCTGCCGCCCGGATCTCGATAATTACAGCCCTTATATGGGTCTTGCCTGGCAGCCGGCCGCAAGGCTCCCGTTTGTGTTTCGGGGAGGCTTCAGCATCAGCTACATGAACGACAACCTGCTCCCGAATATGAGCATTTACGCGCTCCAGAACCCGTTTCAGAGCTTTAACGTTTCCACGAATCTGAGCGGGAGCCCCGTGCCGCTGTCGCAGGCGCCTGCGACGCCGGCGCCCACGCTGCCCTCCAGTTTGACGCTGCCATCGCTTTTGGCCCTCGCCAACAGCTACAACCAGGAGCCTGGAACGGTGTACGGCGTCGATCCGAATGTGCGGATGCCGAACGTGAAATACTGGAATGCGGGCATCGAGTCCCGGGTGAAGGGGTTCCGTTTCGACGTGCGTTACCTGGGAAACAGACTGGAAGAGGGACCTCGCTCCGTGGACCGGAACCAGGTGATGCTGCCGGCGAACTTCCTGGCGACCTTCCGGCAAGTTCAGGCCAATCTCGCCAGTGGCAATCCCACTAGCGGCTTCCCGCTGTTACCGGGCAACGGCCTGTGCGCCAATTTCAGTCTTCAGAACTGCCAGCCCGACCTGTATGCCAGGTCCCTGATTCTGGCGGGAGCGGCGGGCGAGCTGGCCCGGTGGTACGAAGGCCAGGGATACAACCGCAACGGGGCCTACAATTTCCTGGGAAATCCGCTGGCGCCGCAGGGCATCGATGTGTTGTCTCACCTGGGCGTCTCGCGATACGACGCCTTGCAGTTGACAGTTGCCCGGCCGCTCGCGAATGGCCTGAGCCTGAGCGCCAGCTATGTTTTTTCGAAGGTTCTCAGCAACCTGGACGATGACCGGCCGGGCGCGGTGGATCCCTACCTGGACTTGTACAACAGCTCGCTCGAATGGGCCGTCGCGCCGTTCAACCTGACGCAAGCATTCAAAGTCGTCGGCGCCTGGAAGCTGCCCTTTTTCGAGAGCCGCAGCCTGTCCGGAAAGGTTCTGGGCGGCTGGAGCGTCAGTGGGATCGCGATCGCCCAGTCGGGCGCGCCGTTCTCGCTGCTTTCGGGCGGTTCCGTCGTGACGCCCGCCGGCGCCCTCGCCACCGTCAACGGACTCGGCACGTTCACTTCACAGGCCGACTCCGGACAAAACACCGCGGCGACGTCCTTGTCGGCGAGCCAGATCCGGTCGTATTTCGGAATCCGCGAGAATCCCGATGGGACCGTGAGCTATGTGAACGCCCCGGCGGGCGTCTTCCAGGAGCCTGCCCCGGGCGCGGTGGGCAACTTGCAGCGGCGCATGTTCGCCGGGCCGGGCGCCTTCAATCTGAACCTGGGCCTGAGCAAGGCGGTTGCGCTGACCGAACGGGCCTCGGCGGAGTTCCGCGCCGAGTCCATCAACGTTTTCAATAACGTCAACTGGCTGGTGGGCGATCAGACCTATTTGGGATCGAACCAGCAAAACAACGCCGCCGTGTTCGATAACAACGTCACTCAGTGGAACGCGCCGCGGACCTTTCAGTTCTCGCTGCGGCTGTTGTTTTAGCTCGCAATACTGTTCACTTTATCGCTGCTCTCTTCCGTGGCGCAGCCTCTCAGGCTGCCGCGTCGAGACTCTTCTCGACGCTTGATGGCGGACCGAGCGCCAGACTCGACACGAGTGTCGAGTCGGCAGGCTGAGAGCCTGCGCCACGAAGGAGTAGACGTGCTAGCCTGACCTTCGCAGTTGGCGTGGGTTTCCGAGGGGTGACAAGCCGCAAACCGTTTGCCTGCAACGCGGGTTTTCGGAAGACCGCTGAGTGAAGACCTACCCCCTTTTCATGTCGGTGGAATT
>Ga0326727_10012964_pt1 | contig 18761 bp, 7 predicted proteins | sample MB2enrmetagenome_FD_207643 | JGI IMG/M metagenome (GOLD analysis project Ga0326727, IMG submission 207643) | Lab enriched peat soil microbial communities from McLean, Ithaca, NY, United States - MB29MY | ecosystem: Environmental > Terrestrial > Soil > Wetlands > Peat | place: USA: New York...
GCACTGTGCTTCGCCGGGGCCGGTGTCAAAGGAGTCATTCTCAAAGTCCATCCACCAGCTGGAATCAAATTCCGCCGCACCGGCGACATTGTTATAGTTGGGCTGAAACGAGTCGTTATAAAGAGAAACGAAAGCATCTTCTTCGGCCCAAAACTCCATCCCCGCCGCGCCCACAACCGTTAGATTCTCGAGGTCTGTTCCTGAAAAGTTGTACGCGCTATCCGCGATATTCACCATGCCCCACTGGTCTGCGGCAGCATGGTTATGTGCGGTCGTAATCGTAATCGTTGATCCTGAGACTGCCGTGATTCGTGCCGTCTCATAGCTGTCGCCATTCGTCCCTGTAACCGTGCAGCCAGTCGTTGTCCCGCTGGCTCCCGGTTCGTAGAGAGTCACAGTCTGCCTCGTGTAGTCCGCGGAGCGGACATAGGCCCCGGAAATATCAAAGCTCGAATCTGCGCAACCCGTGACCGTCGCTAGAGTGCCAGGGAAAAGCCGGGTGTACGCGGAACAAGTAAAGACCGTGTTTGCGTTATATGCCGAAGCCGAAGTTCTTGAGGCGGCGGCGGTGCAGCTCGTTAGACCGGAAATCGAAATCGCGGCTCCCACTTGCATGTCCGACATATTGCCGGCGGTAAATGTCGGCGTGATCGTCACCGGGGTATTGATTGAACTGATGGCCGTCCCCAGTGTGCCCTCGACATCATCGCCAACGATCTTTGCCTTGGCTCCGGGGGTGGGAAAGGTAGCCTGACCGCCTCCATTGTCGCCAAGGATGCTAAGGCCCGAAGGTACAACAAGCGTGCTGCCGTGCTGCAAGGTCCCTTGCACTTTAAGCTCTGCACGGCTATTCGGCGCGGTAAGATTGGAGGCGTTCTTCCAGTAGCACCCCACGCCGCCGCAAGGCAGTAGTACCACGCAACTGTTTCCACCCGTTCCGCTGCTGCCTGGACAGGCTGCGATGGCGGCTTGGACCGCTGCACCGATGTCGCTTGCGCCGTCAATCACCGCGCCATACTTCCGAATGTCCGCGTACGGAGACGTGGTTGGAATTGACTGAGCAGCCGCCACGTTGCCCTGCAATGCAACGCCGTTATTCCCGTCCGATGCCGCTCCGGGCAGCAGGTTCGCCAGCGCGCCGCTTGCGCTGTTCGCTCCTGTTCCTCCCGCAGTCAATGGGACCGCGCTCATGCCTCCGATTGCCGTGCCATTCGTCGTGTAGTATGCAATCTGCCCTGTGTTCCCCGAGTTGATCGTACCGTCCGCGCCTCCCGATCCTGATCCGGCTCCGCAGGGCGAACCGGTATTCGTGATGTATCCCGAGTTATCGATTTGCAGGCAAAAATCCCCTGACGAAGCCGCCAGCCCCGGAAACTTGATCGCATTCGGCGCCACGAATGCGGCATCCAGGCTCGTGCTCGATCCTGAATAAATATCCGTCTCTGCTCCGGATCCGGTCTCGTAATTCAGCCGGATATGTCCCGTCGAGTTACTCGCATCAATATAAGTATCTCCGCTGTTCGTGCTTTGATATGCTTTGAAGCTGTCTAACCCTCCTGTCGCCGAGTTCAGCGCCCAGTTATTGCTCGCATCCTTCACCAGGTACCATTGGCTGATGTCATTCCAGTCCTTATAAGTAAACGATCCCTTCTGGCTTGTCGTAAGCCCTGGCGTGAGATAGTAGTCAACCTCCGCATCCGCATTGTTGCGCACCGCCATGGTTCCCGCCGACTGCGTCGTCCCGCCCACCTCCAGAGTCCCGTCGAACTGCGCGTCTCCCGCCTTGTCCACTGTGGCCACCGCTGCCGGCGTAGCGCCGCCGCTGGCAAAGGTCACGCCTCCGGTGCCGGAGTTTGTCGAGCAGTTGAAGCACACGTTGCCCGTGCCTGCTGCATTCAGTGCGGTTTGGTTATTCGTGCTGCTCTGGCCGGCATTCCACTGCTGGATCTGCAGCCGGTACACGTTGTTCAGCAAATCCTGTACCTGGTAGAGCTGCTGCCCGCCTGTGGCGTCGCTGAACCCGTAGAGCCAGCGGTAACCGTAGTCGGTCTGAATCTCATTCAGTAATCCGCGCTCGTTTCCCGCCCCGATTCCCAGCCGGAAGTGATTGGTCAGCGTCGCGTCCTGCTGGCTCATGGTCCAGTCACCATTCAATGCGTTGAAACTCCGATGAAACGTATCGAGGAAGCTGTTGCGCGTGCCGTTGTCGGTGAGTTTGCCGGTGAACATCGTCCCGCCCGTCATCCAGTTGTTGTACGCGCTCCCCGCGTCCGCCACCACCTGGTTCGTCGAGTTCTCGTTCCGCAATCCTACGATCGTATTGTTCTGTGCGTTCGGTCCTAAGTGCAGCGCCGTCGAGCATCCCTCTACATCTCCTCCGGTAAACGTATTTCCATCGCCTTGTTGTAAGTTGATTCCGTAAGTGCCGCTGACAGGCGCGCCGCTGCTTGTCGGACAATCGATGTGCAGCCGCACAAACGCGCTCGCATTCATCCAATCCGTTATCGCCGGATTCGTAACTTGATGCCCAATCGCGTTCACGGCCGTCCCGAATCCGCTGAATTGGTCATCCAGAAACGTTCCGCCGGTGTAATTCCCCGTTCCATCCAGCGTCATGCCCGTCTGATTCGAGTTACCCAGGAAATAAAGGCTTTCTAAGTCCATCTCCTGCGTCCGGTACGCCACCAATCCCTGCGCCGCCGCGCTCGTGGCGCCGGTTGTATTCATCACCAGGTTGTCCATGTGGAAGCCCGGCGTATCCGTCGCGTAGGTTGGATCGCCCACCTGCACCATTGCGCTCGCGCCCGAGTACGCGAACACCGTTCCGCCCGTGCTTCCGCTGGCCGCTGTCCCGCCGCGCAGCGCGCACCCGCGCAAGGCCACGTTCCGCGTCCCCTCCGTCACGATAATCTGGTTCGTCGTCGTAATCGTTGCGCAGGGCAGCAGCACTGCCACGTTCCCCGTCGCGATCGTCACATTCGATCCCATCGTCAGGATGCCGGTAAAGTTCCGCGCATCGCACGTCCCGCCGTAACTCGCATTCACCGCGTTCACGCACGCCTGGATCTTCGCCCCGATATCCGCGCCCGGAAACTGGTCGACCTCAAACGAGCCGCCCGCTTTGCTGCTCCCCACAAGCGCCGCGTAAGCGCCGCCGCCCGGCAGTGTTCCGCCTCCGCCGTCCAGTTGCGTTCCGTAGCTCGCTGAATTCGTCGCGTTCCACACCGTGTATCCGCCGTTGCCCTTCAGCAGATTCCCGGCAAAAAACGTCATATTCTGCCCGCCGATCAGATTCACCGGCGCTGCCGTATCCCACGTTCCCGCCGCGTTCGGGCTCGCCGTCGTTGTCGACGAACAGCCCGCTCCGCCCTGCGTTACCGTCACGCTTGCAATCGCCCCGCCCGCATTCACTGCCGCTGTTGCCTGCGCCGTACACAACCCGCTGAACGCAACCGGCACGCTCGTCCCATACGGATCCCACCCCAATCCGTGCTCGCTGCCCAATGTCACGGCCGTCACCGCGCCGCCCGCCGTCGTCACTGTCAGCGTCGGCTGCACCGCGTTCCACGCCGGCATCACCACCGCGTTCCGCACCGTCCAGCCTTGTTGCGGATTTTGCCCGTTTCCGCTTAAATCCAGCACCAGCCCCGTTGGCGGCTCGCCCGTCGCCGCTGAATTCACCGCCAGCGCCACCACGTTATCCAGCACGTTGTTCGATCCCGCCGCCGCCGCAAACGCGTGTGTCGCCTGGATGGTCACGTTCTGCCACCGGTTCGAGTCCGCGCTCAACCCCGCGGGCGCCGTTCCCGGCAGCCCCGGAATCGCAATCCCCGTGTTCACCCCGCGCACATCGATATTCCGGAACTCGCTCCACTGCGGCCACTGCGCCAGGTAGATCCCGCACGTATGCGTCGAGTGCGCGCCACCATACTGCGCCGCCATCGGATCCACGCCCGTCGTCGCGATCTCTAAGTTCTCCATCTCCGCCACGCGCAGCCCGTTGCCGCCCATGCCCGTCGTCGCCTGCATCGCGATCCCGCAGTTGCCTACCCACCACGCCGCGCCCGTCCCCGCCGTTCCCGTCAGTCCGTTCCCGCCCGGCGAAAGAATCGAATTCGTCTCCATCGGCCGGCTCACTTGGCAGCTTCCTGCCTCCGCACGTCCCTCCGCTGGCATGCACGACACATCCGCGCTCTGGTCCACGTAAATCGTCAAATCGTGCAGCCGCGTATTGCTCAGGATGTTCGTCGCGTCCGGCCCCGTCTCCAGCACGTCCTGTCCCGGAAATCCCATCAGCGCCGAAACCTGCTTGCCCAACCCTCCAATCGACTCCCCATGCCAGGCCAGTGCCCGCGTCTTGCACGTTCCCTGGGGAATCGTCAGCGCCACCCCGTGCGCATTCGCGTAGTCCAGCGCCTCCTCGAGCGCGTTCGTGTCGTCCGTCACGCCGTCGCACACCGCGCCGAACTCCTTCACGCTGCGCTCCGTCTGCTGTGCTCCGCTGGTCCGCAGATCGGTCACCCGCACTCCGTTCGCATTCGTAAACGTATCCGTCCCCGCGTACGTCGGCGGAATCACCATCGCTCCATTCGTCCCCGCCGCGTTCATCGCCGACTGCAGCGTCGTCTGCGCGCTCGCCACCGTCGGAGCCTGCACGCCATTCACCGCGGGCGTCGTCAGTGCGCCCGTCATGTTTCCCCCCGCCAGCGGCACCGCCGTCGCCATCTCCGTATCCACGTAATGCTTATCCGCGGCCTGCAGCAGCTGCGTTGGATCCCCGCTCAAGTACAGCGGCCCCGTCAGCGTCCCGCCAGTCGCCGTCAGCCCGCTCTGGTTCAGCTCCGCGATCGCTTGGTCCACGTACGCCTTGCTCACCGTCTGCACCGCCTGCGCCGCCGGCATTACCTGCGCCTGCACCTGCGCCAGCGTCGCCTGCGCCGCCGCAGGAACCACCCAGTACTGCGTGCTCGCCGACCCGTCGCTCATGTAGAAAACGGCTGTGTAGTACTCTCCCGCGGGCGTCGCACCCACATTCGGCGCGAGGTTCACGCTCACAAACCCATCCGTCCCGATCGTCACCGTCGTCCGGTCCGCCGCCACCGCCTGTCCCGCTGCGGTCGTAAACGCCGGCCAGCTGATCGCCACGGTTCCCCCGCCCGGTTGCCCGTTCGCCAGGAACACCGTCCCCTCGACCGTTGTCGTGCTCACCGCTTGCGACCACGCCATCGCCGCCAGCGCCATCGCCAGCAGGCACACGCCAACTCCGCGCACCATACGCTTCTCCTGGGTGCCCCACCCTCGGCGCGCCCTTGTTTCTGCGCCTAGGGTGGGAATCTGCAAACACTCGTCCTTCATGAGCTCCATTCCCATCGCATCCTTCTTCTCATTGCGAATTGCAAAACTCTGCCCGCCGCGGTGGACCATGGCGGATCGGTCTGCCTCAACCAAACACAAGCCACATTTCAAATGCCCAAAGCCCACAGCCAATCGCTCCAACTCAGCCGCTAACAGCCAACAGCTAAGAGCTAGGAGCTAGAAGCTAGAAGCTAGGAGCTGGAAGCTAGAAGCTAGAAGCTAGAAGCTAGAAGCTAGAAGCTGCTCCTACCCCGCCAGCCCCTTCTCTTTCTCCCTCGCCTTCTTCTCCTCCTCCATCTCCTTGTTCCACCGCGGCTCTAGCGTCAGCTTCTCCGCCACGCTCAGACCGTCCCACCCCGAGTCGTCTTCGCCGTCCTTCTTCTTCTTCTCCATCAGCGCCAGTACCATCGCCGCGCTGCGCATGTCGCCGTCCTCCGTCTTGTTCACCAGCCTCGCCGCGATCTTGTCGCAGTTGTCTTTCACCACCTTCTTCACCCAGCGGCGCAGCGCCTTTCTCGCCCCCTTGTAGTCTTCTTTCTCGATCTTCTCCGCCGGCTTCTTTCCGCCTCTCTTCGGCTTCGCCGCCTCAGCGCTGCTCTGCGGCTCTTTCCCCGCGGCCGCCTCGCCGCCCATTCCACTCACCTCCGCGTTGTCAGCGCTGTCGGCCTTCGCGTTCTCCTTGCCGCGGGCCTTGCCCGGCGCCTTCACTGCCTTGCTCTTCGCCTCTTGCTTTGCCTTGTCCTTCTTGCTCTTGCCCATTGCTCCACCATTCCGGCCACCCCTCCGCGGTCCTTCCCTTGCGCCCCCTCGCGCCCCCTAGCGCCCACTCGCGTCTGAACCGTGAACCGCGTGATTCTCGTCCGCCCAGGTGCGGATCTCCGCTTCCACTCCGCCCCTCGCGCGGATTCCCATCACCGCTTCACGCGGCCTTGCTTCCTGCCGCAGAAAAGAAAAGGGGCAACTCGCTCATCGAGTCGCCCCTTCGCTCTCTTCTTCTTCCCTACGCCCGCGCGCCCCGCGGCCGTGGCCCGAAAAAGATCGGAAAAGCCTCTTCGGCTTCTCCGTCAGTCAGAATCATTTCAGTACGAATGCTTCTAGCTTACTCCAACTCACATAAATTACCTGCAAACTTCACCCATGAAATTCTCAGCTATACTTTCAGCAACTTACGCAAAAAATCGCTCCGCAGCCAGTTGACAAACCCAAACCGCTCGCTCGCCGAATCGCCAATCCAGCCCGCTGGGCACCGGGGCGCCCCCTGGGCCGGGTACGGGCAGAAGACGGCAGCCCCAGACACAAGCCTGGGGACGCATCGTAACCTACCGCAACCCAGCCCGCGCAGCGGGCAAAAGACGGTAGCCCCAGGCGTAAGCCTGGGGATCAAATCCAGAGTTCCGTCGCCAGCCCGCACAGCGGGCGCAAGATCGATTGAAAGAACCGGCGGGCGGCCCAGTTCTCAGCGAAGCAAACCCACCACAGAACTGGCGTGCCCCATCCTCGCTGTCATCCTGAGCGACCGGAGCCCGCCGCGGCGGACGATGGGAGTCGAAGGACCTGCTTCTTGGAATTCTGGCGAAGGGTTGGATACCGCGAACCCACCCTCGCCCCTCCCCACTCCAACTCCCTACAGGCTACTCCCAACTCCCTACGCCCTAGTTTCTCCCCAGCTTCTTCCTCCACCTCTGCCGCTCCGCCAGCTCCATCAGCGTCTTGCCCGCGCGCGGCACAATCGCGTACACCACCTTGCAGTCCATCGCCTCCGCCGCCTTCTCCAAGGCCCGCAAACTCACCGACTTCTTGTCCTCGCTCTTCTCCAGCCGGTAGATCACTGACACCCTCACATCCAGCGTCCGCGCCATCTCCGTCGCATGCACGCCCAGCGCCTGACGCACCCGCTTCAGCCACTGCGGAGAATAGGATGCCTTCTTCGCCGCGATCCTGAAATACCGCTGTTCCCGGTCCATCCTCGCCCGCACCAATACCCGTTCTTCGTTGTCCATCTTTCCTCTCCTGTCCTTTCCGGTCCCACAACCCTGAGTCCCTGTTTCTTGGCCCTGCAAAGCAAAAGCCAGCAGCTGGGAGAAGTTGACTCCCGGCTACTGGCTACCGGCTACAAGCTACAGGCTTCCTTTTGGGTCTCTATCTTCGACCGTAGCAGATTCCGCGAATTAATCTGCAACGTTCCACAAAAAATCGACGATTTTTCTTGTTTCCATCCACCTGCAGGTCGTCGTCTTCGCCAATTCGTCTACCTGTAGGTCATATTTCTCGCGTGCTCGCGATGCGACGATTTTTCTCCTGCTCCCAGGTTTCCATTTCCTCTACCTGCAGGTCGTCACTCTATAGCTCCATCCCCCGGTAACCCAGCGAACCCTGCAATCGGATCGTCGTCGATACCGAATGGGCGCACCATAGCGCATGAATCTGCACGACCGCAGCGACAGACAGCGGAATCAAGCGAGGTTTGTGAACATTCCTTTCGCAAAGGGCCTCGCAGCCAGTGCGCAGATCGCATTCCGGTGAAATGTGATGTGGATCACTGATTGCAGCCATCGCCGGTTCGATACTTGGAGACCGTACTCAGGAGATCTGCCCGTGAATCGTTTCTGTGCGCGCATGTTCAGTCTCGCCCTGTTTGTTTTTCTCGTTTCGGCTATTGCCGTCCAACCCGCCTTTGCTCAGCTGGATCAAGCCAAGCATATTGTCCATCGGCTGATTCCAGCCGGGGATACCTGTGCCACCTGCCACAAGGCGATCTATGACCAATGGAAAGCCAGTCCGCATGCCGCCAACGGTGTCGAATGCACCATGTGCCATGGCGAGACAACAGCAAAGGACTTCGCGGGCACGCCGGCGTTAAGCACATGCGACTCCTGTCACACCGATCAGGTGGCACAACTGAAGTCTGATCCATTCATGAATGGCAAGACGTGTGTGAGCTGTCATCAAGCACACATCTTCGTGGAGCACAAGAAAGCGGCCCCGGCAGACAAGTGATCACAATTTCCAGGCGTGGCATTCTCGCGCCTGCCGGCCGGTCGATCCGCGCTCACCGCCCTCTAAAACGTGTCATCGCATGCCGAGGCAATGTACGACCGGTCGCCCTGAAAACTAGCGATCATGCGCCCCAAGATTCCGCCAGGCACGCGGATGCGCCGCAAGCACGTTTGCCGCAACTGCGAATCGGAATCTTCCCAGGCTCCTCTTCAATGTGTCTGTTCTTTTTGGGCAAACGCGGAACCATGCAGTCGCGCAGTTCACTCATTGGTGTGAAGGTCACCAGTAATCCTGATTTGCGCGATAGCTGTTCGATCGTTGCCTATGCGGAAACTACTAGTTAAGCAGCACCATGCCAGATTGTTTATGAAGTAGTAATTTCCGTGTGGGCGGTGATACAAGCAGAATCTTCGACAAACACCCTTGACCACCTATTAACGGTTCACCTTGGACGGAGGTGAATTGTGTATTTCTGCCAAGGGGAGCTAATGCAGTTTCGCGTACTCGGCCTTGGCCTGCTTCAAGATGGGAACATCCGGGTCGGCTTCTTTCCAGAGCGTGAGGAAGTCCTGATATGCGGCCCGGGCTTTGACCGTGTCGCCTTGCAGAGCGTAAGCGCGTGCGAGCCCGAGGCGAGCCAGCGCTCCCCAAGAGGAGTTCATCGCTACTCCTCGGGGGTCGATGAACTTCTTAAATTCCGCTGCCGCCGCGCCGCCGTCGCGGAGCATGAGATAGGCTTCTCCCCGCAAATAAACCGGGCCCATGTCGACGAGTAGTTCGATTGCCCGGCCCGGGTCTTTGCGCTCCAGGGCGACAGCCGCCCGGATCCTGGGCAGCCAATACCTCTGGACCCCCGTGTCCAGAGGGAAGGTCTTGTTGAGTTCGGCCGCCAGCTTCTCCGCCGCTGCCGTATCGCCTGCCTGGGCAAGAGCCATTGCGGCCATAGCCTGCACATCGCGGTTCGGGCCCAGATTCAGGGCTGCATTGGCCTCGGCACGCGCCTGCTTCCGATTGCCCGATTCCGCGTCGCGCAGCGCTGCCGCTGCTTGATATCCTGCAGCCGTTTCTTCGGCATCGTTGCGCTGAGCTGAAGCCATCGCCCGCCTGGTCAGTTCGTGAGCTTTCTTCAGCTTGCCGCCCCAACCTTCCGTGTCCGCTTGCGCGGCCAGCAGGAGGTCTTCCGCGCCGGGCTTGCCCATGGCTGCTGAGATCAACTGCGCCATCTGCGTCTCATCGCCCTTCAGAGACGCCAACCGGTAGCGGCTCCGAAGCAGAAGCTCGTTCTCCAGCTTGCGCTCCTCCGCCTGCTTGAACACCGCCTCCGCTTCATCCAGTCGGTTGAGGGCCATGTAGGCGATGCCGAGGTTGATATAATTGGCTACCATATTTGGATCCATGCGCAGCGCTTCTCGAAATTCCTCCAATGCCTTTTCCCAGTTTCCAAGATACACAAAAGTACATCCCAGAGGTGTGTACGGGAAGCTGTCTCTTGGGTAGGTCTGTTGCCACTGCTCAAAGGTCTGCGCCGCCTTGTCTAGTTCTCCTGTTGCATCCAAGTAATAGAACCCTTCGATCTCGAATCGCTCCCGTTCGCTGACCTTCTCCCGCAGAGCGTAGGCCTTGCGGGCATACTCTGCCGCCCGCTTCGGTTGGTCGAAGTCGCCGTAGAAGATCGCCATCCAGGTGTAGTCCAATGCAAAATCAGGATCAAGTTCCGCGGCCCGTTTGAAGAAGGGCAGCGCGGCAGTGGCGTCTTTCGCATAGGCCGTCTTTACCCCCAGGCTGTAGGCTTTCAGCGCATCCAGCGATGGCGTCGTCGCTTCCTCCAGCGGCGTGGCGTACTTCTCCACCGAGCTGAGCGACTCGCCCAGCCTGCTCCGCATGCTGACTTCTCCAGCGTCCAGTGCCTTGAGCACCGTTTCCTTGCCCGCCGCCCGTTCCTGAGTCTCCGCCAGCACCTCGCCCGTGTTGCAATTCACTGCCTTTAGGCCAATCACGTACTGGCTTCCGAGCCTCGCAATCGAGCCAGTCACCATTGCCGTGCTGCCGGTGCGAAGACAGACCTCGCGAGCGACGCTGGCTGTCAGAGGGTCATCGGGTGAACGGCCCATCAGCTTCAAGATCTCATTCACCCTGCTGTCAGACATCAGAGTGAGAAAGGGCGATTGCTCAAGCTGTACCGAGAGCCCCTGCTTTAACGTGTCGTCGAATACCGCATCGCCAGTCTTGTTGTCGAAATCAGAAAGAACAATGGTGTCCTTGTCGGTTAGTGGCTTTGTTTGATGCCGTAACCGAATCCAGAACAGCGAGACCAATCCCCCGGCCAAAACAGCGACGACAACCAGCCACCTCCACCAGCGAAACGAATCCGGTGTTTCGGCCAGGGCGAAAGCAAGCTGCTGTGGCCTGCTCGTTTCGTTGGCCAGACGCGAAACGGAATTGCCGTAGTGTTTCACCCGCCCGTTCTGCTCTTCTGGTTCCCCAACAACGGGAGCGATGAATCGATAACCTCGCTTGGGAACAGTCTCTATGAATATAGGTGTATCGGTCGAGTCGCCCAAGGCGTCTCGTAGATTCATAACCGCCACGTTCAGGCTGTGTTCGAAGTCTACGAAAGTGTCTGAAGGCCACAGAACCCGGCGCAATTCTTCGCGGGTGACGATGTCGCCGGCATGTTCGAGAAGACAAACCAGAATGAGGAAGGATTGGTCGCGCATCTTGACGGGCGTGCCGGCACGGCGCAACTCCACCTTTCGCGTATCTACTTCATAAACACCGAAACGCCAGGTTTCATTCGTGCTCACCGGCGCGGCCACAATTTCACCCCTCTGGGGCCCTGCAAGGGAAGTTTAGCACGGCCCAATCTTTGATGACTGCTTGTTGATCTCGAGGCGAGTATGACTATCTATCCCGTTAGATATCAATTACATAGACAATCGCAAGCATTTGACTCTGAAATGACCTCCAATGAATTGCCAAGACTGCGGTAAGGGCGCAGGTTACGGAGCATCGCAAGCGAGGTTCATGACCCCTGCTAACCAAATTGGCTGCGAATCAAGAAGGGGGACACAATGCACATCAATTCGATATTCCGAATTCTCGTATCGATTACGGGGTTCGTTCTACTTGCGCCATGCGCGACAATGGCGCAAAGCCAACAACAATATGATGACCCAGCGCAACCTGGCCGCTACGCAGTTGGACACACGAGCTATCTGACGGTTGATAAGGACGCCAACAATCGTCCCGAGTTTTTTAGCGTTTGGTATCCAGTCGATCCGCGGGAAATCGATGCTTCGACACCTCCAGCGGAATACCTCACCGACCCATACACAGGCACAGAGAACATTCCAGCGACATTTTCGACGGACTGGCAGAAACTCGGGTACGATCCCGCCTATGAGGGGCCAACACCCTCCCGCGATGGACCTTTTCCATTGGTTATGTTTTCCCCCGGATGGACAGACGACTACTGGTGCCATATTTTCATTGGGACTCGTCTGGCCAGTCACGGCTATGTCGTCGCGGTGCTCGAACACTGGGCCGACGGGCAGTGGCCGTGGAGCCTGAACGATGATATCTGGACGGTAATGTTCAACCGCCCCCGAGATGTCTCCTTTGCCATTACGCAATTGCTCGCCAAGAGTGGCACGCCGGGGGAGTTACTGTTTCGTACCGTCGACCCGGAAAGTATCACCGCAAGTGGACATTCGATCGGCGGATACGCAACATTTGCTCTCACAGGTGGCGACAACTTAGTCTGCGATGCATTGTGGCCAGTTGTATATGGGCAGGCTACGCTGCCCTATCCTCCAAATACGTGTGTGCCGACACGGCCGGACGCCCGTATAAAGAGCATGATCACATTGGACGGCTCGTCGCAAACGATGCGCTTCACGGAACTCGTCAGAATTTCAATTCCTAGCCTTATCATGGGAGAGACCGTCAATAACTCCGAAAGCTTAGGGGACATGATCATCCCTGGGGGCGGGGCAGCCATGAGGGATTGGATCGCGCGTCCACACGCGGCGATCAATCGTCCCGATTCTTATCGCGTCGATGTCAATGGCACCAACCACTACTCATATACGGATTACTGCGATGCTGGCCAGGTTTGGTTCAACCTAGGCTGGATTTCGTCCGCCTATTTGACAGCTTGGGAGACCTCGTGGCCCTGTGCCAGCACGGGTCTGGACCCTGTGACGATTTCCTCTGTGGACGAACACGAAGTGGTGACCAAGTACATGATTGCCTTTCTGGACCTGCACCTTGGCGGTGGAGACAAGAACAAACAGCTTGACCAATGGATTCTGACTCCGGAATACGCGCTTTATCACACGCCTTCTGTGCAGTTCTTCAATTCCGAAAAGTGCCCTGCAGCGTTGCCTGACCAATCCTACTTCACATATCGCTCATATCAGCTCTCAAGTGAATGTGACATCGCGCAGAAGGATCCAACCGGTTGGTTTACAACGCCGTAAAGGAAGTGAACATTGAGCAGTGCGGACCTGTGCATTTTAGCGCTGCGCTGGCACTCTCAGCCGCGGACGGATGTTTGCAGAGCCGGCGCCAGAGCGGCAACGAATAACTGAGGAACTGGTTGAGCAATCCACCAGTCTACGTCAACAACGGAATTGCGCGTGCAGGATGCAGGGGCGCCTCAAATCCGCATTGGATCCGCGCCACCTGCATCGTGCCCCCCGGGGAAGCGGGCTTGACATACGCCAGGCCCGCTTTCTCGATGCGAGTATTCGCATCATTCCGATAACACGCATCTTCCGCAAGGGCAGAGCACCACAGATACTTCTTTCGGGTTCGGGGTGAGTAGTCACCAATCCGGAAGTTACTCGTCAGTATTAACGTTGTACTGGGTGGCAGCATCATACTGTATCCAGCAGCTAACCCCGCCAGCTCCGCTTCCTTGCTGTTAGCATTTCCCGTATGCTTCTCTCTCGTCGATGCTTCCGGCCCGCGTTGCTTTCACTGGCCCTCAGCGCGGCGTCGCTCGCTCACCCTCAATCCGCATCCCCCTCGCCAGCCACCCTCGCGCCTTCCTCGGCTCGTCTCGACGAAGTCCTCGCCAATCAAAGCCGCGGCCGCTCCATCGCCCAGGTCGCTGTCTCGCCCGATGGCAAGCGCCTCGCTTGGCTTGAAGCTGGCGAAATTCGTGTCGCCCCGCTCTTGAACCTCGACCAAAGCCAGACCGTCACCGCCGCCTCGCCCGGCCAGCTCTGCAACGCCTCCGATTTCGTCTGGTCGCCCGACTCCGCCGCCCTCGCCTTCCTCTCCGATTGTGAGGATCCCGGCGAGCAAACCGACCTCTTCCTCTCTCATCTCGACGGCAACCCCGCTCGCCGCATCACCAAGCTCAATGGCTACGTCGAAGCGCCTGCATTCTCGCCCGACTCCGCCTTCATCGCTTTTCTCTATGTTGCAGGCGCCACGCGCCCGCCCGATGCGCTGGCCGCCGAGACCCCGCCCTCCGGCATCATCGGTGAAGATCACGTCGAAGTCCAGCGCGTTGCCGTGGTCCCGGCCGGTACTTCCCAGCCCGCCATCCCCGACTTTGTCACGCCTCCCAACCTTCATGTCTTCGAGTTCGACTGGTCGCCCGATTCCCAATCTCTCGCCTACATCGCCGCTGATCCGCCCGGCGAAGATAACTGGTGGGTCGCCAAACTCTACACGGAACCCATCGCTGCGAGCGGCCCATCCTTCCCGTCCTCCGCGGCGGGTGCCCCATCCTACTCGGCAAGGGGTGCCCCGGAGCCTGCCCTGAGCCTGTCGAAGGGTCTCGATTCTGAGACCCGGGATCGCACGAACTCAAAGCCCACCGCGATCCTCGCCCCCGCTGACGTCTCCGGCCCGCTCCACGGCTTGCAGATCGCCGTGCCCCGCTGGTCGCCCGACGGCAAATGGATCGCATTCATCGGCGGCCTCATGAGCGATCAGGGCGTCACCGGTGGCGACGTCTGGGTCGTCTCTTCTGCCGGTGGCCAGCCCCGCGACCTTACTCCCGGCCGTCCCACCTCCGCCGAGTGGATCACCTGGGATGGCAACGATCGCATCGATTCCAGCGAGCTTGCCGGCGGCGACGACCGGCTCATTCGTCTGCAAATCCCCGCAACCGCCGGCGCAGCAACCACTTTCGGCGAACCCGTCTTCACCATTCCCGGCGATGCGGGCTCCGGCCAATTCGATCCCAGTCTCTCCACCACCGCCGACCGCTCTCTCTTCGTTTTTCAGGCCAGCAGCTTTGACCTTCCACCGGAGATCTACGCCGCAAAAGCATCTATCCCTTCCGATGGCTCCGCCGGCGTCGCGTCCGGCGCTCTCAGCGGATTCGCAGCCCTGACCCAACTCTCCCACTTCAACGATGGCGTCAAGCCGTCATGGGGCCAATCCGTTTCGCTCGCGTGGACCAACGACGGCTTTCACATCCAGGGCTGGCTCTTGCTTCCCGCGCACTACGATCCATCAAAGAAGTACCCGCTTCTCGTTGAGGTTCATGGCGGTCCCGCTTCGTCTGTCACCGCTCGCTGGAACGGCGGCGCCGGCGGCTTCAGCGCCACCGCCTTTTCCGCGCTCGACTACTTCGTCCTCATGCCCAATCCTCGCGGCAGCTTCGGCCAGGGTGAAAGCTTCACCCAGGCCAACCGCAAGGACTTCGGCTACGGCGACCTCCGCGACATTCTCGCCGGCGTCGATACTGTCCTCGCCGGCTATTCCGTCGATCCCAACCGCGTCGGCATCGCCGGCTGGAGCTACGGCGGATTCATGGCCATGTTCGCCGTCACCCAGACCCACCGTTTCCGTGCCGCGGTGGCGGGAGCGGGCATTTCCGACTGGCTTTCCTACTACGGCGAAAACTCTATCGACAGGTGGATGATTCCGTACTTCGGCGCCTCGGTTTATGACGACTCACAGGTCTACGCCCGCAGCTCCGCCATCAACTTCGTCAAAAACGTCACCGTCCCCACCCTCATCGTCGTGGGCGACCGCGACGGCGAATGCCCCGCGCCACAGTCCTTCGAGTTCTGGCACGCACTGCGCGATCTGCATGTTCCCACGCAATTGGTCGTCTATCCCAACGAGGGCCACGCATTCGCCGATCCAACGCACCGGCGCGAGGTGCTCGAGCGCGCTGTCGACTGGTTTGCCCGTTACATGCCGCCCGGGTCCTGATCGTCCGCTGGCTCGCCATCCGGCCCCGCGACAGTCTATTCAGCAGAGGCTTAAAGCCATCCCACTCGATGCCAGAGGCAGGCCCGTCCTGATACACTTTTTCCTTGGAGTTTTTAGCGTGTGTTGCTCCCCTCCGGCCGCATGCGGCCGCATGCGGCAGCGTGCCGCGGGGAACCTGTGGCCTGGGTGCGACTCACTTGATGCGGTCCAACCCTGGACATGGGAAGGGGCGGTTATAACTCACTCTTCTTTACCTGTTTTTTCAAAACCGTTCCGCAGTTCGACCGCGCGGGACGGGGAGGATTCATGCGGCGGTTCTTGACGCTCGTTTGTCTGCTTGGCTTGGCCGTTCCGGCCGGAATTTCCATCTCCGGTTGCACCCGCAATCCGGCGGGGAACTATTGCAATGGCCTCGGCTATGGCTTGCTCGACAGCCAGGTGGCCAACATCACGCTGCAACCCCAGATCGCGGGTATTTCGCTTGCCTACGGGCAGACGACTCAGATGCAATCGCCCCAAGCCACCACTTGCAAGGGCTCCGCGGCATCAATCGCCTCGGGATCGCTCAGCTACGGCACCACCAACAATCAGTTGGTCGACATCTCGCCCACCGGCAGCCTCTGCGCCGGGACATGGAACCGCAACACCGGCGGCGGAATTGCCGACTATACCTATTGCTACTACCCCAATCCTTTACCGTCGACCGGCGGATTGCCCTACAACATCGCTTACATCACCGCCACTGCCGACTCGGTCACATCCAACCCCGTCACCGTCTATGTTCACGCCCCGATTTCCAGCATCAGCCTGGTGACCAATTCGGTCTCGACCTCTGCTCCGCAGCAATGCTTTTCGCAGAACCAGCAGGCGCAGCTCGATTCCCAGGCATGCTATGTGAGTAACGGCACGCAGTATGAATTCTGCGCGCCACCTTCAGTGACACCTGCCAATTTTGCATGTCCGGGCGGGCTGGCTCCGGGCGTCACCTCGGTTCCCGAGTGCACGGCAGCCATCGGCACGCTCAACTTTTCCACGGGCAACGCCTCGGTGGCTACGATCGACGCGACCAGCAACGTCATCACCGCGCAGCAACCCGGCACCACGGTCATCACCGCGACCATCGCGCAATCGGCTTCTTCGGCCGGTTACTTCTCCACGTGCCCGCCCAAATCGATCAATGTCACTCTCGCCAATGGGAGCACCAAGGGCGTCGTCACACAGGGCGTTGTGCAGAACCTCACCACTACAGTCATCGATACACAAGGCAATTCCATCACTGGCCTTGCGCTGAATTACCAGTCCACCAACCCCATCGAGGTCACGGCCGGCAGCAGTGGCGCCATCACCCCCACGTACCCCGGCGTCGCCACGGTGACTGCGGTCTGCCAACCGCCAAACTGCAATCCTGCTCCCATCAACGAGCTTGGCTTGAATGGCAGCGGACTGTCCATTTCCTCCAACCCCGTCGATGTGATCGTGCCCGGCACCACCAGCGACTTTGTCTGGTTTTCGGCCCCCGGCCAATCGCAATACTTTGCATCGATCGAGCTGCTCACCGGCACACCCGGCTCCACTGTGCGTCTGCCTTACGTGCCCAATTCGATGTTGATGGATCAGGCAGGCAACAATCTGTACTTCGGTTCGCCCCGCGAACTCATGGTCTACTCAACGAACAACAACAGCATTACTAAACAGGACACGACGGTTCCCGGCGTTGTGCTGGCCATCTCTCCGGATGGCACTCGGGCGCTCATCAACGATCAGATACGCGGCCTCTTCTACCTCTACAACACCTCTGGCGGCGCAACCTCCACGTTCAGGGGCTTGGGTGCCGCTGCCGCCTGGACCCAGGATTCGAATACCCTCTATATTGTCGATAGCTCCTCGCTCGGCGGCAGCCACACCAATACGCTGTATGTGGATAACACCAACTCCGGCTGGAGCACGTATGACCTGAGCGGCTCCGGTGGCGCGCAGAACCTGGCCATCACCGTTCCCGGAATCGGCGCCTATCTTGCCGGAAATCCAACGGTCGCCCACACCTGGTGCCCCAGCGGACAGGTCGGTAATAACGCCAGCATCCAGTTCTATCCCCAGAGCGACTCGATCAACCTCGTCACCAGCGTGCTCGGCGCCACTAGCGATGGGCAGCACATTCTCGGCGCGTCGCTCAACGGCACCAGCATTACGCTCGACGACATCGGCGTCAATATTCCTCCCACGACGCTGTTTCCCGCGGCCCAATGCCCTGTAATCACCACCGGCACACCGCCGAATCAGGTGCAAACGCTCTCGCCGCTCTCCACCAACCCCACGCAGAATGGATCGGTGCACCTGACTGGCGTGTCCAACGCGACAGCCGTCAATCAGGTCGTCACGGGCACGGCGCCCACCACGGCCTCGGTCACCACTGCCGCGCCCATCGCCTTTGTCACCTTCAACACTCCCGGCGCCTCCACGGCGGCGGCGCAGCTTCCTTTCTACCTACCTCAAACCAGCGGCGTCGGACCGGTTGGCTATATACCATTCGCCGACAGCGCGTCGGCCGCACCGCCCACCGCTCCTCTGGCCGGAGCTTTTGCGCCGGATCACTCGATCTTCTTCGTTTCGACCGCGGGCGATGATGAGATTCACTTCATCAGCATTCCCACGAACGTGAGCATTTCCGCGCCGCCGACCGACACGCAGCAGTTCAGCCCCAATCTTCCCGCGTGCACGCCGCTTTCGGCCGGCGGCGTCGACGCAGGCTGCCTCTATCCAACCGCGCCAGGGCCGAATACCGTCGTTCCCGCGACCGTCATCACCGTCAAGCCGCGCTCCGTTACCTAGCCTCGCGAACCGCGGAAAGACAACCCGGATTCAGCCAGTTTTCGTCTACCTGCAGGTTGTCGAATGCGCGCACTTGGCGACCGGCCAAACGTGTAGGCTGGCCCCCGGAGGCTAAAATCGACTCATGATCAAGGGCATTTCGATTCTGCGTCCCGCCGGCAGCGCCGCCTACGACCGGCTCACTGCCTTCTTCACCGCATTAGGATTCGAAATCGGCAAGGGCTGGCAGGAGGAAGGATCCCGCGGCGCACTGTTTCTCGCTCCGCTGGGCAGGCTCGAATTCGTCGACGGAACGCTTCCGACCAACGCCGATCTCCTCATCGAAGTCACCTCGCTCGACTCCATCCACCAGGTCGCCGAGTCCTGGCTCCGCGCCCATGCAGTTCCGGGCCAGT